>Ga0187875_10000190_pt1 | contig 56351 bp, 46 predicted proteins | sample June2016WEW_17_1_2_FD_132978 | JGI IMG/M metagenome (GOLD analysis project Ga0187875, IMG submission 132978) | Peatland microbial communities from SPRUCE experiment site at the Marcell Experimental Forest, Minnesota, USA - June2016WEW_17_10 | ecosystem: Environmental > Terrestrial > Soil >...
AGCCGGAAGTCGAGCATCCAGCCCGGCTCGCCCTTCATGGCGGACATCTCCCGGACGATCTCCTCTGACAGCCCCTTGCGCGGCTTGAAGACGTAATCCTCGACATCGCTCCAGCCGAGCTGGTACTTGCCGAGATCCAGCTCCGTGATGGCCATCAGGCGTTCCTCTCCCGGGAGTTTCTCCTACGGACATAGTAACAACTCCGGACCGACACGCGTACCGGCCGCGCAGCCGTTGCATGGCCGCCGGCTGTCGCTTGGCGAGTGCGGCTGAAGATGCCTCAGCCCGCGGCCGGCGTGAGCTCCACGTTGTAGGGCCGACCGACCCCCTTCGGGAGATCTGCCACCAGTCCGTTCACGGTGAGGCCGATGTAACCCGGAGCGCCAAGTGTCATGACGAGGGCACCCGATCCCTTGTAGGTCGCCGACTGGCCGGCGCTCAACGTCTCGGCAAATAGCCACGGCCCCGCGGTGGTGTGCTCGATCCCAACCCAGCAGGCCCCGCCGGCGGCCTGGAACGCCAGTGTGTAGTTGCCCGACGGCACAGTGAACGCGACGTTGGAAGACGACACGGACGTGGGCTCCAGACTCGTCGGGAGCGTCGTCGTGGTCGTGGTGCTCGTGGCATGCCCGCCACCGCCGATGCGAGTGGTCGACGTCGGGGGAGTCGCGTGACGCCCACCACCGCCGCTCAGCGAGATCGCGGCGGCAACGACTGCCGCGATCGCCACAGCTGCTGTCGCACCGGTCGCGGCCCGTCGCACCAGGACCTGGCGATGCCGATCGGCTGGTGACTTGTATGCCTCTCCGCGAGCGCGAGCCTCGGCCGCGTTGGGCACCCGTGCGCGGGCGTGTGTCGCACGTGCGCGGGCGGAAGCGTCTGGCGGCGCGCCGGCTTCTTGGTCGTCGTGCTCTGGACCGCCGGCTTGCTGGTCTGCCGCCGGCCCGCGGCCCGGAGGCCTGTTTGGACCGGAAAAGCGAAGCTTGGGCTCGCCGGCAGGCGGCAGCCGCGAAGAGGCCAACTGGCCCCGGCCGGGCGAGCGGGCATCCCGCTGGGCCGCGGGGGCCTCCCCGCCCGCTTCGTCGATGCGCCTGCCGACATGAGGCCGGCCGGTCTCCTCATGGGGAAGGATGCGGAACCCGGTGGACTCGGTGCGTTTCGAGACTTCTCCGAGCACGCCGAGCGCGCGCTCGTAGGTCTCGACGGACTTGGTAGCTGACCTGGCCGAAACGACGCGAGCCCAGACGATCGCAGCAACGACGAGCACCGCAAGGACGACAATGACGAGCGCTACCACGCTCCTCAACTCCGCAACTGGCTACGCACGCTCCCATTCAAGCCGAATGCCGAGACCACGACGTCGCGCGCCTCCGAAGAGCGAACGCCGATCAGGTTCTCAGGCCATAGCGCGGGCGAAGATGGTCTGGGATCTCCTGACGGTGCGGGTTCGCCCGGTCGCGTGCTGACACGACCGGATCGGCGACGCCCCAATCCGCCCCCAGCTCGGGATCGTCCCAGGCAACGCCGAGCTCGTCAGTGGGGTTGTAGTAGGAGTCGACGAGGTACGTGAGCGTCAGATCCGTGACCGCCGCGAACCCATGGCCGACGCCAGGGGGGATGAACAACCCGCGGTCGTCGTGCTCGCCGATCTCGAGGATCTCGGTCGCCCCGTCCGTCGGCGAGCCGACCCGGAGGTCGTGCAAGACGACACGAGCCCGACCTCGGGTCACATACCAGTAGTCGGACTGATGGAAGTGGTAGTGAAGACCGACGACGGCGCCCTGCTGACGGTCCGAGCGGTTGCCTTGAACCATCTCGCGGCCGAGGGGGAACCAGTTCCTTCGGTACGTCTCGATGAACCGTCCACGGCTGTCGCCGTAGATGTCCGGAATCACGATCATGACGTCCGCGATCAACGTGGACGTTTCCAGTCTCGGCAACGGTCGCCCTCCTTCCATCGATTCTGAGACTCTACGGATCGGCCTCCGGCAGGCTAGTGCTGCGCGACGACAAGACCAAGAAACGACGCCCCGAGCCGACCGGAGCGTCAGTCCTCGTTCTCGCCGGAGGGCTTCTCTGACCCGGTCATTCCCCGGGCAGCTCCCGCGGCGACCTTGTGGAAAAGGCGAGCTGCCAGTCGTTCTCGCTCTCCCCGTCGATGGTGAGACGCCAAGTGAAACGGGTGTTGTACGCGAGCGGGAGCGGACTGAAGTTGACCGCGACAGCCACGTCGACCGGGCTTCCCTCCGGCACGCCTTCGGGCCGCCCCACCTCGAAGTCTCCTCGCACCTCGATCGGCTGGGGACCATCGGCGCCCTCGACGATGACCGGGCGCCCGTCCTCGTCCATCAGGAAAAGCTCCCAGTGGTGGGGCCGGGTCGCCTCGTGCCACCCCACGTCCACTTTGATGGCGATCGCGGATGGCATCGGATCCGGTCCGATGAGGCTCCAACCTCCACCGAGAATGAAGAGCTTCCCGTCTGCCACCTGCGCCGCGTCACACAACATCATCGTCACTCTCACGCAGCCAACGGTAGCCCGGCATGGTGCCCGCGGATCAGCGAACTTTGAGTACCGTCGTCGCGATGACCGAGCTCGGGTTGCGCAACGACCTTTACCGGCGACCGCTTGCAACCGCACTCGAACGCCTGGGCCTCGAGGCCGGGTGGCGGTGCGTGGACGTCGGTGCCGGCTCCGGTGACGTCTCGGTGGCCTTCGCGGAGCTCGTGGGGCGCGCGGGACGCGTATACGCCGTCGACAGCGATCCCCGAGCCCGGGACGAGGTTGCTGCGGCGGCCGCCGCCACCGGAGGGGCCCAGGTCATCGCCATCACCCAGGCCGGCGAGGACCTGACATTGCCGGAGAGCGTCGACCTCGCATACTGCCGTTTCTTGTTGATGCACGTCCTCGAGCCCCGTGCAGTCCTGCGGCGGATGGTCGCTTCACTCAGGATCGGCGGCTATCTGCTCGCGCAGGAGCCGATCACATCGGCGGGACGGATCGACGGCGTGGCGATGTCGATGCCCGTGGCGAGGCACCCGGACGTCGGAGCCCTCCTTCCCGGGATGGTCCGCGAGGTCGGCCTCGAGCTCGTCGATGCTTGGGCCGAGGCTCCCGCGGGTGCCGGGCCGGGACCGGTGGCGACCTATCTCGAGGAGCTCACCGAGGTGGAACCGGGGGACGCCTCCGTCGTGCTGCCGCCGCTCGTCACGGTCATAGGCCGTCGCTTCGCCCCGGAGAAGGCCCCGCACCATCGCTAGCTTTGCCTGCACACCTGCGAGCTCGCCGTCGCGAGCTGGGGCGTCGCTCCAGCCGAGATCACTTCAACAGGCGCGACAAACGGCGATCCGCAAGAAGGCGGCCCTTGGTCTGACAGCGTTTGCAGTAGACGACCTCGTGCGACTCGTAGGAGACCCTGAGCAGAGTCTCACCGCAGACCGGGCAGGGTTGGCCAACCCGATTGTGCACTGCAAAGGCGGCGCCGAGCTTGGGCTCCGACAGGCCGCCCGTTCGCTGGCGCTCCGAGACTATCGCTTCGGACAGGACTGACCGGACCTCGGCCACCAAACGCGTACGGTCCGACTGGCTCAACGAATTGAGGGCCGAGAAAGGCGACAAGCCGGCGCGGTTCAGCGCGTCGTCCGCGTAGCCCCGGCCGATGCCCGCAACAAATCTCTGGTCCCGCAGGAGCGTGTGAAGATGCCGCGTGTCCTGGCTCGTGCGCAGCAGGTCCTCGAACGCCTTCTCCGGGGGCTCTGGGCCGAGGCCGTCCAGAGGTCCCTCGTCGCCCGCGGCCAGCACCCACCAACCGGCCTTGCGCTCGTGGCCGTGCTCGCGAACGAGCACACCTGTGCCGTTCCCCAAGACGAAGCGAACAACGGCGCCTCTCGGCTTGGTGTGCTTCGGTGGCACTTCGATGTCCAGACGACCTGCCTGAGACAGGTGAACCAGGATGCGGCGACCAGAGGAGAGGCTCAGCACGAGGTACTTGCCTCTGCGCCCCACCCCGATCAGCTCCTCGCCCTCGAGGCCTTGGTCCGGAGGCACAACCGTCTTCAAACCTGAGAAGCCCAGCATCTCGACCTGCGCGATCACCGCTCCGCCGACCGCGGCGTCCAGACGCTCGGCAAGTGCCTGCATCTGGGGAAGCTCAGGCACGTCGGACGGTCCCAAGCGACTGGTCGATCAGGTCTCGAGGCGTGAGCTGTTCGGTGACGAGCCGGGCGAATCGGGCAGGATCACCTGCCACGAATGCCCGGCACAACGGCAAGCCCTCGACATAGCAGGAGATGTACGCCCTCCAGGTCGGATGCAGGAGGAACTCGACCCTCTTCTGCGCCCTCGCCCTCGAAGTCAGCTCGAAACGGGACACCTCATCGATGACGGTGTCGGGATCGGCCCCGTCCTCCCACAGGCGAAAGGCCGCATTCGCACGCACGCCTGTGAGCGCCTCTCCCGCCTGTCTCACGATCGCGACCAAGTCCGGGTCGTAGGAGATCCCGAGTGGGGTCAGGTGCTCGGCTACCACGGCCTCTTGACGGGGGCCCATCACGACCTCGAACCCAAGATCAGCGAGTCCCTCGGAAACCAGGTTGCGCGGTGTTCCGATGACAACGATCGACTCTTCCCAGCACCGGTGGCAGCGGAACAGGCCCGCCTCTTTGCGGACGTGCTCGGTGTGATGACCGGGATAAGCCTCGTGTGCCACGAGAGGACCTAGAGAAGTAGAGAGAACCGGAAGGTCGGTGTTGATCTCGACCCTCGACCGTGACCCTCCCAGGAAGTAGTTGAAGCCGCTCCACGGCTTGCCGTTGACAAGCTCGAAGTCGACGCGCTCGCCCTCAGGCAGACCGAACATGAGCCGGGTCCGGTCCCGGAGATCCTCGGCGAGCGAGGCGATCGCCGCCTCCAGCCGGTCGAGGGGCACCGCCTGCGACTCGCGCCAAGCCACGTAGCGACCCAGGAGCGGTCCGTTGCCCGGCACCACTTCGTCGAGGCGGCGGTGTGCCGCCTCGAAAACATCTTGCTCGAATCTGCGTGGCCGCACGCCGTAACAGGACTCGACTTCGTCGGCGTAGGCGATCGGTTCACCGGCAAGCTTGCGCGCGGTGGTGAGGAGGCCGCTCACCTGGGCACGCAGGTAGTGGCGCCGCGCCGCGTCCCTGCCCGCATCGGGCACAGCCTCGAGCCGGCGGTGACCCGGAACCGCTCGTTCGTCCGGATCGCCGAGCGGCTCACCTGCATCGAGGGCCGCCAAGAGCGACCTCGCCTCGGCCACAAGGCGCTCCGGTGGCGTGATCGGCGCGGCGGCGACGCGGGCTGCAATTGCCCTGGGCCCGTAGTAGGCGTCCACGAGCCCGCTCACGTGGCGATCCATCGCCAAGCCGAGAGCCAGGTAGCGCTCGACGATGTCGGGCGTCATTCCGGAGCTCAAGCGATGCGGGAACGAAGGAACTCTGTGGTGCGTTGCCAGGCGAGCGCCGATGCCCCGGCGTCATAGACCTCCGGACGCGTGTCGTTGAAGAAGGCATGATCAGCTTGCGGGTAGATGTGGATGTCCACATCGTCATTGCCCGCGCTCCTCAGGGTACGCACGAGCGCCCTGGCAGTTGCAGGATCCGCCGATTCGTCCTTCCCAGCGAAGTGGCCGAGGACCGCGCCGGTCAGCGCCGGGTAGTCGGGCTGCACGCCCTCCCAAGGCACGACACCGTAAAAGGGCACGACAGCTCTCACCTTGTCCGGACGCTGCGATGCGAGCATCAAGGCCAGGCCGCCGCCCATGCAGAACCCGACGACTCCCACCCCGCTGCCATTCGATCGCGCGGCGGCCTCGTCGACGGCACCGCCCATGTCCCTTCCCACCCGGTCCAATTGCAGCGCCATCATCAGCTTCGCGGCCGCGTCTGGCTCGGTGACCTTCGCGCCGTGGTACAGGTCAGGTGCCAATGCCACGAAGCCTTCGGCTGCGAAGCGGTCGCACACATCCTTGATGTGGTCGACAAGGCCCCACCACTCCTGGATAACGACGACTCCCGGTCCGCTCCCGCCGGCGGGCAGGGCCAGGTATCCCACGCCGGTCGAACCGTTGCTAGGAAACTCGATCATCGATCCCATTGCCAGCGAAGCTACTCCCCGCCGTGCAGCCGGTTAAGGAATCGGAGCGAGAGCGCGAGGATTGACCCGATGCCCGCCAGTCGTCTTCCGGGGACGCTCCGCGTCCTGCTCGCTGCGAGCTTCGTGTCGGCGATCGGAAGCGGGCTGACACTTCCGTTTCTCGTCATCTATCTGCACCAGGTACGACACATCCCTCTCGGGATCTCGGGTCTTCTGATCGGTGGCGTCGCAGTCCTTGCCCTGCCCGTCAGCCCCTTGGCCGGTGCCCTCGTCGACCGCGTTGGCGCCCGGGAAGTGGTGCTCGTGGCCATGATCGTGCAGGGTCTCGGCATCGCCGCTCTCGCGACGGTGCACGGCGTGTTGACCGCCCTGCCCGCCATGTTCGTGTTCGGGCTCGGCCAGGCCGCTGCTTGGCCGACCTGGAACGCTCTTTTGGGAGTGATGGTCGACGACGACAAGATCAGCCGCTTGGCCTTCGCCCGCAATTTCCAGCTCCTGAACCTGGGCCTCGGCATCGGTGCGATCGTCGGCGGGCTCGTCGTCCACGTCCGTGAGCCGGGCACATTTGTCGCGGTCTACCTCGCCGACGGAGCTTCCAATCTCATCGTCGTCGCGGCACTCGCGTTGCTGCCACGTGGCGCTTTTCGCTCTACACGCCACGCCGTTGCGCCGGCATTGGCGAAAGAGGGTGACGCCGGGGCCGGGGCCGGCGACCAGGCACGCCGGAGTGGATACCGGACTGTGCTTGGCGACGGCTTGTTCCGTCGATACCTCGTGGCAACAACCATCCTCATGATCGCCGGCTACGCCGCACTCAACACCGGCTTCGTAGCGTTCGCCACTTCGGTGGCCAAGGCTGGTCCCGGCACGATCGCTGCCTCGTTCGCGGCCAACACCGCGTTCATCGTGCTGGCGCAGCCGCTGGCCCTGCGAATCGTCAGCCGGACGAAGCGCACGACTGCGCTCAAGATGGTGGCAGCCGCGTTTGCTGCTTGCTGGGTCGTGCTCGCGTGCGCCGGTCTGGTGCCGGGGTCCAGCGCCGCCCGGGCGCTCGTCATCGCCACCTTGGTCGTGTTCGCCGTGGGCGAAGTGCTCTTGAGCCCCGTCAGCGGCCCGCTCGTGAACGACCTTGCCCCGCCGCCGCTGCGAGGGCGTTACTTCGCCGCGTCCGCAATGTGCATGACAGTGGCCAACATCGTGAGCCCCGCAATCTCCGGAGCGGCGATCGGAGCCGGCTTGGGCCTTTTCTTGCTCGGCTTCTTCGTTGCCTGTTGCGGCGCAGCGGCCCTCGGTGCGGAGTGGTTGGGTCGCGCGCTCACGCCGGCACAGGACAACGCGCTCGAGAGCCGGTTCCCGGTCTGAGGCCACGCGGTCGGCGCGCCATCCCGAAGCGCTGAGGGCAGATCACCCCGCACGGACGACCAGCTCGGGCGCCGGCGGGCACCCGAGCCGACCAAGGGCCCCTAGCGGGCTCTCGAGGCCCGACGGACCGGCCACCAGATCGAGAGCACCCGGTTCTATCAGCTCGATATCGTCTCCGGCCCGCCGCATGACCTCGCCGAACAGCCGGTCATGCAGCACGCGGCCAACGCCTGCAACTCCCCAGAGAGGGACCGAGGCGTCATGAGCGGCCTGGGCGAGCGGGGCAGCCGCCGCCTTGACCAGCACACCACGCGAACCGGCCGCAAGCGCTTCCACGAGCACCACTGCAGCGCCCTCCACGGCCTGTTCTGCTTCGTCGAACTCCCAGCCACTGGCCTTCGAGACCAAGGCACCGAACCTGCGAACCTCGGCGCGGAGCCCGGGCGAGGAGCCGACCACGCGGACAACTGCCGATGGCCGATGCGAACATGCCTCCAGCACTGTCTCGGCGGGACACGCAACGACGATGGGCTCATCGCCGAAAAGACGTTCATCCAACCCAGCCGCCAGCAGCTCGGCCGTCGGATCCGAGTAGAGCTCGTTGACCGCTCGTCGAGCCGCCTGGTCAGGATCAGAAGCGACAAGCAGTGTTGCGGCGACCCACCAGAGCGGCCCAACCGTGACGTGAGACTCGACCAGCCGCCGGCAGGCAGTCACGACCGCGGGTGGGTCATCGAGCGCGAGCTCCGAGATTGCCCATGCCGCCTCGACGGCCAGCGTCGTGGGCGCCTCGTCATGGTCCCGGGCAATCCACCGCAGGCGCTCGATGGGGTGCATCCCGACCGACGTTACCGTCGCGGCGCCCGCCTAGCGCCGAGGAAGCCTGGATCTGGGGAGCTGATTCTTGACCGATCGCGCTCAGCCGACGATCCCGCCCTTGGTCATGGCCAGCACGTCCAGAGCCCGATCGACCTCCTCCTCGGTGAGCAGCCCCATCTCCAGCACGACGGTTCGCAGGTCCTTTCCTCCGGCGACCGCCGTCTTCACCACTTTGGATGCCTGCTCGTAGCCGATGTAGGGGTTGAGCGCCGTGGCGATCGACGGGGACGAGAGCGCGTAGGAGCGGCACTGCTCCTCATCGGCGACGATGCCGGCGACGCACTTGTCCGCCAGCGCAAGGCTCACTGCCGAAAGCAGGCGGATGGACTCGAGAAGATTGCTGCCGATCACCGGCATCATCACGTTGAGCTCGAAATTGCCTGCGGCACCTCCGAATCCAACCGCGGCGTCATTGCCCACGACCTGCGCGACGACCTGGCAGACAGCCTCAGGGACCACCGGGTTCACCTTGCCCGGCATGATCGACGATCCCGGTTGGAGATCCGGCAGGTGGATCTCGCCAAGACCGCATCGCGGGCCCGAGGACATCCATCGAAGGTCGTTCGAGATCTTGTAGAGCGATACTGCGATCGTCCGGAGCGCGCCAGAGGCCTCGACCAGGGCATCTCTCGAGCCCTGGGCCTCGAAGTGGTCGCGGGCCTCGATGAGGGGCAGACCGGTGGCTGATGCGAGGCGCTCGATCACCCTCTGCGCGAAGCCTGCCTTCGCGTTCAGCCCTGTCCCGACGGCCGTCCCGCCGAGCGGCAGTTCCGCCACCCGTGGCAGCACAGATTCGAGGCGCTCCACGCCGTACTCGACCGCCGCCGCGTATCCGCCAAACTCCTGGCCGAGCGTCACGGGCGTCGCATCCATCAGGTGAGTGCGGCCTGACTTCACGACGTTCCCGAACTCGTCCTGTTTCGAGCGCAGGCTCGAGGCCAAATGAGCAAGGGCAGGAACCAGGTCGCCTAGGATCCCGCGGGCGGCCGCCAGGTGGATCGCTGAAGGGAACACGTCATTGGTCGACTGTGACGCGTTGGGCTCATTGTTGGGGCGGACCTCACTCCCGAGCCGCTCACTGGCAAGATTCGCCAGCACTTCGTTCATGTTCATGTTCGTGGAGGTCCCCGACCCCGTCTGGAAAACGTCGATCGGGAACTGGTCCAAATAGCGCCCGGCTGCCACTTCTTCAGCCGCTTCTGTGATCGCCGACGCGACATCCGAGCCGATCGTCCCCATTTCGGCGTTCACCGTCGCGGCAGCGCCCTTGATCATCGCCAGAGCGACGAGAAGCGCCGGCTCCACGGTCTGGCCCGAGATCGGGAAGTTCTCTACCGCGCGCTGTGTCTGTGCTCCCCATCGCGCACTCTGCGGTACCCGGATCTCACCCATCGAATCGTGCTCGATGCGATACCCGATAAAGGAGTCGCCGCCGCCGTCTGAATCTCCCATAACAGTCATAGAGTCAACGTAGCTGTCAGAACGGCAGCCGTAACAGTTCAGTGAGAACTATCGTAACGACGCTGTAACGTCCATTTTCTGGCCCGAAAGACTTGCATCGCAGGTGGGACCCCGCGTGCTTGCATGGCCTTGCATAGCCGGTTAGGTTGCGAGCACTGTGAGACCTGCTCCTGGGCGCCTCATTGCTGAGGCTGTGCTGGTCGTCGCGCCGGATGCGCCAAGAGCGCGGCGCCGACGCGCGGCGGTCTCACTAGCTCTCTCCGCGATGTTGCTAGCAGGAGTCGGCACGCCGCTTGTTCTTGCGGGTGCACCTGCTGGTGCCGACCAGGTAGCCACCTTGCAACAGCGTGCTCAGTACATCGCCGCTGAAATTCAAGCCGCCAACGTCAGGCTGACCATCCTCGACGAGAACTACCTTCAGGCGAAGGCTCGTGTCGCGTCGCTCGCGCAGCAAGTCGCCAATGCGACAACAGCGATCGGCCGGACCGAGAAGGCGCTCGACCAGGACCGGTCCCACCTTCGCGAGGTTGCGATCGAGGCCTACGTCACCGGAGGCGCTTCACAGAGCTTTTCCGTGCTGTTCAACGGCACCCAGCAGACCGCCGGCATGCAGCAGGCCTACATCCAGGCCGCGTCCGGCAATCTGAGCGAGTCCGAGACCACGGTGCTGATCAACCAGCGAGCGCTGTCGATCGATCGGGCCGTTCTCAACCGCACCGAGCTGACTGCAAAGGCCAACGAGAGTGCGATCGCCGACGATCTCGCGCAAGCCCAGGTCATCACCGCCAAATTGACCAACGAGGAAGCCAACGTAAAGGGCCAGCTCGCAGCCGCTGTGGCGGCGGTCGAACAGGCCAAGGCCGCTGCTTATGCCGCCGCCTTGGAGCAGGCCGCAGCCGCCGCAGCCGCCGCCCAACAACAACAGCAACAGCAGCAGCAGTCGTATGCCCCTCCGACGCCTGTTCCCACTCCTGCGCCTTCGCCTGCAGCGCCGGTATCTGGTGACAGCGCAGGTCAGATCGCAGTGAACGCCGCCCAGAGCCAGCGCGGCGTCCCCTATGTCTGGGGAGGTGCCACGCAGGGAGCGGGGTTCGACTGCTCGGGACTGACAATGTGGGCGTGGGCGCAAGCCGGTGTCTCGCTAGCTCACGGGGCAACGGAGCAGTACTACGAGATCGAGCATGTCTCGATGGCCGACCTTCAGCCGGGTGACCTCATCTTCTACGGCGACTCGTACCTTCTCTACCACGTGGTCATGTACATCGGAGACGGCATGGTTGTGCAAGCAGAGGAGACGGGCACCAACGTGATGGACACGCCGATACCGCCTGGTGCTTTCGGCGCCGGCAGGCCTTGACTCCCTAGTCTCGGGAGGCTCCTCCCCAGCTGTGCTGCCGCAGGTGAGCGGTACTTACGCGTACGATTCCTGCAATGCGCGCCGTCGTCGTCGAGGCAGGCTCAGTCGTCGTGAGAGAACGGCCCGACCCGGTCCCGGGGACCGGCGAACTGCTTGTCGGTGTCCGAGCCGCGGGCCTGAATGCCGCCGACCTGCTGCAACGGGCCGGTCTGTACCCGGCTCCGCCGGGTTCGCCTGCAGACATCCCGGGCCTCGAGCTCGCGGGCGCTGTGAGGGCAATTGGCCCTGGCGTCGAGCGCTTCGTCGTGGGAGATCGGGTCATGGCCGTGGTGGGAGGCGGAGCCCAAGCGGAGCTGGCTGTCGTCCACGAACGCACCGCCCTGCCAGTGCCTGACGCGCTCGATTTGGTGGAGGCCGGTGGGTTCCCGGAGGCGTTCACGGTCGCGCATGACGCCCTGTTCACCCAGTGCGGGCTCAGACCGGGTGAGCGGGTCCTGGTGAACGGTGCCGCAGGCGGGGTCGGCATCGCCGGAGTCCAGCTTGCGCTCGTGGCAGGCGCCACGGTCGTCGCGAGCGTGCGTGCCGCTCACCTGCGCGAAGCTCTGGAAGCTTTCGGCGCAATGGCGGTCGACCCCGCCGATGCGGCCACACGCGGCCCTTACGACGTGATCTTGGAACCCATCGGGGCGCCGAACCTCAAGACCAACCTCGACTCGCTCGCCATCGGAGGGCGTCTCGCGATCATCGGCATCGGCGCAGGTGCACGCGGCGAGCTCGACCTGCTGCAGCTCATGAGCCGTCGCGCACGCATTCACGGCTCCACGTTGCGGGCTCGTCCATTCGAGGACAAGGCCGGTGCCGCGCGCCTGGTCGAACGACAGGTCCTGCCGCTCGTCGCGGCGCACCGGGTTCGCGTCCTCGTCGAGGAGGTATTCGCGCTGGATGACGTGGAGGCGGCATACGCACGCTTTGCCGCAGGAGGCAAGCTCGGCAAGATAGTCCTCGACATCGCCGGTTGACGCTTTCATCTGCTGGAATATTCCATCGCTTGAAATGTTCTACTCCGCGTGACGTTGCGGAACTCAGCCGGAGGCCTCCATTCATGATGACGAGCGCGCAAGCAACGCCGCACCCGTCGGGCGCAGAGACGACTGGTGCACCGAAGCTCTCGTCTCGCGAGGTTCTGGTCGACCGGTACTGCGAGCTCCAGCCGCAGATGCAGAAGCGCTTCAGCGCCCTGTTGCACCGAGAGCTGCGCGACGAGCTTCATGCCATCACCGGCCATCAGCTCAGCGTGTTGACGTACCTCCGAGGTCAGTCGGTGACAATGCGCGAGCTCGCCAAGGAGCTCGACGTCGGGGAGAGCGCAGCTACAGCGGTCGTCGATCGCCTCGTCCGCCAGGGCCTCGTCGTTCGCTGTGACGACCCTTCGGACCGCCGCGTCGTCCGCTTGGCGCTGAGCGACACGGGCGAGTCGCTGGTGACCAAGCTGCACGCGACAGCCTGCCGCAAGACAGCGAACCTTCTCGTGGCCCTCTCCGACTATCAGCTCGCGCAGCTCGTCGCGACCATGGAGATGCTCGACGCTGCCGCCATCGCGGGTGAGGCACTCACCTGCCGTGAAACAGCTGCACAGGACGACGCCCGGGGGGAGCTGGCAACCCGGAGGGAGCTGGCAAGATGACGACAACCGACAACATCCTCGGCACCGAACAGCGCAGGGGCCACCAGGCGGCCGCTGACCAGAAAGCGGGGATGACCGGCGCGACGGCAAACCAGGAGAGCTCAGGCGGAGCCATGAGCCACCGCCAGATCCTCGTGGTGTTCTCCGGGCTGATGCTCGGAATGCTGCTCGCCGCGCTCGACCAGTCCATCGTCAGCACGGCACTGCCGACCATCGTTGGCGACTTCCACTCCCTCAACCGCCTGACCTGGGTCGTAACGGCCTATCTCCTGACTTCGACCGTGAGTGCCCCTCTCTACGGGAAGATCTCCGACCTCTACGGCCGCAAACGGATCTTCCAGTTCGCGATCGTCATCTTCCTCGCCGGATCCGTCCTGGCGGGTCTCAGCCAGAACATGGACCAACTGATCGCGTTCCGAGCAGTACAGGGCCTCGGGGCCGGCGGACTCATCGTGCTCGCCATGGCAATCGTGGGCGACGTCGTGTCGCCTGCCGAACGTGGCCGCTACCAGGGCTATTTCGGTGCGGTATTCGGAATCGCGAGCATCGCCGGACCGCTTGTCGGAGGCTTCCTCGTCGACCACGCCTCGTGGCGCTGGATTTTCTACGTCAACCTGCCCATCGGTGCGATCGCCCTCGTTGTCACGAGCATTGTGTTGCGCGACCGGGCCGTGCGCACCCGGCACAAGATCGACTACCTCGGCTCTGTGCTCCTGCTCGTCGGCGTGTCCGCCCTGTTGCTGGTCACGACCCTCGGAGGCTCTCCACAGGGCTACGCGTGGATGTCGCCGCAGATCATCGGAATGGTCGTGATCGGCATCAGCTTCGTCGCCGGGTTCCTCGCACGCGAGCACTATGCATCCGAGCCGATCGTCCCACTCAGGCTGTTCCGCAAGCGAGTCTTCTCCGTGTCGAACGCCGCGGGCTTCATCGTCGGCGTCGCGATGTTCGGCGCGATCATCTACCTGCCCGTGTACCTCCAGGTCGTCCGGGGAGTGTCGCCTACCACCTCCGGGCTCATGCTGCTGCCCATCATGGCCGGCTTGTTCACGGCCTCGATCGGGAGCGGCCAGATCATCGTGCGGATCGGACGGTACAAGATCTTCCCGATCCTCGGCACTGCCTTCATGACCATCGGAATGGGGCTGTTCTCGACCCTGACGACTCACACCTCTTTCCTCGTCACCTCTGCTTTCATGCTGCTCACAGGGTTCGGGCTGGGCCTCGTCATGCAGGTGCTGATACTCGCCGTCCAGAACGGCGTCGACTACAAAGACCTAGGGACGGCGACGTCACTCGCAGCCTTCTTCCGGTCCATGGGAGGCGCCTTCGGCACCGCGCTGCTCGGTGCCGTCCTGAACGACCGGCTCATCGGCAACTTGCGCAGGGCCCTGCCTGCCGCGGCACGTTCGCATGTGCCTGAGATTGCCCGCGAGATCGTGGGCAGCCCTGCCCAGTTGAAGCGCCTGCCCCCGGCCATTCACACAGCGGCAACTGTCGCTTACGTACACACGATCGATACGGTCTTCCTCATCGCGACACCGGTGGTCGCCCTCGCCTTCGTGTTGTCGCTCGCCCTACCGGAGATCCGCCTCCGCAAGACCGTGCACACCGTCGAGGCGGATCATGGCGCTCCGTCCACCTCGACGGTGGAGGCGATCGCCCGACCGGGGGAACCGTCTCCAATCTTCAACCAGTGACGATACCTCCGAGGTCTGATCCGCGACACCGGCCGCGAGCGCGCATGTTGGCGCGACTGCGGGACAACCCTGGTGGTCCGCAGGTCATTCTCAGGGCGTTCCTCGGCGTGACCTTCACGTACGCGGGCCTGCAGAAGCTGACAAATCGCTTCTTCTTCGAAGCTGCCAACCCGGGGTCGATCCAGGCGCAGCTGCACGCGTCGATCACCACGAGCCCGATCGGACCGCTCATCAGGCTGTCGGCGCACGATCCGGTGCTGGTGGGCCTGCTGATCGCGTTCGGCGAACTGGCGGTCGGTCTCGGCACCCTGTTCGGGCTGTTCGGGCGGGTTGCTGCCGCGGGCGGAATGGCAGTGTCGCTCCTCCTGTTCCTCTCCGTCAGCTTCAACACGACCCCGTACTTCTACGGCTCGGACATCGTTTTCTTCTTCGCCTGGACTCCACTGTTGGTCGGAGGAAGCGGAGCGTGGTCTGTCGACTTCGCGCTCGAGACGCTTCACTCGAGGGAGCGAGCCGCGGCCGGGGTTCCGCCTGAGCAGCAAGCACCGGACCTGGGCCGCCGGGCGGCGGTTCGCAAGCTGGCCTCCGCCCTCACGCTTGCGAGCTTCGCTGTGATCACTGCAGCGATCGCGGCAGCAGTCGGGAGAATGGCCGGGGGCGCCTCGGTCCAGACATCGAGCGCGGCCCCGCTCCCACAACCGAGCACGAAGACACCCAGCACCGGCTCCCCGAAGGGCACGACCATTGGGCTCGCCAGCGACGTGCCGCTCGGCGGCGCGCGAGAGTTCACAGACCCCGCCCAGGGAATCCCCGCCTACGTGGTCCGGCCCTCCGAGAGCGCTTATGTCGGCTTCAGCGCCGTGTGCACTCACATGGGCTGCACCGTGGGCTTTTTCCAGCCGGCGCTCCAGTTTCGCTGCCCATGCCACGGCTCGATCTTCTCGGCGGTCACCGGCGAAGTCCTCCAAGGTCCCGCGCCGGCGCCTCTTCCCAGCATTCCCGTCGAGAAATCAGCCGATGGCACTCTCCTCGCCGACGGGTGAGGATTTCTCGGCCGCGGCAACTGGCAGACGTACTGACGATCCGATGGCGTCCGCGTTTAGTAGAATGCTCGTCGTGATCAATTTGTCACCCGGATGTCACTGATGGCGACCCGCCCGACCCGAGCGATGCCCATGGCCCGCTCAAGCCGTTCGACTGTCACCACAGCCTCCCGTGCTCGGGCCACCACGACCCGCTCGGCGCAAGTGCAAACTCCACGCTCGCCATCTGGTGCGCGCCAGAGCTCCCCTCGCCTTTCTCAGCGCTCGTCGCCTCCGGCGGTGTCAACGCCCGCGCGACAACCTGCCCGGGTGGCGAATGAAAGAGAAGCCGACGGACGCCGGTTACGCGCGGCGCGCAACTATGAGGCCGTTGTGGGTGCTGTGATCGACATCGTGCGGGAATGCCCACCCAACGTGGTCTACCTGCCTAGCGCTGCTGAGGTCGCGGCGCGCGCCCGGGTCTCGGAGCGAACCGTGTTCCGCCACTTTGCCGACCTTGATGCGCTGTTCGTTGCGGCCGCCTCGAGGATTCGGCCCACCCAATTGATCTACCTCGAGCCGAGACCTGATTCTCCCGACTTGAACGAGCGGGTCGAGGCGCTCGTGGGTCTGCGGGCGAAGCTGTACGAGAGGATCGCGCCGGTCCGAAGAGTCGCGATCTATCTCAGCCAAACGCATCCGCTCGTGGTTGAACAACTCGCGGAGGCGTACGCGATCGCTCGGTCCCAGGTTGCCGACGTCTTTGCTCCTGAGCTGTCGCGTCTCGACGCCAAGGGTCGCTCGCTCATGCTCGACGCACTCGATCTCGCCTCCAGCTGGTCGTCGTGGGATGCCCTGCGCACCCTTCAGGGCTGCTCGGTGCCCCGCACCCGAAAGATCGTCACCAAGGTGCTGACCGACCTGCTCGCAACGGTGCCGAAGGCCAAGCGCCGCTAAGTCGATCCGCCGCAAGCTCGAACCACGGGCTCGGCGGGGCTCCTCCGGTCGCGGGTATCTTCGAACTGCGTGATCCGCTCCCGGATCCGGGTCCAATGAGCTGGAGATGACCAGACATGTCAATGCCCTACCGCCGTCTCGGCCGATCCGGCCTCAAAGTGAGCCTGCTGTCGTTTGGCTCGTGGATCAGCTTCGGTAACCAGCTGGATGACGACCTCGCGGTGCGCTGCCTCGAGGCCGCACGCGCGGGAGGCGTGAACTTCTTCGACAACGCCGAGAGCTACGCAGGCGGTCAGTCGGAAGCGATCATGGGCCGGGCCTTCAAGACCCTGGGTTGGGAGCGTCACGAGTATGTGGTCTCGAGCAAGTTCTTCTGGGGAATCCACGACACCCCGAACATGAAGAACACTTTGAACCGCAAATACCTCATGCAAGCCGTGGACGCCTCGCTCGAACGGTTCGGTCTCGACTTCCTCGATCTCATCTTCTGCCACCGCTCTGACACGGAAACGCCGATCGAGGAGACCGTGCGGGCGATGTCGGACATCGTGAGCTCCGGCAAAGCGCTCTACTGGGGTACTTCGGAGTGGGCGTCAGACGAGATCGTCGCCGCGATCGAGATCGCCGAGCGTCACCACCTGTACAAGCCCATCGTGGAACAACCGCAGTACAACCTCCTTCAGCGAAGGCGTGTCGAGCACGAGTACGCCCGCGTGATCGAGGACTACGGAATAGGCCTCACAACATTCAGTCCCCTCGCCGCGGGCCTGCTCACGGGCAAGTACCTGGAAGGGATCCCGGAGGACTCTCGAGGCAGTCTCGCAGGCTTCGAATGGCTCCGTTCCAATTTTGAAAACCCCCGGGACAATGAGAAGGTAAGAGCCCTCAAAGCGATCGCGGACGATCTGGGTTGTCCGCTCGCACAGCTCGCCATCGCCTGGTGCGCCTGCAACCCCAAGGTGTCGACGGTCATCACGGGCGCGAGCCGCGTCGAGCAGCTACAGGAGAACTTGCGCTCGCTCGAGGTGCTCGAGCGGCTTGATGACGAAGTGATGCGGCGGATCAACGAGGTGGCCGGCCAGGCCTAGGATGCGGAAGCCGGACCGTCCTGCCGGCTCAAGCTGTCCGCATCGCTCGGCGCAGGAGCGGAGGGTCGTGCAACGTGGTTGCGACGCGTACGCGTGCGTCGAGCGCCATGGCACCGCCAGGGCTCGCGACAACCGGGTTCAGGCTCAACTCGACGATCTCGGGAAGGTCCTCGGCGAGGCGGGCCACTCGTGAAAGCACCTCACTCAGAGCCTCGAGGTCGACCGGGGCCGAGCCACGGTAACCGGTCAGAAGCGGCGACGACCGAAGCCCTCTGACCAGGTCACGGGCGTCCTCTGTCGTCATGGGCACCAACGACCAGATCTGGTCGCTCAACAGCTCGGCCTCCTTGCCGCCGAGGCCGAACATCACGAGCGGTCCGAACGACGGGTCCTCCACGACGCCGACGACGGTCTCTACGCCCTCGGGACCCATCGACTGCACGATGAGCGACACGCCCGGCCCGAACCTGGTCAACAACGCCTCGGCTGCAGAGGCCACCTCCTCGGCGGAGCCGAGGTTCAGCCGGACGCCCCCGACATCGCTCTTGTGCACAAGGTCCGGGGCGTCGAGCTTCAGGGCAACCGGGAACCCGATCACTCTTGCTCTGTCGACGGCCTCGGAGGCGGTCGAGGCCCGCATACACGAAAGGATCGGTATCCCGTAGGCCTCGAGCAAGCTGAACGCCTCGACCGTGTCGAGCCACACCGAGCTCGACGGAGACGTGACCAGCCCGGGAGCGGCGGCGGGGGCGGGGGCGGGCCCCGGCGCGGGCGCGGGGGCGGTTTCTGAGCCGGCCATCGGCAGGGATGCCAGGGCGACCTCCACGATCCGCCGCGCAGTCACCGTATCGAGACCGTCGAAGGTGGGCACGGTTCCCTCAGCCCGAGCCACCCATTCGCCATACTGCGCGACTCGCGCTACTGCACGAGCCGCAGACTCGGGGTAAGCAAACCAAGGGACGTGACTCGAGCCCGCGCGCAAGGCCAGGAGAGTCTGCTCGGACGCGATGAAGTTCGCGAGCACGGGCTTCCGGGCCGTGGAGGCGGCTTGGGCCACGGCTTCGGCGATGTCATCAGCACCGACTAGCACCGGTGGGGTGAAGGTGACGACCACCACGTCGATGTTGCCGTCGGCGAGGACGATCTCGAGCACGGACCGGTACTCCTCGGCAGTGGCCGAGGCGACCAGGTCGATCGGGTTGCCTATGGCAGCACCGTAAGAGACGACGCCGAACAGGCGCCTTTGAACCTCGGGCGCGAGCTCGGGAACCTCGAGGCCGTAGCTCTCGCACGCGTCGGCAGCGAGAACCCCACAACCTCCAGCATTGCCAACGATCGCGACGCGCCGGCCGGCGGGAAGGGGCTGGTTCACCAAGAGGTCGGCGACATCGAGCAGCTCCTCCAGCGTCTGGACCCGGATTACACCGGCCTGGCGGAACAGCGCATCGGTAGCTTGATCGGGAACCGCGCCAAGGCTGCGGGCATGGGCGCCCCGCAGACCTGATGCGGTACGAGCGCTCTTGACCGCGACAATGGGCGTCTTGTGAGCGACACGTCGGGCGATCCGGCTGAATTTTCGGGGGTTCCCGAACGACTCGAGATAGAGCAGGATCACATCGGTCTCCGGGTCGTCCTCCCAGAACCGCAGGAGGTCGTTGCCGCTGACGTCGGCCTTGTTGCCAAGGGACACGAAGCTCGAGATCCCGAGTCCGCGGCCCGCGAGCTCGCCGAGGAGAGCGATACCGAGACCACCGGACTGGGAGGAGAACGCTACCCGGCCGGGCGGCGGTGCCTGCTCGGCGAATGTGGCGTTCATCCTGACTTGCGGACAAGTGTTGACGACTCCCATGCACTCGGGCCCCACGAGCCGCATGCCGAACCTCCGGGCGAGCTCGACCAGATCACGGTCGGTGCTCGTCCCCGAGGTCTCCTGGTCCGCCTCGCCCGAGGTGACGACGACGAGGCCGCGAACCCCTTTCGCCCCGCACTCGCGCACTACCTCGGCCATGCGCTGAGCCGGCACCGCGACCAATGCCAGATCGATGTGGCCGGGCACATCGGTCACGTTGCGATACGACCGGAGACCTCCGACCGGGTCGGCGTGCTTGTTGACCGGGTAAACGGCACCGGTGAACTCCCCCGCAAGGAGATTGCTGACGATGTCGTGACCCGCGAAGCCAGGCTCGGGGCTCGCCTCGATGACGGCGATCGTCCTGGGACGAAGTATGTGCTCGATCGAGCGCACCGCTGCGGTCCATTCGCGTTCCTCGACCCGCTCGATGTACTCCGGTTGAACCGCGAGCTCCAGCGTCACCCGGATAACCCCTGAGTCCAAGAGCACGTGCTCGTCGAACCCCGCTGAGCGGAAAACGCCTGTCATCCGGTGGTTGTCGGTGAGGACGTCCGCCACAAACCGTCCGATCCCACGTGCGACAGCTGCCGAGGCGAGATGCTCGAGCAGCACGGTACCCAGGCCCCGTCCCTGGTGGTCGTCCCGCACGACGAACGCGACCTCGGCCTCCCCCGCTCCAGCCTGGTCGAACCCGTGGGACGCACCCGCTGCGGCGTCGCCGAGGGTTTCGCCACCTTCCGTGGGTGAGCGGTCGTAGCGGGCCACCGCCACCAGTTCCCCGTCAACGACAGCCACGAGCGCCAACCGGTCTTGATAGTCAACGGTTACGAAGTGCGTGATCTCCTCATCGCTGATGCCCCGACGCGGCGCGAAGAAACGAAAATACACCGTCTCGCTCGACAGCTTCTGCCCGAACGCGCGAAGCGCCGGGCCGTCGTCCGGCCGGATGGCACGCAGCCGAGCCGTGCGACCGTCCGACAGCAGGACGTCACATTCGAGCTCGGCAGGATAGGTCCCCTTGGTGACAGGCTTAGCGCCAGGGCTCATCTCGCTAGGTCCAGAGGGCATCTGTGCGGTCAACGCGCCTCCCGAACTGGCTGAGCACTCGTGAGGACGCTCAGCCCGCGAGTGCCTGCACGCTGGCGACGGGAACCGCACCGCTCGGGGCGTTCAGGTGCAGAACCTCGCCCCAGTCACTGAACTTGGCAGAGATCGAGTGGGTGGCGTTGCCACTCTCTTGCGACGTCCCCGTGACGGTTATCGGGAGCGCGGCTCCTGTCGTCCTCACGTACATCGTGAGCTTCAGGTTGGCGGTCTTCGAGCTCTGTAATGCCTTCACTGCCACGGCTGGATGTCCGAGCTCGGTTGACGTCTCGCCCCGCGTGAGCGTGCCGGTCAGCCGCACGAGCTGAGTGGCGGCCGTCTTGACCTCCAAGGAACCGGCGAGGGCGGGGAAGTTCGAGTTCGTGGAAGGAACCGAGATCCATTTCCCGGCATATTCCGCCGACACCTTCGCGCTGAACCCGGTGAGGCCCTGCAGACCGAGCGAGTCGCCCTGGAAGTAGGCCGTCCCTCCGGCGAGCAGGACGGTGAGATGTCCATCCTTGGTTCCCTGATGGATCGTGATGTGCTGCTCTCCGGCGGCGGAGCCCACGTCGGCGACGATGCTCACCCCGCTGGTCCCTGCGGTCGCCGTCTCCTCGAAATGGAACGAGCTCTGTCGCTTGGTCGCCGTGACCGCCGCCGCCACGATCTTCTCGCCTGATTTCAACTGGACGCCGTTGGACGCGTTGGACCCGGCTGAGGAGCTGCCGCAACCGGCCGCGAACGCGATCGCGGCAGTCAATGCGACGAGGAGGGGGCGAGCACGCATACCGCGACGCTACCAGCGGGCATCGCGGCCGCTGGTTGGGGCCTTTCGCCCGCCTGATCCCGGTCCCCAGAGAATGCGCGGCGACAAGGGCCCCGGCTCAGCTCTCCTCAGGGACACAGCGGTTCACGCAGCTGCCGATCCCCTCGATTGCGGTCGTGAGCACCTGACCGGGCTCGAGGAACACCTGCGGGTCGCGCCCAGTTCCAACCCCGCCAGGGGTTCCGGTCGAGATCAGGTCGCCCGGGGACAGCGTGGCGAACTGACTGATGTAACTCACGACCGCGGTCGGCCCGAACAGGAGGTCCGATGTGCGCCCACGCTGCATCACGATGCCATCGAGCTCGCAGCGCACTTCGAGATCGACGGCATCACCGATCTCATCCCCCGTGACGAGGACCGGGCCGACCGGAGTCGACGCGTCGAAGGCCTTGCCCTGCAGGTACTGGGTCGTCCTGGCCTGCCAGTCGCGCATCGAGATGTCGTTGACGACGGTGAACCCGGCGATCGCGTCGTGTGCCTGCTCGAGCGTCGCGCGCCGGATCCGACGACCGATGACGACGCCGAGCTCGACCTCCCAGTCGACGGCTTTGCTCACCGACGGCAACACGAGGTCATCGTGCGCCCCTATGAGACCGGAGGCGAACTTGGCGAACAGTGTCGGGTAGTCAGGCAGCTCCCGTGACATTTCCAGGATGTGGGCACGGTAGTTCAGTCCCACGCAGAAGATCTTCTCCGGATGAGGCACGAGCGGAGCAAACGACGCATCCGTGAAGGCGATCTCCCCGGTGGTCTCGAGCGCCATCACCGTGTCCAAGCGCGAGGCCGGGTTCGTCGTCACGAGAAGGACACCGACGTCCGGAGCCCGCAGCAGAAGCAGTCGGTCTCCTTCGAGCCGGGCGGCGCGGGTGCCATCCGCCGTCCGGACGGTGGCCAGCCTCATGGCTCTCTCCTGGCGCGAACTGAAAATGGGACGCGTGTCAGCCTAAGTCACCGTCCGCCGTTCGTCTCTTCGCTGAAGGACGAGGCCGAAGCTTCCCCGCGACACTGCTAGCGGCGGCGCAAGCATTCCACGACGAGCTGCGGCTCGGTCTTGGTCGAAAGCTCCATCGCCAAACCGCAACTCGGCACGGGCACCTCACGCTCGACGCGCACGATTGCTTCCCAGACCACCCGCTCCCCGGTCGGGTCCTCGACGACGAGCTCGGTCCGGTCGTCGCCAAGTTCCGCGCCCCGCCTCGCCATGGCCAAGAGCGACCAACCGACCTCGCGGAGCACGGCGCGCTCGAGCGCCTGGACCGCCGGCGAGGCCATCCCCCCACAGCCCCGGTAACGCGGCAGGAGGTCGTCCATCGGCCCACTGCGTTGCACAATCCTGGCCAGCGCGGCCTTGTCGCAGAACGCCCATGCGGTGCCTTGTGGAAGCACTAACGCAGTCGCCGCAAAACGATGCCCTCCCGTGTGGCTCGTCCTCCATACCCTCACGTTCTCCCCGAGTTGGCGGGAATCTGCCAACAGCTCCTGGGCCAGCGCTGTCCCGAGCGACCCGCAGCATCGGTCGCGCCGACCGTGGGTGCAGACGAGAACATCGACGGTCTCGTCGGCACTGAGCGGCTCGTCGAGGATGGCCAGCGCCGCGGCAACGACTTCGACAGGATCGGCGACAAGCTCGGCCCGCTCGAATCTTGCACCTCCGTTGGCCGGCCACCGGTAGGTGATGACATGGCTCGGCCCGCCCGCCAGAACAGGTACCAATCCCTGAAGGCGCATCCCGGCGCTGCGTACGAGTGCCACCACGGGTGCAAGCGCCGGATCCTCGCTCAAGTCCCGCGGCCAGGGAAGTGGCCATTCGATGAGCAGGTAGCCCCGATGACAGCCGGCCGTGCCGATCGGATCGACATGTTGATCGCGAGCCCAAGAAGAGCAGAGCAGCCCGGAACCGGAATGAACCGGATTCTCCCGTCCGATGCTGGTGGCCATTTGCGGGACCTTACCGGCCCCAGGACTGCGGCGCATCGTAGCGCCGCCACGGCGAGCGAACCTGACCTACCGTCCACTATCGCTCGACGTGCCCCGTCAGTGATGGGAGGATTCTTGGCCATGGCAGTCTTCCACCGCCGCCAGGTGTTGCAGGCTGCGGGGCTCACGGGCCTCGCCGTCCTGCTTCCGCCCGAGCTGCTGGCCGCTTGCAGCACGCCATCGCCGCCCACAACCGGGGAGACCATCGGCGGGTCCTTGTCGGTGTTCGACCCGCATGAAGCCAAGGTCGTCGAGGAGGCGACCGCTCGGTTGATCCCAGGTCCGCGCGACGAGTTGTCGGAGGCGGGGCACCCTGGGGCGCGCGAAGCGAACGTCACGCGATATATCGACACCATGCTCGGCGCACTCACGCTCAGCCCGGCCAAGATCTTCGCCGGTGGACCGTTCAGCAACCGAGCCGGATGGCCAATCGACGACATGGCCAAGTTCCTCCGCCTGACTCCGGCTCAAACGAGTGGATGGGCGCGCCGCCTGGCGAGCTTGCGCGCTCAGTACCGCCGGGGCGTCAAGACGCTCGACAAGATGGCCGGCGGGGACTTCACAGCCGTGAGCACCGACAAGATGGACGAGATCCTCGCCCAGGACCCAGGCGGCTTCATGACGCTCTTGTTCGGTCACACGATCGAGGGCGTGTACTCGGCCCCTGAATACGGTGGCAATGCGGGTCTCGTTGGCTGGCACGAGATCGCCTGGCCCGGCGATCGCCAACCTCGCGGCTACACCGACGCACAAGTCACCCTCTCCGATGGGCCGGACGTCTACGTGCCCAAGGGAATCGGAGAGCAACTGCTTCAGTTGCTGGCCACATCACCCTGATGAGCCGGCGCGCTCTCGTGGTCGGCAGCGGGCCCGGCGGGTCGGTCGCCGCGATGGTGCTCGCGCGAGCTGGCTGGGACGTCACGATCTTCGAGAAGGGCGCCAACTACTTCACCGATCTCAGCTCCGATCGGCCTGGCACCGTGTTCTCGAACGACGAGCTGAAGACGAACAGGGTCTTCGCCGAGCCCGAGCCGACCGCCGAGCCACGCGTGTACCGCTCGTCGCCACAAGCCCAGTCGATCACGGGCGCGGTTCAGCCCCTTCCTCAAACTGTCGGAGGCGGAACAGTCCACTGGGACGCGAAGACCCCGAGGTTCTGGGACATCGACTTCAAGAAGCTCTCGATGCTGGGCCCCGTCCCGGGAGCGCAAGTTGCCGACTGGCCTTTCGACTACGACGAGATCTCCCCGTACTACGACCAGATCGAGGGGCTGATCGGAGTTGCAGGTGACGTCAGTCTCTTCCCGAAAGAGCCGACCCTCGCGCATGCTCCGCGCACCAAGGCACTCCCGATGCCGCCCGGTCCACCCGAGTACTCGTCCCTGGTGGTCTCCAAAGGCTGCAGCCGAGTCGGACTGCATCCCTTCATCGCCCCAATGGCGATAAACAGTCGCGAGTATCAGGGACGTCCCCGGTGTGACAACTGTGGGTTCTGCTCGGGTTACGGGTGTCCCATCCTCGCCCGAGTGGGTGCGCTCGCGCCTTTGCGGGAGGCGCTCCGATCCGGAGCAGAGCTTCGGGACAGCTCGATGGTCGTCAACGTCGAGACGAACGGCCGCAGGGCGACCGGCGTCGGCTGGCTCGACGATGAGAACAACCGGCACACCGAGTCCGGCGACCTCGTCGTGCTGGCGGCCAACGCCATCGAGACCGCCCGGCTCGCACTGCTCTCCGGACTGCCGGACCCTTACGACCTCGCAGGCCGGCAGCTCATGTTCCACTGGTTCTCCGAAGGATCAGGCATCTTCTTGTCGGAACGGCTTCACAACTACCGCGGCCGCGACCACACCCATGACATCGACGATTTCGCGGACCCGGAATTTCCCGGTGCCAGAAAAGCCGCGAAAGCCGCAGGCCTGCCCTACTTTCGTGCAGGCAAGGTCGAGCTCGGCGGAACCCAGCTGCCGCTAGACGAGGCAAGCAGCTACCAGGAGATACTGCGCCTGCTCGCGCCGCAAAAGCCGTTCGGGACGGACTTCAAACAGCTGATGCGCTCGAGTCTGCTGCGAGACCGCCTCTGTGGCATCGAGCTCATCGGTGAGGACCTCCCGTATGCGACTAACCGCGTCGATCTCGACCCCAAGGTGCGCGACTGGCGCGGGATCCCTGTCGCGCGCATCACCTACGGGCCGGGCCGATCGGAGATCGCCGCTCAAAGCTTCTACATGCCCTGGCTCGTCAAGCTGCTGAAGGCGGCCGGCGCTGACGTGGCGATCGCGATTGCGGAGCTCCCGTCCTCCCAGTTCCCCATCGCTCAGGATCAGGTGCCGGCGACTGAGCACGTGATGGGGGGAATGCCGATGGGGACCAACGCCCGGACCAGCGTCACCGACGAGCAGGGACGCCACCACCACCTCGACAATCTCTTCGTCGCAGACGGCGCCGTCTTCCCGACCTCGGGTGGGCACAACCCGACCCTCACGATCATGGCGACGGCACTCCGCCAGGCGACGGCCTGGGCAGGCACCTGAACCGCCGGCGCCGGCGCCACGCCTCCTTTAGGGCGCAAGGACCAGTGACACCAGGAACCGCCCTGAACGCCTGGGCGTAGACTGAGGCTGACAGATCTCTCGGAGGAGCGGCAATGGACCACACGACCTCGGGCCATTTCTCGAGCCCGATCGCCAAGTGGCACGTTCCGACGCCTTCGAGGCGCGAGAGTCGGAGCGCGTGAGCACATACCGGCTGTTGGCGACTGATGACGCGCTCAGCCAGGACCTCCTGGGGCCCGACGCAGCTGACCTTGCGGCCGCCTCATTGGCGATGGCGCGCCGGTTCGCGTCGGGTGCCACGCTCTGGTGCGCGGCGCCTTCGTGGCCTTGGCACGCCCAGCACGTGGTCCTCGACTTCGTTCACCCGGTGATCGCCGGAGAACGCTCCCTTCCCGCCGTGATGGTCTCCGGTGACCATCTGTGGGAAAGCCTGAGGCCGATCGCGCGTGCGGGCGACATGCTGCTCGTCGTCTCGAGATCCGACGAACCGTCGGTCGCCGGCCTCAGGCAACGGTCGAAGGCATGGGGAGTGCTCACGGTGTGGATCGGCACGGGTCCGAGGCCGGAGCCGGGCTCGGCCGACTTCGTGCTGTGGGTGGACGACGACGAGACAGTTTCCTCCTACGGGGGACGGTTTGCCCTTCTCTACCACCTGCTCTCCGAGCTGACCCGCGTCTGCCTCGGGAATCCGGGCCTTCTCGAAGCCGAACAGGCGGTGTGCGGAGACGAGGTCTGCATCACCTGCTCGGACGAGGGACGCCTCGGCGAGGTCGTCGCGATCCTGGCTGACGGGCGCGCGCAGGTCCGCACGCCCGCCGGGCTCGAAGCGGTGGACACGACCTTGATCGACCAGGCCCATCCAGGTGACCTCGTGCTGATCCACGCCGGCACCGCTGTGACCCTCGTCGAGGGTTCGCCCAGATGAGCCCCGAGAGCAAAGGCTTCCTCAACCGATACGTCGACACCGACGGGCACGACGTCGGCGCTTGCCTGTACACCTTCGGCAACGAGCTCGCCTTCTCGAGACAGCTGGTCGGCTTCGCTCGGCGCGACGGCGGCCGGCTGGCAAGACCTAGCGTGCTTGACCACTGCTTCGTCGTCCGATCACACAGCGTGCACCGGATCCAGGAGGCCCAGGCGGCACTGAGCCATCGTCTATGGGCGACGGTGCAGCAACGGCTGACGCCGGACTGCGAGCAACCAGCCGTAGGCCGGCGCGAGCCGGCCGCTGATCAGGATCTAGCCGAACCCGAGGAGGCACGTTGACCAAGGAGGATGCGGGCCGAGGCAACTCAGAGACCGGCGCAGCATCGCCGGCGGCACCAGGCGAGACACTGAGCGGGCGCGAAGCCGCCGTGCTCGAGCGCATCGAAGCCTTCCGGCGCCGCCGGCCCCGGTTCCGGGACGACTTCGTCACCTTGGCACACGGCGCCGGCGGCAAGGCGTCGGCCGCTCTGATCGACGCTGTGTTCCTGGATGCCTTCGGCGGTCTCGAGAGACCGCCCTTGACCGACGCTGCCCTCATTGCACTTCCCCACGGGGAGACGCTGGCGTTCACCACCGATTCGTTCGTGGTGAAACCGCTTCGTTTCCCTGGTGGATCGATCGGTCATCTAGCGGTCTACGGGACGGTCAATGACCTGGCGGTGATGGGCGCCCATCCCCACTGGCTCTCGGCCGCGTTCGTCATAGAGGAGGGCTTTGCCATCAGCGAGCTCCGCAGAGTCGTCGCCGACATGTCCGAGGCTGCTGCGATGTCCGGCGTGACGATCGTCACCGGCGACACGAAGGTCGTCGGCCGAGGCGCAGCCGACGGGCTGTACGTGACAACGGCCGGCATCGGCGTCATCCCGCCCGGCCGCCGGCTGGGAGCCGAGCTCGTCGAGCGCGGCGACCGCGTTCTCATCTCCGGGACCATTGCCGATCACGGGATGGCGGTGATGCTGGCGAGAGGCGATCTGGCCCTCGAGGCGGAGCTCAAGTCCGACACCGCCCCGGTGACCGAGCTCGTCGAGGCGCTGTTCTCGGCCGCCCCGTCGACTCGCTGGCTGCGTGACCCGACCCGCGGCGGGGTCGGGACCGTCTGCAACGAGCTGGCCCACGACACCGGCCTGGCCGTCGTGTTGGACGAATCCGCGCTCCCCATTGATCCCGCGGTCGCCGGGGCCTGTGACCTGCTCGGAATCGATCCTCTGTACGTCGCCAACGAAGGCAAGCTCCTCGCGGTCGTTGCCGCCAAGGAGGCCGATGCGGCCGTCGAGGCGCTGCGCCGCCATCCGCTCGGGGCCAATGCAGTGCTCATCGGCGACATACGCGCCGAGCCTCAGGGCATCGTCGTGTTGCGCACGTCGTTCGGGGGAACGCGGATAGTCGACATGCTCGTCGGCGATCCGCTGCCGAGGATCTGCTAGCGGTCGTGAGCGAGTTGCGTCAGCTCACCGAGCGTCGGCGCGTGAGGGTCACCGGGACGGTGCAGGGCGTGGGCTTTCGTCCTTTCGTGTTCCGCCACGCCGTGGCCCTCGGGCTCGTCGGCTTCGTGCTGAACGACTCCTCCGGTGTGCTCATCGAGGTTGAAGGTGAGCACACCGAGCTGGCAGAGCTCTGCCGGCTGCTCAGCGAGGCTCCCCCGCCGCTCGCCCGGGTCACGTCGGTCGACTGGGCCACGCTGCCCAGTGACGGGACTTTCGACAGCTTCCGCATCGTCGAGAGCACCGCCGATCGAGTCCCGAACGTCGCCGTCAGTGTCGACAGCGCGACCTGCGACGACTGCCTCTCCGAGGTGGACGACCCACACGACCGCCGGTACGGCTATCCCTTCACCAACTGCACGAACTGTGGGCCGCGCTACACGATCGTGCTCTCGGTCCCCTACGACCGGCCCGCCACGACCATGGCCGGTTTCAAGATGTGCGCAGAGTGCCAGGCAGAGTACGAGGACCCGGCGGACCGTCGCTTCCACGCACAGCCGAACGCTTGTCCCTCCTGCGGCCCGCGAATCGCCTTCTACCATCCGACCGGCCGTCTCCTGGCCGAGGCCGGTGCCGCGCTCGACGCGGTGGTCGAAGCGCTTTGCGCAGGCCAGATCGTTGCCATAAAGGGCATCGGCGGCTATCACTTGGCCTGCGACGCGAGCAATCACGAGGCGGTGGCCGAGCTTCGGCGCCGTAAGACAAGGGACGACAAGCCTTTCGCCCTCATGGCGACCGACCTGGAGATGGCACGGTCCATGTGCGTGCTCGATCCGGGTGCCGAGTCCGCCCTCGGCTGCGTCGCGCGGCCCATCGTGCTCGCCTGCCGCAAGCCGGGCGCCGCTGTCGCCGACGGGGTAGCACCGGGAATGCCCGACCTGGGGCTGATGCTCCCCTACACGCCCTTGCACCACCTCCTCATGGCCAGGGTTGCGCGACCGCTCGTGATGAGCAGCGGCAACCAGTCCGACGACCCGATCGCTCACACAGATGAGGACGCGTTCACCCGCCTCGGGCCCATGGTCGACGCTGTGCTGGCACACGACCGCCGGATTCATGTTCGTTGTGACGATTCGGTCGTCCGGGCAACGGGGCGTCGCCTGCAGATGGTCAGGCGGTCCCGCGGCTACGCGCCGGAAGCCCTGCTGCTCCCTCGCGAGTCGGCCCGCCAAGTGCTCGCTGTGGGCGCCGAGCTCAAGAGCACAGTCTCAGTGGCCAAGAAGTCCCTCGTCGTGTGCAGCCACCACATCGGTGACCTCGAGCACCTGGCGACTTATCAGGCTTTCCTGCAGGCGACGGTTCACCTGTGCCGGTTGTTCGGGATCGAACCGGAAGTCGTCGCCCATGATCTCCACCCGGAGTACTTGTCGACCAAGCACGCGCTCGATCTCGACCTCGAGCCGTGGCCCGTGCAGCATCACCACGCACACATCGCCTCGTGCCTGGCCGAGCACGGGCACACCGGCACTGTGCTCGGGATCGCCTTCGATGGTCTCGGCTACGGAACGGACGGGACCATGTGGGGCGGAGAGTTCCTCGTCGCCGACTTCAATGGTTTCGAACGGGCCGCTCATCTGCAACCCGTCCCGATGCCGGGTGGGGCAGCGGCCGTTCGCGAGCCATGGCGGATGGCTCTCGCTTGGACCGCGCGCGCCGCAGGTGCCGACGCAGCCGCCCGGCTCGGCACTGCGCTCGATCCGCGGTGGAGCCAGGTCCTGCCTCTGGCTGTGGCGGACAGTGAGAGGCGCCACTCGATCCTCACGACCAGCGTCGGCCGGCTGTTCGATGCCGTCGCCGTCCTGGTCGGCCTGCGATCACAGGTCACCTACGAGGGCCAGGCTGCGATCGAGCTCGAGGTGCTCGCGCGCTCGGTGCCTCGGACATCGGCTCCGCAGTACCCGACTGAGATCGTGGAGGCGGCGAGCCCCGAAGGCTTCGACGTGCTCGATCCGTCACCGCTCATCGCCACGGTGCTGACCGAGGTTGAAAGAGGGACCGACCGCTCGGTGATCGCAGCCGGGTTTCACGAAGGACTGGGGCGTGCGACAGCCGCGCTCGGGGCGCGCCTGGCCCGCAGGCACGGCCTCGACACGGTTGCTCTGAGCGGAGGCGTGTTCCAGAACGTGCGCTTCAGCGACATCGTCGAGGACGCCCTCGCCACCGAGGGACTTACTGTTCTCGTCCACGAGTCGGTGCCGCCGAACGACGGCGGGATCAGCGTCGGGCAGGCGGCGATCGCCGCGCTCGGCACGCGTCCGGACTGATCAGTCCTGGTCGCAGCGCTAGCGAGGGCCGCCCATGGTGACGGCCACTTCTCTGTGCAGGCGCCCGAAGTTGTAGTACGCGGCACACGCACCCTCCGAGGAGACCATGCAGGTGCCGATCGGAGTCTCCGGAGTGCAGGCGGTGCCGAACACCTTGCACTCCCAAGGCTTTATGGCACCCTTCAGCACTTCGCCGCACTGGCAGGCCTTCGGATCTGCGACGCGCACACCCGGCACCTCGAAACGAAGCTCCGCGTCCCAATTGGCGAACTCCGGCCTGAGCTTGAGGGCGCTCTCGGGAATGAAGCCCAGGCCACGCCACTCGAACTGCGGCCGGACCTCGAATACCTCGTCCAATATCGCAAGCGCCCGAGGATTGCCGCCCTCGCTCACACAGCGCGTGTACTGGTTCTCGACACAGCAGCGACCCTCGCTGATCTGGGTCAACAGCATCTGTATTGCCTGGAGGATGTCGAGCGGCTCGAAGCCTGCCGTCACGAGCGGCTTGCCGTACTCATCCGGGACAAAACGGTAAGGGCGCTGGCCGACGACCGTCGACACGTGACCTGGCCCGATGAACCCGTCGAGGCGGAGGTCGGGGGAATCGAGGATGGCCTTGATCGGGGGCACGATCGTCACGTGGTTCGAGAAGACGCTGAAGTTCATGACCCCGTCCTGCCTCGCCTTCAGCACGGTTGCCGCCGTCGAGGGTGAAGTGGTCTCGAAGCCCACGGCGAAGAACACGACGGGCTGCTCCGGATTGTCGACGGCGACCCGGAGCGCGTCGAGTGGCGAGTAGACGATCCGGACGTCCGCCCCCTGCGCTTTGGCACCGAGCAGACTGCCGCGCGAGCCGGGAACGCGCATCATGTCGCCGAAGGAGGTGAAGATGACCCCGGGCGCCTGAGCCACCGAGATGGCGTCGTCGATGCGACCCATCGGGATGACGCACACCGGGCAACCAGGACCGTGCACCAGCTCGACCGATGTCGGGAGAAGGTGCTCGATGCCGTGACGGTAGATCGTGTGGGTGTGGCCTCCGCAGACCTCCATGAACTTGTAGTGTCCATCACCTGCCAACTCGGTGACGCGGGCCACCAGGGCACGGGCCGCCACCGGGTCCCGGTACTCATCGACAAATCGCATGATGTTCCTTCCTCGATCCGCTCGAGCGACGCCCCCGGCGATTCGAAAGCCACCCGGATCGCGGTGGCCGCGGGCGCAACCACCCCCGCCCCGTCGCCGCTACGCGATCTGCGATTCGAGCACCGCCTGAACCTCGTCGGTGTAGGCCTGACCCATCAATTGCAGGCTCTGCAGCGCTCGTAGCGCCTCCTCCTCGTCGATCTTGGCCATCGCAAAGCCGACATGGATGAGCACCCAATCCCCCGGCACCACGTTCTCGTCCTCCAAGAGGTCGATGTTGATGTTGCGGCGCACACCCGCAACGTCGACTTTCGCCAAGTGCCGGTTCGAGTCGAGGAGCTCGACCACCTCACCGGGGATCCCCAGACACATGGCTGTCTCCTCCTCCAAACCCGACACTCGATGAGCCCGAGGATCAGATCGTCCCCGCCCCGTCTTGAACGAGACTACCGGCCCCAGCAATCGTGAGGGACTGCATGACGGAGTCCACATGGCATGGGGCCGGACAACTCGCAACTGCGCAGGTCATCACGCTAGGGGACCGCTCGGACGCTATCCGTCAACATTCTGGGTGCGATGCGGGTACGATCTGGGAAAGTGATCACCCGAATGACGCGTGGGGGCACCGTGAGCAGCGACCATGATGTTCGTACCGGGCGAGCCGTGGGTGCAGGACGCCGGCCGACTGGACCCGTGGTCAGCCTCGTGATCATTGCCGGCGCGGCCTTGCTCGTCACGTCCGCCGCCATTCATCTGCACCTTTGGGCCAACGGCTACAGGTACAAGACGACGATCGGCCCGCTCTTTTTCGCACAGGGCGTCCTGGGCGTCCTGCTCTCGTTGGCGATAGCGCTGGTCAGGCGTGTCTCTGTCGCGGTGATCGGAGCTCTCTTCGCGGCGGGAACTATCGCTGCGCTGCTCATGTCGGTTCACGTCGGACTTTTCGGCTATCGGTCCTACATGAACGCCCCTTGGGCGAAGACCACGGTCATCATCGAAGCGGCGGCTGCAGTGGTGCTGCTTATCGGCGGTGGCCTCGCGGTGTGGGTCGAAAGGGCTCACATCCGACGCTGGCGCTCATTTAAGACACCCCCGACCTAAGACCCCGTCAGCTGTTGCCGCTTATCCGTTCTGGGGTCACGAATATCGCCGTGCGCCCCTCGGCTTCCATCACCCGGTCGAATTCGTCCCAATCCTGGTGAGTGCCGCCCGCAGCGACAAAGACACGGCGGAGCAACCTCGCTAGCTGCGCGGCGCCGAAGTCCCCGAGCCGGTCTTCTGGCCCCACGAGCCGGACTGGACCTTCGACCGCGACCCAGTCCGCGCCGTGCCGGAACACGGCCGCCGCCCTGCCACTGCCGCGCAGGTGCTCGAGTTTGCGCGAGGCCCCACCCGCGACAAAGCCGATGCAAGCCTCCCCGGTGACCGGAGAGTCGACGACGCCCGCCCTGACGACAGATGCGTGGATCGTCCCGTCGGACCGGGTCGTGGTGACTATGGCGAGGGAGTCCTCTTTGGCAAGGCTCCGGACGTGATCTAGATCGTTCGGCATCTCTCCTCCAGTGTCGCTCAGTGCATGATGCCGCAGCAAAGCTGCCCGCGTCGGGTCGCGCACAGACCGCGGTCGGTCCCGTGTCGGTCACCGAACGACTGTGCTCGTCGCAGACCGCTAGCGTCCGACAACATGACGACCACGTGGACGGCTCCGACAGTCGAGCGGACAGAGCCCACCCGCACTGCCGGCGACCGTGAATCGCTCGAGCAATGGCTGGACTTCCATCGCGACACGCTGCTGATGAAGTGTGCCGGCCTCACCTCTGACCAGCTGAAGGCGCGCCCGGTCCCACCGTCAGGACTGTCGTTGCTCGGCCTGGTCCGCCACATGGTCGAGGTCGAGCGCTGGTGGTTCCGCATACACGCCGGCAACGAGCAGATCGGCTTCGAATACTGCACCGATGACAACGAGAGCGCCGACTTTGACGACCTCGACGATGCCGACGCGCCAGCCGACCTCGAGACCTTTCGGCGAGAAGTCGAGGCGGCGCGCGGCGTAGCGCGTGACACGGGGCTCGATGAAGTGCTACCAAGCCACGGCCACACCCCGGAGCGAACGCGCAACCTCCGCTGGATCTACGTGCACATGATCGAGGAGTACGCGCGGCACAACGGCCACGCCGACTTGATCCGCGAGCGCATCGACGGCACGGTCGGCGATTGATCGGTCATGCTGGTGACCGGCTGTGAACAGTCAACTGAGGGTTGCTCGAGGATGTCTCGTAGAGCGCCGTGGCGACGCGCCGGTCTCCTTGTACTCGTTGCTTCGGCCGTCTTGACATCTGTGACCGAGGCCGGAGCAGTTGTCCCGGCATCGGCCGCCACCGCGCGTGCTCAAGCCGTGCCGGGCCTCGGCGGGGTGATCGTGGAACCCTCCAAGCTCGGCTCCACCGCCGGGATGACACCGGTCTACGACTTCGTGCTGTCGGCAAAGAAGTCTGTCGACATCACCATGTACGAGCTCGTCGACCCGAGAATGGTGAACGATCTCATCGCAGACCAGAAGCGCCGCGTGAAAGTACGCGTCATCCTCGACTCCAACCGCGAGGCGGTCCGCAACGGGCCTAGTTTCCAGGCTCTCAGGGCAGGCGGCGTAAAGGTCGTGTGGGCCGATGCCAGTTACGAGGCGACGCACCAAAAGACCATCACGGTCGACGGCGCCAAGTCTCTGATCCTGTCGGGCAATCTCACCGACGAGTACTACGCGACGACCCGTGATTTCGGCGTCTTCGACAGCAACCCGGAAGATGTCGCGGCTATCGAGGCCGTCTTCAGCGCGGACTTCGCGCACGAGCCCATCAGGCCTTCGAATGGCTCCGACCTCGTCTGGAGCCCAGGTTCGCAGGCTGAGATGCTCGCAGTGATCAACGGCGCGAGCCACACCCTGTCGATCGAGAACGAAGAGATGGGCGACTGGACGATCACGAACGCGATCGTGGCCGCTGCCAAACGCGGAGTGAAGGTCGAGGTCACAATGACCAGGGACAGCTCGTACGACAGCGACTGGACAGCCATCGTCAGTGCCGGCGGTCACGTGCATCTCTACAGCGACGCCTCGTCGGACCTGTACATCCATGCGAAGACGACGATCGCCGATGCCGGCTTCAACGATCAGAGAATCTACGTCGGCAGCGTCAACTTCTCGCATGCCTCGATGGACGACAACCGCGAGCTCGGCATCATCACTGACGACGCGTCGATCGTCGACGATGTCAATGCGGTGGTGACGGGGGACTACTCCAACTGCGCATCGGCCACGGACTGCAGCACCTACGACTGACGACCCAACCGGCTCACGATGAGTGGGCGCCGACTCGAAGCCATCGGAGCGACATGAGAACACCACCAGGGTGGCAGGGTTCCCTTCATCGGTTGAGAAACCCGTCTCGATCGAGCTCCGACCAACAGGATCGCCGTGATGGCTGGACGCGAGTGATGCCCCCTCGGCTAGGGCACGGCCTTCCCGTGAAACCCGCGAAGCGATCGGTTGGAGTACCAGCCGAGCAGGGCGACACGATCGTTGACGCGTTGATCGCGAACGGACGGCGGCTCCCGGACCGCCCGGCGATGAGGCATTGCCCGGCTGAGCGTCCTACCCAGGTGGACTGGAGAGTCCTGACCTGGGCTGAGTACCTGCTCGCTGCCCGTCAGATCGCCGGGGGGCTGGCCGACCTCGGAATCGACCCTGGTGGGCGGGTCGCGATCCTGTCGACCAACCGGGTGGAATGGCATCTCGCCGACCTTGGAACCCTCTTCAACGGCAGCGTGACGGTGCCTGTCTACCCGACGAGCGCACCGTCTCAGGTCGCCTACATCCTCGGCCACGCCGAGGTCGAGGCATGCTTCGTGGACACTCGCGCTCAGCTGGCCAAGCTCCTCGAGATTCGCGACCAGTTGCCCGCACTCAAGCGGGTCATCATCACAGACGGCGCCCGGCGCGCCGGTGACTCGTTCGTCGTCGGCTTTGACGCGCTCCGAGGTGCCGGTGCCGACCGGCTGAAGCACCATCCCGGCGCCGTTGACGAGAGGTCCCATCAGGTCCGGCCCGATGACCTCGCGACAATCGTGTACACGAGCGGCACCAGTGGCCCTCCCAAGGGGACCATGCTCAGTCACTCGAACATCATGTGGGCGCTGCGCAACGTCACGCCCGTCTACGACATCGGCGAGGGCGATCGCCTCCTGTCTTTCCTGCCTCTCAGCCACATAGCCGAGCGGATGATGAGCGACTTCCTGCCGATAGCCGTGGCCGGTGAGACCTGGTTTGCCCGCAACCTCGCCACCGTCGCCGAAGACCTCCCGGCGTGTCGGCCAACCGTGTTCTTAGCTGTGCCCCGGGTGTGGGAGAAGCTCCGCGAAGCAGTAGAAGGCCACTTGCGGGCTCAAGTGCCCCCGGTTCGCGCTGCCGTGAAGCGCTACGTCGACCTTGGCCTGCGCAATGTCGCCTTCGAGCAGGGAGGCCCGCCGGTCAGCAGGTCGACGCTCGCCCTCTACCGAGCCCTGGACCGGACACTCGGGTCAAGCCTCCGACAACTGCTCGGCCTCGACCGCGCCCGCGTCCTGATCACGACTGCGGCGCCCGCCCATCCCGAGCTCATCAGCTGGTTCCACGCCATCGGGCTCCCCCTGCTCCAGTTGTACGGCCAGACCGAGGGTTGCGGGCCGACCGCCGCCAATCGAGCCACCCACATCCGCATCGGCACCGTCGGGACCGTTCTGCCGGGGATGAGCGTCACGATTGCCGATGACGACGAGATCCTCCTCAAGGGCGGCAACGTATGCCTCGGCTACCTCAACGACCCTGAGGCCACGGCCGAGCTCATCGACGCCGACGGCTGGATGCACACCGGCGACACGGGAGCCTTCGACGCCGACGGGTCTCTGCGCATCCTCGGCCGGAAGAAGGACATCATCATCACCGCGGCCGGCGAGAACATCGCCCCCGAGGTCATAGAGGTCGACTTGACGAACCACCCGCTCATCTCCGAGGCAGTCATCGTCGGCGAGGGCCGCAGGTACCTCACCGCCCTTCTCACGCTCGACCCGGATGCGCTCACCCGCTGGGCGCGACAGCACACAAAGCTCGGCGATCTCGAAGCTCTCGCCGCCGACCCCGATCTGCTCGCCGAGATCCAGGTGGCCATCGATCAGGTCAACACCAAGCGGTCACGCGCCGAGAGCATTCGCAAGTTTCGGGTGCTGGCCCACGTGCTGACAGCCGAGGACGGTGAGCTGACCCCAACGATGAAAGTCAAGCGGAACATCGTGTACGAGCACCACGCTGAGGTGATCGCCGAGCTCTACGCAAGTGGGTGAGCATCTGGTCGCTAGCTGGGGTGACTATCGTCTCGGGCGATGCAGAACCGCCGAGCGCCGCGAACACGCCGCCCGCCTCGGTCCGGGCGGGTCGCTGTCCTCGGCATCGTGGTTGCTGTGCTCGTGAGCTCCGCAGCATGCACAACCGGGCAGCCGACCGCCGGGCACGGCGACCTCCCGATCGCCAGATCCGCCTCGCTTCAGTCCCTTCGCGCCCTGCGAAGCGTCCACGACGTCGCTGGTGAGCCGATCCCCTTCGGCACGGCGAGCTACTTCGGCGCGGTCGCGCATGAAGACCTCGGCTCCGGAGTGATCGGCATAGCCGCCAGCTCGAGTGGGCGTGGCTACTTGCTCGCGACCGGCAACGGCAGGGTGTTCAACTTCGGTGACGCCAGATTCCATGGCTCGATCGCGGCCGGGAACAGTGCTCAGGTTGTCGCGATCGTCGAGACCGGCAACGGCGGTGGCTACTGGCTGGCGTGCAACACAGGTCGTTTGTTCAACTTCGGTGACGCGGGGTTCTACGGTTCGGCCGGCAGCCTACCTCTCACTACTCCGATCGTCGCCATGGCGGCCACCCCGGACGGCCAGGGCTACTGGCTCGTCGCGTCGGGCGGGCGGGTCTTCCACTACGGCAACGCCCACTTCTACGGTTCGGCGATCGCTGAGCTCGGCAGCGACCACATCGTCGCCATGGCGGCCACCCCGGACGGCCGGGGCTACTGGCTTGTCGCGTCGGGCGGGCGTGTCTTCCACTACGGCAACGCCCACTCCTACGGCTCGGCGACCGATGAGCTCGGCAGCCACCACATCGTCGCCATGGCGGCCACCCCGAACGGCCGGGGCTACTGGCTTGTCGCGTCGGGCGGGCGGGTCTTCCACTACGGCAACGCCCACTTCTACGGTTCGGCGTCATTCACGGTCCGGAGGTACCCGATCGTCGCAGCGGCGGCAACTCCTGACGGCAAGGGCTACTGGCTGCTGCCGTCGATCCCTCCGTCCCCTGTGGGGCTCCCCGCTCCGGGCAACGGCTTCGTCGCCGGCCACTTGACGGCCATTGGCGACTCCGTGATGCTCGACGCGCAACCCGCCCTCGAGGCGGACATCCCAGGAATAGACGTCGAGGCTGCCGTGAGCCGCCAATGGGATGACGGCATTGGACTCGCTCAACAGCTCAGGTCCGAAGACCGCCTCGGGGCGATAGTCGTGATCGACCTCGGCACCAACGGCCCGGTGAGCCTGCAGCAATTCACCGACATGATGAACGTTCTCTCCGGCGCCTCCAGGGTGGTGTTCGTAACTGTGCATCTTCCCTCTGACTACACGTGGGCAAATTCCGTGAACTCCACCCTCGAACAAGGTGTCCCGCACTACCCGCGAGACCGGCTCGCCGACTTCAACAAACTGGCGGACGAGAACCCGCAGTGGTTCTACTCGGACGGCGTTCACATGCCGATCGGCGGGGCCGGGGCCCAAGCGATGGCGGGCCTTGTCAAGTCCGAGATCTGAGCAACTAGGCCTGATCCAGCACGGCGCAAGTCGGGACTTGCCGGGGCACCAGGTCAGCCGGCCTTGGCGGGCGCCCTGCCCAGGTCCCACAATTCGGCGACGAGCTCGAGCGACCGGGCCCTCGCCTCGTAGGAGTGGGTACGGGTCGAGAGCATGATCTCGTCTGCGCCGGTGCGCCGTTGCAGTTCGACCAGACCCTCTTTGACCACCTCAGGACCTCCGATCACGTGAGTCGCCATGGCCTCTCCCATGAGCAACCGGTCATCGGCGGAGAACGGGTGTGAAGCGGCCTCTTCCGGCGAGGGAAACAGGCCAAGGCGCCTCTTGCGCAACTGAAGTATCGACAAGGCTGATGACTGCGCCAGCCACTTGGCCTCTTCCTCGCTGGGCGCGCAGAGCACGGAGACCGCGACCATGGTGCGGGGCTCACCGAGGAACGCCGAAGGCTGGAAGGACGAACGGTAACGCTCTAGTGCCTCGTCGAGAAGACGGGGGCTGAAGTGGTACGCGAACGAGTAGGGCAAACCGAGGATGCCGGCCAGCTCTGCACTGAACAGCGACGAGCCGAGAAGCCAGACCTCGGGAAGGTATCCACGACCAGGCACTGACCCGGGATGAGTCTGGGGATCGTCGCTCTTCGCCAGATAACCGATCAACTCGACGACATCGTCCGGGAAGTGCTCGGCTCCGAGGTCCGCGCGGCGCCGTAGCGCCCGGGCCGTTCTCGGGTCAGTGCCGGGAGCACGTCCGAGACCAAGATCGATGCGTCCCGGGTGAAGCGCCTCAAGAGTGCCGAACTGTTCGGCGACCACGAGGGGCGAGTGATTGGGAAGCATGACTCCGCCGGAGCCGATCCGGATCACAGACGTAACAGAGGCGAGGTGGGCGATAAGCACGGGAGGAGCAGAGCTGGCGACTGCTGGCATCCCGTGGTGCTCGGCCACCCAGAGGCGCTTGTAACCGAGTCCCTCGGCCACAACTGCAAGCCGGGTGGTCTCCTCGAGAGCGCGCGCCGGCGTCGATCCGGTCGCCACCGTAGCCAGGTCGAGAACGGAAAGGGGCACCATGACCGGCTCAACCACCAAGGCTGATGGCGGATTCCCGTACCATCCGTGACAGGACCTGCCAGCGCTCCTCGTCACTGGGGTCCGCTTCAGCGGCTCCACTTCTAAGATCGCCCGGTGGAGTGCGAAGACTATGACGTCGTGGTGGTCGGCAGCGGTTTCGGTGGCAGTACGGCGGCGCTGCGTCTGACCGAAAAGGGGTATCGGGTCGCGGTCCTCGAGTCGGGCCGCCGCTTCGATGAGACGACGTTCCCGAAGACTTCGTGGCGACTGCGCTCGTTCTTCTGGGCACCCAAGCTCGGGCTCCTCGGCATTCAGCGAATGTCCCTGCTGAAGAACGTGATGGTGCTCTCAGGCGCAGGCGTGGGCGGAGGTTCCTTGGTCTACGGCAACACGCTCTACGAGCCCTTCCCGTCTTTCTTCACGGATGCTCGGTGGAGCCACATCACTGACTGGCGGGCCGAGCTGACACCGTTCTACGACCAGGCAAAGCGGATGCTCGGCGTCGTCACGAATCCGACCATGACTGTGGCCGATGACGTGATGCGGGCCGTCGCCGAAGAAATGGGGGTCGCCGAAACATTTGTACCCACGCCAGTTGGCGTGTTCTTCGGCGAACCCGGCGTCGAAGTCAGCGACCCGTTCTTCGGTGGTGTCGGCCCAGCTCGCAAGGGCTGCACGGAGTGCGGTGAATGCATGACCGGCTGTCGCCATGGCGCCAAGAACACGCTGCTCAAGAACTACCTGTACCTCGCCGAACGGGGCGGTGCCGAGGTGTGGCCGCTCACGACCGTCACCGGTATTCGGCCACGGGCTGACGGTCGGTACGAGGTCACGGCCGAACGCGCTGGCACGTGGGTGCGCAAGCGCCGGAAGGTGTTCATCGCGTCAGAGGTCGTGTTGGCAGCGGGAACGATGGGCACCCAGAGGCTGCTGCACTCCATGCGCGACAAGGGCCACCTTCCCAACCTTTCGCCCAGGCTCGGTGAGCTCACTCGTTCAAACTCGGAGGCGATCATCGGGGCGCGCACATTCCGCCGCAATGTCGACTTCTCCCGGGGCGTCGCCATCACGTCGTCGTTCTACCCGGACGATCAGACCCACATCGAGCCGGTGCGATACGGGCGGGGCAGCAACGCCATGGGGCTCTTGACCACGGTGCTCGCGGATGGAGACGGGCGATCGCGACTGGCTACATGGGCGCTCGAAGTACTGCGTCGTCCGGTGATGCTGACGCGCAACCTGAGCATGCATCGATGGTCAGAGCAGACCATCGCAGCCCTCGTCATGCAAACACGCGAGAACTCCCTGACCTGTTACACGAAAGCAGGGCTATTCGGTCGACGGCTGACATCCAAGCAAGGCCATGGCGAGCCGAACCCGACGTGGATCCCGATCGGTCATGACGCGGTACGACGCATTGCCAGGCGCATCGGTGGCTTCCCCGCCGGCGGCTGGAACGACGTCTTCAACATCCCGATGACGGCGCATCTCCTCGGCGGTGCTGTGATCGGCGACTCCCCCGAGACCGGAGTGATCGATCCGTACCACCGGGTCTATGGCCACCCCGGTCTTCACGTCGTGGACGGTGCCTCGGTCTCCGTCAATCTCGGGGTCAACCCGGCGCTCACGATCACCGCACAAGCCGAACGGGCAATGGCGCTGTGGCCAAACCAGGGCGAACACGATCACCGAGCCCAACTGGGCGAGCCGTACCGGCAACTCGACCCGATCGCGCCTCGCAATCCCATCGTCCCGGCCGGGGCTCCCGGTGCACTACGCCTGAGAGCGGCACCGCCGAGCTCGTGAAGCTCGGCCATCCCGACGAAGTCGGGCCTCGCCCAACGCTTTGAGACCTACGCACCTGGGAAGGGGGCGACGCTCAAAGGGTGGTCCCAAACAAGGACATGGTAGCGGCCGACCTCGTAGGTGTGAGCCGGTGTTCCCCATGTTCTGGTCGCGGACATGAGGTACCGCTTGGAGGACTTCGACGTGCCGTACACGAAGAACTGGAAGCGCTGACCGGCGTACCAGCTGGCGGATGACTGAGACATCGTGCGCTGCATGCCGTAGAGACCAATCGACACGGGCCTTACCGTGACCGCGCCACCGCTCTCGACGGTCGTGATGGCGGCAGACCAGTAGCCACCGATCCCGTTTCTGAGATTGTGAGCCTGAAGCCAGGTCGCCAGGAAGCTGGCCGGCTGTGTCGGCTCAGGGTTAGACAACGCGTAGCCGAGTCCGGCCCCGAAACTCAGCGACACGGCTATCCCTGCGATCGCGAGTGCGCGAAAGGCCCACCTTGTCGGGACCTTGGACCACGCCCGGGCGACCATGCGACCGGTCAGAACGCTGGCGAACACGATCGGTAGAACGAGGAAGTGGACCCCGTGCCCGTTGGCCCCCGCGAGGATCACGAAGGTCACCGATGAGCCGAACGTTGCGATGAGGAGCATGTCGTCGAGTCGCCAAGGCTCGGGCCCACTCGCCAGAACCTGGTTCTGCGAACGCCCGCGAACGACACCCGCGACAAGGTTGACGAGCACTGCCAACAAGGAAGCCGCCATGCAAAGCGCACCGACGGCGTGCACACCGAGCAATGCAAGCGGGACCCCGCCGGTGGCGAAGCGGCCGTTCGTCAAGCCAACGAGATCGGCCGCGTAAGTAAAGACATGCCGCAGGTTCGTGAGCACCTGGTCCAGATTGGCGAGCCGAAGGGTCGGTCCGGGCTTGAACCTGCCGAGCGCGTTGGCGAGCCGAAGCGCGAGCTCGCCGATCCCAACACTGGCGACGGCAGCCGCGACCTGTGCGATGCCGCTTTGCCACTTTCGCTCGCGCAATATCGCCACAAGGCCGGAAACGAACAATGGTGCTGCTCCATATGCGACGATCATCAGGTCGCCGAGCATTCCAAAAGCGAGCAGGACCACCGCCAGAGCCCAGCCCCAACCAAAACGCCCCCGTCGCATCGCTCCAAATGCAACAAGGGCGTACAGAGCCGTGGCGACGTGGAAACCCTTGCCAACGAACCAGAAATCCATGGCGGGTGTGGCAAAGACGAGAAGGGCGACGACGACGACGACCCCGGCGAAGCCTGCTGAGCCACGACGATCCTCAAGAGTCATGAAAATGCCGACCGAGATCGTGGCGGCGGCCACGACAGCGGGCTCGGCGTAGAGGAGCTCCGGTCGAAGGCCAAAAAGCCGGACCGCTAGAGCGTAGAAGGTCGCGTCGCTGGTCCAGTAGCTGCCAGGCGACAGGATCCAGCCGTGAAGCAAGAAGTGGCCGTCGCCGATCGCCTGACCTACGAGGATCGTGGTCGCCTTGTCCGAGTCGGCGGCACCGGTGTGGACCGCCACAGCGTCGAGGAGCGCTACCAGGCCAGTGAAAGCAGCGACCATCGCGGCCGAGATGGCAAGAGGTCGGAGGCGTGCGCGCCGCCCTGCACCTGCATTGCGGGGTTCGGGAGTCAGGCCACCGGCGTCGCCTTCGGTCACAGGACTAAGACCTTGACTTCATCGCAGCGTCCCGTTCCCGGCCAGCGCTCTCGGCCTTCTCGAGCACGGTGACGAAGGACCCGCCGAAGCGCCCACACACCGACTCGGGTCGCTTTCTGCGCCGTGCAAGTGGCCAGACAGCCCACGCGAGCAATGCGGCAAGGGTGACTAGAGCAAGCCACGCCCCGATGACCAGCCGCTCTGGCAGGTACCAAAGGTGGATGACATGACGGCCGACAGGGACCGCCGCCTCCAACATGAGGCCCTCGTAGGGCGACAGTGGTAATGCACGCCCGTCGATCGAGGCGTGCCAGCCTGTGTAGTCGGTCACACGCATGACGAGCTGGCTTGGCGTCGAGGCGTCGATCGCGAAAGTCCAGCTGCTCGTCACGGGATGCTTTACGGAAGACACCGGTTCTGAGGCACCCGAGCCGCCGTCGGCGACCAAAGAGAAACGTGCCGCGACGGGAACCGCGTAAAGGCGCTCACCCTCGAACGACCCGACATAGCGGGTGCCGGGCGGTGGTCCCAGGTGAGGCCGGGGCGGCAGCACGATCCACGCGATCCCGTACCTACGGGCGACCGCGGCGGAGCCGATGTCGGGCTCGACAGTGGGCGGTCCGTTCTGGATCATGAAGTACGCCTGGGGAATCACTGGGTCGTAGCCTGCGAACTCGGCAAGCCCGTAGCCGAGGTTGGCTTCCGGGTAGAGGCCGGCATGCGCGATCCTTCGCGACTGCAACGGCTTTCCGGTGTCTATTCCGATGAGACCTGAGCCCACGACCGCCTTCAGCCGTGCAAGCGCCGGCGTGACCGGAAAGAAGCTCCGGCTGTAGGAGTTGACGCCGACTCCGGAGAACACGAGGAAAGCGGTCTCTGCGCCGAAGAGCACCGCTACCGCCGCGACAACCGCCGCTCGAGCGGACGGGCGATGCCCGAGCTTGCGTACGACGAGGAACAGGGCACCGGCCAGAACGCATGCCGCGACGAGCCCGACTGGCCACCGCAGGCTGTCGAGTCTCAGTTGGTGCTGCACCGTCGGGAGTTTGTTGGTAAGTGCCCCGTACCACAGAAAGCCCACGAATGCGGCAACAATCGCGCTCAGGCCACAGTACTCGATCAGCATGCGACGTTCGCCCCGCGCGCGAATCAAAGTCTCGAGCCCCAATGCGGACAGCACGCCGACGGGCAGGCCGATGACCGTGCGCATCCGCTTGATCGTCACGCCGTGGAGGCTCGAGTGCCTCAAGAGGTCGGACACGGGATGGAACGACTTCGTCTGGTAGGAGATCACCATGGTGACTACGACCGTGGCGGCCAGAGCGATGACCGTCGGGTGCCTCCACCAGCGCAGCACCGCCGCCAAGGCCAGGACGAGCGCGACGACCCCGACGTAGACGACCGTTTCGTAGTAGTCGCCGTGCGAGTAGAACCAGGTACTTCCCCTGATGGGCAGCCCGTAGTACCCCGGCGCGACGAGCAGGCCGAGGGAGCCCACGTTTACGCCCGCCACGCCCCCCCCGCCCGCGGCGCGATGGCTGCCCTTCACGATTTGCAGTCCCGGAAGCCACAACGGTGCCGAGAGCGCGCCTCCCGCGACGATCCCGATGGCAGCTCGCACGACTCCGAAAAGCGAGAGTCGACGCCTCCCGAGAAGAGCCAGGACTCCCGTCACTGCGAAGAAAGTCGCTAGCGCCGCCGCTACGAAGAAGTACGCCTCGGGAAAGCCCCCGTACACACAAAATGCGACCGACAGCGCCAACAGGATCACATAGGAGCGCTTTCCCTCCCATCGATACGCCAGGATTGCGAGCGCCGCGATCCAACCGAGCCAGGCCACCACGCCCGACAACGGCCAGGCAAGCCAAGAGGAGAACGCGCCCGAGAGCATGAAGGTGACCCCGCCCAGCACCGAGGACAGCGGGCGTAGGCCGAGCACGCGGCAAAGGACGTAGACGCCGGTGCCGGCGATAAGGAGCTTCATCGCCACGACAACGAGAAACGCGAACCGGAGCGGCACGAGATAGCTCGTGAGATCGGGCAGGCTCAAGACGGCGGACTGGAAGTTGAGGAACTGGTTGAGCCCGAGCAGGCTCAGGTCGTTCCAGAGCGGGAACTGGAGATGGTGGATTGCCGTCCAGTCGAAGGTGTTGAAGGGCACCATCTCGGTGACCGAATCACCGCTCAACACGTTGTAAGGCACACCAGGGTAAGCGCCCTTGCCGAGTGAGGTAAAGGAGATGACCGCGTCGAAGCTGCCGAAGCTCCAGCCGTCTTTGACTGCTGGCGACAGGTAGGCGAGGACGAAGCCGACGATGGCCGAGACGCCGAACACGTCGGCGCCGCGGCGCTTCCACCAGAGCGCGACGCGCCCACGAGATCGAGCAGGCATGTTTGTCATCGGATCCAATCCGGCGCTCGCCTGGCTGCCACCGGTACTTGACCGGCTGCTCACCTTGTGCCCCAGCAGAGCATCAGTTCAGCGGATCTGCGAAATCGCCGTGTACATTGCACCGACGCCTCGTCCAGCGGCAATGGACTCATCCGCGAAGGGGCCGGGACGGCCTGGGCTGACTGCCACTTCCCAGCAGTTCGAGGCACAACACGCTCTCCCAGCGGGCCTAGTACGGACTTCCGGCAGCCCCTGCCGGTCGAGGTATGCGCATGCGCCGGCAGGTCTTCGAGTCGGGTGGCTGCCTGATCCCGCAGTACTCCCGCGGCGATGAGACCAACTGAGGAGCGCCTGTCACGTTCATCAGGTGGTCAAGTGGGGGGCGCCATGATGTTCACCCGAGCCCATGAGGATCGATCCCTCGATGGTCGTGGTCATCGTGCCGCTCGGCTAATCGTGTCCACATTCGGACATGGCCAAAACCGACTCTTCGATCCCTTCACCCGCCCGGACCGGTCATAAATCACACCACTACGAACCCAGAGCCACCCTTCGGCACGGCGCAAGTGAACGCGCGCAGCACGTCCTATGCTCGCGGCATGCGGCAGTCGGGCATGGTCACAGTGTTGCAGCCTCACTTAGGGCCGAACGCGCGACTCGGGTAAAGATTCCGCCAAGATTTGCTCCCGGCCTCGCTCCGGTTGTGTCGCCTGAGGTGACTTCGCCATGACTCAGGCTGCCAATGCCGTGGCAAAGTCTCAACAACGGTTCTCTCAGCACCGACCGAGGAAGGACAAGTTTGAACGTGCGGCTTCTCCTGGTCGAAGACGATGACGCGATCGCGATACCGCTCGTCCAAGGCCTCGAGCACGAGGGCTACGAAGTCGAAAGGGTCGCCACGGCCGCCGGGGCGCTGTGCGCCGAGCCGGCTGATCTCGTCCTTCTCGACCTCGGTCTGCCCGACCGCGACGGCCGGTCGTTGTTCGGCGAGCTGCGGGTCGCGTCCACGGTACCGATCATTGTGGTCACCGCCCGAGGGGACGAGCCAGACCGGGTCACGGGGCTGAACCTCGGCGCAGACGATTACGTCGTGAAGCCGTTCGGCTTTCAGGAGCTCGTCGCAAGGATCAACGCGGTCATGCGCCGTGCCGGACTACGAGCGCCTGAGGTTGCGGCTGTGCAACGCATCAAGTCGCTCGAGATCGATCGCAGAGCGCGGGTCGTGCGAGCTTGCGGGGTCGCGTTGGCCTGCACGCCAAAGGAGTACGCGATCCTTGACCTCCTCGCCCGTGACCCGGGGGCGCTCGTCACGCGTCATCAGCTCCTCGAAGAGGTTTGGGGACCACATTGGTACGGGACGACCAAGATGATCGACGTGCACATCGCCTCGCTCCGCAGGAAAGTGGGTGATCCCACTCTCATCGAGACACTGAGAGGTGTCGGCTTCAGACTGGTGGTGGACGAGTGAGGGCGCGCCTGCTCGCAGGCTTCCTCGTGTTCGCGGTCGTGGTCACCGTCTCGTTGGAGATACCTCTCGGCCTGAACATGCAGTCGCAAAGACGGTCTGCCGCGATGTCGGCGCTCCGTCGAGATGGGGTTTCGCTCTCCGTCCTTCTATCAGACGCCCTTGACCACGACGAACGTGGCCGCGCAGCCGAGATCGCCTCTCGCTACTCGCGCGCCACTGGGCGACAGGTCGTGGTCATCCAAGACGGCAAGGTGTTCGCAGCAAGCGGTGAGGCCGCATCCCGGGACGCGGCCGACCCTGCGTTCGCGACGGTTCTCAAGACCGCGCTGTCGCGCACGGCCCTCGGCGAGACCTCCGACCGGGACTCGGCCGGTGCGCAGTTCTACGTCGCGCTGCCGCTCAAAGGTGAAGACCACACCTCAGGTCCGCCGGTCGAGACTCCGGTGCTCCTCGTGACCCTCTCTGCAACCATTGTGAACGGTGCCGTGCGCGGCGGATGGCTCAAACTCGGAGCCTTCGGTCTCGCCGTGCTGGCCGTGGCGACCGCGCTCGGCTTGGTCATCTCGGGTTCAGTCACCAGAACACTCCGCCGTATCGAGTCGGCAGTGACGGCGATCGGCGGCGGTTCTCTTGACGCACGCGCCCCAACTAACAGCGGCCCAGCGGAACTTCGGAGGCTCGCGAGCGCAATCAACTCAACCGCGGCACGACTGATCCGGGTGCTCGAGGCTCAGCGAACCTTCGTCGCCGATGCATCGCACCAACTCCGCACGCCTCTCACTGCCTTGAGGCTGCGGCTCGAGAACATCCGGGGGGCCGACGCACCGCTCGACGCCCATGATCTCGACGCTGCACTCACCGAGGTATCGCGGCTTTCCCGCCTTGTCGAAGCGCTGCTTGCTCTTACCCGAAGCGAGGCTGAACAACCCATGCTCGTCTGCGTCGACGTTGGAGGCGTGGTGGACGAACGCCTGGAAGCCTGGAAGCCGCTCGCTGACGAGCAGCACCTCTCATTGGATGCCTCGCTGAAGTCCGGCGCGGGCCCGTTGGCGGCTCTTGCTTGTCCCGAAGCCCTAGAGCAGGTCCTTGACAACCTCCTCGCCAATGCCTTCGAGGCGACTCCCCAAGGCGGACTGGTCCGGATTGAGGCGTTCCCATCCGATCAGTTCGTCGAGATCCATGTAATCGACAATGGACCGGGGCTTGATCCTGTCGAACGCGAGCGTGCATTCGACCGGTTCTGGCGGGGACGTGCATCCGGGCACGAAGGCGCAGGCCTCGGCCTTGCGATCGTGGACCAACTCGTGCGGCTTTCCGGGGGCTCATCTGAGCTACGTGAGGCGCGGGGCGGAGGCACCGACGCAACTGTCCGCCTGCAAGCAGCCTCAAGGACGTAAGCGACTGCGATCGACGCCACCGAGGGCCAGGGCACTTTGTGCGTGTTCACGCGTGCGGACGGCGAGGCCCCGGGAGACGTGCTCTATCGGAAACCGGCTCCTGCGTGGTAAAACACAGCAGAAATTGTCACTTTCAAGCGCGCGGTCTCAACGGTCCCAGCGGTCGTCCGCGCGAACAAAGAGGGGGGAATGATCATGAGATCGCTGCGTCTCGGGCTTCTGATCGCCGTCGTTGCGACTCTGCTGATAGCGGTGCCAGGCGCCGGGTCGGAGGCGTCGCCACAGACCTCGCATTCCGCGGGAAGCTCGCTCACGCTCAGTGGACCCAAGTCGAACACGATGGGCGCTGACTTCGACTACACCATCTCGGGCACTGCGATGAGCCCCGCTGATTATGTGGTCGCGTGGGAACAGTTCTATCCACAGGCAGGGTGCGCGAGTAGCTACGCAGCGGAAAGCACGCGGGTCTTCCTCCCGAAAACCTACGGATTGACGCTATTTGAGAACCGAAACGTCTCTCACCACTATTCGGTCGTCGAGCAGTTCGGCGCGGTGCACCTCGGCAAGCACGGTATCTGCGCCTACCTGATCAATCTGTCGACCGGTGACACGTACGCGTGTGCCGGTGCCTTCTGGACGAACCATAGCTAGATGACAAGATCGCCTTGAGGACGGGGGCACCTGACCGGACGTTACGGAGGAGGAAACTGGAACCAAGAGCCCACGTCAGCTTGCCACATACGGGCGGCTGACGCGGACGACCTCTCTGGCAGAGCAGACTCATCTAGATTCGAACCCGTTCTCTCCCGCTTGAGAGAGTGGCCGGATCACCGCTACAGAGTGACGAGCTCTTCTCCCGCCGCACGAACTGACCGATGCCACTCCAACTGGTACTTGCGGACCCACCGCCGGCGAAGGGACGCGAATGGCTCAGGGAGTCGAAGACGAGAAGAGGCTTGCTGGCGAGACGGCGGCCGAACTCGTTGAAGACGGCATGACAGTCGGGCTCGGCACCGGTTCGACCGTCGCCTACCTCCTACCGGCGCTAGCCCGCCGCAATCTGTCGCTTCGGTGCGTGGCCACTTCGCAGCGCACAGCGGACGCGGCCCGCTCGCTCGGGATCCTTGTCGAGGCGTTCGCCGGGATCGACCGCCTGGACATCGCCATCGACGGTGCCGACCAGATCGCTCCTGACGGATGGCTGGTCAAGGGCGGAGGAGGAGCCCACACCCGCGAAAAGCTGGTGGCGGTGACTTCTGAACGCTTTGTGGTCATCGCCGACTCGACCAAGCTCGTCGAGCGCATTCACCAGCCGATCCCCCTGGAGTTGTTCTCCTTCGGGCTGGCATCGACCTTGCGACGGTTGACGCCCACCACACTGCGTGGCGGCCCTCTCAGCCCCGACGGCGGGGTCATCGCAGACTTCACCGGCGAGGTCGACGACCCTGCCGCGCTGGCCAATCGGTTTGAGGCCACTCCCGGGTTGGTCGAACACGGACTCTTCTCTCGCGAGTTCGTCGACACCATCCTGGTCGCGCGGGGATCCGACGTGGCGGTGAGAGTGATCCGCCATGTCGCATGAGGATCGGGCTTTTCTGCGAAGGCCTGCGGCGGAGGGTGTGACTGAGATGTCTGACTGTCTCAGACGATGACCGATGCCCGGGCTGCACGGCTCGCTCGGACTGTCGCGAGGCCAATCCAGCCAAGGAGCCAGCCGGTGGCGATACGGGACAGGACAGTCTGGGCCTTGCTACCCGGACTCTTCGCCGCAACGACGACCGCTACCACGACCGGGCCGAAGCCTGCAGTCGTCAGCGCCGAAGCGGCGGCCCGATGCCCGGCGCGCCACGCCTCGTCGCTGCGCATCGTCGACGGGATGCGGATACCGGCAAAGATGTTTCTTGGCAACCGCCCCGTCGCCGCCATACGTCCCAGCGCGACCACCATTACGCCGCCGAGTCCGAGCCGGATCGCCTTCAACACGCAACCAGCCTACAACGACGCGCGGACCGTCTCCCAGGCGACCGCGTTGACATTCATCTGAAAGGCCCGCCCACCCTTCCCGGACAATTTGAACTTGCGCACGATCGGGTTGCTGTGCCAGCTCTGGCGACGTCGTGCCGTCACAATCGGTCGGTGAACCGGGTCGTGATCCTCGGTCCTGGTAGTTCAAGGAGAATGAACCGTTTCGACTCGGGCCGCTATTGACGACGAGCTGGCCGGTCGTACTCTGGAGAAGTTGGGAGAGCCTACGAAGACGTGTCCTTACTGCGGTAGCGCCTACGAGCTTCCGCCCGCGTACGTCGCGGGTGAGAATCTGAGTTTTCAGACGGTGCACCCCGCGGATCGAAAGACCCGGCTTCCAACGGGACAAGTCATAATCATCGTGGCAAATGTCCGCGTGCATGAATGCTGGCTCGCAGTGCCGCCGGAGCGGTAAGGATAACGAGCGCGGGCGAACCAGTGGCGCTCAGGCCGCACCTTCCGAGCCGCGCTCGCACACGCCAAGAGATCAGCCTCTGACCCACAACCTTCCGAGCAGCGTCGCTGACCTGCCATAACTACCAAAGCTGCTGAGCAGCCCCCAATGGGATGACAACCCGCGTCTCCACTTTGAGAGGGTGGACCGTTTGTCTGCTGAGGAGCGCTCCGCTGAGCCTGGTGTGCGCCTGGACGTACGTCTGCGATCCCTGCGAGTCCCTGCGGCGGAAAGTCGGTTGGCGAAATGTTGGCGGGACAGACCTCAAGCAGTGGCACCGGAGAGACCATTCCCGAAACGAGCTCCTTCGTAGCACGCCGTGCTGCACCCGCAGTATGGCAAGAGAGATCTCCCAGCGAGAACTGCGCAACGAGAGCGGTGAGAACATGCGTCGCCTAGACAAGGATGAGAGGTTTGTCGTGACTCGAAACCGAACCCCAGTCGGGGAGCTCGCGCCTTTGAGGAGGCATCGATTTGTGCCTGCGGAGGCGGCGCGCGCCCTGTTTCAGGGTGCACCTGCGGTCGACCTCGCCAAGCTTCGTGCTGATCTTGATGAAGTCGCTTCGCAGAGTGCTAGCCCTCGTGCCTGACGTGCGCCCGCTCCGCGGTCTCCTCGACACCTCGGTCGTCGTGGAACTCGAGCAGATTGAAGTGACCTCGCTCCCGATCGAAGTTGCCATCAGCGCCATCACGATGGCCGAACTGGCCGCCGGAACCCACGCCACCCTGACGGCGAGGAGCGAGCGCGGCGACTAGATCGGCTTCAGCGTGCCCAAGCGGCTTTCCACCCCCTCCCTTTCGATGGTGAGGCCGCCCGCGCGTACGGGCTGATCTACGCACCGTGTAGATCTCGCGAGCACCGCTCCGGCCGAATTAGCGATCCGGGCGCGCCGGTTCGTTGGGAAGCAGGAGAGCCGGCGCTGACTCACTTCCGCTAGCGACCATGTCCGCTCCGGGCAACATGAGCAGCCCGACATGAGCGACGGCGCCCTTCCCGCAGGCTTCCACCTTTGCGCGACGGGTGCTGGGAGCGTTCATCTCAAAAGTGGCCACTCAGTGCGGGACTGTGGCTTTGGACACCGTCAAAGTCCCTTACCGGGAGGGCGTCTTTCGCGTCTTTCCGACCCTCAGTCACGAGATCCGACAGGGCTAGCGCACGGGGCGCACCTCTGTAATAATGCGTCTTCGGAGCTTTTCTTCATGCAGGCACCTGAAGCCCAAGGAGGTACTGATGGCTTCTACCGCCGCCAAGGACCCGGCCCTCGCGAAGAACGCGATTGGGCTTCGCGAGGTTCTCTTCCAGTCAGTCACCCACATGGCGCCGGCGGCGGCCGTCGCCTTCTCCATACCGGCTGGAGCGGCTTACGTGGCGCGCGCTCTGCCACTTGCGGTGGTGCTGGCACTGATCGCATGCTTGTTCGTGGCGGTGTCCATCGGCGAGCTGGCCAAGCACCTACCGTCGGCGGGCGGCTTCTACACATATACCTCCAAGGCCCTCCATCCCTGGGTCGGCTTCCTCGTGGCGTGGGCCTATGCCGGCGCCGAGGCTCTCATCGCGTCCTTCTTGTTCCTGAACTTCTCCTTCGTTCTCGCGGACGCTCTGAACTCGGAGTTCGGCTGGACCAAGGACACCTGGTGGATCTGGGTCCTGGCCACCGCGTTGATCGTCTTGGCGCTTGGTTACTTCGGGGTTCGCGTCTCGACCAGGGCGGGCACCATCATGGGGGCTTTCGAGATCGTCGTTTTCGGGCTGATCGCCCTCTGGCTCATCGTAAAGGCGGGCAACGCCAACACCTTCTCCGTCTTCACCACCAAATCTGCCAACGTCAAGGGCTATGCCGGAATGTCGGGGATAATCGCAGCATGCGTCTATTCAGTGCTGGCGTTCACGGGCTTCGAGTCAGCGGCGCCGCTCGCTGAGGAGGCCCGCGACCCCAAGCGCACGATCCGCCAGGCAGTCATCCTCTCGTGCCTATTCATCGGGATCTTCTACGTTTTCACGACATACGCCGCCAGCGTCTCGCCCTTCTCGGGCAACATGGCCGCTTTTTCCTCTCTAGGCAACGGTGACCCCTGGACTTTCCTTGCCAGGGCGGTGTGGGGAGTGGGGTGGGTGGTCGCCCTCATTGCCATCTGCAACTCCTGCCTGGCCAACGCGAATGCCGGGAGCAACGCCACGACGCGTACCTGGTTTGCCATGGGCCGCATCCGCTTGCTGCCGGAGATCATGTCCAGCGTCCACCCACGCTGGAAGTCGCCGCACTTTGCTGTGGTGACGCAGTTCGTAGTGGCCGTGGGCCTCGCCCTGTGGCTCGGCTTTCAGTACGGCGCGTACACCGCGTGGCTGTTCATGGCCACTTTGTTCACGCTCATTCTGATTGTCATATACATCCTCATCTTGCTCAGCTGCATTACCTACTACTGGCGGTTCCAGCGGCAGGACGCCAACATATTGCTGCATGGGGTCGTCCCAGTGCTCGGGATCGTAGCCTTCGTGCCCGCGTTCCTCGCCGCTGGCGGTCTGCGCGTTTTCAGCTTCATCTCCAAGCTCACTTACCCGTCCTCCCTGGCGGGGCTGGTGGATGGTATCTGGGTACTGATCGGTGTCGCTTATCTCGTGTACCTGCAGCTGAAGCATCCTGACCGCCTGGCCCAAACGGGGCGGATATTCGTCGACGAGGTCCCGTCGGAGCCGGACGGGAAGATCTCGACCTAACAAGAGGTGCCGGCCTCGCGTTCGGTCCAAAAGCTGAAGAGGTGAAAGCCATGAGAATCCGGGAAGGAATGATCGACGTCCCGGGTGGCCGGGTCTGGTACCGCAGCGTGGGCCAGGGAGGCATCCCGCTGCTCTGCCTGCACGGTGGCCCGGGCATGACGCACAATTACATCGAGCCCCTAGAAGATCTGGGCGACCGCCGCCGGGTCATCTTCTACGACCAGCTCGGCTGCGGGCGTTCCGACAAGCCGGACGACACGTCGTTGTGGACGGTCCCGCATTTCGTGCGCGAGGTCGAGGTCGTGCGCAGTGCTCTGGAGCTCGATCGGTTCCACCTCTTCGGCAGCTCGTGGGGTGGGCAGTTGTCCATGCAGTACGTCCTCGACTATCAACCGGCCTCGTTGGCCAGCCTGTTGATGTCCGGGAGCCCGGCGAGCATGCCGTGTTGGGTGCAGGGCTGCGCGGAGCTGTTCGCCGAACTTCCTGCCGATGTCCAGGAGGTGATAACCCGGCACGAGCAGACCGGTTTCACGTCCTGCCCCGAGTACACAAGCGCGGTCAGCGTGTTCTACAAGCGCCACCTCTGCCGTCTCGACCCCTGGCCGGTCGGCCTCGAGCGCACCTTTGCCGAAATGAGCCCCGTTGTTTACGAGACGATGAACGGGCCCAGCGAGTTCACGGTCACAGGACGGTTTCGCGATTGGGACATATTCGACCGCCTGGGCGAGATCGGCGTCCCCACATTGGTGATGAGCGGCCGCTACGACGAGCTGCGGCCGGACCAGGCCGAAGACATACACAAGGGCATCGCCGGCTCGGAGCTGGTGATTTTCGAGAACAGCTCCCATACCCCGTTCCACGAAGAGCGGGAGTTGTTCATGCGCACGGTGAACGACTTCCTCGACCGCGTGGAGGCAAAGACCTCTTAGGAGAAATCTTTCGACTCGTAGTCTCCTAGCGCAGTCGGAGGAACCCCTGGTTGTATGGATCTACGACCCCGAGCAGTCCCACGAGCTCCAGGTACTCCTCGTCGACGCCTATCAGCGTGCTGGAGAGGTGCACCCGGATTGCCTCGGTGGTCAATTGGCGCACCCTTGTCGCCGGTGCCACCCTGAGGCCCCCGCCCCCTCAGTGCCGAGGGCGTCGTCCAGATGACCTGTGTGCCATTGGTTCGCGGACAGAGGAGGATCACCGCATCGGAGCCCGCGGATAGCGGGGACCGACCGGGCCGGTCGTTGGAGCACCGAACAGATCGGCCGCAATGCAAGGAACCTGAACGAGGTCGCCAACGAGCTCGGCTGTGACTGGCACACGATCAACGGCACCCTCCGCGCCTATGGCACAGGCCTTGTCGACGACGATCCGGATCGCTTCGGTGCGGTTAGAGCAGCTCAGGCTCGACGGGCCTTTCGCCCGTATCTGCGCGTGGCGACATCAGGAGTTCTCGACCCAGTTCGTCGACGTGGAGGCGGGCCAGCTCTTGCTTAGACCTCGTCCCCGGTCGCAGTGGCAGAAGACCTATTGACCGGGTAAGACCCGTCAGGCAGACGGCCGTTGCGCGATGCGATAACAATGCGAAGACTGCCCATGGTTGGTCTGTCAATCGGTTGGCTTGTGGGCGCCGCGGAACTCGCCGAACGAATTCGCTCGTTCTAGTGTCCCCGGCTGGACTGGCGAGCTGTCGCTTGAGAGCTGTGAACGCCTCGATGATTTCTCGAGCCTCGAAGGGGCAAACCGATCCGTATCCGGCCAGCACCTAGCATTGTGAGCATGGGCGTGCAACGGGACACCGCCACAGAGTCGAAGCCTCTGACCCTGGCGATGCTGCGTACCCACAAGTCCGACATCCTGCGGGTAGCGACAGCCCACGGTGCTTCGAATGTCCGAGTGTTCGGCTCGGTCGCTAGGGGGACAGCGACACCCGCGAGCGATGTGGACCTGCTTGTCGACTTCCAGCCTGGACGCACACTCGTTGACCATGTGCGTCTTTGGCGAGAGCTCGAGGCACTGCTTGGCACGGGCGTCGGACGTCGTCAGCGCTGGAGGGCTCACCGAGCGCGACGACGACATCAGAGCTGACGCGCTGGCGCTGTGAGCCAACCAGGCGCTGTGAGCCCAACCAAACGATCGTCGCGGCACCGGCAAGATCGTCGCTGACCTGCTCAACGCGGCGACGGCAGCAGCCGAGATCGTGGCTCGCGGTCGGAATGCTGGGGATGAGGACCGACTCCTGAGGCTCGCCGGCGAAGCCGTCATCAGCCGGATCGGGGACGCCGCCAGCAAGTTGCCCGACAGCGTTCAAGCAGCGATGCCGAGCGTTCCCTGGGAGGAGATCCGCGCGAATCGCGACCTGTCGGCCACATCTACCGCCGCATCGACTACGGGATCCTCTGGGAGACGCTGAGACGGGACGTACCGAGTCTGGCCGCTGAGTTGGAACGTTGGCGACAACGAGAGCGGTCCCTCGGCCAAGATCGGGGGCAATACCCCGAACGGGATTCGGGACCCGACGTCGGCTTTTGAGTTTGCCGTGCCTCCCCAAACCACACCAGAAGACGGTTCTGGCAGCCCCAACGGGATTCGAACCCGTGTCTCCACCTTGAGAGAGTGACTGGATTGCCGCTGAGAGCTGATGACCTGGGCTTCAGCGCTCCCAGACCTCTG
>Ga0187875_10000191_pt1 | contig 56110 bp, 51 predicted proteins | sample June2016WEW_17_1_2_FD_132978 | JGI IMG/M metagenome (GOLD analysis project Ga0187875, IMG submission 132978) | Peatland microbial communities from SPRUCE experiment site at the Marcell Experimental Forest, Minnesota, USA - June2016WEW_17_10 | ecosystem: Environmental > Terrestrial > Soil >...
AGGCTGTAGGCGGAATCGACGAAGTTGCTGTCGGGCTGGCTGGCTGCGAGCTGCTGCAGCAGATCCAGGGTGAGCGCGTTGCCGGCGGCGGCCGAGGCCTGGACGTCGGCCGCGCTGGCGGTGATGCCCGCCAGCAGATCGGCGGGCGGCGGGGTCGGCGAGGCGGCCGGCGGTGTCGGGGAGGCACTCGGGTGAGCCGTCGCGCTCGGTGAGACGGCCGGACGGGTGGCGGACGCGCCGCATCCGGTGACCAGCACCGCGACCACCACGCCAACCATGGCGAGGCGCCGGGCGCGTTGGCGGCCCGGCCGGCGGATCCGGCTGACGGGAGAGCTGATCAACGTGATTCCCCCCGGTGGGTGCCGCTCCATCGCCTGGTCAACGTGCCCGGGTGGCCGCGGGTTACTGGACGTCACCAGGGCCTGAGGGACCGGGACGCTCGCTGATCAGGCCGCCGTCTGGCTGAAGAGCAGGCCGAAGGTGCAGGTAAGGCCCGCGTCGGCGGAGTCGTTGGCGAAGCCCGCGCCCGGCGCCACCGCCACCGTGAAGGTGTTGGCGGTCGCCCCGGTGCCCCCGCCGGCGGCGCCGCCACCGGTCCACGAGAGGATCGGGGCCGCCGCGTTGCTGTAGAGGCCGACGCTGGTGAAGGTGCCGTTGAGGGCGGTGGTGTTCCAGACCGTGCCGGTGTCCGGGGCGATGGTGTTGAGATCGGTCACCTTGAGGGTCAGGTCGGGGCAGAGGCCGCCGGTGGGGGCCTGGCCTCCGGTCCCCATGCTGAGGGTGAAGGTGCTCTTGAGCGAACCGGTGTTGGAGATCTTGACGGTCCCCGAGGTGCCGGTCCAGTTGGCCGGGTCGACTGCGGAGATGGTCACCGCTGCCGCGCACCAGCCGGTGCCGGTCGTGGTCGGGATCGTCCCCAGGAGGGAGACGCAGCTCGCGCCGTTGCTGTGGTTGAGGGTGCCCGCGGCGACGCTGTTCCCGGCGTTCTCGGTGTAGGCGCTCCAGGCCGCCAACCCGCCCCAGCCCACCACGGCGGTGCTGGCCACGACGGCAGCGAGCACCGCTGCCACCCGCAGCGAGCGCCCGGCCTTCCGGCTCCTGTCCATGATCCTGAGGTTCCTCCGCCGCTCGGCCTGCGTTCACCAGGTAGTTCAAATGCACTAGCGGCATCTGGTACGTTCGGGGCTCGATGCCACGCCGCGACGGTGAATCCCGCCACAGGCTCGTAACGAGGCTCGTGTGAGGCTGTGAACGCGAACGGCTCATCTGATCTGTTAGCCCGTTTCTGCCGCCGCGTCACGCCATCGTGAGCCACCCCGGCACGCCACCCCACGACCATCGGGTAACGTCCGCTGGATGCGGCAGCTCTGGGCGCCCTGGCGCATGGCGTACGTGACGGGCGTCTCCGGGGTGCCGGAGGGGTGCTTCCTCTGCGCCGCGACCACCCCGGGCCCCGCGGACGGCCTGGTGGTCGAACGGGCGGAGTTGACGGTCACCCTCCTGAACCGCTTCCCCTACAGCAGCGGGCACCTGCTGGTGGCTCCCCGGCGCCACGCCGACGATCTCCGCGAGCTCTCCCCCGAGGAGGGCCTGGCGTTGCTGGCGGCCACCCGGAGGGCCCTCGACGCGATCACCCGGGAGATGGCGCCCGGGGGATTCAATGTCGGATTCAACCTCGGCAGGTCGGCCGGCTCCAGCGTGGACCACCTCCACCTCCACCTGGTGCCCCGCTGGGATGGAGACACCAACTTCATGCCGGTGCTGGCCGACGTCAAGGTTCTGCCCGAGCACCTGGAGGTGACCGCCGCGCGGCTTCGCGAGGCGCTCGCCACCGCGGGAGGCGGCCCGTGGGAGGGGGGCGGCGGCGGGGGCCGAGGAGCGGCCGATCCCGCAGAGCGCGTATAGTCGGCCCCCGCGACATAGGATCAAATAACTGGCCGGAGGCGGCGCGGTCCGCCCCTGTCACGGAGAGGCTCGCGTGGGCTCGGTCATCAAGAAGCGGCGCAAGAAGATGCGCAAGCACAAGCATAAGAAGATGCTCAAGAAGACCCGCTGGCAGCGGCGGGCCACCTAGGCGCGGTCAGCGCGCCGCCCGGAGAAGGGCGCCCCTCGGGGCGCCCTTCCTGGTTCCGGGCCACCGGGACTGCGACCGCCGCCGCCGTTTCCCGCCGGCGGAGCCGGTACGATGGGATGAGAAAGCGGCGCTGGGGGGCGTGCGGTGGCGGAGAGCGCGGGGACGGGTGGGGGCGACGGCTTCCGGAGCGGTGAGGTGTTCCTCCCCGACAGCCTGCGGCCCCGGGACGGGATCGACCGGCTGGCAGGCCATCTCGAGGCTCGCTACGGGATCTCGGTCAGCGGGGTCGCCGAGCTCGACCTCGGGGTGATGAGGGTCGATCGGCACGACGGCCCGAGCTGGGTGGCTCGCGTCTTCCCCCGGACCCGGCCGGTCGAGGCCGCCGAGGGCGACGCCCGCATCCTCCAGGCGCTGGAGCGCCGGGATTTCCCCGCCGAGCGATGCGCCGTTCCAGAACCTGTGTCAGTCCACGAGGGCCAGCCGGTGCTGGTGACCGTGCTGGTCGACGGGGAGCGGGCCACCGGGCGGGGACGGACCTTCGCGGTGCTGGGCGCCCTCCTGGGAGCGCTGCACGCCGCTACCGTGGAGGCCAGGACTTCGATACGACCCGGCGGCGCCTGGCACCACATCGCGCCCGAGGGAGGACCGCGCCAGGAGATCGGGGCCGCGGTGGCGCTGCTCGATGCCCTGAGCGAGCGCGTGACCGCGAGGGAGGTCGCTCCGCTCGCCGCGATGCGGGAGGCCGTGCAGGCAGTCGACGACTGCGAGGACCTCCCGGCCGCGCTCCTCCACCCCGACTTCGTCCCCGCCAACGCCATCTCCACCCCGGAGGGCGGCCTGGTGATGGTCGACTGGACCGGAGCCGGCCGGGGGCCGCGGCTATGGGCCCTCGGCTTCCTGCTCTGGGCCGCCGGAGCCCGCGACCTGCGGCTGGTCGACTCGGTCGTGACCCATTACCGGCGCCGGCTGCGGCCCGAGCCGGCGGAGCTCGCCCGTCTGGACGCGGCGATCGGGGCTCGCCCCCTAGTCTTCGCCTGCTGGAACGCGGCCGCCGGCCACCGCAGCCCCGCCGAGCTGGCGGAGGAGATCGGGCCCACCGCGCGCCTGGCCGCCGCCATCGGAGCCCGAGCGCGCGCCGGTTTCGAGGAGCCGGCCGGCGCAAACGATGACGGCGAGCGGTCGGCCGAGGACGGCGCACCCGGCCGGGCCGCCCCGCCGAGGTGAGGGCCGCTGCCTGCCGGCGGCCGCGGTCGAGGCCGGCCGGAGCCGGCCGCGGCTCCGGGTGCTGAGCGGCCGCGGTACGTCGTGCGCGTCAGGCCCAGCCGACCCGCTCCACCTCCGCCTTGCAATGCGGGGAGGAGGTGCCGATCGGCCGACTCTCAACCCATCGCTGATTCACCCGGCGTCCACGGATGCGCTGGGTGGGCCGGCAACGGTTGCCGACGTCTATTGGGTTGCCCGGCGGCGCACGAGCCAAACGGTCGCGGCGATGAGGAGCAGGGAGAGCGCGAGAAGCCAGCCGCCCTCGATCCACTGGAACGGCCAGAATCGGCTGGCCGGCTGGTAGATCGTCAACTGTGTGTAGCCGTGCTGGATCAGGTACCGCACCGGGTCGCCGAAGTTAGCCGGGGTCGCTGGCCCGGGTTGGAACAGGTCGGGCGTCACCGCCTGGACGTCGACCGGGCGGAGCGTGTGGTCGATCATCTCCAGGCTCGCCGCATTGCCACCCCGGAACCAGCCCTGGCTGATCACCCACGCGGAGGCGGGAATGTTGGGGCTGCTGGTCACCAGCGGTGCCTCGTAGTGCTGGCGCAGGAAGATGCCAGTCACGAAAGCGAGCCCGGCCCACGCCGCGAGAGTGGCGAACATCGCGGGGATGACCCTGCGGACCAGGACGCCGGCCAGGACGCCAATGGCGAAGGCGGCCAGGATCCAGGCGGCGAGTGCAACCCCGAGGAAGTCGAAGCGGGTGGGATAGAGCGGACCGTCGTCGTCTCCGGCGCCGAATACCGGCTGCAGATACCAGGAGACGAGCAGCGTGAAGGCTCCGCCCGCAACGGCAACCGCGACGGCGAGTGGCGCCAGCTTGGCGACAGCCCATCGCACCCGTCCGAAGCCCTGGGTCCAGGTGAAGCGGAAGGTTCCCGTCTCGAACTCCCTGGCCAGCAGCGGCGCGCCCACAAACGCTCCTATCAGGGCGGGGATCACCTGCAACACGCCGAGGGTGACCCCAACGCCGGGCGCGTAGGTGCCCAGGAAGTTGCTGGCTGCCTGCTGGCAGATGCCTGAGCCGGCGGGGCGACATGCGCTCACCGCGCCGTAGGCCTGATGCATCTGCAGGCCCGTGATCAGCAGGTACGCGGCCGCCACGCTGAGCAGCGCGATGACACCGGCCAGGGCGAGCCGGTGCTGCCGCCAGGTGACCCAGGTCATCCTCCGCCAGGGCAGCGGCCGCAGACCGGCATCCTGTCCTGGCCTCGCCGTGGTCAGCGCTGCCAATTCGTGACCTCCGCCGGTTCGACGGCCCTGGCGCGCGACGGGCCGGGGAGCGCCGCGGCGCCAGGTTCCCGCAGGTAGGCCAGAGCCAGCTCCTCCAGGCTCACCGGATGCTCCTCCCAGCCGGGTGGCGCCGAGCCGGACCTCCCGTTGGTCCTGACGAGCAGGTGGACCTGTGCCCCGCCGCGCCGCGCGTTCACCACATCCAGCCGCTGCGCGTAGCTGCCGGCTTCGGCGGCCGGGCCGGTCAGCACGCGGTGGCAGGCGAGCAGGTCGTCGACCTCACCGGCCACCTGGACGCTCCCGCTCGTTATGAGGACGAGGTAGTCGGCCACCCGTTCCAGCTCGGCCAGCACGTGCGATGAGAGCACCACCGAGACGCCACCATCGGCCACCGCGGCCATCACCGCGGCCATGAAGTCGTGCCGGGCCAGCGGGTCGAGCATCGCCATCGGCTCATCCAGCACGAGCAGGCGTGGCCGCCGGGCCAGTGCAAGGGTCAGCGCGAGTTGCGCCTGCTGGCCACCGGAGAGGTTGCCGGCCCTGCGTCCCATCGGGATGCCGAGCTGTCCGAGGCGCGCCTCAGCGTAGCCCTGGTCGAAGCGGCGGTTCAGGTTCCGGGTCAGGTGCAGCATGTCGGCCACGGAGAGGTTCCTGTAGAGGGGCGCGTCCTGGGCCACGAAAGCGATCCCGTCCAGCGCGGCAGGGGACCCGGCCGGCCAGCCGTCGAACACAGTGACCATGCCTTCGGTTGGAGCCGTCAGGCCAACTGCGAGGTTCAGCAGGGTGGTCTTGCCGGCGCCGTTCGGGCCGACCAGAGCGGCCACGTGCCCGGCGGGAATCGCCAGTGCGCACCCACGCAACGCCCAGGTGCTGCCGTAGCGCTTGCCCAGACCAATGGCTTCGATGACGTTCATGCGACGCTCTCCTTCTCACCGCTCGCCGCGCCGCGGCGTTCGCGAAAACCCCGTAGCGCGCTGGTGAACAGGGCAACCATCCCGTCCTCGTCCAGCCCGGTCGCGTCGGCGGTGGCCAGCCAGCCGAGCAGGGAGCGGCGAAGCTCGGTCAGCTCGGGTAGGGCAACATGGTTGAGAGTGGCCTGGATGAAAGTCCCCTGGCCGGGCCGTCCGGCCGCCAGACCCTTGGTCTCCAGCTCGCGGTAGGCCTTGAGGACCGTGTTGGGGTTGATGGCCAGCGAGGCGACCACATCCCTCACCTTGGGCAGCTGGTCGCCGGGTTTGAGGTAGCCGAGCCGCAGCGCGTGCTCCACCTGCTGGACGAGCTGCAGGTAAGTCGGCACGCCCGAGCCCGAGTCGAGTCGGAATTCGATGGGCGACGCCGGACCCGGCACAGCCGACGCCGGACCGTCGGCGTCGGCCGCGTCGGACGGGGCGACGCCAACCCTGCTGCCCGCCGGGCTGATCTCTTTATCTATTGTCATAAGACAATAATACAGATCACGAATCGCAGTGTCAACTTGGCGGCCGGCAGGCTGTCTCCGCCAGCTCCCGCTCCCAGGGACATTCCCCAGAAGTCGGCCGGCGAAGAGTGCGGCAGCCGACGCCGGCTTGGCCGGGCCGGCGAGAGGCGGCGAGCCCCCGTGAGAGTGACCGGCCCCCCCGCGCAGCCTGCTGCGCGAGGGACGTGGACCGGCGGGGATTCGAACCCCGGACCTCTGCCGTGCGAGGGCAGCGGTGAGATCTTGAACTCGCGGGGCCGTCAGAGAGCCGAACGACCCGTTTCCTGTGCGGAGCGAACCCCGGGCGAGACTGCGACGGAGTAAACAGCATTGGAACTTCATCAAGCCTCGGCTCACTCGTACGGGCGGTCGGCCAGACCCGCCCGCGCGTCATGGCCAACGCTCGGCCGCCGCTGCCGCCAGATCGCCGAGGTGCTGGAAATGCACCGGGCCTTCTACTCGCTGCCTCGACCGGGGCGCCCAGGCGGCTCCTCCGACAAGGGCGCCACTAGGTCGTGGTCAAACGCGAAGACGACGGCGGCGGCGCGGTCGCGTAGCTGGAGCTTGGAGAAGAGGTGGTTGACGTGGGTCTTCACGGTGCCCTCGCCGATCCCAAGCCGATCGGCGATCTCACCGTTGGTGTGCCCGCGGCCGATGAGTGCGAGCACTTCCCGTTCTCGACCGGTCAGCTCCTCGAGGCCTGCATCTCGGCCAACCACCACTGAAGCAGACGAGCGATAGATGGCCAGCACACGGCCGGTCACCGCCGGGTCGAGCCAGGCGCCGCCATCGGCCACGACGCGCACCGCTCGCTGCAAATCCTCGGCGGGCACGCCCTTGAGGACGAAACCGGCGGCCCCCGCACGCAGGATCGCCGCCAGCACCTCGTCGTCGTCGAAGGTGGTGAGCGCGAGTATGGGCGGTGCGCCCTCCTCCCGGCGGAGTCGGCGGGTTGCTTCGACGCCGTCGACGACGGGCATCCGCACGTCCATCAGCACGATGTCAGGCTGCAGCGACTTGACGGCTGAGACGACGGAGCTGCCCTCGGCACATTCCCCGATCACCTCGAAGCCGAAGCGGCGACGCAGGATGCCGCGCAGCCCCGCACGCACCAGCTCCTGATCGTCGACGAGCAGGACCCGGATCATGACCCAGGGGCCCCTTGCCCCGTCGACGTGAGCGGGAGCCGAGCGCGCACCAGCCAGCCGTGCCCGCCGGGGCCGGCCTCGCAGCTGCCACCCAGCGCCTCGGCTCGTTCGCGCATGCCGATGAGGCCCAGGCCCGAGCCCGCATGCGGATCCCCGGCACTGTCCACCGCGAGCACCACCTCCCTCGCCTGGATGCTCACGCTGACTGTGATCGGCGCACCGGCCGCGTGCTTCATGGCGTTGGTTAGAGACTCCTGCACGATGCGGTACACGCCGAGGCCGGTTGTCGCGGGCAAGCGACCCGTATCGCCGTCGGTGGCCAGCTTGACATCGGTACCCGCGAGACGGACTCGACTGACCAGCTCGGGCAGCGCGTCCACGCCGGGCAAGGGGGTGGCCATGTCTTCGCGGTTGCGGGCGTCCTCCCGCAGCAGGCCGACGACGGCACGGACCTCAGTCAGGCTCTCCCTGCCCAGCCGCTCAGCCTCGGCTAGCGCGCGAGCTGCATCATCCGGCTCGTACTCGACAGCCAGCCGAGCGCTCGTGATGTGGAGCAGCGAGACGGTCAGGGTGTGGGCGATGACATCGTGCAGTTCGCGGGCGATGCGATTGCGCTCCTCGAAGCGCACACGTTCTGCAAGCCCCGCCTGAGCGACCCGCAGTTGAGCCACCAGATCCAGCTCATGGCGGACTAGCAGGAAGCCGAAGGCGGTGAACGTGGTTCCTGCGCTCCAGGCCCCCCAGCCGGGATCGTGGACGGCCCACAGCCACTCCCCACCGAACAGACCTAGCGTACCCACCCAGTAGACGAGCCCGACCCGCCCGCCGCCGGCGAGCGCGCAGCATCCGCAGATCACGCAGATCGAGAACCATCCCACATTGCTCGAGACCCCGTCGCCGACGATGGCCACGGCGGCGCTGGCCACCACCGCCCAGGGCAGGACAGCGCCCGGGCGCGAGCGCAGAAGCAGCACTCCGGCTCCGACCGCCGCGGCCGCTGCAGCAAAGGCGAGCGGGCTCTCGTGGCCCAACCGGACCACCACCCCGATGGCGACGAACACAGTCAGCGCGCCGAGAGCACCCCATCGTGCTCCCCTAGGCAGGTTCTGGGGTGAGTTGAGAACGCCGGACGGGCGGGGCACGGAAGGGATCGTACGACCGAGGCGATCAGCCCGGATCCTCACCCAGACGTCTCCGTCAGCCCGCCGATGGTTCCCACCGGAAGAAACGGACCGCGAAGAGGAGCCCGCCGACGCCCCAGGCCGCAACCACCGCGACGTCCACCCAGCTGAAGGCACCGCCGAGGAAGCCGGCCTGCATGCCGGCGAGGAAGTGCTGGATCGGAAAGATGCGTCCGACCCAGAGCATCCAGAAGGGAGGGTTGTTCCCCAGCGGAATGAAGACTCCCGACACGAAGAGGAGCGGCAGGATGACAACATTGACGATCGGCAGCGAGGCGTCGGCATTGGGGACGACCGACGCGATCGCGAACCCGAGTGCGCAGAACGAGGCGGCTCCGACCGCAAGCATGGCCAGCGCGTCCAGCAAGGCAACCCCGGTCGGGATGTCGGCGTTGTAGAAGGCCCGCCCAAACGTGGCCGTGATGATCACGAGCAACCCAGACACCAGCACCGCGTGCAAGATCCGGGCGCCGAAGAAGGACCCCCTGGGCAGGGGAGTGCCGTCAATGCGCTTGAGTACACCGGAATCCCGCTGGATGGAGATTGCGACGGCGACATTGTTGAAGCAGACGGTGATCACGGCGAGCACCATCATCCCAGGAAGGTAGTAGGTCGCCTCGTTGACTCTGACGGCGCCGTACGGAACATTGGAGCTGCGGAAGATCGAGGTGAAGATCACCAGGAACATGAGCGGGTACACGAAGGCGAAGAACGCGAGTGCAGGATTGCGCCAGTAAGCCTTGTTCGCATATCGCGTCTGCGAGAGGGTGAGCGCCGCGGCGTTCATGCCGTACCTCCTGCCTGCTTCCCGGATCGGACAGACGGGCTGCCACTCCCGGCGGGCGGGCTGGTGAGCGAGAGATAGGTGTCCTCCAGGGACGGCCTCGTCACCTGGAGCTCGTCGAGGGGGAACCCATGATCGATCGCCCATCCGGTGAGCAGGTGCAGTGCCTGGACGACGTCGTCGGGGATGATCTCGATGTAGCCGTCCGGTCCCGGTGGAGCGGACAGGCTTTCGGGAACGGTCGCGCCAGCCGCAGGGCGGTACCGGATTCGCGCGCTGGCCAGATGACGGTCACCGAGCGTTGAGGGCGTCCCCTCGGCCACGATCCGGCCGGCGGCGATCACCGCTACCCGGTCGGCGAGGAACTGTGCCTCATCCATGTAATGCGTGGTGAGCACAACCGTCATGCCGAGAGTCGCCAGGTTCTTGATGACTTCCCAGGCCTCGCGCCGGGCAGAGGGGTCGAAGCCGGTGGTCGGCTCATCCAGGAACAGCAACTCCGGGTTGCCGACCAGGCCGATCGCGACGTCCATCCGCCGTTGCTGGCCTCCGGAGAGCTTGAGGACACGGACGTTGCGCTTCTCCTCCAGACCGACCATCTCGATCACCTCGTCCGCCGACCGCGGGCGAGGATAGAACCCGGCGTACATCGCGATCGTCTCGCGCACCGTGAGGTACCGATCGATCCCCGTTGACTGCGGCACGATTCCAATCCGGCTCTTCAGCCTGGCGCGGGACCGGCCGGGATCCACGCCGAGAACGCTGACCTCGCCGTGATCACGGCGGCGGTATCCCTCGAGGATCTCGATCGTAGTGGTCTTGCCCGCTCCGTTCGGACCGAGCAGGGCGAAGACCTCGCCCGGGCGGATCGCCAGGTCGATGCCCCTGACAGCCTGCATTCCTGAGTAGGACTTCTCCAGACCGTGAACCTCGACCGCGAGGTTGCCCGCATGGCCGACCTCAACCGGAGCAGGGTCATGGCCCCTCACAGCAACATCCTTGTCGTTCATGGAGCCGAGCATACGTACGCACTTCGGCTGGGGCTTCAAGCCTCGGGTGGACCTTTGGCTATACCCCAGGTTGGAAGGGCCAGGACTGCGCGTGCCGCACCGGGCCGAGGGGCCCAAACTCCCCACATAGCCGGGTCCCCCTTCCCCTAGCCCGGGTTTGTGGACCGGTGTCGACCCTCCGTCCGCCACCGGGACTCAGCGGGAATTCCCAGTGACCCGCCCGCAAGGCGGGGTGAGCCGAGCGCGGCTCCGCCGGGCCGGCGAGGGGCGGCGAGCCCCTGCGAGATGAGGAGGGGCCCCCATCAGGCCTGCCTGACGGGGAACAACTGGACCGGCGGGGATTCGAACCCCGGACCTCTGCCGTGCGAGGGCAGGGGTGCCAATTTGAACTCGGGCGAGCCGACAAGGGGCCGATCCACCTGTTTCCTATGCGAAGTGCACCCAGAGTGGGGCTCCGATGGGGCTGGGGTGCAGGCAACGGATCAGCCGGTTCATCCAGGCCCTCCCCCGCTTCGGCTCTCAGGTCTCAATGGTTCGACCCCGACGGCCTCGACCGCGGCGTAGTGTCCGATCCACCCTGCTCCTCGATCATGGCTCCGGAGAAACGCCAAGAAGAGCCGGTGACCGGGGCTCGCGGTGGAGCGGTGCGGCCGTTTGCAGCAACGGAGCTTGCTTCGCCGGGATGGGCGACAGTCGCTCGGTGCGCGACGGCAGACGTGCGAGGACGAGGAGGGTTCCGCCGATTGCCACGACAGAGCCCGCGGCCAGCGACACGCTCGAGCCGCTCATGAACGCTGCGCGCGCCGCGTGCGCCAGGAGGGCGCCGGCCGACCCACCGGCGTCGGCCGCTACCGAGAGCGCGCCGCCGAACGAACCCAGGATGGCATGTGTTGCTGCGGCGGGCACGTGCCGCCCGACGACTGCCGCGGTCATGAGATCCTGGTAGCGGGTCGACAGGACGCTGCCGATGACTGCCACGCCGAGCGCGCCGCCCACTTGGAGCGCCACCGCGTTGGTGGCAGATCCAACGCCCGAGTCTCCCTGGGGAACCGATCCCACAACGGAGTTCGTCGCCGTCGGTATCAGAAGGCCGGCCCCCAGACCGAGCAGCAGCAGGCCGGGCAGCACGTCGCCGTAGGTGGCCGCAAACACGGACGCGGCGGAGATCTGCCACAGGCCTCCCGCGATCGCCGCAAGCCCAGTGCCGACCGTCAGCTTGACGCCGATGGCGCGCACGAGCCTGGGAGACAGGGTTGCGCTCACGACGAGCACGGCCGCGAGGGGGAGGATGCGCAGTCCGGCCTGGAGTGGTGAGAAACCGAGGTCGAACTGGAGGAACTGCGTCTGAACGAAAAGTGCTCCCAGGAGTCCGAACGTTCCCAGCAGCTCGGCCGCCGCGGCCATGGAGAAGCGGCGATTCCGGAAGAAACCCAGCTTCAGCATGGGGTGAGCGCTGCGGGACTCCCAGATCACGAATGTGCCCAGAACCATCAGGCCCGCCACCCCGGCTCCGACCACGGGGAGGGACGTCCAGCCCTCGGTCGGCGCTTCGATGATCGCCCACAGCAGCAGGCCCAGGGCGGCGATCGATAGAACCGACCCGCCAGGGTCTGGACGGGCGGACGCGGGATTCTTCGAGTCCGGCACCAGCACCAGGGCAGCGACGAAGGCGGCGATGGCGATCGGCACGTTGACGAGGAACACCGAGCCCCACCAGAACCGGGCGAGCAGCAGCCCGCCAGCGATAGGACCGATGGCGATGCCGAGGCCGATGGTCCCGCCCCACGCGCCGATCGCGCGGGCTCGCTCGGCCGGATTGCGGAATATGTCGTTGACGATCGACAGCGACGCCGGGATCGTCAGGGCGGCACCGGCGCCCATGACAGTCCGCCAGCCGATCAGCAGGTCGACGGTTCCTGAGAATCCCGCGCCGATCGACCCTCCGGCGAAGACGGCCAGCCCGATCAGGAAGAAGCGCTTGCGCCCGAACCGGTCACCCAGGCTCCCACCCACGAGCAGGAGGCCGGCGAAGACCATGGCGTAGGAATCCACGATCCACTGAAGGTCGCCGGCGGTGGCGTGCAACTGCCGCACCAGCGTGGGCAGGGCCACGTTGAGGATCGTATTGTCCACGTTGACGATCAGGGCCGAGGCGCATACCACCATCAGGGCGGCCCACCGGTGGGCAGGGTGCCCACCTCGCGACGTCGTCGCCCTCGTCACTCTGGCCTCAGTGCTCAAGGGAACTGTGGGTCGTCGGCGATCAGGAATGGCTTCATGGACGCCGCTAAGACACGGACCGCGAGGGGGATGCGAGGGCATTGTCAAGCCAGTCGAAGACCACCTGGTGCAGCCTGGACATCACCCCTTCTTGACAGTGCTCACCGCCCCCTTCCGCCGCAGGGAACAGATGGTAGGTCTTCTGACAGCGGAGAGCCTCGTACAGCTGGGACGCGTCCCCGGGGTCATTCTCGCCATCGAGGACGAGCGTGGGACAGGTGATGAGCGGCGCGTAGCCTTCGATGGTGTAGGGGGCGACGGCGCGGACGAAAGCGGCGGGGCCGTCTGCTCCAAGGACCCACATGCCCCAGGGGAAGGCGGGGCCGAAGGTCTGGGTGCTGGAGCTCATGATCTCCTTAATCAGGGAGTTCGCCTTTGCATCACTGGTGGGGAGGTCGTCGTCGACCAGCTTCATGATCTCGGGCCCGACTAGGCGGTGAACGAGGTCGGCGAACGAGTAGATCCCGTCGTAGGCGATGAGGGCGGCCACGCGATGCTCGGTGGCGGCGGCCCGAGGCGCGAGCAGTCCGCCGAAGCTCATCCCCATGAGTGCAATGCGATCGGGGTCCACATCCGGGCGCGCCAAGAGCCAGTCGACGGCAGGGGTGACCACGGCTTCCCAGTCCGGGCGGAAGAGCAGCTTCTGGTCACGAAGGGCACTGCCCTGTCCGGGGCCGGCAAAGGCGAGTACGTGGTACCCACGTCGGGCGGCGGCTGCGCCGCCACTGAAGTACACCTCCTCCTCGGTGCTGTCGAAGCCTCCGTGGTACAAGAGCGTCGGCCGGGGGCCGTCGGGGTCGCCGCCGGTGGGATGGGCTGTCCCGAGATCTGCCGGGATCCACCACCCGGGCAGCGTCGTGTCCTCGTATGGGAATGCGACCCGCTGGGGTGCTGGGTTCATCAGTTGCGCGGCCTGGGCGAAGCTCTCGACCGAGAGCTGACCAACTTCGCGGACTTCGGGGTCATTCGACGGGTCGACGCGCAGGTAGAACTCGGACACCCGGTAGTAGTTGCTTGCCCGCAGGTAGGACTCGCGGGCGCTGACCGGGTGCCCTTGGGCAGCGCTGCGATCGGCGTCGGCGTGAATTCGTTCGGCAAGCGCCCGCCACTCGGAGTACCAGGCGCCCTTGTCACCGTCGGGGATCCGGCTCGCCGTGCTGGTGACTTCGCCGATGTCAGCGCCACCGTATGGGGCGTAGGCGAGAGCTCTGAGCGCCTCGAAAGCGAACGACTGGTGGTGGAAAATCGCCCAAGCGGAAGCTGCTGGTTTGGTCGAGGCGGTCGCTAGCATGGCGCTCCTTTCGTTCGTTGGGGGCGTCGAGCCGTGCCCGCCCGACCTGAGCGCAGCCTATGCGTTATCCGGCAACAATCGCCGCAATAGCGGATGTCGTCATCTCCGCGCGCTGGCCGCCACGATCGAGTTCCTCCTGCGCCGCCCGGTCTCCCCCTGAGGGCCCAGCTGGCTCCGGGGCCCGGCTGCTCATCCCAAGACGCGGAGGTGAGGGCCGTTCCGTGTCGAGGGTAGATGTCTCCCGGCGAGAAACCGTTGGCAACACAAGGTGGTGGACCGGCGGGGACTCGAACCCCGGACCTCTGCCGTGTGAGGGCAGTGGTGCAACTCCGAACCCGGGAGAGCCGTCAAGGGGGCCGAACCACCTGTGTCCTGTGCTGAGCGCACCGCCGATGGGGCCGAGATGGGAACTCGGTAGGAAAGAGTTATACTATGGCCATGAAGACGGCGGTTTCGATTCCCGATCCCCTCTTCCGAGCTGCCGAGCGCCTGGCGCGGCGGCGCGGGCTCCGCCGAAGCCAGCTGTACGCAGAAGCCCTGGAGCGCCTGGTTGGCGCCGAAAGGTCCGATGAGGACCTCCTCGCGCAGATCAACCTGGTAGTCGCAGGGGTCGACACCGCACCTGATGGCTTCATCCGGGAGGCGGCTCACCGGTCCCTGGCGAGCGTTGAATGGTGATCCGGCGGGGTGAGATCTGGTGGGCCGATCTCGGACCTCCGCGCGGTTCCGCCCCCGCACTGCGAAGACCTGTGGTCGTGGTCTCCGCTGACCATCTGAACGCATCCGACATCCGGACCGTTTCGGTGGCGGCCCTGACATCGAACCTGAGATGGGCAGGTATCCCGGGCAACGTGCAAATACGCAAGGGCACGGCTGGACTGGACCGCGACTGCGTGGCGAACCTCACCCAACTACTGACCCTTGACAAGGACGACCTCGACACCCGCAGGGGTCGGCTTCCACTTCGGCTCGTTCGCGAGATCGACGAGGGACTGCGCCAGGTGCTCGAGCTCTGACCGATCGCGGCCACGGTGCGCGAGTGATCGCCACTCCCGGCGTGGCCTTCGCGAAGGACTCAACACCAGACGACGCCACGATCCTCAAAGGCTCGGGCGAGAGGCCCGCTTGGACCTGCTCAACCGACCGGCCCGGGAGGCCGTCGAGCGCAGTGACGCTACCGAGAGGGGACCAGGGCCGCCACCAACTCGGCGGTGAGACGGTGAGCCTCGGCCGTCGTCTCCGTCCGCTGGTCATAGGTGTGGGCCACCGACATCGCGACCAGATTGGGAGCGGCCGCCACCAGGTCGCGCAGCGCCTTGCTGACCTCGTCCAGACCGGGACCGCCGGGCGCTGGGTAGAGCAACCCCGGCATCTCCGTCGGCGCGACGACGTCGACGTCGAGGTGAACGTATAGGGGCCGGCGGGGCTGCACCACCCGGCCCAGTTCGGCCAGGGCGACCCGGCGGATGGCTGATCCTTTGAGCGCCTCCTCCTCACCGGGATCGAGGTCGCGAGCCCCGACGAGGACCACCCGCTCCTCCGGGATCGGGCCGATTCCCAGGCCATCGATAATGGACTGGTCCCCCCGGCCGACCAGCATGGCCAGCGGCATCCCGCCGAGGTAGCCTGAGGGAGTCGTCTCCCAAGTGTTGAAGTCCCCGTGGGCATCGAGCCATACGAGGTCCGGCTCGATGCCCGCGCGCTGCAGGCCGGCGACCACTCCCATCGGAGCCATGCAGTCCGGGGCCTGGATCAGGGCCGGGACGTGGTCGGCGACCCAGGCTGCGAGCACGCCGAGCACCGCGGTGACGCGCTGCACCGCCGTGCCCTCGAGGGGTTCCGCGGCGAGCCGCGGGGCGTGCCCGACGACGAACCTCGGGAGGGGCTCCCCGATATACCAGGGCACGGTTATGGTCGCGAATGCCGAGGCGGCGCCCACGCGGCCAAGTATGGAACTGACCGCATGGGTACGGGCGATTTGACCAGTCTGACACCCTCACACCCTGGAGGCCGCCGGCCGCGTGGCGTCTGGTGAATGCCGAGCCCACGAGGCATCCAGCCATCAGGGAGGGTGAGCCGTGAAGACCCAGCGGGATCCGGAGCTGGGCTGCTCACCCAAGAATCCGGAGGTGACGGTCGTTCCGCGCCGAAGGTAGAGGCCGCTCGGCGAGACGCCGTTGACAACACAAGGTGGTGGACCGGCGGTCTCGACCCTCCGTCCACAGCCGGCACCCAACGGGGATCCACAGCGGATCGCCCGCATGGCGGGGTGAGCCGAGCCCGGCTCCGCCGGGCCGGCGAGGGGCGGCGAGCCCCTGTGAGAACAGCGAGGGGACCCCAGGCGGCCTGCCGCATGGGGACGTGGACCGGCGGGGATTCGAACCCCGGACCTCTGCCGTGCGAGGGCAGCGCTCTCCCAGCTGAGCTACCGGCCCCGGAGGGGTCCCAGTCTACCCGGGGGCCGCACCCTCGCTACCCGGGGCCGCACCCTCGCTACCCGGGCGTCTGGGGGAGGTGCTCTCCAGGGGAGGCGCGCTCAGGGGACCGCCGGCACGCGTCGGAGGTTCCTCGCCAGGTGTGGGTCTGGGGCTCCTGCCCCGCGCCGACCGCCCGCCGCGACTCGCGGCCGATCAGGTATCCGTCGAGTCGTCGACGAAGTAGGTCTCGCAGGCCTCGTCGAGGAGCTTGGTGGTGAGCTCGGGGTCCCGACCCAGGTAGCGGCAGAGGTGGATGACGTGGTTGAGCAGGTCGCGGGGATGCGAGCCGTGGAAGGCCCGCCCCTTGGCGACGTAGTGCCGGCTGATCAGGTCGGAGATGACCTCCTCCCGGTAGGGGATCTCCTGGGATGCGCAGACCCGCCGCCAGATCTCGGCGAACTCGTCCCGGGTGGGGTCGGGGACGTGCACCTTGTAGCGCACCCGGCGCAGGAAGGCCTCGTCCATCAGGTTGTGGGGCTCGAGATTGGTGCTGAGCATCAGCAGGCAGGTGAAGGGCACCGCCACGCTGGTCCCGGCCCGGGCGATGTTCACGTAGTCGACCCCGTTCTCCAGCGGGACGATCAGGCGGTTGAGCAGGTCGCGAGGCGACATCTTCTGCTGCCGGCCGAAGTCGTCGATGAGCAGCAGGCCGCCGTTCGCCTTGAGCTGGAGCGAGGCCTCGTAGAAGCCCAGCGCGGAGTCGAAGCCCAGCTCCAACATGCGGGGGGTGAGCTCGCCGCCCGCCTTGACCGCCGGCCTCTCGGCGAGCTGCCAGCGGGTGTCGTGGGGGGGCAGGGGCCGGTCGATCGGCGTGTGGTAGATGGGGTCGTAGAAGCGGATGACCTCGCCGTGCACGTAGAGGGCTCGAGGGATGAAGACCGGCGGTCCCATCACCCGCGCGCTGGCGTCGGCGATGCTGGTCTTCCCATTCCCGGACGGGCCGTAGAGGAAGCAGGCATGGCGGGCCGAGAGGGCCGGGCCGAGGTGGTCGAGCACCCGCTGGCTCAGCACCAGGCTCGAGAAGACGGCGCGGAGCCGCTCGCGGTTGACCGCGATCCCCACGTCGGCCTGGCGCGCCGCCATGGCGTTGTAGTCGCCGATCGGCACCGGCGCCGGGCCCGCGTACTGGTTGATGTCGAGCAGCTCGCGCGCCCGCTGGCGGCCGGTCGTGGTGATCGTGAACTGCATCCCGGCATTGATCGATTCGTTCTCGTCGAGGACGCTCGCCCTGACCCCGGCCGACGCGCAGTACCCCTCATCGGCAAGGAACTTGAGGGTGGTCTCGACGAACGGGAAGGGAATGCAGACGTGGCGGGCGACGTCCCCGCCCAGCATGCTGCCGTTGAAGTAGAGAACCTTGAGGACCAGGTCGCAGACGAAGGAGAACGGGAGCCCGGTCTCCTCCGCGCTCCGCGGCATCGGCGGCAGCGCGATCGGCGCCGGGGCAACGGGGAGCACTTGGGCGGCCATCTCTCGGCCGATTGTGTCATCGCCAGGTTCGCCCCCCCCTTCGGGGCCGGGGACTTGTCATCGACCTGCCACACTCCTGCGTCCGAGATCTCGCCGGATCGCCCAATCCCACCCCCGAGGGAGGATCGCGGCCGCCGAGTTATGACGGGACCGTGACGCGACGGTCGTGGTACCGTGCGGCCATGCCCACCATCCCCCTGCAGGGGAGCGTTCGAGACGGTCGGCGCGCCGGCCCCTTCTGGATCGAGGATGGCGACGGGCTCATCGGGTTCGGCGCCGCCGTCCTCGCCCTGGTCGTCGGACTCTACATACTCGCCGTGGTCCTCAACGGCGCGTAACCAGGGCGGGCGCGGGCCGTTTCCCCTGGGGACGTCCCGCGAAGCCCCGGCCGTGCCAGCTCATCGGAGAGAGATCAGGTCGTGCCAACCACGCCACCGGAGAACCCCCGCCCGCGCAGAGTGCGGGCCGGCCACGTGCGCGCTCGTGGCGCCTCGAACGGGAACGGCAATGGCAACGGCAATGGCGGTGGGCCCGCCGAGGGTCTGACCCCGGCCGCCTCCCGGCGCCGGGCCCGGCGGGATGCGCTGCTCGGACGGAGGCGCCAGGCTCCGCCCCGCCGGCGTCCGCTGCTCCGCACCACCCTGCTGTTCCTGGCCCTCCTCTCGACGATCGGAGCCGCCGCCGCCACCACCGTCTACACCGGCTACAACGTCTTCCTCGGTCAGATCCCCGACGCGACCACGGTCGCCTCGATGGAGCCGGCGGTCGACACCAACGTCTACGCCGCCAACGGCACCCTGATCGACATCCTCCACCCCTCCGGTTCCTTTCACCTCCACGCCGACCTGAGCCAGATCTCCCCCTACGTGCAGGAGGCCACCGTCGACGTCGAGGACCGTCACTTCTACTCCGAGAGCTCGCTCGACCTCGCGCGGATCGCGGAGGCGGGCTGGGGCTACGTCCGCCACGCCAACGAGGGGGGCGCCTCGACCATCCCTGAGCAGCTCGCCAAGATCAGCTTCCTGCAGGACAACGGCAGCATCTCCTACAAGATCAAGGAGATCATCCTCGGCAGCGAGCTGGTCGACGACTTCACCAAGGGCCAGATCCTCGAGATGTACCTGAACCGCATCCCCTACGGTAACCAGGCGATCGGGATCCAGACCGCCGCGGAGCTGTACTTCCATGTGCCCGCCAGCCAGCTCGACCTCGCCCAATCGGCGATGCTCGCCGGCCTCCCCCAGGCGCCCTCGGCGTACAACCCGGACCTCTACCCGGGCGCGGCCAAGCAGCGCCAGGACGCCGTCCTGCAGGCGATGGTGACCGTCGGCAGCATCACCCAGGCCCAGGCCACCGCCGCGGCGGCCGAGAAGCTCACCTACTACACCTGGCAGCAGTACCTCCCGCCGACCATCATCGACGGCGCCAACACGTCGAGCTTCCTCAACTACCTCACCGCCTACTACCTTCCCGAGCTCTTCCACGGCGACACCTTCTCGGACCCGGGCGGGTACGACATCTACACCACCCTCAACCTGAGTGACCAGGCGACCGCCGACGCCACCGTGCACAGCGTGATCACCGGCAACCCGCAGTGGTTCACGCAACGGGCGGCCGGGGGTGATGGTGCCCTGGTCAGCCTCGACCCCCAGACCGGGGCGGTCCTGGCCATGACCGGCAGCGCCAACTACAACAGCCCCGTGTTCGGCCAGGACAACCTGGCCATCGACCAGCGCCAGCCGGGCTCCACCATGAAGCTGTTCACCTACACCGACGCGATCGCCTCGCGGCAGTACACGATGACCACCCAGATCTCCGATGAGCCGATGACCATCGACGGATGGACCCCGAAGGACTACGAGGGACCGTCGGCCGGCGCCGGCTTCTGCGAGATGCAGTACTGCCTGGGCAACTCGCTCAACCTGCCGGCGGTGAGGACGGAGTACGCGCTGGGCGTGCTCCCGGTGGCCAACCTGGCCGTCGACGCGGGGGTGAGCCTGCTCTCGGGGGCCAACTTCCCCTCCTCGACGACCTACTCCTTCACCCTCGGAACGTTGCCGATCAGCCCGCTGGACCTGGCCGACGGGGCGGCGACCATCGCCGACCTCGGGGTCCACCATGCCCCGGCTCCCGTCACCAAGATCACCAACGCCGCCAACGGGGCTGCGGTCTACGTGTACGACGCGGCCGCCAGCGCGCAGCGGGTGGTGCCGGAGAACGTCGCCTTCATCATGGATGAGACGCTCAGCCAGGCCAAGTACCGCCAGCCGGCCTTCGGCACCTACCAGCGGCTCTCGCTGCCCGGCCGCACGGCCAGCGCCAAGACCGGCACCAGCGGGTCGGGCTACGACAACTTCGACAACTGGACCGTGGGGTGGACGCCGAACGTCCTCACCGCGGTGTGGGTCGGCGATCCCCAGGGTGAGAGTGCCAAGTACGGGCTCTCCGGGGTCACCAGCGGTGTCACCGGGGCGGCCCCGATCTGGCAGACCTACATGGAGGCCGCCACCGCGAACACACCGGTGGTCTGGTACCAGACGCCCTCCGACGTGTACGAGGCGGGCGGCGCCTGGTACCTCCCCGGCACCGGGCCGGCCAGCTCGATGGGCGACGGGGGCCCGATCTGCAACCCGAATTGCATCGGCCAGCCGACCGCGACCGACACCCCCTTCAGCCAGCCGCTGCGGCCCACCCCCACACCCGGGCCGACTCCGACTCCGACGCCGGCGCCGACACCGTCACCGGGGATCTGATCAGCGCTCTCCCGCGGGCCCCGGCTCGGGCTCGCTGGCAGCGGGAGCACGGCGAAGGATCCCCCAGACGCCGTCGAGATCGGCGACGTCGGGAAGCCCCTCGTCGAGGCTGACGGACGTCGATTCCGCGTCGCTCAGGGCGGCGACCCGGATCGACACGCTGCAGCGGACCCTGACCGGGACGCCGGCGGCCGCGAACCCGGTCTCGCTCAGCGACCACCAGTACTGCAGGGAGACGTCCTCGGCGGCCTCCAGGCTGACCGAGAAGGCGTCGAGGAGGGGCGCCTCCTCCAGATCCTCGCCGGCATCCGCCGAGAAGACCCGGAGCAGGCGCAGGAAGGCGGCGCGGTCGAGGCTGACGTCGAGCGCATCGACGAAGCGCTCGGGCACGCCGGCGGGATCGGCGTCGGGGAGCGGCTCCGAAACCGGCGCAACCTCCCCGATCCGCACCCCGGTGAGGACGTCGAAGGTCGCATCCTCCACCGTGATCTCGCCGAGCTCGGCCTCGAAGTCCTCCAGGCTGAAGATCCGGGGATGGGTGTCGAGCCTCCCCCAGCGGGAGCCACCGTCCAGCGTGTAGGCGTAGCCGTCGCCGTTGCGCGCGACCATGAACCGCATCGGCGGCCCGGAGCCGAGCAGGCCCACCTGGGCTCGATCCAGCACCCGATCGTCGTACTCGAGGACGGTCTCCAGCACGATGTAGGCGGGCTCGGCGGCGCCATCCGCGGCCACCGCGATGGTCCGCTGCTGGAACTCCAGGGTGACCCTGACGCGTCCGGCGTCGCCAAGCCCCGCGCGCATCTCCCGGTAGAGGGCACCGAGGGTGAGGTGATGCTCAGAGGTCATCGCGGGGCGACCGGCGACCAGGGAAACGGCTCATCGCGGGTGGACGATAGCGCGTGGCGGGCAGGGCGGTGCCCTCCACCTGTCTAGACTGGGCCGGTGACCGAGACCACGTCGCCGGAGGAGGCCGTCCCGGGACAGCCGCCGGCGCTGGCCCGAGCGGTCGCCCTGGGGCTGGTCACCCGGTACCGGCTGCGCCTCGCCGATCCCCGGGACAGCCGTCTCGGGGACCTCGGCCCCGGCTACGACCTGCTGGCGGTCGCCTGGACCGGTCCGCGGGCCGCCCTGGTCGGCTTCTTCCGGCCGCCGGAGGACGCGGCGTCGCAGGTGGAGGACCTCCACCGGCGGATCGGGGCGGCGCTGCGCTGGGGGGATGCGCGCCTGCGCATCCAGCCGGCCGGACGCTGCGACATCCTGCTGGTGGCCCTCTCACCGCTCGGCGTCCAGCTCCCGGCCCCGGCTCACCCCGCGGTGCAGGTCGGCGTGATCTGGGCCGACCCCGGCTCGGGCGACGCGGGCGCTCTGCTCCCGCCTCCACCGGGGCTCCCCGGGGTCGGCGAGCTCCGGGCGGCGGCCCGGTCGCTGCGTGACGGGGCGGCCGCGCCGACCCTCGCCGCCGTCGACCTCGCCGAGCGCGAGGCTGTCCACGGAGGCTACGTGGCCCCGGTCCGCCGGGCGCTGGTCGCCACCCCGCGACTGACCTACGCGATGGTGGCGACCTTCGTGGTCATCTTCCTGATCGAGAACACGGTGATCAACCAGTGGCAGAACGGATACCTCGGCATCGGCGGGATCGCACTGGGGTTCACCGGCGGTGACCAGTGGTGGCGGTTCCTGAGCACCGCCTTCCTCCACGTCCCCGGCTTCTTCTCGAGCGGCACCGGCGTCGCCTCGTATCTCTCCCTCCACCTCCTGGTCAACTGCTACTCCACGGTCATCCTGGGACGCATCGTCGAGCCGATGTACGGGCGGATCACGATGCTGGCCACCTTCGTCGGGACCGCCTTCGCCGCCAGCGCGGTGAGCGCGCTCGCCTACGCGCTCCACCTCCCCGGCTCCAGCTTCGAGTTCGTGGGGGCCTCCGGGGGCCTCATGGGCCTGCTCGGGCTGATCCTGGTGCTGGGCCGGGTGCAGGGCAAGAACGTCCCGGTGGGGGTGACCCACGCCCTGCGCCAGTGGGTGTTCATCTGCCTGGTGATGACGGTGGTCATCGGCTTCACCTTCTCCGGCCAGATCAACAACTACGCCCACCTGGGAGGCTTCGCGGCGGGGGCGCTGATCGGGCTGGTGATCCCCCCGGTGCGAGCCATCGGAGGCAACGACCTGAAGGTCTGGCAGAAGACGGCGCTGATCGCGATCATCGCCGTCGGCGCGGTGGCGATGATCTTCGCGGTGGTCAACTTCGGCCAGTTCCTCGCCAGCCCGGGGCCGACCTACTCCAGCAGCTGAGCCCCTGCGGCCGCGGCTCGGGCCGGCGCGATCGACGAGGTGCGGCTCAGCTGGCCTGCGCCCGGGACGAGGTCCACAGGCCCTCCAGGTCGTAGAAGGCCCGCTCACCGGGGAGGAGGACGTGGGCGATCACCGAGTCGAAGTCGATGCACGCCCAGGAGGCGTCGCGCAGGCCGGCCACGTGCAGCGGCCGCACCCCCTGCGCCTGCCCGGCCTCCTGGATACTGTCAACAATGGCTCGAACCTGACGGTCGGTGTCACCTTCGCAGACCACGAAGAAGTCGGCGATGGTGGTCTTGCCCCGCAGATCGATGGTCACGATGTCGCGCGCCTTCTTGTCGGCGGCAGCGTCGCTGATCATCTCGACCAGCTCCTCGGAGGTCATCAGCAAACGATTATGACATCGGTGCGGCGACGGGCCGGACCCGCGACCGCGGTGCGGTGAAGGCCGGCCGCCGAGAGCGGGGCGAGCGGCGGACCAGCTCGGGCATCACACCGGCTCAGCGATAGAGCCGGCGTGCCGCGATGAAGGCCGCGACCGCGGGGCTGACCAGCCCGTCCAGCGCCTCTCCGGCCGCGACCCGCCGGCGGATCTCGGTGGCCGAGATGTCGGGGGACTCGATCCCCACCACCCGGGTCCGCTCCGGCCGGTAGCCGAGGCCGATCGCCTCCGCGTGGTGGATCAGGGCCTCGCCGGCGCGATTCACCAGGACGAAGTGGTAACCCGCGAGCAGCTCCGCGGCGCCGTGCCACGCGTGCATCTGCCGGGCGGCGTCGGCGCCCAGCACCGCCCAGAGCTGGACGTCCGGGTGGGCGGCGGCGAGGTCGCGCATCGTGTCGACGGTGTAGGAGGGCCCGGGCCGGCGCAGCTCCAGGTCCAGGACCGAGATCCGCGGACGGCCCTCGATGGCGGCCCGGCAGATCTCCAGCCGCTCGCCGGCGCCGGCCAGCGCCGGCCCGTGGAGAGGCGGGACCCCGGCGGGGACCACCCAGGTCTGGTCGGCCAGGATGCCGTCGCGCGCCTGCTCGGCAACCGCCAGGTGGCCGAGGTGGAAGGGGTCGAAGGTGCCGCCGAAGACGGCGACCCGCGCCGCGGCCATCAGCGCGCCCCCCGCCGCGACCGGCTCGGCGGCCCGGCGGCCTCGGCGAGGTAGGTGAACTCGATCGCGGCGATCCGCACGGTGTCCCCGTCGCGGCAGCCGGCCGCGGCCAGGGCTGCATCCACTCCCGCCGCCGCCAGCCGCCGCTGCAGGGAGGAGACGGCCTCCTCCTCGTCGAGGTCGGTGCGCGCCACCACACGCTCGACGGCGGGGGCGTGGACCCGGTAGGCGCCGTCCGGCTCCCGCTCCACCCGAGGGGTCTCGGCGGCGCGGGCGATGTGCCGGTAGACCCGGTGGCCACCCGCCGCGCTGCCCGAGGCGCCGGTGCGGCCGGCCGGGCCCGGGTCGGTCACCCCGCCCGTCGCGGCCCCGGCCTCGACGGCGCGGGCGTCCGCCACCATCCGGGCCGCCTCCTCCAGGAGCGCGTCGGTGCCCAGGCGGGCCGCGGCGCTGATGAGGTGCGCCCGCGCCAGCCCAGGGGCGAGCTCGCCGGCCGCCTCAGCGGCCTCGGGGAGGTCGATCTTGTTGAGCGCCGCGATCGACGGCCTGGCCGCCAGCTCGGGACTGAAGGCCTCGAGCTCGGCCACCACCTGGTCCATGGAGTGCCGGGCGGTCTCCAGACCGGCGCTGCAGTCGACCACGTGGATGAGCACCCGGGTCCGCTCCAGGTGGCGAAGGAACTCGATGCCGAGACCCGCCCCCTGATGAGCGCCCTCGATCAGCCCGGGAACGTCCGCAAGCACCAGGGAGCGTCCGCCCTCGAGCTCGGCCACCCCGAGGTTGGGGTGGAGGGTGGTGAAGGGGTAGGCGGCGACCTTGGGCCGGGCACCGGTCATCGCCGCCAGCAGGGTGGACTTGCCGGCGTTGGGCAGACCGACCAGGCCGACGTCCGCGATCAGCTTCAGCTCCAGGTGGATCCGCCGCTGCTCGCCCGGCTCGCCCAGCTGGCTCAGCCGAGGGGCCTGGCGGACGGGCCCGGCGAAGCGGGCATTGCCCCGACCACCGCGGCCACCCGCGACCACTACCAGGCGCTGGCCGGGACCGGCGAGGTCTCCGATCAGCTCGCCGCTCTCGGCGTCGGTGACCACCGTCCCGGGAGGCACCGGGAGCACCAGGTCGGCGCCGTCGGCGCCACTCCGCTGGGCGCCGCCGCCCGCCCTGCCGTCGGGGGCGTGGAAGTGACGGCGCTCGCGATAGCGGCCCAGGCTGCTCTCGGCATCGGCGACGGCCAGCACCACGCTCCCGCCCCTGCCCCCGTCACCGCCGTCCGGTCCGCCCATGGGGACGTACTTCTCGTGCCGGAAGCTGACCGCGCCACGGCCTCCGGACCCGGCGCTGACATCGAGGCTGACCTCGTCGAGGAACACGGGTGAGGGCTCGGCTCAGCCCTGGGACGCGCCGGGGGCGCGCCACCAGTGGGTCAGCCGGCCGCCTCGACGGCCTCGGTCACCGGCGCGCCGCCCTCGCCGGGCTCCACCGCGGAGGGAGCCGGCTCGTCGACGTCGTCGGGGGCCAGCTCGCCGGCGGAGGTCAGGTGCAGCACCGGGAGGGCGAGCACGCTGGCCCGGGTCCGATCTCCCCCCTGCCGGTCGTAGGTGACCAGACCGCTGGCGAGGGCGTAGAGGGTGTGGTCACGGCCGACACCGACGTTGCCGCCGGGGACGATCTTGGTGCCGCGCTGCCGGACCAGGATGGTCCCGGCCAGCACCAGCGCGCCGTCGCCGCGCTTCACGCCAAGCCGCTTGGCGTTCGAATCGCGTCCGTTGCGGGAGCTCCCGCCACCTTTCTTGTGAGCCATGGCTACTCAGCGTCCTCCCCTGGAGAGGCCTTCCGCTCGACCCGCCGGCGTCTGGCGGCGGCGCCGCCCGAGGGGGGCTCCGGCTCCGATCCGGAGACCGCGCCGGTCTGGGGGGCGGCGGCAACCGGCTCATCCGAACCAGTGGGCTCGGGCTCGGCGGCGGCCGCCGGCTTCCGGGCGCGCCGCGAGGGTGCGGGGGAGGTGCTCGCCTCGGCCTCGGCGGTGACCGCCGCGGCCGTCGCCGGGGCGGCAGTCCGCCGGCGGCGGGCCGGGGCCTCGGGCTCGACCGGGGTGGCGGCTTCCGCCGCGACCGCTCCGGCGGCGGCAGCCTCGGGCTCCGCGGCGCGGGCTCGGGGCGCGCGGCGCCGGGCCGGCGCCGCCCCCGCCCGCTCGGGCTCCACCGTCTCGGCGGCGACGCCCGCGGGCTGGACCTGCTCGACCTCCGGCGCCTCGATCTCCGGTTCCTCGACCTCGACCGGCTCGGGGAGGGGCTCATCCTTGGCGAGGAACCGATCGACGACCAGCTCGGTCAGGTCGGCCCGGAACCCGAGGGTCCGGCGGTGCCGCTTCTTGGGCTTGAAGGTGAAGACCCGGATCTTCTTGCCGCGCCGGTGCCCCGCCACGGTGGCGGCGACCCTGATCCCCTCGAGGCTGGCCGCGTCGACCGCCACGCCGTCGGCATCGGCGAGCAGGATCACGGGCTCGAGCCCGACCACGGCGCCGATCTCGACGGGCAGGCGGTCGACCAGGAGCCGGTCGCCCGGGGTGACCCGGTACTGGTGCCCGCCGTGGCGGACGACCGCGTAGATCTCACGAGGTGCCGCCTCGGTCGGGGAGACGTCCGAAGGGAGTGGGGTTTTCATCGCTCGGTGGCAACAGCTGACGGGGGGGACTGATCCGCCGCGCCCTCGGCGCGGAGGTGACCCATCGGCGGACAGGCCAATGAGCACGGCGGTCCGTGCGCTGGGGCAGGATACCAGACCCGGAGCCGGGAGCAGCGAACGGCGCGGCGCTGGAAGTCAGGCGTCCCACGGTGCATAATCCCCCGAAAACCCGGGGATCAGCTCCGGGCAATAGCGCTGTGCCCGGGAGAGAAGATGTCCGGTTTCGACTACCCGCCGAACCCAGATCCGAGCAGCGGCCAGTACCCGCCGGCACCGCCTCCGGACCCCGGTTACGCTCCCCCGCCGGCTCAGCCCCCGCCCTTCCCGTATCCCCCGCAGGGGCCCGGCGCGTACCCGCCCCAGCCGTTCGGCGCGCCCCAGCCCTACCCCGCCGCGTACGGCTACGCGGCGCCGCAGCAGGGCAACGGCATGGCGGTGGCCGCCCTGGTGCTGGGCATCCTGAGCCTGATCCTCTCCTGGCTCCTGGTCGTCGACTTCATCCTCGCCGTGCTCGCCATCATCTTCGGCGCGGTGGGCCTCTCCGCGGCCGCCAAGCGGGGCGGTGCGGGCCGGGGGATGGCCATCGCCGGACTGATCCTCGGAGCCCTGACCATCGTGCTGGGGATCATCTTCTGGATCGTCGTCTACGGTGTGATCACGAGCAGCTGCGGCGTCTACGGATGCTAGCCGCCTGCAGCCGATGACCGGCGGCGACGACGCAAGGGGTTCCGGGGCGCCCGGCCCGAACACGCCGGCGGGGCCGCTCCCGCCGCCCGGGCCGGTGCCGCCACCCCAGGCGCCCGGGCCCCCGCCGTACGCGTACTCGGCGCCCTACCCGCCTCCCTATGTCCAGCCCTACTGGCCGCCGCCGCCGGGGGCCGCGGCCTCCCGGCCGACCGCCGCGATGGCGACGGCGGCCGGGGTGCTGGGCATCGTCGGGCTGGCGATGGCGGTCATCCCGGCCCTCTACTGGTTCCTCTACGAGCTCACCGCCATCAACGCCCAGACCTACAGCGGCGTCGCCGGGGTCAACGCGCTGCTGGGCCTCGACTTCGTGGTGGCAACCCTCGCGCTGGTCTTCGGCGCGGTGAGCCTGGCCCGGGAGGGTCCGAAGGGCGTGGGCCGGGGCCTGGCGCGAGTGGGTCTGGTGCTCGGCGCGATCTCCCTGGTGATGGCGATCGTCTTCCTGCCGCTCGCCATCACGGCGTCCAACGCCGCCTGCTCGGCGCTCGCCGGAGGCTGCTGATCCCATCCGGAGGCTGTCGATCCCAACCAGAGGCCTGAGGCTCGAAACCTCAGATCACCAGGTTGACGATCCGGTCGGGCACCGCGATCACCTTCCGGGGCGGGCGTCCGCCGAGCAGCTCCACGACCCGGGGCTGATCCAGCGCCAGGCGCTCCAGCTCGCTCGCGGGGGTGCCCGCGTCGCATTCGAAGGTGGTCCGCAGCCGGCCGTTGACCTGCACCGCGATGGTGACCCGCGGCGACGCGGCGAGCGCCGGGTCGTGCTCCGGCCACGACCCGCGGTGCACGGTGCCGCTCTCGCCCAGCCGCTCCCAGAGCTCGTCGGCGATGTGGGGGGCGAAGGGTGCCAGGAGCTCCACCAGGGCGCGCGCGTCGACCCGCCGGGCCGTCCCCTCCCGCGCCTCCTCGTCGATCGCCCGGGCCAGCTCGTGAAGCGCGGCGATGGCGGTGTTGTAGTGGAGCGATTCGATGGCCGCCTCGACGGCGGCGATGGTGCGGTGGCGGCGCCGCTCGCGGGTGGGATCGCCGAGGTCGTCGGAGGTGGCCCCCAGGACACCCCGCCAGACCCGCTCCAGGAAACGCGCCTGGCCGAGCATGCCCCGTTCGTTCCACTCCCCACCCTCGAGGAACGGGCCCAGGAACATGATGTGGAGGCGCAGCGTGTCCGCCCCGTACCTGGCCATGTAGGCGTCAGGGTTGACGACGTTGCCCTTGCTCTTGGACATCTTGCCCTTGCCCCCGAAGGTGAGCATGCCGTTGGCCCGGAAGCGGACGAAGGGCTCGGGCACGGGCACATGGCCCATCGCGTGCAGCGCGCGCATCAGGAAGCGCGCGTACATGAGGTGGAGCACCGCGTGCTCGTTGCCCCCGATGTAGATGTCGACGGGCAGCCAGCGCCAGGTCAGCTCGTGGTCGAGGGCCCGGTCGGCGAAGCCCGTCGACGGGTAGCGCATGAAATACCAGCCCGAGTCGAGGAAGTTGTCGTTGACGTCGGTCTCGCGCTTGGAGGGCTCGCCGCAGCGGGGGCAGGGCACGTTGACCCATTCCTCGACCTGGGCGAGCGGTGAGACCCCGGTGCCCAGCGGACGGAAATCCCTGACCTCGGGAAGCAGCACGGGCAGCTCGGACTCGGGGACGCCGACCGGTCCGTGCACCGGGCAGTGGATGATCGGCAAGGGTGGGCCCCAGTAGCGCTGCCGGGAGATGATCCAGTCGCGCAGCCGGAACTGCACATGGGCACGGCCCGCGCCGCGCGCCTCGAGCATCTCGACGACCTTCCGTTTCCCCTCGGACGAGGGGGTGCCGTCAAGCGCGCCGGAGTTGAGCATCGGTCCGTCGCCGGTCCACGCCGCGGTGTCGACGTCGCCGCCGCCGATCACCGCGACGATCCGGAGCCCGTGAGCGCGGGCGAACTGCCAGTCCCGCTCGTCGTGCCCGGGCACCGCCATGATGGCCCCGGTCCCGTAGCCGCCGAGCACGTAGGGAGCCGCCCAGACCGGCATCTCGACGCCCGTCAGCGGGTGCACCGCGCGGGTGCCGAGGTCGATCCCGACTGAGAAGTCGGGCTCGGCGTCGGCCGGCGGCAGCGATGCCCTCCACGCCTCGACGGCGCCACGACGATCCCCGGCGACGAACTCGCCGAGCTGGGGGTGGTCGGCGCCGATGACCAGGAAGGTGGCCCCGTAGAGGGTGTCGGGGCGCGTGGTGAAGACCGTCACCTGGTCGCGGGCGCAGCCATTGAGCCTGAAGTCGATGAGCGCCCCCTCGCTGCGCCCGATCCAGTTTCGCTGCGCCAGCTTGGTCCGCTCGCTCCAGTCCAGGGTGTCGAGGGCGTCGAGCATCTCCTGGGCATAGCGGGTGGTCCTGATGAACCACTGCTTGAGGTAGCGGGTCTCGACGGCGGTGCCGCAGCGCTCGCAGTGGCCGCTCAGCACCTGCTCGTCGGCGAGCACGGTGAGGCAGGAGGGGCACCAGTTGACCGGGCCCTCGCGGTGCTCGGCGAGCCCGGCATCGAAGAGCTGGAGGAATACCCACTGAGTCCAGCCGTAGTAGGCCGGGCTGGTGGTGTCGATCTCGTGAGACCAATCCACGCCCAGTCCGAGCCTCTTGAGCTGCTGCTCGCGGAAGTACTCGACGTTGCGAGCGGTCAGGGTCGCGGGGTGCTCACCCACCTTGAGCGCGTAGTTCTCGGAGTGGATGCCGAAGGCGTCGAAGCCCAGCGGCTCGAAGACGTCATCCCCCCTCTGGCGGCGGTAGCGCCCGTAGATGTCGGCGCCCGTGAAGGCGTAGGCGTTGCCGATGTGCAACTTCTCCGCCGACGGGTAGGGAAACATCATCAGGCAGTAGAAGGGGCGCGCCCCCTCCATGTCGGTGCGGTAGGTCCCGCGTTCCGCCCATCGCCGCTGCCATTTGGCGTCGAGGGCGGGCAGGTCGAGACGGTCGAGCTTCGCCATCGGGGCCACAGGTTACCGCGTGGCGGCATCGACGACGGGCCGCTCCGCCGCCGGGTGCCGGGCCCGCCCGCGGGCGCGGCGTGATGGCACCGGTCGGTTCACGGTCCTGGTAGCGTTGGCCCGTGACCCGTCTCGCGGGTCCCGTGGTGGCGATGGCGCTGCTCCTCGCCGGCTGCTCCGCCGCTCCGGCTGCGACGCCGGCGACCCACCGGCCGGGACCCTCCCCGTCGGCGAGCGCCGCCCCGCCCACCGGCACCCCGCCGGCGGCCTCCCCGGCCGTCCTCTCCGCGGTCACCGCCCTGGCTCAGCAGTTCGCCGATCAGACCGCCAGCGGGGCCTGGGACGCCCAGTGGGACGAGCTGGCCACTCCGGCGCAGGGGCTGTGGCCGAGCCAGAGCGCCCGGACCGCCATGCTCGAGGCCAAATTCCAGGGGGCGACGATCAGCTCGATCAGCCTCGGCCCTCCCACCGCCGGCGTCACCTGGTATGACCCGGAGAGCCCGGCGGTGTCGGTCCCGGACACCTGGCGGTTCCCGGTGCAGGTGAGCTTCGCGAACCCTGACGGGCTCTCGCCGCCGGGGGTCGCGGCGCTCTTCTCGATGACCCAGATCTCGGTCGAATACGACGCCGCCACGGGGGCGGCGTCGGTCGTGGGCGAGGGCCCGGCCTCGATGGACGCCCCGGTGATCGTGCCGGCGACTATCACCCCGCGCCAGGTGGACGTGCCCATCTTCATGTATCACCTGGTCGAGGACCAGGAGCCGCAGAGGAGCGCCTACGGCGGCAACACCTACGGCTGGAGGATCGACGTGGGGCTGACCACCCTGACCAGCGAGTTCCAGTCGGAGATGGCCTACGCGCACTCGATCGGGGCGACCAGCATCTCCCTGCAGCACCTGGCCGACGCGCTGCTCTACGGTCTGCCCCTGCCGCCGCATTCGTTCGTGGTCACGTTCGACGACGGCCGGTTGAGCCAGTGGACCAACGCGGCGCCGATCCTCCGTGAGTACGGCTTCACGGCCGTCTTCTTCCCGTGCACGGCCCTGGTCGGCGGTGTGTACGGGCCCCAGCTGTACATGAGCGGGGCCCAGCTCCGCGAGCTCGCCGCCACCGGGTTCTCGTTCGGTGACCACACCCTGAAGGACAACATCGCGCTCTGGACCGGCGACGCCACCACCCAGCAGCTCCAGGTGGTCACCGACCAGAGCAAGACCACCCTGGAGAGCCTGGTCGGCGGCGAGCCGATCCAGTTCATCGCCTACAGCGGGGTGTGGCCGGGCCCCACCCAGTTCTCCGACTCCAGCCGGGAGGCGCCCCTCTTCGCGACCCTCCACGGATACGGCTACGTGGGCGGCGTCCAGGACCTCCAGGAGGACTCCGCCGAGGACTACAGCACGGCGCTCTGGCAGCTGCCCCGGGTGCGGGTCGGCCTCGGGATCCCCACCTCGAGCTGGGGGATCTGGGTGGAGAACGCCGCGTAGCGGAGGGGATCGGTCGTCCCGGGCTGCGCGCGGGCATCGGGCTGGCACCGGGCCCGCGCGAGCCGCTGTCAGACTGGCCAGTCGGGATGCCGACATCCGTGACCTCGCCCATGGACTGGGCGGACGAGACCCTGCGCGCCGACCAGCTCGCCGGCCTGGCCCGCCGCCTGCGCCGGCGCGAGGGTGGCAGCCATCCCCACAGCGTCGTCGACGGGCGACCGGTGGTCGTCTTCAGCTCCAACGACTACCTCGGCCTCGCCACCCACCCGGCGGTGCGGGAGGCGGCGTCGCGGGCGGCGCTCGAGCTCGGGGTGGGGGCCAGCGGTTCCCGCCACCTCTCCGGCTGCCACGCCGCCATCGACGACCTGGAGGAGGCGGTGGCGGCCTTCCTGGGCACCGCCACCGCCACCGTCGCCCCGAGCGGCTACGCGGCCAACGTCGCCGTCCTCGAGGCGCTGGGAGGTCCCGATGCCACCATCCTCAGCGACGCCGGCAACCACGCCTCGCTCATCGACGGCTGCCGGGCATCACGCTCGCGGGTGGCCGTCTATCGCCATCGCGACCTCGCCGACCTGGAGGCCCGGCTGGCGGACGCCACCGGACGCCCGATCATCGTCTCCGACGCGGTCTTCTCGATGGACGGCGCGACCGCCGATCTGGCCGCCCTCGACCGGCTGGCGCGGCGGCACGGCGCCTGGCTGGTGGCCGACGAGGCCCACGCTCTGGGCACGACCGGACCGGGTGGGCGCGGGCTCTGCGCCGAGCTGGGGCTCGGCGGCGACCACGTGGTCCGGGTGGTCACCTTCTCCAAGGCCCTGGGCGCGGCGGGTGCCGCCGTCTGCGGGTCGGAGCCGGTGCGCCGGCTGCTCCTCCAGCGAGGGCGCGCGCTGATCTTCTCCACCGCGCCCCCCCTCCCCACGGTGGCCGCCGCCCGTGCTGCGCTGCGCGTGCTGACCGCCGAGCCGGAGCTGGTCGCGCGGCTGCGGCAGCGGGCCGGGCTGCTCCGGCTCCGGCTGGGCGCGACGGCGCTCCCCGGGGCGAGCCCCTCCTCGCCCATCGTCGCGGTGATGATCGGCGACCCGGGGCGGACCGTGGCGGTGGACGCGGCCCTCTGGGAAGCCGGCTACCTGGTCCAGGGCGTCCGCCCGCCCACCGTGGAGCCGGGCACCAGCCGGCTGCGGCTGGTGGCCAGCGCCGCCCACTCCGAGCCGGAGATCGAGGGGGTGGCCGCCGCGATCCGGTCCCTGCTGGAGGTCTGATGGCCCGGATCGTCGCGGTGACCGGCACCGGGACCGGGGTGGGCAAGACAGTGCTCACCGCGGCGCTCTGCGCCGCCCTGCGCCGTCGGGGGGTCGACTGCCGCGCCCTCAAACCGGTGGCGACCGGGGTCCCGGCGGGCGGGGTGGGGGAGGACGCCGAGCTGCTCCGGCGGGTCTCGGGGGTGCACGGCCCGGCCGTGCTGGCAACCTTCGAGCTGCCACGTTCGCCGCTCGCCGCGGCGTCCGCCGAGGGCAGGGAGGTGGATGTCGAGGCGCTGGCCCGGTCGACCGAGGCGGCCGCCGCCGGCTGCGACCTCCTCCTCGTCGAGGGCGTGGGCGGGCTGATGGTCGCGCTCGCGCTGCGGCTGATCGTCCGCGACCTGCTGCGGCGCCTCGACGCCGAGGTGGTGATCGCGGCGCTCCCCGGCCTGGGGACGATCGGCCACACCGCGCTGACCGTCGAGGCGGCTCGGGACGCGGGGCTTCGGCTGCTCGGGGTGGTGCTGGTCGACGTCGCCGGGGAGGACGATCCGGCCTTCGTCGCCGAGAACGCCGCCCAGATCCGGAACCAGTGCGGTGTCCCGGTGCTCGGTGTGCTCCCCCATCTCGCCGACAGCGCCGACGTCGACACCCTGGCGGCGGCCGGGGCCGCGCTCGAGCTCGGCCCGCTGACCTCCCCGCGCCCGGAGCTCACCGGCCGGGTGGTCGAGGCCGACCACCGCCATCTCTGGCACCCCTTCACCCAGACCAGCGAATGGCGGGAGGAGACCCCCCTGGTGATCCGCTCCGGGGATGGCTGCTGGCTGACCGGCGAGGACGGCCGGCGCTACCTCGACGGCATCAGCAGCCTCTGGTGCACCGTCCACGGTCACGCCCACCCCGCGCTCGACCGCGCCGCCCGTGAGCAGCTCGGCCGGATCGCCCACAGCACCTTCCTGGGCCAGACCCACGCCCCCGGCGCCCTGCTCGCCGAGGAGCTCACCCGGGTCGCCCCGCCCGGGTTGACCCGCGTCTTCTACGGAGAGGCGGGGGCGGCCGCGGTCGAGGCGGCGCTGCGGATCGCCCTGCTCGCCCAGCGCCACGCCGGGCACCCGGAGCGCTCCCGCTTCGTCGCGCTGGGAGACGCCTACCACGGCGACACGGCCGGGGCGGTGAGCGTGGGCCGGAGCGAGCCGTTCCACACCGGGCTCGACCCGATCCTCTTCCCCGCCCTGAGCGTGCCCAGCCCGCACGGCGGCGAGGAGGCCTCCCTCCGCGCCCTCGCCGGCCTGCTGGAACGAACGGGTTCCGTGGTGGCGGCGCTCATCGTCGAGCCCCGAGTCCAGGCGGCTGCCGGGATGCTCACCCACTCGGACGGATGGCTCCGCGAGGCGGCGAGCCTGGCCCGGCGCCACGGGGCGCTGCTGATCGCCGACGAGGTGGCCACCGGCTTCGGCCGGACCGGGGACCTCTTCGCCTCCGCGGGCGCCGGCGTCTCGCCGGACATCCTCTGCCTGGGCAAGGGGCTGAGCGGAGGCTACCTGCCGCTCTCGGCCGTGCTCACCACCGAGGAGATCTTTGGCCGCTTCACCGCGCCCTTCTCCGCGCAGCGCACCCTCTATTACGGGCACACCTACACCGGCAACCCGGTGGCCTGCGCGGTCGCCCGTGCGTCCCTCCGCCTCTTCGAGGAGGAGGGGACGCTGGGGTCGGCGCGACGGCTGGCCTCGACCCTCGAGCGGCTGATCGAGGAACGGGTGGTGGCAATTCCCGGCGTCTTCGAGGTCCGTCGCCGGGGGGTGATGACCGGCATCGAGCTGCGTGACGGCACCGCTCCCCTCGACCCGGCGCTCCGGGTCGGACGCGCGGTGGCCCTCGCCGCCCGCGGGCACGGGGTGGTGGTGCGCCCGCTGGGCGACGTGGTGGTGCTCAACCCGCCGCTCTCGATGACCGACGCCGAGGCGGAGATCCTGGTGGACGCGGTGGCCGCGGCGATCACCGAGGTCCACCCCGGGGGCTGATCCGGCCTCGTGGCTCGCCCGCCGGGCGCCGGCCGGCGAGGGCCACCCGCGGCGCCACCGCACGCACCGGGGGCCGCGCGGCCCGGGAGCGCCCGGGCATTCCGCCGGTTAAGACCCACCACACGCCCGTGCTAGTGCAGATGCCGCCGCCACTGGACACGGATGCATCTCCCCGGCGCCGCCGCCGGGGTGCGGCTCGCAAACGTCAGCCAAATCGAGTGCATTCGGACGCCCAATCAGGGACATCGGCGTCTATGCCGTTCCGCGCCGGGAACCGACGATGAGCGCGCCGACCGAGAGGCCGGGGACGCAGAGAAGGGCTCCACCACAGTGACCCGCCCGGCGTGTCCAGCGAACCGGAGGAAGAGACGTGACCAACGGCTGGGACTGATCCACCGAAATTCCTCATCCCCTTCGGGCGGGCGCCGCAGGCGACCTAAACTCGGCGCCCGCCCACCCCCCACCTCACCGGAGGTGGGGCCAGACAGACGGCCAGGAGTCCCCCGGATGTCACGGGCGCCTCCAGCCGGTACGGACCATCGTGAGAATGTCCATAGCGAAAGTCATCTGGCCGGCAGGTCCGGCCGGCCGGCTCCGCATCGGGGGTCCGGCGACCCGTTTCGTCGGCGGCCGGGCCATCTCCAATTGCGGCGACTGGCTGACGACGGTTGCGGTGGCGGTCGCCCTCTGGGGGCTGACCCACAGCCTGGCCGCCCCGGCCCTGGCGATCCTCCTGCGGGTGGCACCCCGCCCGGCCGGCTCCCTGTTGGGTGGACACCTGGCGGACCGGTTCGGGCCACTCCCCACCCTGGTGGGGCTCAACCTCTGCCGCGCCGCCGTGACCGGAGCGCTGGCGCTCAGCCTCGTGGCCGGGTCGATCCCGGCGGTGCTGGTGCTGCTCGCCCTGAGCCAGGCCGCCGGGGGGGCCGCGCAGCCGGCCGGCCAGGCGGCGGTCCCGCGCCTCGTCCCCCCCTCCGGCGTGGCCGGGCTCACTGCCAAGGTGGGCGCCGTCGACGCCGCGGCGCTGGTGGTCGGCCCGGGCCTCGCCGCCGGGCTGCTCGGCCTGCTCGGCACCGGCTCGGTCAGCTGGCTGGTGGCCGCCGACGCCCTCAGCTTCCTGGCCCTGGCCGCTCTGGTCGCCAGCCTCCGTGGGATCGCCGGAAGTGGGGCGGGCGCCGTGACGGGTCGGGGGCGGCCGTGGGCGGGGATCGGGCTGGTCCTGCGCCGCCCCTTCCTGCGCCAGCTCGCCCTCGCCCAGCTCGGGATCTTCGGGACCATCACCTGCCTCCAGGCGGTGCTCCCGGCCGCCGCCGAGCAGCGCTTCGGGAGCGCCTCCGCCGCCGGCTGGGTCTACGCGGCGGTGGGCGCGGGCAACGTCCTGGGCGCTCTCGCCCTGATCGGCAGCCGCCGCCGGGGGCTCGGCTCGCGCACCATGGCGCTGCTCACCCTCGGTGAGCTGCTCCCGCTGGGGGCGTTCGCCCTGATCGGGTCGGCGTGGGTCGACGTCGGGCTGGCGGTGCTGAGCGGCCTGGCGTCGGCCCCGTACGAGATCCTGGCGGCGACCGAGCTGGCCCGCACCGTCGCCTCGGAGCGGCTGGGCCAGGCGAGCGCGGCGGTCTGGTTGTTCGGCTACGCCGGGATGCTGGGCGGAGGGCTGCTCGCCACCCTGGCCGCCCCGCGGCTGGGGTGGACGCTGACCCTGCTGGTGGCGTGGGGCTGCGGGACGGCGGCGCTGGTGGGTGGCTGGGCCCGGCGCCGCGGTGGCGCCGCCGAGGCCCACCGGTCGGTGGTCGGCGTCCCCCAGCGTGAGCGGCCCGCGCACGCGACCGAGCGGGCGGTGGCCGGAGAGCTATGGAACACCTCGTCGGCCGGGTGAGGTCGCGCCCTGACGGTGAGGCGTCCGCGCGGCGCACCATGTGGGCGGCGGCACGCCTCTTTCGCTCCGCCGAGGCATATCCTCTGCTTGCCCAGATGCCGGACCTCGAGATCGACCCTCCCTTCGCGCTCTCCCCGAATCCGCTGATCCGGGTGCTGATCGTCGAGGATCACCAGATGTTCGCCGAGGCGCTGGCCCGAGCCCTCCGTGACGAGGCCGACATCCGAGTCGACGGGATCTCCCAGCGCCTCGACGACGCCCGGGAGTTCCTCCGGCGCAACCAGGTGGACGTCGTGCTGATGGACTACCACCTCCCCGACGGCGACGGCATCGTGGCCGCCCGCTACATCCGCGAGGAGCACCCGCGGACACGGGTCCTGGTGGTGAGCGCCGTGGAGGAGCGGCAGGTGCTCGACGACGCACTCAGCGCGGGTTGCAGCGGCTTCATCAGCAAGGCGGAGAGCCTCGATCACCTCCCCAGCGCCATTCGCGGAGCGATGGTCGGCAACATCGCCATCTCGCCGGGGATGGTCGCCAAGCTGATCGGCACCGGGTCGGGGATGCGTCAGGCCGACGGCGACGATCTCAGCCCGCGAGAGCTCGAGGTTCTTCAGCTGCTGGCCCAGGGCTGGGACAACACGGCCATCGAGCAGCAGCTCTTCATGAGCCACGCGACCCTTCGCAACAAGCTCTCCCGGATCAACTCCAAGCTGGCCACCCACTCCAAGCTGGAGGCGGTCACCAAGGCCCTGCGCCTCGGGCTGGTGCAGATCGAGCGCGAGGACGGCTCCCGGGAGCCGAGGGTCGTGGCGGTCCCCAGACCGCCGGCTTGACGCGGACCGGGCCCGGGCGCCGCCCTCGGTGACGCGGACAGCCGACATGCAGCAGGGCAGCACGGCTCGGATCAGCTTGCGGCAGCTGGCCGCCCGGATCCCCCGGCTTCCCAAGGAGACGGCCGGGGCCCCGCTCCACTACACGCCGGCCCTGGTCGCCTATGTCGGCCTGCTCGGGGCGGGCGCGGTGGCCGCGGCCGCCGCCACCGTCCGGCTGCCCGCCGACCCGGCGCTGCTGGCGCTGGGGGGCTGTGCCACCTTCGTGCTCGCCGCGACCGCGGTCCGCGCGCTGTCGGGGGTGGGCAGCTTCTGGTCTGCCTCGATCTTCGCCCACATGGGGCTGACCTTCGCGGCCGGACCGATCGGGGCGCTGGTCGCGACCGCCTGCGAGGTCGCCGGAACCGGCATGCGGTTCGGCATGCACTCCTTCAAGGCCCTCTTCAACGCCTCCAACCAGTTCCTCAGCAACCTGGTGGCCTGGGCGGTGTTCCACAGCATCACCGGGGGCGGCACCCCGCTCGGGCGCGGCCTGGTCGGAGGCCTGGTGGCCGGCTTCCTCTGCTGGCTGGTCAACATCTGGCTGCTGGCCGGCGTCCAGCGGCTCACCCACCAGGACCTTCGGGTGGTGGAGTACGTGGGCCAGAACGCCGCCAGCGTCCTCCCCTACCACCTCGGCGCGGGGCTCACCGCGTTCGGCGGTGTGGTGCTGGTCGACCGCGAGGGGGCGGACGGATTCCTCCTGCTGCTGGTCCCGGTGCTGCTGCTCCAGGTGTCGCTCCTGGTGCTCGCCGCCCGCACCCATGCCGCCCAGCTCCAGCGCGAGGCGCACCTGCGGGAGCGCGAGCAGCTGCTCCAGCAGGCACTCGACGCCTCCGACGCGGAGCGCCACCGGATCGCCCGCAACCTTCACGACGGCGTCGTCCAGGACCTCGCCACCATCGCTCTCGGCCTCCGCAGCCGGGCCGATCGGGACGGCGAGGGCGACCGGGTCAGCATGCTGCACGCGGCCGACGCCACCGCCGACGCGATCGAGGAGCTGCGCACCCTGCTCCGCGAGATCGCGCCGCCCGACCTCCAGGAGGTCGGCCTCGCCGCCGCCCTCGACGAGCTCGCCGAGCCGCTGCGCGACGGGGGGGTGGAGGTGAGCGTCGAGGTCGCGCCGGAGGCCGGGGGCGTCCGGGGCGCGGCGCTCTCCGCCACCTATCGGATCGCCCAGGAGGCGCTCCGCAATGTCGCCGAGCACGCCGCCGCCCACCACGTCAGGGTCGCCGTCGGCTGCGACGGCGGCGACCTGGAGCTCGAGATCGTCGACGACGGGACCGGCTTCTCCGAGGAGCAGCGCCGGCGCCGGACCGAGGAGGGGCATCTCGGCCTCCGGCTGATCCACGATCTGGCCCGCGAATCAGGCGGTGGGCTGCGGATCGACTCGGCGCCGGATCGGGGCACCACCCTGCATGCCAGGCTCCCGGTCGCCGGTGGCCCCGCCCGGGGGGGCGCCGCCCCGGGGGGGTCCGGCCCCTGAGGGGCACGACCCCGGCCACCCGATGCCGCCGAGGAGACCCGGTCGGACCTAGGCGCGCGCGGCGGCGACCTCCTGGTGGGCCCCGACGGCGCTTGCGTAGAGACGCAGGAGATCCTCGACGTAGCGGTCGAGGCTGTGGTTCTCCACGGCGCGACGGCGGGCGGCCTCGCCGAGGCGGCGCCGGGCGTCCGGGTCGCCGCGCAGCCGCTCCATCGCTTCGGCGAGAGCCGGCTCGAGGGGATAGACGGGGATGACCACCCCGGCGCCGTCCAGCACCGCGCCGTGCTCGCCGGCGTCGGTGGAGATGATGGCGCAGCCCGCCGCCATCGCCTCCAGCAGCGCCAGCGAGAGGCCCTCGGCAGTCGAGGGGAGCACGAAGATGTCCGACGCTCGCAGCAGCTCCAGGCGGTCGTCGAAGCGGGTGACCATTCCCAGGAAGCGGACCGGCGCGTCATGGCCCGTCAGGACCCGCAGGTGCCGGTCCTGGCTGCCGCTGCCGGCAATGACCAGCAGGTGGTCGGACGGCCAGTGACGGGCGACGAAGGAGTGGATGAGCTCTTCCACCCGCTTCTCGGGGTCGAGCCGCCCCAGGAACGACACCACGAGGGCGGCCCCGAGCGCCGGGCGGAGCGCCGACGGCCCGGGAGAGATCCGCCGGGTGTCGACGGCGTTGGGCATGACCACGATCCGCTCGGACCGGAGCCCCGCCCGGACCAGCAGGTCGCGCTGATCGGCGGAGAGGGCGATGCAGCGATCGAACTCCTGAAGGCGGACGCCGTGGTACCGGTACAGACCGCGCATCACCCGACCGCGCGCACTCTGGGCCGGCGCGTAGGGGAGGTGGCAGGTCGCCACGGTGGCGGCACCCAGGCCACGGGCCACCCGGGCGATGGCGCCGTCGAGGAGGGAGACGCTCACCGAACAGTGGACGACGTCGGGGCGGAACTCTTCGAGCGCCCGCTCGATCCGCGCCAGGGTGCGCGGGGCCGGTAGGGTGACGGTCTTGAAGCGGACCCCCTCCAGCGCCACCGCGCCGGACACCGGGGTCCGATCGCCGTCCTGGTCGTGGTGGAAGAAGCGCACCTCGCAGCCGGCCGCGACCAGGCCGGCCACGGTCTGATCGCTGTAGGCGGTCAGGCCGTCGGCCCGCCGGCCCCCGGCATGCCCGAACCAGGCCACGCGCATCGCCACCATCAACCCTCCGCCACCGGCGAGCGGGCCCCGGCCCATCGGGGCGATCTCGCCGGCTAGCCTACGCCGGCGATCACGCCTTCAGCCCGCACCTCCCTCGGTATGATCCAGTCCGCCGAGCCACGTGACGGGCGGAGATGCCATCGAGAACAGATCGGGCCAGCCGGCCCGGGTGAGCGACCGCGACGACGGAGGGCCGTCAGGCGACCGGTTGATCTCCCCGGTCGCCGCCTCGGTGGGCGCGCCGATCCCGAGCCAGGAGCCTCCCGCCACCAGCGTGCGCCTGCTCTGGGGCGGGATGGCCAGGATCATCCAGGCCATGGGGTGGCGCCGATTCCTGGCCTCGGACGCGATCGCGTGGGTCTCGTGCGCCACCCGCCCGGAGCGGGTCGCCGCCTGCGCGGCCCGGCACCGGCGGGCCGATCCCTCGCTCAGCCCGAGTGCCGCCCGCGCCCGGGCCCGCGCCTCGTACCGCGAGTACTACCGCACCTGCCTGGACATGGTGTGGTCCCACGGCCTGAGCATGGAGACGGTGCATCGGCTCCATCCACTCGACGGCTACGAGAACATCGACCGGGCCCAGCAGGAGTACGGCGCCGCCGTCTTCTGCCTGGCTCACTTCGGCAACTGGGACATGGCCGCGACCATGGCGCTCTCCCACGGCCTGGCCCTCACCACGGTGATGCGGGAGTTCCACCCGCTCGCCTTCAACCGGGTCATCGTCTGGGCGCGGGAGCGGCGGGGGCTGGAGATCTTCACCCCCGGGCGCGCGGCGCGGGGCCTCCTCCACGCGCTGCGGCGGGGGCGCTTCCTCGCCCTCCTCGCCGACATCCCGGAGGGCGGCCCGACCGTTGAGGTCCGCTTTCGGGGCGGCCCGGTTCTCTTCAGCACCGGCCCGGCGGCGATGGCGCTGCACGCCGGCTGCCCCCTCCTGCCGGTGGCCTGCTACCGCGACGGGCGCCACTACCGGATCCTGGTCGAGCCCCCGGTCCCCACCGGCACGGTGGCGGAGATGACCCAGGCGCTGGCGGAGCGGCTCGACGCCCTGATCGCGCTCGCCCCCGATCAGTGGTATCCGTTCAACCAGGTGTGGACCGACGAGGGGCCGGCTCCGGCCGTGGCGTGACCCGGAACCCGGGTGAGAGGGGACGGCTCAGGGATCGGTGCGATGCCCGACCAGCGGGCGGCCGGGCCGGCGGTCATGGAGCACCCGGTCGAGGATCACGTGGCGCGCACCCCCGTAGTGGCTGACGTCCCCGACCACGCCGTCGAGTCGGCGGGCCAGGATCAGGAGCAGGAGCGCGACCGAGCCGAGCGGGAGCGCATAGCCGGTCTGGAGTGGGGTGAGCGCGAGCACGACCCCGGCGATCGGCAGCACGATGAAGCCGACCAGGACCCCCTCGGCGATCCGGCCGCGAAGGGCCCCTCCCGCAAAGCAGACGAGGAGCACGCCGAGGGCGATCAGGTTGAGCCCGGCCACAACGCCGGTCGACACCGCCACCCCGCGGCCGCCGTCGAATCCGAGGAACACCGACCAGCCGTTGCCGACGACGGCGGCGACGGCGACCAGCACCAGGCCGGTGGCGCCGACACCGCCGGCGTAGCGGGCGAGCAGGAGGGGCAGGAGGCCCTGGGCGAACTGGATCGGGCCGACCACCGCGGCCAGGCCGAAGCCGGCGTGGCGATAGACGTTGGCGGTCCCGACATTGCCCGAGCCGTAACCGCGGATGTCCAGTCCCAGGCGGCGCCAGCGGGTCACCCAGTACCCCACCGGGAGACTTCCGATCAGATAACCGGCCGCGCAGAAGGTGACCAGGGTCCAGCGGGCGTCCATCAGCCCCCCCACGATCGGTCGCAGGGCGAGTCGCACCCAGAGCCCATGACTATCATCTTAGGGAGCGGCCTCACCGTGGGGCTCGACCTCCGACCGGCGCCGGGTACGCGGTCGCGGTCGTGTTCTCGATCCGTGCAAGGAAGGACGTGGGCCATCCCGTGCTCAGCCAGCTTGTCTAGCGCGTCGGTGGGGTAGCCGTGGAGCTCTCCGCCCCCGCGCCGGCCCAGCGGGCCCGCCCTCCCCGGATCGGCGCCGGTCTGCGCTGCGCGCTGGTGACCGGCAGCGGCGCCCTGGTACCCCCGGAGCTCGCCGCCACCGTCGGCATCGTCGACCTCCCGGTCCGCATCGGCGACCAGGAGATCGACGGCCTGGACGACGCTGAGCTGCGCCACTTCTACGCGCGGCTGCGGGCCGGCGAGACACCGGAGACCTCGGCGACCCCGCCCGGGGAGTTCCTCGAAGCCTTCCGCCGCTGCCAGTCGGAGCAGATCCTCTGCCTGACCATCCCGGCCCGTTTCAGCGGGATGGACGACAGCGCCCGGCTCGCCGCCCGGATGCTGGCGGAGGAGGAGGGCCGGGAACGGGTCACGGTGATCGACACCGGCACCGCCGCCGCCGGGCTGGGCTTGATCACACGGGCCGCGGCCCGCCTCTGCTCTGCCGGGGCCGGCCTGGCGGAGGTGGTCGAGCGCACCGAGCGCGCCGTCGATGAGGTGCGCATGTTCGGCGCCCTGGAGGCGCTGGAGTTCGTCGCCCGCAGCGGCCGGATCAACAGCCTGCTGGCGGGGATCTCGGACAGTCTCCACGTGCGTCCGGTGTTCCGGCTGAGCAATGGCCAGACCGGGCGGGTGGCCCTGACCCGCACCCCCTCCGGCGTCCTCTCCGCCCTGGAGAAGACCTCTCGAGACCTCCCGGGGCGGCTCTGGGTCCTGGTCTTCCACGCCGATGCCGCCGAGCTCGCCGCCGGGCTTGCGACCCGGCTCCGCGAGACCTGCGACGTCGCCCGCTGCGAGACCATCGCCCTGGACCCCGTGATCGTGACCCACACCGGCCCGGGGGCGATCGGGTATGCCGCCCTCCCGCTCCGGCCCGACGAGATCGCCGCTGACGGCAACGGTCTGCAGCGCGTAGAACCGGATCGGTGACGAACCGAATGCGCCCCGCTCGGGAGCCGGCACCCCATCCGACGATGTCCCGATGAGCCGCGCCCGCCGCGTGCGCCTGATCCTTCAGGCGGGGGTGACCATCGGGATCCTGGTGGCCCTGATCCTGATCCTCAATCCCGGTCAGCTCGGAAAGGACATCGCGCGCTTCCCGATCATCATGGTGCCCGCGGCAATCGGGCTGACCGCCTGCTTCTACCTCACCAAGGGGCTGCGGTACCACCAGCTGCTGCGCAGCGAGGGGGTCGCCGTCACCCCCCGCGAGTCGGTCCTCTTCACGGTGGGTGGCGAGGCGTTCGGCCTGCTGCCCTTCGGGGAGCTGGCCCGCGCCGAGCTGGCCAGCGAGGCGACCGGCGCCTCCCTCGGGACCACCATGGCGGCGGTCACCGTCCAGGAGCTGCTCTACACCGCCGTGATCGTCGCCGTGGCCATCCCCGGCGCCCTCGCCTACGCGGCCGGGATCTCGGGGATCGCGGTGTCGCTGGCGGGGATCATCGCCATCATCGGCATCCTCACCATCAACCCGGTCTTCGGCGCCGTGCTCGCCCTGGTGGCTCGGATCCCGGTGGCGCGCCGGGCCACCCGCCAGCTCGAGGTGCTCCATGAGCAGGTGGTGCGGCTGATGCGCCGCCCCGAGACCTGGCTCTGGCTGACCCTCAGCGTGCTGGGCGCGCTCTTCGAGCTGACCCTCTTCTGGCTGATGGTCCGGGGGACCAGCGGCATGGACGTCCCCTGGGTGACCACCACCTTCATCTACGGCGCCGCCTACCTCACCGGCGCCGCCACCAGTCCGGGCGGTGGCGTCGGCGGCTTCGAGAGCACCGCCATCGCCCTGCTCCACACCCAGGGCGTGCTCGGGCCGGCGGCGGTGGCCGCCGCCCTGCTCCAGCGCGCCGCCGACAAGGGTGTGATAACCCTGGCCGGCTTCGCGGTCTGGTTCTGGGTCCGCCGCCACATCCGCCTGCGCACCGGCCTCCTCCTGGGCGACGTGACCGCACCCATCGAGCCGCGGGCCGCTCCCCCGTCCGTCACCCCCCGCCCCGACCCCACCCCGGTGCCCCCACCCGCGCCGCGTCCGCGGCGACCGGCCCCCGTGCCGGTCTGGTCCGACGCCGGGCTGGCGGCGATGGCCCGGCAGAGCAGCCCGCGCTCACCCTAGCGGTCGGGTCGCCGCCCCGGACGCCGGGGCCGGCAGGGGAGGTCCCCGTGCCCGCTCGGGCGGTTATGGATACGAATGTCCGTAACTCACCGTCCGTGGCCCGCGCCCATCGCTGACGGTCAGGCCCCGCCGATCACCCCATAGCGGAGGAAGAGGTGGTCACCCGCCCAGCGCAGAGAGCGCAGACGGAGGCGCGGCGCGACGCCCGCGGCGAAGGCCGCACCGGCGACCAGACCCGGACGTCCTTCGGAGCCCGACCGGCCGGCGAGCTGCGGGGAGACGGTGAGGAAGAGCTCGTCGACGAGGCCGGCGGCGAGGAGCTGACCGAACAGCCGGGGGCCGCCCTCACAGAGGATGGTCACGGCGCCGAGGTGGGTCCGCGCCGCGGCGACGATGGCGGCCGGCGGGATCTGGCCGCCCTCGCCGGCGACCGCGACCCGCACCCGAGGGTGCACGCCGGGCAGATGGGCGGCCCCCTCGCGGGTGGTGATGATCAGGACGTCGGCCTCCGGACGGCTCAGGGCGGGGTGGGAGGCGGGGAGGGCGCCGCTCCGGCTCACCACGGCGAGGGCCGGCGGCTCGGAGGCGCCCGCCACGCGGAGGCGGTGGGCGGTGAGCTCCCGGCCCAGCTCCGGCAGCGGGGTGGTCGCGGTCCACTGGTGGTGGGGGTCGTCGCGGAGCGTGCCGGCCCCGATCAGGACGCAATCGGCGGCGCAGCGGAGCAGGGCCATCACCAGGCGGTCGGTGGGGTCGTGGAGGCTCACCGCGATCGCGCCCTCCCCCCTCCCCTCGCCGAAGGCGGTGACCCCGTCGGCGGTGGCCACGAAGTTCGCCACCAGGCGGGGGATGGCCCGCCTCACCCGCAGCGGGCCCCCGTAGAGGCGGAGCAGCGGGTCGTCCGGCGGGGCCCCCTCGTCATCGAGGGCCACCCCGAGGGGGTGCTCCCCGGCGAAGCGGGCGAGGGTGTCCTCGGTCACGGGGGCGAGGCGGCGGTGCGCCGGGGGCCTCGAGTCTTCACGCAACTGGGATAATGGCTCACCCGGGCGGGCCGGACGCGTTCCCGTCCCCATCGCGCCGACGTAGCTCAGTGGTAGAGCAGCGGTTTCGTAAACCGCTGGCCGGGAGTTCGAATCTCCCCGTCGGCTCCACAGGCTTGTGAGAGTCCGTGTAGAAGTCCGGCCGACGCGTCCCGAAAGGGCTCGGCTGATCTTCGACAGGCCCTTGGGTCGCGCCGGACAGCTGGTTCGGGTGACACCGAGAAGCCGGCCTCGACAGAAGCTGGACAGAACTTCGGAAGAGGCTTGACGGGTACTTCGGGTGACTCTTGACACCCTGCCGCCGTCATGGGCAGACACGGTGCCGGGTCGCCCAGCTCGCGTCAGCACCTCCTCGGCGGCGGAGACCCTCAGCCACGGCGACTCGGAGGGGTGGATGGATGGTCACGAGGATCTCCGACTGGCGCTTGGCCCGATCAAGGGCGCGTTCGTCGATGGCCGGCTCTGTGGGCAGACCCGCGCGTCGTTTACAGCGCTTCCTGTCCTGCCCAGCGTCGGAGCGCCACCAATGACCATTCTTCGAAGGCCGCCGGAAGCTCCTCGCCGACGGCCTGTAGCCGGGAGGTCATCCCAAGCCTGGCCAACGACGGTTGCCACTCCCGATACCGTCGGAAGAGCTCGCTGGCCCGCGCGAGGACCCGCATCTCTGGCAGGTCGGCAGCATCCATCATGCCGACCATCACCGGCAGCACGAGCGCCCAATCGACAATTCGGGCCGGCAGCGGTCCAGCCAACGCAAGAAGCTCGTCCTGGTGGACGAGGCGATAGAGATGCTGGTTGGCCCGACCGGCGCGAGCGAGGAGGCCCCCCCGACAGAGGTTGTCGAGAGCGTCCGCGATCGCGTCCTTTCCGTATGCCGTCGCGAGCGCGATCTCGGTCACGCCGATGAAGCGGCCGCCCTCGGGTAGCATGAATCGCAGCACCTCCGCGCGTGCGTTCACGCCCCACAGCGCTCGCAGGCGCAGTTGGACGAGTGAAGGGCGACCCAGATCGGGTGGCGCTGAGCGACCGGTTCTCGCGAAGCTCGACGCTCGCTCCGCCTCTGACGGCCAGCGGAGCGGCACTTGCGCGTTCACCGTGGCAGCGAACCTCCCGAACGCACGCTTGGTCGCGACGTCAGCCGTGCCAGCGAGGTGCTTGAGACGGATCGCCGATGCGATCCGCCCATTGGCGACGCACCAGTCCATGCTCTCCTCGAGGAGACGCGAGTCCCACGCCCCCCCTCGGGCCGTCGCGAGGATAAGGGCCTCGAGGTCAACCGAGGTCTCCGCGTGACGGCGGTCCCAGCCGCTCAGTCCGAGCTCCGCCCACAGGCTCCACAGCGTCCCCAGAACGAGCCGGCGAACCTCGTCTCTATAGCTCGACATCGCCGTCGACTCCCAGGGCCCGCAGGACCCTCCGCAGCTCGTGTGCGAAACCCGGGGATGGATCGTGAGTGCGCGTCCACCGGGCTGCCGCCACCAGCTCGCCTCCGGTGGGCGTGAGGCCGCGGAGGTCCGCCATGTGCTTGCTGGTCAGGCCCTGGTCGGCGGCCGCATAGAGTTTGAGGAATATCTGGTCGACCCGGCTGGCGAGATCGAGCGTGAGCGCCCCGTAGCGGCGCACCTCGGCTCGTTCGGCAAAGCCCTCCGGGAGGCCGAAGTCCAGCAGTGGAGCCGGCCCCGAGTTGAGCCAATTAGGACCGATTCCCATCACGTCACCAACATCGCGGACAGCCTCGGCGAGGGCGGGGGCAACTCCCGAAGCGCGCAATACGTGCCGGCCTCCACCGTGGCGACCACGTCGAGGTCACGGGTGGGGCGGTCGATGAGACCGAGGAGCAGAAGGCTGGTACCGCCCACGGCCACGAGCTCGTAGCGCAGACCGCGGGCCTCGAGGGTCTGAGAGAGTGCGTCCAGGGCAGTGACGACGGGGATCATGTGGATATTATATCGTCGTAACGCCGAGATAATCGCCGATCTTCGGCAGATTCACCGTGGGGACGGCAGCCCAGCTCGGATGCCGGGCTGATCCAGCGCAGGATCTCACCGCGGACCTCACCAGGGTCCACCCGGGGGCTGGGGCGCCACAGCGCCCCCGCCCCTGGACGCCCGACCGGGGCTCCCCGCGAGCGGGGCCTCCAGCGCCCCGACCCGAGAGATGCCGGTCTCACCGCGACGGCGCGCCCGCGTATCGTTCGGGTCCGCGCTGAGCTAGTGAGCGTGGGCGATCGACGAGGGCACGCCATGACGACGGATGCGACACCGACCATCTCTCCGATCGACGAGCCGAGCTGGCGGCGATACGGCACGGCCCTGCTCCATTCGATGGCGGAGGTGCGCGCGGAGACCTCCGAGGATCTGCACCCGCTGCTCATGGAGACCGCCGACTACTGGCTGTCGATGGGGCTCGTCATCGGCACCGCCGATCCGGACGCTGCCCAGCGGTTGCTGCGACTGATCGAGGCCGAGGAACCGGAGCGGGCGGAGCTGGGCACCGACGCGAAGCAGTTCATCGGGGAGGCGCTCGCGTGAGGCGGCGGAGCCTGGTCTCGAACCTCTACCGGGCGGCCCGGATGGCCAACGACGTGTCGACGCTGGCATCCGGCAATCCCCACCGCATCGCGCGCCGAGCGAAGAACAAGATCGTGGGCCGCGCGGCGGCACGGGCCGGGATCTGGCGGGCGCTCTGGCGCTGACGGCGCTCCGGCCCTGGGTCGAGGGGCCTGCGGCGGATGACGCCGTGAAACCGAGTTTCGCGCCCAGAGCCACGGCCGCCCCAGACGCACCGCACCGACCCGGCGGGCCGGCGCCTCAGGGCGCGCCGGTCACCCAGACCGAGAAACGGTCGATGACGAGCGGTGCCCGGCCGAGCGCCGCTGCGAGGCGGGCAGCCTCCGCCGCCGCGCCGGGGGCCACCAGGATCGCTCCCACCCCCTCGTGCCTCAGCGCCGCGAGGAGGGCCGCACCCTGCGGTTGCGTCTCGATCGACCTCGGGTCGCAGAGGCCGGCCGCCACCGGTGAGCCCGCCGACTGGTAGTAGGCGTAACCGGCGACCAGTGACCAGCGGAATCCGTCCACGGCCTGGTAGTACATGCCCGGGGCCGAGCCGCTCGATGCGCAGGGGACGAAGAGCACGGTGGTCCCGTCCGGGACCTCCGCTGCCACCGCACCGGGCAGCGCGCTGGGCGCCGGGGTGGGCATCAGCGGCCGGGGCATGCTCGGAAGCCAGCTGATCACCGTCAGCGCCGCGAGCACGGCCATCAGGCGCCGCGGCCAGCCCGACTGCTGTCGGGCGATCGCGATGGCGGCGGCCAGGATGGCGCAGGTGGCGGCATAGAACGACCAGCGCAGCGGCACCATGTTGGTGATCAGGGGCAGGTGCTGGAGGATGTAATCGGGAAGGGGCACCGGAAGGTTCCGGCCATCCACCGAGAGCCATGGGCCGAGCGAGAAGACGAGCAGCACCACCGTGGTGATGGCGAGCACCCGCACCGCGACGTCGCGGCGCCGCACGACCACCGCAACCGCGAGCAGCAGCAGGGCAAAGACCCCGAGATAGGCGTCCTGGCCAGTCCCCCGGGCCACCCACTGGGCCGCCAGGTGCTGGGCGGCGGCGGGCGACAGCCACTGATTGGCGGTGGGGACGACCAGGCCGGTGAGATCGCTGCCCAGATCATTGGCACCCACCTCCACATAGAAGGTGGGGTGCTGGGCACCGGCGAACTGGGTCACCAGCAGGGGCCCGGCCAGCACCAGCGTGACCACCAGCGCGACCCCCAGGGCGCGAACCGCATAGGGCGTGCGCGCCGACACCTCCGTCCGAGGGCGGAGCAGGGTCAGCACCACCGCCACCACCGCGACCGCGACCACCGCCGCGGCCACCGTCTCCTGGAAGACGTAGAGCTGCGCCGCCGTGCACAGTCCGAGAGCGCCGCCGATCAGCCACCAGGGCCGGTCCTGACGCAGCAGGATGACATCGCTGAGCACGGCGACGAGCGGCACGTAGGCCATGAAGACGAGGTCGAGGTGACCCATCGACTGCGCGATCATGAAGGGGGAGAGTCCCAGCGCCAGGCCGGCGCCCCAGCTCACCAGCCGCCGGCCGGTGAAGTGCATGGCCGCCGCGTACATGGCCCACGCGGTGGTCGCGAAGGCGATGCAGACCAGCACGTTGTAGGCGGTCACCGGCCCCCACCGGAGCGTGATCGGAGTCGCCACGATGCCCAGCAGCGGCATGGCGGTGTTCCACGCCAGGTTGATGCCGGCGGGAGCGTTGAGCGCATGGGAGAAGAGCAGCGCCTGGCCATGGGTCAGCGCGTGCGCGGTCCAGGCGAGGAACCAGGTGAGCTGCATGGCGTCGGGATTGCTGCCGGTGAGCGCGGAGCTCGGTGCCCGCAGCGCGTTGAAGAGGAGGATGACCGCGCCCAGGCCGTAGCTGAGCGGCACCGCGACGCTCAGCCCGCGACGACGCCACGAGCATCGTGGCGTCGTCGCGGGCTCTCCGGGGGTTGCCTCCGCCGTCGAGCCTGAGGCCGGCTCGCCGGGCACGGTGCGTCCGGGTGATTGATCCTGGTCGGCTCCTGCCTCGGTCACGGTGCCGCGCAGGATAGCCCCCGCGTCCACGACCCCGGTGGGGCTCGCGAAGTGAGAGGGGGCTGCCCCGGGCCGAGGCATCCGAACCGGCCACCGCGAGGGCCGCGTCGGTCAAGGATCGCCTCCAGCGACGGCGGCGCGGGCCTCCGGCGATGGCGGCGAGGCGGCGCCCGCCGATCGCGGCGCGGGCCCTCGGGGATGGCGGCGGGGGCCTGCGGCGATCGCGGCGCCGGCCGACCGCGGCCGAGGGACAGCTGCCGACCCATGATCCATGGATCAGGTCTTCCGCGCGGTCGTCAATAGAGTCCCGTGCCGCGGAAGGTCTTTCGGCCCTATTATCTACCAATCTGGTAGGCTTTCGGCCAGGGCTCCCCGGGGGGGGCGACGGGCAACAGGAAGGGAGGAGGTCATGGCATCGATGAGAGGAGGGTTGCGCCGGATCGCCACCGGCGCGAGCGCCGGCCGCGAGACCCCGGGGCCATTCACCGACCAGCGCCCGCAGACGGACGCTCCGCACCCGGGTCACCGCCGGAGGCGGGCGACCACGGTAGCGGCAGCCACCACGCTGGGGTTGCTCATAGCCGCCTGCGGGGCGAGCACGGCCTCCAAGGCCGCGGATCCGCCGACCGCCACGCCGATCCCCTACCCGACCCAGGCGATCACCCTGGTGGTGCCGGTGACCGCCGGCTCGTCCCTGGACATCGAGGCCCGCGAGCTGGCCGACGACCTCGAGCAGAAGCTGGGATGGTCGGTGGCGGTCGAGGACGACCCCGGAGCCAGCGGAGCGGTCGGCGTCGCTCAGGTGATGTCCCAGCCGGCGAACGGCTACACGCTCCTCTACGAGGCGGACGGGACGATGGCCGACCTCATCGCCCAGAAGCTGATGCCCTACGACTTCACGGACATCTCCCCGGTGGACCAGTTCGACGGTGAGGCGGTCGGGCTGATCACGGCGAGCTCCAGCCCCTACAAGACGGTGAGCCAGCTGGTGACCTACGCGAAGGCTCATCCGGGCGCGCTGTCGGTGGCGGCCACCGGGGACGTCGGCCCCAATCACGTCGCCTTCCTCGAGCTGGAGAAGGACGCCGGGGTCCAGCTCAAGTACATCTCCACCGAGGGTGGCTCGGAGACGGCCACCGACACCCTCAACGGGACGGTGAACTTCGGTCTGGTCACACCCAGCGCCTACCTCCCCGAGCAGCAGGCGGGGCAGCTGCGCACGCTGGCAGTGGCCGCCGACGGCAGCTCGTACGCACCGCTCCCCGGCGCCCCGACCTTCGTCTCATCCGGATACGACATCACGGCATACAGCCTGAAGGGGATCTTCGCCCCCAAGGGCACCCCGGCGTCGATCATCGCCGAGCTGGAGGCGGCGAGCGCCAAGGTGTTCGCATCGTCCGCCTGGAAGACCTACATGCAGAACAACGACCAGCTGGCGGACTTCCTCGACACCAAGCAGGTGATCGCGCACGACCAGCAGACCCTGGCGCTCTATCAATCGCTGGACAGGGAGTACCTGAGCACCCCCAGCCCGAGCAGCGCGGGATGAACCAAGGAAACTCTCCCCTTCGGGACGAGCGCGGCAGCAGCCGTCAGGTTGCTGACCGCGCCGTCTCTTTCCTGATCGCCGCCCTCGGCGTCTACGTGATCGTGGAGAGCACCACCTTCGACCTGGGGACGGCGGCGGGCCCGTGGCTCGTGCCGATGCTGGCCGGTTCGCTGCTCCTCGTGCTGGGCGCCTGGGGCGTGGTGCGCCCCGAGCGCGGTGCGAACACCTGGGTCCGCCTGCGTCCGCTGCCGGTGGCTTTCACGGGCGCCCTGCTCTGCGCCTACGTCGTCGCGATGCCGGTGCTGGGTTTCGTGCTCGCCTCGATCCTGCTCTGCGTGGGTTTGAGTCTGCCGGGACCGCTGCGGCCCCGGATGCGGGTGGCGGTGGGCATCGCGGGGGCGGTCACCTCGGTCGGTCTCTACCTGCTCTTCGCGCACGTCTTCAACGTCCCGCTCCCCGGGCCGGTCTGGGCCACCCCTGGCGGCTGACCCGTGAACCTGGTGGTCGTCCTCGGCCAGGCCGCAGAACACCTCTTCAGCCCCGTCGGGCTGCTCTGCCTGGTCGCGGGCACGGTCACCGGGATCCTGGTGGGAGCCCTCCCCGGGATCGGACCGCTGAGCGGGATCGCCCTGCTGCTCCCCCTCAGCTTCTTTCTGCCGCCGGCCGAGGCCCTGATCTTCTACACCACGCTCTACCAGGCGGCGGAGTACGGCGGGTCGATCACCGCCATCGCGGTGTCGACCCCCGGCTCGCCGAACTCGGCGGCGATCATCCTGGACGGCTACCAGCTGAACCGGGCCGGCCGCGCCGCCAAGGCCTTCGCCTACTCGCTCTGGTCCGCAACCTTCGGGGGGGTGATCACCACCATCCTGCTCATCCTGGTGACCCCTCTGGTCGCCACCTGGGCGCTCCTGCTGGGGCCGCCCGAGTACGCGGCCCTCGGCATCCTCGGGCTCACCGCGATCGCCTTCCTGGTCGGCGGCGCCCCGCGTCGCGGGATGATCGGGGTGGGCATCGGCGTGCTGATCGGGACGATCGGCCTCGATTCGGTGACCGGCGTGCCCCGGTTCGACTTCGGCAACGTCCTGCTCTCCGGCGGCATCCCGCTGGCGCCGATGCTGATCGGGCTGTTCGCCATTCCCGAGGCGCTGCGCATGCTGGTGGGCGATCAGGCCGCAAGTCAGCCCGTCGCCCAGCAGCGCGGGAGGGTGTGGCTCTCCTTGCGAGAGTTCCGCTCGGTCTTCAAGCCCGCCAGCCTGGGGGTCGTGATCGGCTTCTTCACCGGTCTCCTTCCGGGCATGGCCGGGAGCGTCCCGCCCTTCCTCTCCTACAACGTGGCCAAGGCGACATCGCGCCACCCGGAGCAGTTCGGGAAGGGGTCACCCGAGGGGATCGCGGCTCCCGAGGCCACCAACGCGGCGGTGATGCACGCGACCCTGATACCCACCTTTGCCCTCGGCATCCCGGGCACGCCGACGTCGGCGATCATCCTCGGGGCCATGCTCATCGCCGGGCTGACCCCCGGCCCGGAGCTGCTGGCCCGGGACCCGGTGACCGTCTACACCGTGTTCCTGGGGCTCTTCGTGGGCACCGGCCTGCTCTGGGTGCTCGGCATGGTGACGACCAACGCCTGGGCGCGCATGATCTCGCTGCCGGCGCCCGTCATCGGCGTGGCCATCATCGTGCTCTGTGCGGTGGGCGCATACGCCAACCGCGGGACGATATTCGACGTCGGCGTTCTCGTGGTGTTCGGCTTCGTGGGCCTGGCGGCGCGCCGGTTCGGCTACTCGGCGGCGACGCTGGTCCTGGGGGCCATCCTCGGACCGATCATCGAGCGCAACCTGCGCCTCTCACTGATCCTGTCGAGTGGCAACCCGATCACCTTCGTGGACCATCCCATCTCGCTGGCCCTGCTGCTCGGCGCCGTCGGGATCATGGGGGCCGTCCTCTGGTCCAAGCGTCCGCGACGGCCGGCGGGAGAGGGTTGGCCCGCGAGGGTCGACCCGGAGGCTGAGACGGAGGCGGACGCCGGTGCGGAGGTGCCGGGCGCCGGTGCCGAGGCCCCGGACCTCGGAGCGCAGGACCGCCCCGCCGACCGGCGGGAGACCGTCGCAGCAGCCGTGGTCGAGCACGGCGGCACCCCCTATGCAACCCGACCGGATCGACGAGCATCGTGAGAAGGAGAGAACCGTTGAGCCCAGAACCGCAGGACGTGAACGACGAGAACCTCTACCAGGAGCCGGCCCATGTCCCGGGCCGCCACTGGGTCAGCCCCCTCAACTTCGACCCCGAGGTCACCTCCACGTACGACTTCCCCACGCCGCTCACCATCTACGACAGCACGCTGCGCAAGATCCTCTACACCGCCGGGATCCGCCCCACGGTGGACGGCCTGCTGCGGGTGGCGGAGGCGCTGGAGGCGGCGGGGGTCCGCGAGAACCACCTGATGGTCGACTTCTGGGGCGGCGATGAGCCGGATACGCTGGAGCTCGAGGTCGCCAAGGCGGTGCTGGCCCGCAAGTTCGCCTTTCACTCCACGGTGTGCTCGGATCGCGTCCTGGTCAACCCGGTGTGGGGCACCGAGGTCGACTTCGAGTCGACGGTCCGGCTCACCGACCAGCTCCAGTCGATCGGCGCCGAGACCTTCGGCATCGGACTGCGCGACCCGCGCACCGCAGCCGGCCGCGACCGCCAGATCGCGCGGCTGGAGGAGGTGCTCAGCCACCTGAAGCAGGTTGGTCTCGGCGCCGCCGTCGACGCGTCGGACATCGGACGCAGCAACTTCGAGCACCTGGTGCGGATCGGAGAGGTGGCCATCGCCCACGGAGCGGGGCGCCTCGGCCTCGCCGACTCTGCGAACACGCTCTCGGCCGAAGCGATCAAGGTCCTGGTCCGGCGGCTGCGCGCCCGGCTGTCGAAGCCGATCACCATCACCATGCACGTCCACGACGACTTCGGGCTGGCCAGCGGGGTGGCGATCGCCGCCGCGACCGCCGGGGCCCACCCCGACGTCTCGGTCAACGGCATCTCCTACCGCGCCGGCTTCGCGGCCCTGGAGGAGGTGGTGGTCGCCCTGGAGGTGCAGTACGGCGTCTCGACCGGCATCCGCACCGAGGCGCTACAGCACCTCTCCGACGTCGTCGCGGAGGTGTCCGGCCTCCCCGTTCCGCCGCTCAAGGCCCTGGTGGGGTCGCACGCATTCCTCCGAGAGCTGCCCCACATGGTGGCGCCCTACGTCCGCGCCGGCCGGGACAGCGACGTCTTCCCACCCGCCGGAGGCTGTGTCACGGCGGGCCTGGTGGGCACCTCGGTGCGTCTCGCGTGGGGAACCCATCGCTCCCGGAGGGTCATCGAGGACAAGCTCCGGCAGCTCGGGCTTCCGGTCACCGAGGCCACCGTCGACGCGGCGCTGCGCCGGGTCGAGGTGGGCCTCGAGGACGGCGACGGCTACCCCAACTACGTCCTGGAACCGGAGCTGGAGGAGATCCTCCGAGAGGTCGCGGCGCCGGCAGCACCCGTGCCGTCATGAGCCTTACGGGGGATGGGCCAGACGTCACAATGGGGGCCATGCGGGTCTCGGTGAAGGCGGACTACGCCGTCCGGGCGATCGTCGAGCTGGCGGGGGCCCGGGGCTCCGGCCCGATCAGCGCGGAGCACATCGGCGAGGCCCAGCAGATCCCGCTCAAGTTCCTCCAGAACATCCTGACCGAGCTCAGGGACGAGCACCTGGTGATCAGCCACCGGGGGGTGGGCGGGGGGTACGAGCTGGCCCGCGACCCCGGCCAGATCACCCTGGGCGACGTGATCCGGGTCATCGACGGCCCGCTGGCGCGGGTCGGCGACTACCGCCCAGACCAGCTCGCCTACACCGGGAACACCGAGGCGCTCCGCGATGTCTGGGTCGCGGTGCGCTCTCACATCCGCGACGTGCTCGACCAGGTGAGCGTCGATCAGGTCCTGCGCGGGGACCTCCCCGAGGTGGTGACCAGCGAGACCGCCCGGCGTGACGCCTGGGCCCCGAGGATCGCGATCGATGCCCATCAGCCCCCCCAGCAGGGCGTTCCCGGGCACGGCGGGCGGCACGGAGCCGGCCGGGCCGGCGCCGCCAGCCCGCGGGTGGCGAGGGCGCCGACGGAGGGCTCTGCGGCCTCCGCCACCCCGGAGGGCGCGGAGACGGGGGAGCTCCCGGGCGAGCGGGAGGCCCTCCGATCGAGGTGAACCAGGGCCGGCGGCGCCGCTCGGAGCGGTGAGGCGCCGGCCGGTCTCCGAGGGATGCCCTGGAGGCTCCGAGCCAGTCACGAAACCCGGCGGAGCCGGGGTGTCTGTTACCGTGGTTGCAGTCGACCACGTCGACGGCATCTTGGCGAACCCTCTCCCCCGCTTCCGGCGGGGTCCTCAAGAACGCTTCCCACCCCCGAG
>Ga0187875_10000192_pt1 | contig 56023 bp, 50 predicted proteins | sample June2016WEW_17_1_2_FD_132978 | JGI IMG/M metagenome (GOLD analysis project Ga0187875, IMG submission 132978) | Peatland microbial communities from SPRUCE experiment site at the Marcell Experimental Forest, Minnesota, USA - June2016WEW_17_10 | ecosystem: Environmental > Terrestrial > Soil >...
CAGCAGCGCCGTCAGTGGACCGCCTTCACCCGCGCGATCAACGCCCTGCTGAATCCCCCGCCCTGACACGAGTGCGCCTAGCTGTTGGCCTGTATAGTTGTAAGCTGCGTGCCCTCACGCGGCGGACGGCCGATCTATCGAAACAGGCAAGCAAGATACATGGTAGTACCATGTATCAGGCCGTTGACGGCGAAAGGTCACATCAAGACATCGGGAAATATCCGCACTATTCCGGCTTCTTGCTCCAGAATGGTCGGCGCATTGCCGTTGAAAAGGAAATTCTAAACTCTCTGACGACGGGTCGGATATCCAGCAAGGATGGTGTATTTCGAAGGAGAAATAACGGGTCCTCCACTTGCACGGAACGCTCGTGGATGAGCGAAAGAATCGCCGACGTAAACGCGAGCAGCGAATCTTCGCCGTAATCATAGAAGCAAATGAACCCGCATTGTTCCTCATGGATTTTAACAACCAGTTTGCCCGCCTCCAGAAACAGCATCACATCCGGCCAATCCGATTGGGCTGTGTTCTCGTCGATCCGGTACGAGTTACCGTCAATTGACTGTCCGCCTCTAAGAAATATGGCCGCTGTCGCAATCGTAGGTTGGACAATGAGCGTGCCATCATAATGCAATCCCTCTTGAATCGCCGATACAGCCGCCTCCAAATGGTGAAGTCGGTCACTAAGATTGCCGCCTTCGTATCCTTGCCAAACCTGCATGACGTCTTCGGATTTCTTCCGAACATCCACAAACTCCGCTTCCGACCATTGTGATTTCGTTTCCATGACAAGCCGAACAGCCTGAGCAAAGAACAGCGCATGGTCTTGTAGAGGAAGTGAAGGATAGTTCGCTGCGTCCCAAATCACGATGTCGGCTTCCCTGCTGCGACGAAATAGTCCGTACACCATGCCACGTCCCACCTCAAATCGTTTAGGCAGGATGCTACTGAGATACACCCGGTTGATCGCTTCGCGGTGTCCGCCAACCAACGTGGGGTGCTCGCACACCGCGGCGTCCGCTGCAGCCAACAATTCAGCAGCTTTCTGGCGAAAGTACCGACGGATTCGCGTTCCGGTATCTGCGTCCTTCATAATCGCACGGCCTCTTTGAGCGGACAGTCGATTTCTACCCCCGCTTCCCCTCAATCTTCGCCCAAGTGTCCTTTAGCGTAATCGTCCGATTAAACACTGGCTTGTGGTCGCTGGGGCGAGGGGAATCCATCTTCGAGTCGGGATCGATGGTGAAATAGCCGAGGCGTTCGAATTGGTAGCGGAGCTCGGGCCTGGCGTCGATGAGGCTGGGCTCGCACAGGGCGGTAACGACCTCCAAGCTGTGCGGGTTGAGGTGCGCCTTGAAATCGCCGCCTGCGTCCGGCTCGGGGACGGTAAACAGGCGGTCGTAGAGGCGGACTTCAGCGTCGACGGCGTGGGCTGAAGAAACCCAGTGAATCGTGCCTTTGATTTTCCGCGATGACGTCGGCCCGCCGGTTTTGCTGCCGAGGTCGGCGGTGCAACGGAGTTCGGTGATCTTGCCGGTCGAGTCCTTGATGACCTCGTCGCACTTGATGATGTAGGCGTATTTCAGCCGCACTTCGCCGCCGGGTTTCAATCGGAAGAACTTCGGCGGCGGAGTCTCCATGAAGTCGTCCTGCTCGATGTACAGTGTGTTGCCGAACGGGACCTTGCGCGTGCCAGCGGACGGGGCTTCGGGATTGTTGACCGCGTCGAGTTCCGAGTAATGATGCGGATCGATGTTGGTGATGACCACCTTGAGCGGGCGCAACACGGCGAGCCGGCGCAGGGCGCGTTTGTTCAGGTCCTCGCGGATGGCATGGTCGAACACGGCCATGTCGGTCACGCTGTTGAATTTCGTGACGCCGACGCCGATCGCGAACGCGCGCACCGCTTCGGCGGGCACGCCGCGCCGGCGAATCCCGCTGATCGTCGGCATCCGCGGGTCGTCCCAGCCCGACACCACCTTGTCGTTCACGAGCTGGATCAGTTTGCGCTTGGAAACGATGGTGTACGTGGGAATCAGCTTGGCGAACTCGTACTGGTGCGGCAGCGGCCGCGGCAGGTCGAGGTTTTCGAGAATCCAGTCGTACAGCGGACGGTGCACCTCGAACTCGAGCGTGCAGATGCTGTGCGTGACGCCCTCGATGTAATCGCTCAGGCAATGCGCGTAATCGTACATCGCGTAGATGCACCATTTATCGCCCGTGTGATGGTGCGCCGTGTGGCGGATGCGGTACAACACGGGGTCGCGCATCCAGATGTTGGGCGCCGCCATGTCGATCTTCGCGCGAAGCGTGCGTTTGCCGTCGGGAAACTCGCCCTTCTTCATCCGCACGAACAAATCCAGGTTCTCGTCGACGGACCGATTCCGAAACGGGCTGTCCGTGCCCGGCTTGTCCGGCGCGCCGCGATAGCGATCCGTGTCCTCGGGTGACAGATCGCACACGTACGCCTTGCCTTTCCGGATCAGCTCGATCGCCCACACGTACAACTGGTCGAAATAATCCGACGCGTAAAACGTCTCCAGCTTCTCGCTCTTCGGAGCCGACCTCGGGTTCACCGCGCCGAGATAGAAATCCGGTTTGCCGTCGATGGCCTGCGGTTCGGGCGTCTTGCCCGCAGGCTTGAATCCCAGCTTGTCATCCGCCCAGCCGTCAATCAGCCACTCGACATCCTGGATAATGGAATCAACGTACTCGACGTCTTCCTTGGTCGGGTTCGTGTCGTCCATGCGCAGGTTGCATTGTCCGTTGAACTCGCGGGCGATGCCGAAATTGAGGCAGATCGATTTCGCGTGGCCGATGTGCAGATAGCCGTTCGGCTCCGGCGGAAAGCGCGTGACGATCTTCGGATATTTCCCCGCGGCCACGTGCTCGTGGACGATGTCGCGGATGAAATCAGACGGTGGCGGCGTAGTTGTTTCGTTTGACATAGAAAAAATGCGGGGGCAGCCCACTGTGGCTGCCCCGTGCCATGCAATTATCGGCAGGCACGGGCCCGCCCTGGTGAATCAGGCGGCGGTCAATTCCTTGACAGCCTTGTCGCGAACGGGTTGATCGGCGCAACGGTTCGGGTCGGCCAGCCCGGAGTCGAGGCGCGACTTCCGCGTGGCGTAATCCCCGCGTTCATCCTTCAAAATGACCCACGGATCGACCGTGTCCTGTTTGCCGGCGGCGATTTTGCCGGTCAATTCTTCATTGGCCATGCTGGTGTGCGAGCCGAAATCGCTTGGATAAACAACCTTCTGCTCTTTTTTGCCGCCCGCCTTGTCGTCCTTCGGCTTCGGGCGTGCGCTCGTCGTGCCTACTTTGGGTGCTGTTGCTGTTGCCATACAATGTGTCTCCTGAATCGTCTTTGGTGTAAGGGGAGTGAGTGTAACCACCTGCGCGCGCCATCGTCAAGCTTCGCGACACACACAAAAAGCCCCGAGGTGACCCTCGGGGCTTCCTGTGTGTGTGTAGGGGCTCCGTGGATCAGGAGCATCCCATGGAGTTGCCGCAGTTAAGGCACTTGTAGCAGGCGCCGTTGCGCACGGTAATCGCCCCGCACGTGTCGCACGCGGGCGCGTCCTGCATGAAGTGCTCGACGGTCCGGCTGAGCCTCTGCACGGCGGTCATCGCGCCGTGGTTCCCCGTCGGCCGGGCCGGTGCTTCCTCGGTCTGCGCGAGTTCAACGACGGGTTTGTTGACAGCTTTTCGCTCCTGTTCCGCGACCTCTTTGAGCGGCAGTTCGGATTGCCCGGCGTTCGGCGAATTGGCCTCGCGATAACCGGGGATGAACTGGCACCCGAACCAACGGAACAGGTAATCGCTGATGGATTTGGCGATCGGGATATCGGGATTCTTGGTGAACCCGCTCGGCTCGAAGCGCTGGTGGGCGAACTTGTTGACGAGCGTTTCCAGCGGGACGCCGTACTGGAGGGAGAGACTGACGAGCGTGCCGATGGTGTCCATCAACCCGCCGATGGTCGAACCTTCCTTGGCCATGGTGATGAACAACTCGCCGGGCGTGCCGTCGTCGAACAGTCCGACGGTGATGTAGCCTTCGTGGCCGGCGATGTCGAACTTGTGGGTAATGGCTTTGCGGGTGTCGGGCAGGCGATGCCGCGCGGGCGTGCCGAGCCGGGCGCGCAACTGTCCGACCTCGTCTTGAAGTTGGACGATGCGCGATTGGAAGGAGTCCGCCTGTTTCGCCGCGGTCTCGGCGGGTGTTGACCCGTTGTTCTTCGAGGTATTGAGCGGCTGCGATCGCTTGGAGCCGTCCCGATAAATTGCCACGGCCTTGAGGCCGAGCCTCCAGCCCTCGACGTAGCTCTGCATGATGTCCTCGACGGTGGACTCCTGCGGCATGTTCACCGTCTTGGAAATCGCCCCGCTGAGGAACGGCTGCGCGGCGGCCATCATCTTGAGGTGGGCCATGTACTGGATGCTGCGCCGGCCCTTGGCGGGCTTGAACGCGCAGTCGAACACGGCAACGTGTTTTTCCTGCAGGTGCGGCGCGCCTTCGATCATGTCGTTCTCGTCGATGTACTTGACGATGTCGGTGATTTGCGGTTCGGTGTAGCCGAGTTTGCGCAACGCCATCGGCACGGTGCGATTGACGATCTTCAACATGCCGCCGCCGGCGAGCAATTTGTATTTCACCAGCGCGATGTCGGGTTCGACGCCCGTGGTATCGCAATCCATCATGAACGCGATGGTGCCGGTGGGCGCGAGGACGGTGACCTGCGAATTGCGATAGCCGAACCGCCGGCCGAGCTCGACGGCCTCATCGCCGCACCGCTGCGCCGCGCTCCGCAGGTAATCGGGGCAACTCGGGTGAATGCGTTTCACCGCATCGCGGTGCATTTCCATGACCTGCAACATCGGCTCGCGGTTCTTCGCGAAACCCTCGAACGTGCCGATTTTCTCCGCGATGCGGGCTGACTGCGTGTAGGAATGCAGATGCATGATCGCGGTGATCGCGCCGGCCAGGCCGCGGCCCTCGTCGCTGTCGTACGGCAGGCCCATGGACATGATGAGCGAGCCGAGGTTCGCGAAGCCCAGGCCAAGCGGGCGGAACAGATGGCTGTTCAACGCGATGGTTTCGGTCGGATAACTCGCGTTGTCGACGATGATTTCCTGCGCGGTAATGAAAATCTCGACCGCCGACTTGAATCGCTCGATGTCGAAGGTGCCGTCCGCGCGGAGGAACCTCATCAGGTTCAACGAGGCGAGGTTGCACGCGCTGTTGTCGAGGAACATGTACTCGCTGCACGGGTTGCTGGAGTTGATCGGCGCCGTCATCTTGCAGGTGTGCCAGCGCTGGATGGTGTCCTCGTACTGCACGCCCGGGTCGCCGCAGGTCCAGGTGCCTTCGGCGATGCCGCGCATCAACTCGCGGGCCTTGTACGTCGGGCCGGGCTGGCTGGGGTTGGTGACCCAATGCGTCGTCCAATCCTTGTCGTCCAGCACGGCGCGCATGAAGTCATCAGTCACACGCACGCTGAGGTTTTCATTCTGGAATGAAACCGAGCCATAGGCGTCGCCGTTGAAATCCCCCGCGTAGCCCTGTTCGATGAGCGCCCAGGCTTTGCGCTCTTCCTTCTGCTTGGCGTCGATGAAATCCTTGATGTCCGGATGCCAGACCTTGAGCGTGTTCATCTTCGCCGCGCGGCGCGTTTTGCCACCGGATTTGACCACGCTGGCGATCGCGTCATAGACTTTCAGGAATGACAACGGCCCGCTCGGACGCCCGCCACCCGACAGTTTCTCGCGGGCGCTACGCAGGGACGACAGGTCCGTGCCCGTGCCGCTGCCGTACTTAAACAGCATCGCTTCGCTACGAGCGAGTTCCATGATGTCTTCCATCCTGTCGCCGACGGATTGGATGAAACAGGCCGAGCACTGTGGATATTCGTATTGTGTCGGGGCGCGGTTGACGCTCTCGGTGCCGACATCGAAATAGTAGTTGCCCGCGCCGCTCCGCTTGCCGACTCCGTACTGGCTGTACAGGCCGCAGTTGAACCAGACCGGCGAATTGAACACCCCGTACTGGTTGAGGCAAAGCCACGTCAGCTCGTCGTAAAATGTCTCGGCGTCCTTGGCGCTGGCAAAATAGCCGTCGCGGTTGCCCCAGTCGGCAATCGTGCGGGTGACGCGGTGAATGAGCTGACGAACGCTCTGCTCGCGTTGGCCGGTTCCGTTCTCGCCGTAGAAGTACTTGGAAACGACGACCTTGGTGGCGAGGACGGACCAGGTTTTCGGGACCTCGACATTCTCCTGCTTGAAAATGACCTTGCCGCTGTCGTCCGTGATCTCGGCGGTGCGGCGGTCCCATTCGACTTCGTCGAACGGCTTTACGTCCACGCGGCTGAACACCCGCGGGACGACCCAACCGATCTTCTTCGGCGGCCCTGGCGGAACGGTTCGCGGCGTTTGGGTGCCGCGTTTGGCGCGCTTGGTTGTGTCGGTCGAGACGGGCATATCTACTGCAGAATCCTTCTGGGTCAGTTTATCCTTGCCCGAAGAAAGCTCCCCCACTCCTGGCTTCAAATTGATCACTGTCACCCTCCTCAAAACGCTAGTCGGTTGCCACTCATCGGCGGTCAACGTCGAGGTTGGAAACCACCGCTAATAGTGCGGGCGGGACTATATGACCCCATATATTGTGTTTTCAAGACAAAACTACGTCCGCCGTCACTTTTTTTCAAACTCGCTGATTTCGCACGAACTTTCGCCGCTCCCGCTCCCGACATTCCAACAGAATTGGGCAACCGGTGAACGCCCATGCCGCCCGAATTTTGTCGATCAGGAACCGCTTGTAATGCGGCGTCAAACTACTCGCTTGATTTACGAATAGCCGAAACGTCGGCGGTTGGGAAGCTTTTTGAAACGCATAGAAGATTTTTAATCTCTTGCCACCGGAAAATGGCGGCGGGTAGGCGTCGATGGCCCGCATGAACAGCTTGTTGAGCTGCGGGGTGTCGATATGCCGGGTCATTTCGGTCTCGATCACTGCGACCTGCTCGAACAATTGATGCAGGTTCTGTCCCGTTTTCGCCGAGGCAAACAACACCGGCGCCCAATCGAGGAAGAACAACTCCTTGCGGAGCGCTTCCAGATACTGTTCGCGAAACGTCTTCTTCCGTTTCATGCCCCGGCTCTCGCGTACTCTCTCCTTATGTTCCTGTTCCTCCGCGAGGTCCCACTTGTTCACGAGCACGATGCAACCGCGCGCCGCCTCGGCAATTTGTCCCGCGATTGCCTTGTCCTGCCTCGTCACACCGGCGACGGCGTCGAGGACCAACACGGCAATATCACACTCGCGGATACTGCGCTCGGCCCGCATCAATCCAAACTGATCGACGGACGTATTGATCTTGCCCCGGTGCCGTAGTCCCGCCGTGTCAATGAGCAGGTACGGCTTTTCGTGGACGGTAAACGGCACATCGACCGAATCCCGCGTGGTGCCCGGGATATCGCTCACGATCGTCCGTTGGTCTTTGAGGATGGCGTTGATGAGCGACGACTTGCCGACATTCGGTCGCCCGACGATTGCGATACGCGTCGGGGGCGTCGTTTCTTGCTCCACTCCAGCGGCGAATGCTTCCGTGGCGGCCTCGAGCAATTCCGAAACACCGAGGCCATGCGCGGCGGCGATGGAAAATGTCTGGTCGAATCCAAGCTCGGCGAATTCCGCGTCGGTCCGCGCCCGGCGGTCATTATCCACTTTATTGACCGCGAGGAAGATCTTCTTGCCGCTGGTGCGCAGCTTGCGGGCGATTTCCTGGTCAAGCGGCACGACGCCTTCCGTCACGTCCACAACCATAATGATGGCGGTAGCCATTTCGATGGCGATTTCGGCTTGGTGCCGCGTCGCGTTCGCCATCAGGTCAGCGCTTTTCTCCTCGTCCATGAACGCGATGCCGCCCGTGTCGACCACCTCGAACGATTTGTCGTGCCAGCGGGCCGTGGCCGCGACGCGGTCACGGGTCACCCCCGGTTCTTCATGCACAATGGCGATGCGGCGCCCGACGATTCGGTTGAAGAGCGTGCTCTTCCCGACGTTGGGACGTCCGACGATGGCGAGGATGTCGTGCGTTTTTTCCATGAACGAGCAAGGCCGACACTCGTGTCGGCCTTGCATCATACCGAAGTCGGACTGAATTCGCCAGCCGCGAATCGATCGACTAGAAGTTGTAACCGCTTTCGCCGTGTTGGGTCCAATCGAGGCCCTGCTCTTCTTCTTCGTTCGTTACGCGCAGGCCCATGGTCTTGTCGACGATCTTCAACAGGATCCAACTGACGACGACCGCATAGACAACGGTCGCGAGAACGCCCACGGCCTGGATGAGCAATTGTTTGGGATTGCCCCGGAGCAGACCTTCCGCGCCGGCGTCGTTGACGACCGTCGTGGCGAATACGCCCGTGAGCAACGCGCCGAGCATTCCCCCCACGCCATGGACCCCGAAGGTGTCGAGCGTATCATCGAACCCGAATTTGTTTTTGAAGGTGACGCCAAAATAGCAAACGGTGCCGCCGAGCAAGCCGATGATCAGCGCGCCGCCCGCGGTCACGAACCCCGCCGCGGGCGTGATGGCGACCAGGCCGGCGACGCATCCGGACGCGATGCCGAGCATGCTGGGTTTGCCGCGGAACTTCCATTCCATAAACATCCACGACATGGCGGCGGCGGCGGAAGCGATGTGCGTGTTGATGAACGCCTGCACCGCCAGCCCGTTCGCGCCGAGAGCGCTGCCGGCGTTGAACCCGAACCAGCCGAACCACAGGAGGCCGGCGCCCAGGACGGTCAGGGTCATGTTATGCGGTTCCATTTTGCGGTCGCCGCGCCGCTTGCCGAGCACCACCGCGCACACCAGGGCCGTCATGCCCGAACTGATATGGACCACGGTGCCGCCCGCGAAGTCGAGGGCGTTGAGTTTGTGGAGCCAGCCACCGACGTTCCACACCCAGTGGCAAATCGGATCGTACACGAAGGTCGCCCACAGCAGGGAGAACAGCAGCATCGACGAAAACTTCATGCGTTCGGCGACCGCGCCGTAAATCAACGCGGGGGTGATGATGGCGAACATCATCTGGAAAATCATAAACGCCTGATGCGGGATGGTGGCGGCGTAATCGGGATTGGGCGCGGCGCCCACGCCAGACAAGCCGGCCCAACTGAGATTGCCAATCACCGAGCCGATATCCGGGCCAAAGGCGAGGCTGTAGCCCCACAACATCCATTGGACGGTGATCACCGCCAGCAACGCGAAGCTTTGCATGATGGTACCGAGCACGTGCTTGCGATGCACCATGCCGCAGTAAAAAAAGGCCAGGCCCGGTGTCATCAGCATGACCAGCGCGGCGGACGCCAGCACCCACGCCGTGTCGCCCGAATCCACTTTCAACGCCGGCCTCGCCAACGGCACCATCGCGGCGAAGGTGGTCGAAGCTGTTAACACGAACAAAGCACACCACATCCAAAATAGTGAACGCCTCACAATTCTACTCCTTCCGACATTCGGGGTGTCGCGGCGAATTGTAGTGAGACGAGGTTCGAACACAAGTGGATTATGCTAGCCTCACCTTTCCCTGACCGTTACCCTCGCGTTGTGAACGCCCGGGAACTCGCATTAGACCTGCTGAATCGCTGGCCGCGGTCACAGGCCATGGCTGATGAGCTTCTCGAACAAGCACTTGCAGGATATTCATTGACACAGCCTGACCGTGCGTTTGTGACGGAGTTGTTCTATGGTTGCCTGCGGCGCAAACTCTCGCTGGATTTCCTGCTGGCCCGGTTGGCCGCCAAAGCGCCGCGCCCGATCGTCGCCGATGTCCTCACCTTGGGACTCTATCAACTGTTCTACCTCAAGACCCCGGCGCACGCGGCGCTCAACGAATCCGTCGCGCTCGCCAAAACGCGCGCGGGCGAGGCAGAGGCGAAATTCGTCAACGCCGTCCTGCGACGGGCGCAACGGGAGTCCGACGCCCTGCTGGCGAGACTCGGGGACACGCGCCAGGGAGAGCCATGGATTTATTACTCACACCCCGAGTGGTTGTGGAAACGTTGGGCGGCGCGGTTGGGCCGCGAGCGTGCGGCGGCACTGTGCGATTGGAATAACCAGCCACCGGCGTTGTTTTTGCGGGTTAACACGCTCAGAACATCGGCGAAACCCGCGGATGTTCCCGTCGAATCGACCGACCACCCATTGTGCTGGCGCGTGACCGATACCGCAGGGCTGTTTCGCACCAGGTCGTTCACCAACGGCGAGTTCTATGTCCAGGACCCGTCCACGCTTGTTGCGGTGGACGCGCTCGATCCGCAACCCGGCGATGCGGTGCTGGATATGTGCGCCGCGCCGGGCGGCAAGACCACGTACGCGGCACAAAAGATGCAGAATCGCGGTCGAATCATCGCCGCCGATTCAACCAGTTCACGGCTGGCGCTGGTGGGAGAAAACTGCCGCCGGCTCGGCGTGGAAATCGTGGCGACGCTGGCCTGTGACGGGACGCGATTGGATCGTTGCCTGCGCGGGGAGGAGTTCGACCGGGTGCTGGTGGATGCGCCATGCTCGAACACAGGCGTGCTTCGTCGGCGCGCCGACCTGCGGTGGCGGCTCACGGAAGAGGAGATCGCCCGACTCGGGGCGCTCCAAGCAAAATTGAGCGCGGCGGCGGCGAAGTTTACGAATCGTGGCGGCATTCTGGTTTACAGCACGTGCAGTCTGGAACCCGAGGAGAACGAAGGCGTTGCGGAGGCGTTTCTCAACTCCCACAAAGAATTTGCGCTGGAGACGACACGTTCCCTGTTTCCCCCGCGCGATGGCGTGGATGGCGCGTTCGTCGTCAGGTTCCGAAGAACGGGTGCGGATGCCCCCGCCCGCCGAGTCTAATTATTCGGGGACGGCGGTGGCTGCGCCGGCGAATTGCTTCCCGCGCCCTGACCTGCCCCGCGACGTCCACCGCCGGGACCGTTTTCCATAGCCTCGGTTAGTTTGGCGTTTTGATCCGCTGTAAGGAAGGCGCGCAGTTTTTCGATGTAACTCCGGTGAAGGGCCTGGAATGCCTGGCGACCGCCCCCCGGTGCTGCGTTCGTGGTCGTCCCGCTCGACGGAGCGTTATTGGCACGCAACTTGGCCACGTCGCTCTTGAAGCTTGTGTTCAGCGAGTCGTATTTCGTCTGTTGGTCGGCTGTCAACGCCAGGTCTTCGAAAACGCGTGGCGGCAACAAGTTCCTCATCATCGGCCGCATCGGATGGGGCGGTGTTGGCGGGGCATTGGTCGAGTCATCGGCGGCAAGCGCTGCGGCGGCCATGACAACACTGGTCAAACAGGCGATGATCACTGCGCGTTTCATTTGAATCTCCTTGGCTGGTTTGTTTGCGATTGGGTCATATGGCACATGGTTGTTTGGCAACTCCGGAACATTTTCACGGGGTGGATGGCGGGGGTGGCGGCGGAGCCGACGTCCCGTTGTCTTCCGTTGGCGGCGGATTGGCCTGCGACCCCTCGCCCGGGTGATTGCGACGCCATTGCTGTTCAAATTCCTGTTGGCGGTTGCGGAATTCTTCCCGGGCTCGCTGCCGTTCCGCCGGCGTCATCTGTTCCCATTTCTTTCTGTTCTGTTGAAGCTGGGCGCGTTCCGCCGGTGTCATGTTGAGAAAGCGCTCGATGCGGTCATGGATGAATTTTCGTTCCTCGGGCGGCATCTCCGCGAGCGCACGATGGAGGCGCATCAGTTGCGTCTTGCCTTCGAGGGTCATTCGACTCCAATTCGCGTCCAGACGTTGTTCCGCCATGGCCCGCTGTTCCTCGGTCATCAGTCTTTGCCTGGGCTTCGACTGATCGACCGTCGGTGGGGACGGTGGCGGCGGCAGTGGGGATTGCTGTGCCCGGGCGACCGTGATCACCGCGCCAATCATCAGCGCCGTCAAGAAGAGGAACCGCTTCATTCGTGATTGCCTCCCTTGAGTTGGTTAAGATTGGCAATCACATCATAATCTTCGAGGTAATCTCCTTCCTGGACGTGGGCGTAGAGCTCGGCGTGCTTCCGGTCCAGCATTCGCTCGTGCCCAACCCAGGCGGTGACGGCCAGAGCCGCGACCGATGTGGCGAGGGTCGCCCAACGGATCGAGGGTCGCCACCACCATGGATGCGCGTTGACCCGGGGCTCGTTCAACCGCCGCAAGGTGCGTTCGGCAAACCCGAAGGATGGTTCGATCCCCTCGTCGCGCGCGAGCGCCTGCCATGCGTTGGCGTACGCCTCCCATTCCCGGCGGCAGTCCGCGCAGCCGGCTAGATGCGTTTCAAACGCAGCCTGATCGGGCTCGCTCAACCGCCCATCCAGGCGATGGTCGAACTGTTCTCTGACTGTCTGGCAACTCATGTCCTTCCTGTCCATCTGGTTAAACACCAGATTTGGCGAATGGTTTCCATTAGTAATAACCTCGCAGTTTGTCCTTTAGCGCGAGACGCGCCCGATGCAGCAGCGATTTGGTGGCCGAGACCGAGCAACCCAGCACCTCCGCAATCTCCTCGTAGGAAAGCCCTTCGTAACGGCAGAGGATCACCGCGGTGCGTTGGGCTTCGGGCAGTTCCTGGACGGCTTCCTGGATCTTCTCCTGCAACTCGCGCTCGACCACCTCCTGCGCGGGATCGCGCGTCGTCGTGTCGGGCGCCTGCCAACCGGCGGATTCCGAGTCGCGCGGCTCCTGCAACGCATCCAGCGATTCCGCCGGGTGACGGCTCCGGCGGCGGTGCTCGTTGAGGATCGTGTTGCGGGTGATGGTGAACAGCCAGGTCGTGAATTTCGCGGTGGGTTTGTAGCGTTTGGCCGAGCGATAGACCTGCACGAACACGCGCTGGGCGAGATCTTCGGCTTCGGAGGCGTCGCCGATGGCCCGGTGGATGGTGTTGATGACGGCGCGTTGGTGGCGCTCGATTAATTCACGAAGCGCATCCGTGTCGCCCTCGCGCACGCGCAACATGAGCGCCACGTCGGGATCGGTGGATGTCATCGCGGCCATGCTACTGCAAGGAGAGAAACACCGCAACGCCGTTGGGGTTTCGCGCCCGGCGGCATCGCGGCTCAGGGCAGGCTCAGGCCGAACCGGTCAAACCGCGGCTTGAAGTAGTGGGCCCGGTCAAAGGACATCGCCACCAGTGTCGCGCGGCCGTAAATGCTGTCGCGCGGGACAAACCCGAAATAGCGCGAGTCGAAACTGTTGTCGCGGTTGTCGCCCATGACGAAGTACTGCCCGGGCGGGACCTGGATCGGGCCGAACGAGCGCCGCGCGGGCAGCTGCGGATCGACCATCATCGGATGGGTCTTACCCGAAACCGTTTCGTCGAATACCGAAGCCGGTTCCGATCCGCCGCTGGTGGAGACGTACGACGCCGGCTGACCGTTGATCAACAGATGGTCGACGCGCAGCTCGACGGAATCGCCCGGCACGCCGATGACGCGTTTGACGAGACGGATGCCGTCATGGGGCGACCGAAAGACGATGACGTCGCCGCGTTGCGGGTCGGCCCACGTGGCCAGATGCCACGTGGTGAACGGCACCTTGAGATCGTAGGCGAGTTTGTTGACGAAAATCCGGTCGCCGACGAGGATGGTCGGCGTCATCGACCCGCTCGGCACGTCGTTCCAGTCCGCCACCGCCGACCGCAGCGGCGCCAACACGGCCACGACCATCACCGCGGGAAAAACCCAGTCGCGCCAGAAAGCTCCCAGTCTCTGTTTCATGGGAACTTGGACACGGTCCGGCGATGGGTTGTTCAATAAGGATTTCGCTTCGGCTTGCAGCGACGTTGCATTGGTCATACTCTTAGGTCGTTCGGTCTGATACTGCTACAAGCGCGTGTATGTGGTGCCCACATGAACAAACTCAAAGTCAAACTGGATTTAGACTTCTCTGCCCTTGGGAAGAGTACTTCCTGCAAACAGGCTGAGGTCGTCTTTGATAGTAATGATCAACCCAGTGGCTTGGATCTAATGGTTTCGTCACCTGAACGTGCGGAGTGGAATAATCTTTCGCACTGGGGCGGCAAAGTGTTGCAGGGAAGAAGAGTCAACGGAACTCTCGAAGACGGACGAACAATCTGCACGACAATAGTGGCTCATACGGGGTATCAGCCCGTGCTGCCGGACTGGGATTTTGCTCTGGAATACCTCATAGATAACACGGTGATCGACAACGGTTCGTGCAGCGACGTCAAAAACCTGCAATGTAGATTCACCCTCACCAACGTGAGCCTGCGTCTCTGCGACGAGGTCACGGAGCTTCCCTTGCCTCCGGGTCTGGATCCGGCAAAGGTTCGCCCGGGACGGTCGCACAACCGTGTCACATTTGTCCTTGGACACCGCGAATGGATCCTCATCGATAAGACTGTAGGCGCGTCTGGGAACGCGCCTCCGTCTAATGCGAACGCGCTCTCACTGACGGCGACACTTTCCACTGCGATCTCCACATTGGATGAGGTGGCAAAGTTGCGGGTGGTTGCAGACAAGATATGCGAATTGCTTTCCTTCGCCCTTTCACAGGATGTGACTTGGCCCTCCTTGGACATTGTCGACCCGACAGGAAAAGCGTTGCACACTGAGGCGCGGCATATCTTCTGTCGACCCCACAGCAATGGAGGGTCTGGCCCGATAGAGAATTATAAGCACGGAGAACTGAAAGGTTTTATCGAGACTGCATTTCCGAGATGCGAGGGAAATGCAGAATGGTGGCACAAGACACTCGTCCTCTACCACGAGGTGCAGATGGCCGCGATGGTTGAGGTTAAGGCGGTTCTCCTATATATTTTGGCGGATAGAATCTCTGAATCGCTGCTTAGCGGTGAGAACCTAGGGGGACAAATTCATCCGGATCTGGGCGAGACACTAAACAAGAAGAGTTTTTTCACTGAATTGCATGAGGTTCTCAGCAGACTGGATGGATGGGATGAGAACCGCACCAGATCGGTAATCGGAGTAATAAAAAGTTGGAACGCGAGGCCCCCTTTGCCAGAGAAGGTCCGCTTGGCTTGTGAAAAGCTCGCCGTCAAGCCGCCGGAAAACAAACTGATCAAACCGAGAAATCGTCTACTTCACGACTGGGAGCTCGAATTGGAGCAGGACTTGATTGATTACTGGAAGGAGCTCGAGTGTCTGGTTCTGATAATGCTTCTGGTCATGCTCGGTTACGACGGGACCTTCTACCACTTGAAGCTCGGCAGCGAAACGCGGCCCCTGAAGGACTTTCAGCGATCAAAGGAGACTCCACCCGACCAAGGAGTCAGCCCGGCCTGACGGGAATCGCGGAGAACGGCTCTACCGGATCGCGCCGTCGTAGAGGTCGGCCATCGGAAAGATGAGGTCGAAATCGTTCCATTGAAGCACGCCATCCGCCTTCGCCGAGCCCGCCATGGCGGGTAAAGCTTCGGCGGACAAGTCGGTGGACGAGATGGCGAACTGCTTGAAACGGCGCGGTTGGAGCCCGAAAACGACAAAGGCTTGAGCGCCGAAGAGTTGTCGTGTATGCTGGTACGCGATGAAGAACTTGACACGCATTACATTCAATCCGGCGGTGATGGGGGGCAAACCGTGCATCCGTGGAATGCGGGTCACCGTCGGCATGATTGTCGGATTGATGGCGACCAGCCACACGAAAGCGGACATTCTCAAGCTGTATCCCTACATCGAAGATGCGGACATTGACGAGGCGCTGGCGTATGCGGCATGGCGCGCCGAGGAAGTTGAAGTGCCGCTACGGCCGGCATGAAATTGCTGGTGGACATGAACCTGTCACCAGAATGGGTGAGGGTTCTGACTGACGACGGACATGATGCCATACACTGGTCGACCGTCGGAAACGTCCGCGCTGTTGACGCGGAAATCATGGCGTGGGCGAGGCAAGAACGGCGGGTGGTGTTCACCCACGATCTTGATTTCGGGACGATCCTGGCGCTGACGCAGAAGGCCGGTCCGAGCGTGATTCAGGTGCGCACGCAAGATGTCACGCCGGCCGCGATCGGTGCGATGGTGTTGGGGGCGCTCCGTCAATTTGAAGATGTGCTGGAGACGGGAGCAATTGTTGTCCTCGACGAGACCCGCCTACGAGTCAGAATCCTGCCCCTGAAGTAGTGAGTGCGTGGCGTCGAAGTTCAAGAGGCAAGGCTCAGGAAACGGCAGGCGAAAGCCCGACCTCCCAAGCGGAAGCGACCGCAAAGGCGGCGGGACGCGGCTCACCGGGAAGTTCGCCCTCCAACGTAGAATGCGCCGCGTGAGGGCACGCGGCCTACAACACTCGGAGCGAGGTGCGCGGCGCTTTGCCCCTGCCAAAGTGACAACGCACCGCCTCGCGCACGTTGGCCTGTAGATCGCCGAGGTCTTTGCCCTGGGTGGTGATGCCGCCGCTGTTATCCGGTGCGTCCCAGCTTGCCACCAGCCAGCCGCTTTCGTCGTCACGGTCGACCATCAACGTGATTTCCTTCATAGCGCTATAGTATACGTCTTTGCGCTTTCCAGCAAGTCTGTGTTCGCCGGGCTCGCGATTTCCTACCACTTTACCTTGACGTTGCGTTTTTGGCCGAGGCGGTCGATGTAGAAGACCTCGCCGTGGTCGCGTCCGTACTCGTGGAGTTCCTTGGTGATTTTCACGTCGAAACAGCAGTACTCGGCGATGTCTAGGATGCGCCCCTGTTTCCACCACTGGAGCGCCTGCATGCCGTCGGCGATTTTGGGGGCGTTGAGGGTCGCCTTGGCGAGCGAGTCGAGAGACAGTCGATGGCCGAGCTTTTGTTCGAGGTCGGCCATCAAATCGAGCGTCGGCGTGTCGCCCAAGGCCAACGGGGTGTAGCCATGGAGCACTTCGTAATCGAAATTGATGATGTTGAACCCGACGACGAGGTCCGCCCGCGTGAGTTGCTTCACCAAGTCGTCGACCTGCTCCTCGGAGAAAATGCGATACTGACTGTCGGCGGTGCTGAAGGTGACGCCGACGGACATTTTCATGTCGCGTTTGCGGTCCCAGCCGCCGACGTCCGCGGCGCTCTTCTGGGTTTCGAGGTCGAAGTAAACGATATTGGGCATGATCAGAGCGTCATGCGCGGCAAGCCGAGCGTGCGCATGGTGTGCAGGCCGGGCGGGCATTCGATGAGTCTCGGGAGCGTGTTGGCGAGGATCGCCGGTGTGGCCATGTCGCCGGGCACGCCGCCGTCGATAGCCAACCGCAACGGCGGTGCGCCGTCGATCTCGATCACGTCCCGCGGATTCGGCGCGCCGACGTACATTTGTAGTTCCAGCGTCAACGTTTCCTTGCCGTTGCGCTTGCCGCGCGCGAATTGGTGCACGCCGGCGACGGAGCCCTTCGATACCGTGAGAAACTCGGTCTTGATGGTCTTCCTGGCGAGCACGGGCGCCACGCTTTCGTTTACCTCGTCCAGCGTCCAACCAAGGCCATCTGCCAGAAATACCAGCGACTCGGCGAGACCGACATGACCAATTTTGTGTTGCTGGTTCAGGCCGTCGAACTGCGCTTTCGTGATGGTCGCGCCGACCTTGCGCTGGAGCGCCTCGCGACGGGTCGCGGCATCGACCACGCGCAGCACGCGGACGGCATCGACGCGCTGGCAGGCCATCGTGAGCAGCAACGCGAGCGTGTCCATGACGAAGCCCGGGTTGACGCCGGTGCCGACCACCGCGACGGATTTCTGAATGCAGAGATCATCGAGTTTTCCGGCGAGCTGTTTGTGGCGGTAGTACGGGAACAACGCTTCTTCGCACGAGGTGACGCAATGCAGTCCCCCGCGAACGATTTCAGTGAGTTGTTCGTAGGCGTCGACGAAACTGGAGGTCGTGCAATGGACCACGGCATCGGCCTGGGTCTGCGCGAAGAGGACGACGGGTTGGTCGGTCACCGCGATGTCGAGTTTACGGGTCAGGCCGAGCACCTTGCCCAAATCCTTGCCGGCCAGTTTCGGATCGCGGTCGATGGCCCCGACCAGTTGCAACCCCGGTCGGTCCAGGACCACGCGCGCCGCGGCGCGCCCGATGGCGCCCAGTCCGTATTGAATCACACGAATCGGTTTGCTCACGTTGATATCTCGCCCTTCATCGTAACGGGGTGAACCGGGTGTCTTGTAACGCCTCACCGCGCGCGCTTCAACGAAAAAGGCGGCGGGACAGCGTTTCCGATCCCGGCCGGTGTCTCCGGCGCCGCGTCGAGCACTTTCACCACGCCCCGATCCGCATCCACTTCGAGCCATTGTCCGGTCCGGATGATCTGCGTCGCCGGCCCGACGTTGACCACCGCGGGGATTCCGTATTCGCGTGCGACGATGCTGCCGTGGCTCAACATGCCGCCCAAGTCCATCACGATCCCGGCAGCCGCAACGAAATACGGCGTCCAGCCCGGATCGGTGAACGGAGCAACGAGGATCTCTCCCGGCTGCACACGTTCATTGGCGTCTGACCGCAGGATCACCCGCGCGCGGCCGGTCGCGGCACCCGCGCTAACGCCGAGGCCATGAAACACCTTCGTCCCGTGGTCCACCACGTCGGGTACGAAAGCACGCGGATCAAACCGGCCGACGATCACGGCGGGCGGAGTTGTTTTCACATTTTCCTCGTACAGCGCCCGCCGCTCGGCGACGAGCGTGCGCAAATCTGTCCCCGCGTCCCACAAAGAGCCGCTCCGCAGTTCCTCCATTTCCAGAAAAAAGATGTCGTTTTCCTCCGCGAGCCGCCCGCGTGCCGCCAGGCGCCGGCCCAACTCCAGCAAGAACCGGCGCAGAAACGTAAGCCACCGGATCATCTCGCTCTTGAGATTCTCCCGGATCTGACCGCCTTTTTGCGCGCGATGGAGGACAAGCGGGAAGATCGCTCGTTTCAGAGGATTCTTCAGCCCGCCCATGCACCGGTTGGCCAGGGCAACGCGCTCGCTCGCCAATGCGTCCCGGCGGACGACCGGACCGGGGTGCCCGGCATCGATGGCTTCCACGTAGCCGCGCACCATGTCCAGGACGAAGTCGGGGCATTCCGACCAGCGCGGGTTGAACAACTCGATTTCGCCGCGCGTATGGTGTCCGTGCCGCTGCATGAACGCGTTCCACTGGGTGAGGAAGGCCGGGCCGCCCGGGCAACCCTCCAGCCGCGATGCAAAGGCGGGGAATGTGCGGTCGCCGAGAAGAACAGCCTTGACCTCCGGTTCCCGGGCCGCCTGTTCCGCCAGCAGCCACAGTTCGTGCCCGGCCACCACATCATCCAAGCCGCCAACGCCCGCCAGCAACCGGTCCGCGATGCTGCGCCCGTCCCGGCCGAACGAGCGTTCACACAGGCTGAAGAGGATTGAATAGTAAACAACGGCGAAGCCGATCGCCTCGATCACCCCCAATCTGCCCAGCACCTCGGGGGTAAACGACGTCCGTATCGCGGCAAGCAACTCGCCGTCGGAAAGCGGCCCCGGTTCGATGCGGGCCAGGTCCTCGTTCATACGTCGGACGTTGTCCACCGCGGCACAACCGTGCTCGGGCGTGTAGAAGAGAAATCGCAATACCACGGTTGGACCGTTGGTTACCGCCCGCCAGCGATGAACCTCAATCCGGGGCAGATCGGCTTCCGAGATCTTGATTTGTTTCAGCGCCAGCATGGTGTCCTGATGGCCGCCCATAAAGCTTTCCATGGTTCGATTTCTCAACCCCGGCACGAGGCGTCCCAGCGCGCACACCGTGTTGAAGTTGAAATACGCGCGGCCCGCAATCAGTCCAAACAACTGTTCGTCCTTAATCCGGATGCCCCACGCGCGGAGAGACCCGTTAAAAAGTTCGCATGCGGTCCGCCGCACCAGCGACCACGTCATCGGGGTCACCACATCCGGCAACCCCTCGCCCGTGTTGGCGTTGGTCCATACCTGACGGTCCTCGAAGCTGGATCCCCGCCCAGGCTGCGATGCCGTCACCGCCCGCGCCTGCAGGAGCCAGATCTCCCCGCCGCGCACGCCCCACTCGATGTCCAACGGACCGCCCAAGACCCGCTCCACTTCGATCCCCAGCCGCGCCAACCGCGCCGCCGTCTCATCATCCAGCACTTGAGCGCCCGCCCTTTCCGCCGCAAGCAGTTGTTCGCAGACGCCGTCTTTGCCGGCAACGATCTGTACCCGCTTCAGGCCGGTATCGCACCGGACCACCCGTAGCCCCGAACGCGATACCTCGACGCGATCGGGCGTTACCTTGCCCTGAACGACGGCTTCGCCCAGCCCGAACGCGGCTTCGATAAAGATGGAGTTGGAATCGCCGCCCGCCGGATCGGTTGTGAACATCACGCCGGCCGCGTCGGGGGCAATCAGTTGCTGGACGATCACGGCCATCTGGGCGCGGCCGGGCGCGACACCTTTCCGCATCCGGTATGAAATGGCCCGCTCGGAGAACAACGACAGCCAGCAACGTTTCACCGCGGCCAGAACCGCGTCGCCGCCGACTACGTTGAGAAACGAATCGTGCTGGCCGGCGAACGACGCCTCCGGCAGGTCTTCGACCGTCGCGCTCGAACGCACTGCCCGGGCGCCGCCGGGTTCGGGCGCCAAGGCCGCCGCGACGGCGTCCGCCACGTCGCCCGGCACGACGATGGCGCTTAACTGCCGTCCTACCTCTTCCGCAGCGGCGCGCAGGGCCGCCGGATCCTGAGGACTACACCTCTCCAGGGTTTCCAACCAACGCGCGATCCGGGGATCGGATTGCAAGAACCGCTTGCAGGCATCCGTCGTGACGACAAATCCGGACGGGACTGGCAGCCCGGCGGCGATCAACTCCCCGAGATGAGCCGCCTTGCCGCCGATGCGGAGCAAATCCTGGAGACGAACCGCAGCCAATGGCATTGTGAATGCGTCCGCTTGGCTCGCTCGTTTCAGAGTGCTCATCACAGGTTGTTTCGACAATGGCCGCCCCGAGTCGTCACGTCAAGCAGGAGCGCGGGGGGAGCGGTCCATCGCGGGGATTCACGATTACGCGGTCACGGCAAGGAAACCTGCGGCCTTGCTGTCGAATGCCGACACAGTCGTCAGCGGTGATGCGCCGGGTGAAGGAAGACCATAAGGAAGAAGAACAGGATGGACACCGCAAGCAACGCCAAGGTGGACACAATTACCGACCGATGCTTGCTCCATCCGCGTTTCCACGGCGCGGGTGCCTGGAGACGGTCCGCGCGGCCCGTCACGGTCATGCTGTCCGGGTCGTCGATCTCGGCTTTCATCTCGGCGGCGGATCGGTAGCGGTTGGCCGGATCGCGTTCCATGGCGTGGAGAACGATTTCCTCGACCTGGGGTGAGAGATCCGGTTGGAACTGGCGCAGGGCGACGGGATCGCCAACGACCCGGGCGTTCATGATGATGAGCGGGGTCTCCCCCTCGAACGGCGTATGGCCGGTCAACATCTCGTAGAGCATGGCGCCCAGGCTGTAGATATCGGTGCGGGCATCGCCGCGCTTGCCTTTGACCTGCTCGGGGGCCATGTAATCGGGTGTGCCCAGGGCGGGCGTGAAGCCCGTGTAGGTGATGCGGCGACCTTCGCTGCGGGCGATGCCGAAATCCATGAGCCGGATCGTACCGTCGTAGCACATCATGATGTTCTGCGGTTTCAGGTCGCGATGGACGACGCCCATGCCGTGCAGATACGCGAGCGCGTCGCAGATGCGGCTGGCGAGCTTCAAGGCATCGGATACCGGCATGGGTCGGATGTTGTTGAGCAGGTGGGCGAGCGTATAGCCCCGCAGGTATTCGGTCACGATGTACGGACGCGACTTTGTTTCCACGGGGAAAAACTTGAGAACATTGGGATGTTGAAGTTTGAGGCCGATCTCCTCCTCGCGGAGGAACCGCGAGAAAAATCCCGGATCGCTCTCGAACTGCATGTACGGCACCTTCACGGCGACCATTTGCTTGGTCTGGCGGTCCGTGGCGCGGAAGATGGTTGCCATGCCGCTACGGCTGATCATCTCGTGGATGAAAAACCGGTCATCGAGCAGTTGGCCCGCTTCGACTTCGCCGGTAACGGCTTTCTCCGCGGGTTTGTGAAACATCGGGACACCGCGGTAGTAGCCCACCGCCTCGATCTCTTCGACTTGGATGACCTGCGCCGAGACATTGTCGTCCGTCCCCCGTTGCTCGGCCAGCGCCACGAGTTGGCGGCAGGCCGCCGCCGGCGCGTAGCGACCGACAATGTCGCAGATTTCGCCATCGGCGACGCACGAGTGCAAACCGTCCGAACAAAGCACGATGTGGTCGCCCTTCTGGACGGCCACGTCCTCGACGTCCACGCGGATCACGGGTTCCTGACCGACGCTGCGGGTGAGGATGAACCGGTTGTCGCTGCGTTTGGCTTCGTCCTCGCTGATGAGACCGAATTTGCGCTGCATGGCGACGTACGAGTGATCGGTCGAGACCTGCTTGATCTCGCCTTTGCGCGCGAGATAAACGCGTGTGTCGCCGACGTTCCCGACGGTGACATGGTCGTTGCGGAAGATGGCGATGGCCAGCGTGGTGGCCATGGGTTTCGCGCGCCTGTCTTCCGCGCTCTTGTCGAAAACGGCGAGGTTCGCCGCGTTGAACGCCTGCGTCAGCAATTGTTGCGGGGACGGATCCTCCTTCGCTTCGCGGAACACCTTCAGCGACACCTCAACGGCCAACCGACTGGCGACATCGCCGCGTCCCTGGCCGCCGACTCCGTCGGCCAGCACTGCAATGGCCCCGCGGCTGCGTTTTTCCTCGAGCGACTCCGGCTCCCAGAAGCCAACATAGTCCTCGTTTCGCGGGCGCACCGTGCCAACGGATGAAAGCTCTCCGTAAATCAGTTCCATAGCTGTCGAGCGGCACACGCTACCCGCCACGGCTGGCGGTTGCAAGCCGGATGAGAGGGGCTAAAAAGGAAGCAGCCGCCTCTCCTGAAAGAGGCGGCCGTTCCGAGACCCAACACGTGCCCCGATGGTTTGGGGGCAAGCCGTGCGTAATTACAGCGCCATTGCGGACATAGCCGGCTTGCTGGTCAGCAACGCTTCCCGGCCCTTGGCCTTGCTGGACTTCATGAAGTAGAACACGCCATAGATGCCCCACAAGGCAACCACGCCGAGCGCGATGTACGGTTCATGCCAGCTCATGCCGCTGACGGAAAACGGCCCGACGAGGTAGAACAGCATACAGCACAGGTTCGCCAGCAGACCAAACACCGGGATGACCATGTGCTTGATCCCGTTGAACAAGTGGTGCTCTTTGAACGCCACGATCGCCACAATGCAGGTCGTCATGTACAGCAGGAACGTGCCGAAGTTGCTGATCAATGTGACAATGACCAGCGTGTTCGGCAGCCATGTATAGGCGTGCGGCGAGAAGATGCCGAAGCTGTACCAGAAGTTATGCTTGTCCAGCGGCGCGAGATCCGTGCTCTGCGCGCCGAGATACACCGTCGTCGTAATGATGCCGATGAAGATCGACAGGATCGACAGGGTCCAAATCGAGCGGTAGGGCGAGAGCGTCTTGCCGTGCAACATGCCGAAATGCGACGGCACTTCTTCGTCGCGGCCCATCGCGTACGTCACCCGCGCTCCCGTATTCACGCAGGCCAGCGTGGTGCCGATCAGCGCCAGGAACACCGTGAACGCCTCGATCAGCATGAAGGCCCGGCCCGCCGAATAGGTGCCAAACAACCACGTGCCGACAAGGACCATCATGTCGCCGATGGGTGCGCCGGACGCGCCCGCGTTCGAAACGGTGTAGCCGCTGTTCAGGAAGAAGTTCGCCCCGAAATACTCGAACATATAGCAGAACGCCCCCTGAATCGCCAGCGACAGCAGCACTGCATACGGGATGTGTCGCTTGGGGTCTCTCGCCTCTTCTCCCAGCGAGGTCACGGACTCGAAACCGACGAGCAGGAGGATGGCGACGCACGCCTGGACGAAGACGAGACCGAATCCATGCGGCGCGATCACCGAGCTCGCGCTGGTGTGGAAGTTGAATGTCTGTGGGTCCTTCGCGTCGCCCGGCTTGCCGCTGACGGCGTCCTCGGGCTTGAAACTCAATATAAACGGATCGGGAACCGGCTTGCCGTCTTTATCCAGGACCAATTTGCCGTTGGCGTCCTTCTGCAGGACGGGGTAGGGATCTCCCTCGGCAAGGCCGAGCGCGGCCAAATTCAAGGTCTTGTCGGCCAAATCATCCTTGGTGACCTGACGGTCCTGCGTGTTCCACACCGGCTGGCCCTTGTCGTCGGTCTTGGGCGAATTATCGGCCCAAGTGGCCTGTACCGGTTTGCCCTTGTCGTCAGTTACGTTGACTTGATCGACGTTGTAGTTGACCGGCGTGCCGTTGGACAAGTGATAGCCAACCGAGCCATCCGGGTGATGCACGCGATAGGCGATGGCAATGATTGTGAAAACGATCAACGCTGTGATCTGGATGATGTTGATCGCCATGTTGACCGCCGTGCTGCTATTCACGCCGCGGTAGGCGATGTAACCCACCAACAATGCGAAAACACCGCAGAAGAGGTACATGAACAGCGGGCTGTTATACGTCCCACTGAACGTGTCTGGCCAGAACTGGTTGGCCAGATAACCAGCCAAAACCGCGGTGACGCCCACCATCAAGCCAGGGTAAACCCAGTAATACAGATGACTGGCCCAGCCGGTGAAAAACTTGATTACGCGGGCGAATTTGTAGGCGTGCGTTTTCGACAGAAACGCCTGCTCGGCGAAGTAGTAGGATGATCCGGCGCCCGGATACAGCTTGGACAGCTCGGCGTAACTCACCGCCGTCGCAAAGCACAGCATCAGCGCCGCGAACAGGCCGAACCACATCGCGCAGCCGGCCATGGGCGCGCCGTAGAGCGCCTGCTCTTGATACGTGAGCCACAAAAAGGCTCCTGGCGCAATCAGCGCCATCGCGTTAATCGTCAGGCCCGTTAGCCCCAGGGTACCCGTCGTCTTGGGCCTTGCTGCTCCCCCACCCGCTTGTTGTTCCGTTGCCATGATGTTCTCCTTACTCAGGTTTTAACGTTTCCTTTGTTGCCGGCTGTCGCATGCCGCCGTTGCAAGGTACCCGACCGCCGCCATACATCGTCGGAGCGAATAACCTCACTCGCATGGCGTGGGCCTTAGCGTCCGCTGTGCCAGCCCAAGTGGGAAAATTAAAAACTCGTTAAAGGGCAGCAGCTTTCGTGAATTGCGGCGGATGAGGGAGCCGTCCCTGTCAGACGGTTGTTACGCAGCGTGGATAAAAAAAAACACCGCGCCATGTCAAAGGCACGGGCCAAAACACCAGCCTGACGTGCCCCACCGGGCGTCTCAACTAACACTCAGTTGTACAGCTTTCTTCTGTCAGTCCAAAGGATACGGACTCCACGCTTCTAGCAGTCGTAATACATGTGAAACTCCCACGGATGCGGCCGCAGGCGGATCTGATCCTGTTCCTTGCGCTTCATGTCCAGCCACTGCTCGATCACGTCCTCGGTGAAAACGTCGCCTTGGAGCAGGAACTTGTGATCCTTTTCCAGCGCGTCACACGCTTCCGTGAGGCTGGCCGGCATGAACGGCACCTTCTTGAGTTCCGAAGGCGGCAACTCGTAAATGTTCTTGTCGAGCGGCGCGCCGGGATCGATATTGTTTTGAATACCGTCAAGTCCGGCCATCAGCATCGCGGACAACGCGATGTACGGATTGGCGGCCGCGTCGGGCGGACGATACTCGATGCGCTTGATGCGCTTGGCCTTCGGGCTCGGGGAATAGGTCGGGATGCGCACCGCCGCCGAACGATTGCGGCTGGAATAGGCCAGGTTGACGGGCGCTTCGAAGCCCGGGGTCAGGCGCTTGTAGCTGTTGACGATTGGATTGGTGAATGCTGCCATGGCCTTGGCGTGCTTCAGGATGCCGCCGATGTAGTGGAGCGCGAGTTTGCTCAAACCGGCATACTCGTTGCCCGCAAACAATGGCTTGCCTTTTTTCCACAGGCTCTGATGGGTGTGCATTCCCGAACCGTTGTCGCCAAACAGCGGTTTCGGCATGAAGGTCACGGTTTTGTTGTGGCGCCTGGCCACGTTCTTGACGACATACTTGTAGACCATCATGTCGTCGGCCATCGCCACCAGATTGTTGAACCGCAGGTCGATTTCCGCCTGACCGGCGGTCGCGACTTCATGGTGTTCGCGTTCCACCGTCAGGCCGCACGCTTTCATCACGGTGATCATCTCGTTGCGGATGTCCACCTGCGTATCCTGTGGCGGAACCGGAAAATAACCTTCCTTGTGGCGGATCTTGTTGCCAAGGTTGGGCGATTCCTCGCGGCCCGTGTTCCAAATGCCTTCCACGGAATCGATGGAGTAGTAACCGCTGTTGGAAGTCTGGCCGAAACGGACGTCGTCGAAAATGAAAAATTCGGCTTCGGGCCCGAAGTACGCCGTGTCGGCGATGCCCGTCTGCTGCAAATACGCCACCGCTTTGCGGGAAACGTTGCGCGGGTCGCGTGAATACGGTTCGCGCGTGATCGTGTCGATGGCATCCGCCGTAATGCTCAGCGTGGTGATGATGGGGAAAGGATCGATGAACGCCGTGGCAGGATCGAGAATCAGCAGCATGTCGCTGGACTCGATTGATTTCCAGCCGCGGATGGACGACCCGTCAAAGCCCACGCCGGCCTCGAAGGTTTCCTCTTCCAGCTCGGCGATGGGCATGCAGAAGTGCTGCCAGGTCCCGAGAAAATCGCAGAACTTGATATCGACAAGCTGAACATTCTTGCTCTTACACAACGCCAGGACTTCTTTCGGTGTCATGATGTCTCCTCAATTCAATGCAATTACGTCCGACGTCCGGTTGTTGATTTGGTCCATACTTTCAACCCGGGTCGGGCGCACCACGGAGGATGGTCGCACCCGACCCAGATCAATCTTCCGGCCTACAGCGCCATGACCGTCTCTGCCGGTTTACTGGTGAGCAACGTCTCGCGGCCCTTGGCCTTGCTGGATTTCACGAAGTAGAACGCTCCGTATGCACCCCACAGCCCGCAGATGCCAAGCGCGATGTACGGTTCATGCCAGCTCATGCCGCTGACCGTGAACGGCCCGATCAAGTAAAACAGCATGCACGCCAGGTTCGCCAGCAACCCGAAAATCGGGACGAACATGTGCTTGAAACCATTGAAGCTATGATGTTCCTTGAACGCCACCATCGCGACGATGCAGGTCGTCATGTAGAGCAGGAACGTGCCGAAATTGCTGATCAGCGTAATGATCACCAGCGTATTCGGCAGTTTCATGTACGAATCGGGCGAGAAGATTCCGAAGCTGTACCACAGGTTGTGATACTTCGGGTCCAGGGGTGCGGGCGCCGAAGTCGCGCCACCGAGGTACACCGAGACAGTCATAATGCCCAAGATGGCTGAAAGAGTTGCCAGCGCCCAGATCGCGCGATACGGCGAGAGCGTCTTGCCGTGCAACAGGCCGAAGTGCGACGGCACCTCTTCGTCGCGGCCCATGGCGTAGGTCACGCGAGCGCCCGTGCTGAGGCAGGACAACGTCGTCCCGATCAGCGCCAGAAACACGGTGAATGCCTGAACGAGCATGAAGGCGCGGCCCGCCGCGTAGCTGCCGAACATCCAGGAACCCACGATCACCATCATGTCGCCGATGGGCGCGCTCGAACCGCTGGCCGTCGGCAACGTGTAACCGTTGTGCAGGAAGTAATTGGCCGCGAAATACTCGAAGAGATAGCAGAATCCACCCTGAATCGCCAACGAGAGCAGCACCGCCCGCGGAATATCCCTCTTCGGATTCTTCGCTTCTTCGCCCATCGCGGTGACGGATTCAAATCCGACGAGGATGAGAATCGCGATACAGGCCTGGATGAACACAAAGTTGAACCCATGCGGCGCGACCACCGAACCGGCCGTCGCATGATAGTTGAAGGTGGAAATCTTGGTCGCCGGATCCGTTGTTGTGGCTCCATCGGCTCCATAATCCACTGTGAACGGCGCCGCCTTGGCCAGGTCTGTGACCGGATTGCCATCCTTGTCGGCGGCCACCGGATTGCCGTCCTTGTCCTGCGAGTCCTGCATTTGATAGACGGGTTTGCCCTTGTCATCCACCGTCGGTTTGCCGTTGGCGTCGAGGGCCGGCGTCGGATTCCCCTTGTCGTCCTTCACGACCTCCTGCGCGACCTGATAATTCACGGCCACGCCGTTGGACAGGTGATAGCCTTGGGAGCCTTGCGGATGGCGGCCGCGATAGGCGAGTGCCATCACGGAGAACACAATCAACGCCGCGATCTGAATGACGTTGATGGCGAGGTTGACGCCCGTCGTACCGGTCACGCCGCGATAGGCGATGTACGCTACGCCGAACGCGAACACGATGCAGAACAAATACATGAACAACGGACTGTTATACGAGCCGCTGAAGGTGTCCGGCCAAAACTGGTTCAAGAGGTACCCGCCGAGGATCGCCGTCACGCCCACCATGCAACCCGGATACACCCAGTAGTACAGGTGACTGGCCCAACCCGTGAAGAATTTGGCTACACGGGCGAACTTATAGGCGTGCGTCTTGGAAAGGAACGCCTGTTCGGCGTAGAGGTACGACGAACCGGCGCCGGGATACAGCTTGGACAATTCCGCGTAGCTGATCGCGGTCGCGAAACACAGCAGTAACGCCGCCACGATCCCAAACCACATCGCGCAGCCGGCCATCGGCGCTCCGTACAGGGCTTGGATTTGATAGGTTAGCCATAGGAACGCGCCCGGCGCGATCAGCGCCATTGCATTCGACGTCAGCCCCGTCAATCCCAGTGTCCCTGTTGTCTTGGGTTTTTCAGCCACGCCAGTTGATTGTCCTGCAGTTGCCATCTTTGGTCTCCTTACGTTCCACGTTTTTTACATTTTTTTAACTCGCCGACTCTCGTGCGTCGTCGCTGTCCAACGCGGCACTCGAACAATAATTGTCGGGTCGAATCCACACTCTCGCCTGCGTGCACCCCTTAGCGTCCCCTGTGCCAGCCCGGAGATGAGTATTAAAAAAACGTTAAAATACAATGCCTTGCGTCGATTCGACCTGGCCCGCACGAGCTAACCATCGGACGCTTGTTAACCAGCGTGATTAAAAAGATGCAGGACGCCATCACAAAACCACGACCCGAAATCGTGCAGGAGGGTGAAGAAGCCAGCCAATATCGATGGCGCGTGGCGCCGAGATTTCTGGATGCGCTTTTTTTTGATGAAGTTGGCAGGTCGCTTGTGCTACGTTGGCTGCTGGCGATGGGGTTCGCCCGCAACTGCCCCTGCTCGGCAGGGCGCTGATGACTCCTACCATGGCACAGAGGACACAATGTTCAGATTGCTGCTGCTCATCATTGGTGGAGCGCTCGGCACGTTGGCCCGCTACGGGTTGAACGGTCTCATCTCCACGCATCAGTCGAAACATTATCCGCTGGTGGCTGTTTTCCCGCTCGGTACGCTCGTCATTAACGTCACCGGCTGCCTCGCCATCGGCTTCATCGCCGCCATCAGCGGTCCCGCGACGGGACGCGCCTGGCTCAAATCCGAATGGCGCGATTTCCTGATGATCGGCATCTGCGGCGGGTACACGACGTTTTCCAGTTATGGACTGCAAACGCTCAACCTCGCGCGCGACGGCGAATGGCTCGCGGTCACCTTCAATATCGTCGGCTCGAACGTCCTCGGCCTGTTCGCGGTCTATCTCGGCTGGGTCTGTGGCCGCGCGCTCCAGGCGAAATTCCACGGAGGTGCGGTATGAAACTCGATGGTGAAGGTTCTCTCCTGCGGATCTATCTCGGCGAACTCGACAAGTGGCACCACCAACCGCTCTACGAGGCGATCGTGCTCAAGGCGCGCGAAATGGGCCTGGCCGGCGCGACCGTCCTGCGCGGCCCGATGGGCTTCGGCGCCAACTCGCACCTGCACACTGCCAAAATCCTTCGCCTCAGCGAGGATCTCCCCGTGCTCATCGAGATCGTCGACAAGGAAGACAGGATCAATGCCTTCATTCCCGAACTCGACAAGATGATGGGCGACGGCCTTGTCACCCTGGAAAAAGTCCGCATCATCCGCTACCGCGGCACCGCGCCAACTTGATGGCTCCGGGCGGGGTCGCCGTTGCAGCGCAGACCGAATCCATGGGCTCTCCCTTTCCGGTTGTCATGTCGCGTTTTGACCACGGTGGCTAAGGGCGGGCTGCAGCAGAGCAACTTGTAATGAACGGTTGAATCTGTAAGTGTTTGTCAAACGGACAGTTGCCACTGTGATGCCACTTCATGGCATACGCCCTGCGAACAGATTCGGCCATGCGAGGCTTGGATCCAGCAGTACCGAGGTCGAGGTGCGTCCCTATTCCGGCAAAAGCCGGCTCACACGCGCTGTCCACGACATCGGTTTCCCGTTGGAAATCGCGGCTCTCGCAAAGATTTTTGGCGGTCGATCTGCCTGCGGCAAGCAAGCGTCACGGCCACCGCATGCGGGCTGGTTTTTTTTGTGGCAACGTTGCCCCAATTGATTATGCTGCGGAAGGCGTACGGTTGTTGACGCCGTTTGGTCAATTGACCGCCATTCAGGATGTGCCACAGCGGGTGGAACGTGAGGCAACATGTGCGCCCACTCGGATGGACGGCGGCCAGCCGTTGGTGGGGATGGCCGGTTTCGGAATGTGTGCGTCGGCGCTTCAGTGGATGGGCGCAAACCATGCGCCAATGGTGTCGGGAGAGGGATCGGCGGGACGTTGTTCCGATGGGACTGTACCCGCGCGAGGCGTTCAGGGCAAATCCGGTTCGTTGGGCAGCGGATGGCTCTCGCGTGACAGGTTCAGCAGAGATGCGTCGCGTGGTGGCGTGATGGAATAGCCCCAAGCGAAGTCGTACCAGACCAACATAAAACCCAAATAAACGGAGGACACGAAGGTGAGGATCAATTACCTGAGAGCCGTATGGATTTGTGCGGCTGTGGCAGTGCTGACGATGAGAGGAGCACCGATGGTTCGCGCAGACGACGCTCCGGACTACAAGGCCATGTATGATGCACAAAAGAAAGTGACGGACGACCTCGTAAAGCGGGTCGCCGCATTGGAAGCCGGCACCGGCAACGTCGCCGTCGCCAAATCGGACATCCCGCAGAAGTCGCTGGATTTCCTCGGCCAGACCGAGATCAGCGGGTTTGCCGAGGCTTCGTACCTGTATAATGTCAACCGAGGGGGAGGCTTATCCACTCCGGTCGTCGGTCGAACGTTTGATACACATCCCAATCAATTCGTCTTTGACGACTTCAAGTTAGCTCTCGAAAAACCTCTTAACGTCAACCCAACCAATTGGGCCGTCGGCTATCGCGCGGACTTGATCTTCGGTGAGGACGCGGCGATCATCCATTCGTCCCCCAACCTCGGGGCAGGCAGCTTCAACTTGGGGAATGATGGCGACCTAGAGCAGGCATTTATTGATGTCAACGTTCCGATCGGAAACGGCCTGAAGGTCATCTTCGGCAAGACGGTGACCTTGATGGGCGTGGAAGTCATCGAGCAGGTCTCCAACCCGAACTTCTCGGAAGGAAATCAATTCCTCTACGTGGAGAACTTCACGCAGACGGGCGTCCAGTTGATGTACCAGTGGAACGACAAAATCGACACCGAGTTTGTGGTGTTCAATGGCTGGGATCAATTGCCTGACAACAACAACGGTTTGTCGTACATGGGCCGCATTGGATATGCGATGGATTCCAATACCACCTTTGCCGTGCTGGGTTACGGTGGCCCGGAACAGACGGGCGCAACGGCGAACTGGCGTGATGGCGTCGAACTGGTCGCCACCCGCAAGATCACGGACAAATTCAGTGCTGATTTCCAAGCGGATTACGGGACCGAAGAAAATGTGACGCTTGGCGCGGACACGTTTGGCAACCCGGATTGGTTCGCTTTGGGCGGCTGGTTGATCTATGACTTCACGGACAAGATCGAACTGGCGTTCCGTCAGGATTTCCTGAGGGACAAGGATGGCACTCGTACGCAGTTTGCCGGCCTGCCCGTTGGTACCACTCCAGAAATCTACAGTTCGACCCTGACACTGAACCTGAAACCAGTGGACAACTTCCAGTTCCGTCCTGAACTCCGCTGGGATCACGCGGACAAGCCCGGTACGTACAACGGCGAACGCGATCAGTTCACGCTCGGCGCGGGGGTCGCGTACCTGTTCTGATGATGTGAGCGAATGGAATTAACAAAGGGTATGTGGCTTAAAACCTATGTCAGCAACAAACCCTTAGGCATTGTGGCCCTGGCAGTGGCGCTCTCCAGCGTACTGCCAGGGCCGCTCGCTCGCGCCGCCGACCTCTCGGCGCCATCACTGCCAACCCAGTCGGCAACCGCCGTCTGGCAATTACTCGCCGGGGTATTGATCTGGCTCATGCCGGCCGGTTTGGCCATGCTGGCGGCGGGCCTCACCCGGGCGAAGAATGCCTCCCAGACGACCTTCATGACGTTCTTCGGGTGCGCCATCGCCGTGGTCGCCTTCTGGGCCGGAGGCTTCGCGGTGGCGCATGGCGGAAGCGGCTTTTTTCTCTATCATGCGGATGCCGGCCCACGCAATTTTTCATCGTTCTTTTGGCAGGCGTCCACCTTGTGCGTGGCCGTCAGTATTCCGGTGGGAGCACTGGCCGAACGGTGGAGTCTCAGGAATTTCTATGTTTCGGCTTTGTTTATGTCCTTGATACTGTTCCCGTTCTTCGCTTGTTGGACATGGGGCGGAGGCTGGCTGGCGCGGTTGGGCTTTGTGGATTTTGCTGGCTCCGGCGTTGTCCACGCCCTCGGCGGTCTCTTTGCGCTCGCGGGCGCCTTGATCTTGGGCCCGCGAATCGGCCGCTACAACCGGGACGGCGCGGTGATACCGATCCCCGCACACAACATCCCCCTCACGCTCCTCGGATCATTCTTGCTCGTCGTCGGATGGTTGGGATTTAACATGGTGGGCGCAACCGAATCTGCCGCGTCGATCGCCGTGGTCACCATCCTCGCCGGTGCCAGCGGCGGCATCACCGCCGCGACATTTATGATCATGACCACCCGCAAACCTGACCCAACCATCACGATCAATGGGTTGCTCGCCGGGTTGGTGGCCAGTTCGGCCGGGGCAGCCTATATCAGCCCCGTCGCCGCCGTGATCATCAGCGTCATCGCCAGCTTGTTGGGTTGCGTGTCCGTCCAACTCCTCGACAGGTGGCGCATCGACGATCCCGTCGGCGCCATCTCCGTGCATGGCGTCGGCGGTCTGTGGGGCGTGCTGGCGGTGGGCATTTTTGCCAATAGCGACTCGGTGAACGGCTGCCTGCATGGCGGCTGGGGCCAACTCGGCGCGCAACTACTCGGCGTTTTCGTCCTCGTCTTGTGGGCCGGGGGCGTCTCCTGGATCTTCCTGAAAACCCTCGACTGGTTCATCCCGATGCGCGTCCCGCCGGAAGTCGAGTTGGAGGGCCTGGACATTTCTGAAACCGGACTGGTCGCCTACCCGGATTCCCACATCAGCAGTCCACATACCGGCGGGTTCTCCTCCAGCATCACCCGGTTGACGTCCCGAAAAGAATACGAACATGAAAAAAATTGAAGCCATCATCAAACCATTCAAGCTCCCCGAGGTCAAAGAGGCCCTGGCTGATTTTGGCATCGTCGGCATGACCGTAACCGAGGTCAGAGGGTTCGGACGCCAGAAGGGCCAGACCGACATCTACCGGGGCAGCGAGTACTCGGTCGATTTCCTCCCGAAAATCAAAATCGAAATCGTCCTCCACGAGGACAAGGTCGAGGATGCCGTGGACGCCATTATCGAAGCGGCCCGCACGGGCAAAATCGGTGACGGCAAAATTTTTGTGTTGCCTGTCGAGGAAGCTGTCCGCATCCGCACCGGCGAAACCGCCGATGCCGCCGTGTAAACCCGAGTTTTCGTTTGAACCACCCACCGCCAAGTCCGAGTGGGTCGATGCGGTCATGCGCATTAAGAATTTATAAAAAAAGTTTGTAAGTGGTTAGTGGTGAAATGGTTGCTTGCATTGACTGGGTGCGGCACTGTGTTATGCTCCCTCGCTCATTACCGAATCCGTGCCCATCGCACGGAACGGGGGAACCACGTTGTACGGGGCGAATTCCGGCCAGCGAACCGGAACAGGAGAGCTTGTTCTTCTCAGCCTGAGCCCGACAGCTAACCTCGTAGGCAAAGAGAGAGGACACGTGAATTACACCATGGATAACTCGGTCCCGGAGCCGGAGCCCCGGCTGCCGCGCCTGATGCGGTCGCGAGTCAAGCGGATGCTCTTCGGCGCGCCCCGCAACCTCCACGACCCGTCGATCGGCCACAAAATATCCCTGATCGCCTTCCTCGCTTGGGTCGGCTTGGGCGCTGACGGATTGTCGTCGTCGGCCTACGGACCCGAGGAAGCCTTCCGCGCGTTGGGCACTCATTTGTATCTGGCGGTGTTCCTGGCGCTGGCCACTGCCGCAACCGTGTTCATTATCTCCTACGCCTACAGCCGCATTATTGAACATTTCCCCGGTGGCGGTGGCGGTTACATTGTCGCCACCGAACTCCTCGGCTCCTCGGCGGGCGTCGTCTCCGGCTGCGCTCTGCTCGTGGATTACGTGCTCACCATCACGGTCTCCATCGCGAGCGGGGCCGACGCATTGTTCAGCTTGTTGCCCCTCTCGTTCCAGCACCTCAAGCTCCCCATCGAATTCGCCGCCATCGTCTTTCTGGTTCTGATGAATATGCGCGGCGTCAAGGAATCCGTTTCCATGCTCGTGCCGATCTTCCTGACCTTTGTCGGGACCCATATCATCCTGATTTTTGGAGGTCTTATGATGCACGGTCACGATCTTCCCGTGGTCGCGCACGACGTCCACACCGGCCTTACCCAGGGCATGGGCGAACTCGGCCTGTGGGGGATGTTTGTCCTGTTCCTGCGGGCCTATTCGATCGGTGGCGGCACCTACACCGGCATCGAAGCCGTGTCCAACGGCCTCGCCATCATGCGCGAACCAAAAGTCGAAACCGGCAAACGCACCATGAGATACATGGCCATCTCGCTCGCCGCGACCGCCGCCGGACTCCTGTTCTGTTACATGCTGTTTCGCGTATCGCCCGTCGAAGGCAAGACCCTCAACGCCGTGCTCGCCGATCGATTCGCCAGCGGGTTCAAACTCGGCTCCCTCCCCGTCGGCGTCTGGTTCGTCGGGATCACGATCCTGTCCGAGGCCGTGCTCCTGCTCGTAGCCGCCCAAACGGGGTTCATCGACGGCCCCCGCGTCATGGCCAACATGGCCATCGATTCCTGGCTGCCCCGCCGGTTTGCCGCGCTGTCCGACCGCCTCACCAGCCAGAACGGCGTGTTGCTGATGGGCATCACTGCCGCCATGGCGCTGCTCTACACCCGCGGCGATATCCATATCCTCGTCGTCATGTACAGCATCAACGTCTTCGCCACGTTCTCGCTCTCCGAATTCGGCATGTCGCGGTTTTGGATCCGCCATCGCAAAACGGACAAACAATGGCTGCAACACCTCAGCGTCCACGCCACCGGCCTCGTGTTGTGCCTGTCCATCCTCACCGTGATGATCACCATGAAACTCCGCGAAGGCGGCTGGATCACCCTCGTCATCACCGCCCTCTGCATCCTCGGATGTTTCGGGATCCGCCATCATTACCGCCGGTTCACCCAACGCCTCCGCCAGGTCGAAGCCGCCCTCGAAGATATCCCCGGCGACCCGGCCAAAACCGCCCCGGCCTTCGACCCGAAGAAACCCACCGCCGTCATTCTCGTCGGTGGCTTCGCCAAGCTCGGCATCCACTGCATGCTCAACATCTTCCGCATCTTCCCGCGGTCGTTCACCAATGTGGTGTTCCTCTCCATCGGTGTGCCCAATTCCGACTTCTTCAAGGGCGGCAGCCACGTCGAAGCGCTCGAGGAACAGACCCGCGCGTCCCTCGGTCGCTACGTCGAAATGGCCAACCGCCTCGGCATCCCGGCCGAGTCCACCTATCGCATCGGCACCGACATCGTCAACGAGGTCGCCGAGGCCTGCTGCGAACTCGCCAAGAAATATCCGCACGCCGTCTTCTTCGCCGGCGAAGTCGTGTTCGACGAACCGAAATGGTACGACCGCATCCTCCACAACGAAACCGCCTACGCCATCCAACGCCGCCTCCGATTCGCCGGTGTGCCCATCGTCATCCTGCCCATCCGCCTCTTCCGGAACCAGAAAATCACCCCTGCTTCGGCTCCAGCCCCCGCGTAAACGGAGCAAAACGAACCCAACAGAAAAACTAACAACAGAACTCTACAACCATCTTCCTATCAACCACATAAACGACACAATTTTCCGAAAAAGCGGTGGGTTCGTTTCGCAAAAACACCCTTTTTGCGGGTCGCCCCTTGTAGCCACAGCGCTTGCCCGCCTCAGGTGTGGCTGCGTGCCGTGCTTCGTGCCCTTCGTGACTTCGTGACTTCGTGGTGAATATCTATGCCCCATGTTTCAAAGATCAAACAACCCAAATCCCCCGACTATACATCATGGTATATCACTTGTCCACAAAATTCCGCTGATGGATCAAAAACAAGGTACTCCCCCGTTCGACGGCCGCATCTCGCCGCCCTCTGTAGCCGCTCGTGGTGAATCCTCGCGTTGAACCGCGGCCTTGCCAACGTCGTTCCTTGTAGCCGCCCCGCTCTGTCGGGGCGCACCGCTCTTGCTGAGTCTCCTCGCCCCTTGAGGGGAGCCGAGCCCGCGAGACGCGACCTCGTCGTGCCTTGGTCGCAAAGGATTAAGGTGAGGGGTACTGCCGCCTCTCCGGTTGTCATCCTGAGTTTGCCGAAGGATCTCTGTCGTTTCCCTCCCCCGCTGCAATCACACTTCTTCTCAAAAAACCGCCTTTGGGAGGCCCAGAGATGACGGTCGGAGGCTGCGATTCACCCTCGCGAGGCGAAATAGAAGTATCTGCCTTCACTACCTCAATGGCGGGGCTTTGCCCTTCGTATGAGCGCGTTACGCACTTTGACATACAAGCTTTTGGGCCCATGGCAACGCAATTCCTTCGACTGGCCGGCTTGCCGCGTCTCGAAGAACACTACGCCCGCCAGCAATGCTTTCTCGATCTGTATTCTTGGATGACCTTTGGCATCGGCAACGATCGGAATCTGCCACACGCCGGAACCGCTCATTCCCTTATACTTACGCGGCGGCGGTACTTTTCCCCGAAGTTTCTCGCACCCAACCGCGAGGTGAAGGTAGTCAAACCCCCTGACCCCTCTTCGTCGAGTAACAGTTGTCAACAGCAGCAAGCCAACGCAATGTATCATCGTGCTCTTCGGGTCTGACACCTGTACGTCTACCTGCTCTTGCGGAAAACCAAAGGCACACCATAAGCCAGCAGGGCGCTTGGCTTCCTTCAGCCTCTCTCGACGATGGACGGACAGATCATGGAAGTTTTTCCGGTAGCTAATGTTTTTGGCCACCACGTCGGGAAGAACAATTACTGCGAGATCCGGACCCGCGCGAGGATTACTCCTCTTCGGTCTCCCAACCTTGACGCACTGTAGAGTACACATATCCAGTGAATACTCATGTGGCCTCCCGTCCATCACCGATATCGACAAGACCTGCCTGCTATCTATAGTGAAATCGAAGCGCTCGATCACATGCCGTGCCGTCAAAATGCCGTGCAGTTTGTGGCAGCGAATAAACGTCCCGGAGCCCGCGAACTTTCCGTCCAGCCCCAACGGCGTCGAATGATGCATCAGCATTTGGTCTACCTGCTCTATTTGCTCTGGCTGGAAATCGTCGCAACTGGCGTACTCCAAATGACCTTGTTGCTTACGCTTGTGTTCCGTGGTCTTCAATTTTCACCAAGCCACTCGCGAATGCCAGTCGAGATACAAAGAAATCAACATCGGAATGGGGAAGACGTTCGTGTCGCGCAACCACTTGAGATTGTCGCCGAACAATAGCCGGCTCATAACGGCTTTGTAACACGCTACGAATGGCTGTCGCAATCCGAAAGCCGGCGGGATTGACGGTAAGCTCAGCCTACTTTCCTACTCCCTCTTCAACGCCTTTACGGGATCGACGTTTGCGGCTCGAACGTTCCGCTCAATCAGCGCTGTACTTCTTGCGCGGGCGTTCTCGAACCACGAGCGCGGCTTTCGCGTGCTGCACCCGCGGCTTGTGCTCCATACCGAGTAGCCACTTGCTCCGCTTGTTCATCGCCAGATAGTACTTCGTGACGCCGACCTTCTGCGCTTCGCGCGCCATGTCCTCGCGAATCTGATGAAGTTCCTCCAGCACTTTCGGCTGTCTCAACCGTTTCATGGCGTCACGATCTCCTCGGGTGTGTGGATCCGGATCGCGGGCAGCCCATAGCGCAGGTTGACCGCGTTGATCCGCTGCACCTTTCGCACGTTGACCAAGTGCTTCATGTTCCAACTTACAACAACATCGAGCGCGTGACAAACGGCGACGGCGACATGCAGCGCATCGTTTTGGTAGCGCACGGGCGTGATGCCTTCACGCACGTAAACTCCGCTCAACCCCACAGCCTTATCTGAAATGTCCAACACCGTGATGGGCAAGCCGGCAAACGCTTGGATCATCCGCGCGCGCTTCGGTTCCGGCGCGCGGTCGATTTCCTTCTTCACTACTTCCGAACTGAACAAGTCATCTTCGGTCACACGCAACCACTCAAAGAAAACCTCTGTTGCCGCCCGCTTCTCCGGCGCGTCTTCCGCAAACAACATGTTCGGCACACTGGTCTCAATGTAGAGTTTCATATCGCTGCATCCTGGCGGACAAGTACGTGCCGGCCATTTGTGGTGCGTATGTACTTCCGATTTGTCATTCCCTTTTCAACGCCTTCACCGGATCAATATTTGCGGCTCGATTCGCAGGCAGCAAACCGGCCAGCAACGACACCACCGCCGCGCCGACGATCAGCAGCAAACAAAACCTCAGGTTGATCGAGAAAATCGAGTCGGGGATCAGCAGCGCTTCCTCGGGATCAAACACCGACCGCCGCGCGAACCCGATCACCCAATGGCTGATCCCGATGGCCAGCACCCAACCCAGCACCATCCCGACAATCGTCCCGAGCACGCCCTGCAACATCGCTTCGCCGAGGAACAACCGCCGTATGTCCCGCTTCGTCGCCCCGAGCGCGCGAAACAGGCCGATGTCCACGCGGCTGTCAGACACCGTTTTCGACGTGGTGCTCCACACTAGCGCGCACGCCAGCCCCAAAATCACTCCGCCCAGCGCGAACGCCACCTGCTTGACGACGCGCACCGTGCTGTCGAACGCTTCCGCCTGGTTCTCGAACGTCCGCGCCCGCGTCGCCACTGTAAACCCCATGTCTTCAATCCGCTTCGCAATCGATTCGATGTCCGCACCGTGCTTCACCAACACCAACCCTTCCGTGTATTCGCCCGGCTTCGGCTCGCGCCGGCCCTCCTGCCCGTACACCACCTCGTCCGCCGCCCGTGGAGGATTCCGCGCTGCCAACCGGTTCCGTTGGTCGATCCATTTCTCGCACATCTCCGCCGCGTCATACGGAATCAAGACCTTGTTGCCGGGACAAAAACCGACCACCCGCCCCTTCAAATTGAGCGTGGTGTTGAAAATGGTCATGTCGTACATCCCGCGATAGCTGCGCTCGATTGAATCGTGCTCCGCCGTGACCTCGTCGTCGGCCACAGGCTTGTACTCGCGCTTCCCGTAATCGTAGTTGAACCGCGCCAAGCGCGCGTAGTTGTCGCCGAGCACGATGGTCACGTCACCCCCGAGCCACGTCTTCTCGCCGTTCGGGGCCTCGTCGAGTTTGCCGCGCTTCTCGTCGAACCGCAGCTTCACCTCGCGTTCCCCCATCACCAACGGAATCGCGTTGGTCACGCCCCTCACCAACGCGCGGTCGGTCACGTACCGCAACAGTAACGCCTCGGGCACGCCCTGCAGTTCGGCGACGCCTCGCGGACGTTTGTCGAGTGAACTGACGCTCACCGGCTGCACCACCACGGGCCGGTCCGCCGCCTCGACCCCGGACCAGCCCCGAATCTCATCGAACACGGACTCCGTCAAAAACTGCATCCGCTTTTTCGCCTTCTGCTTCTGTTCGTCGGCGTTCATGACGTATTCATACGGGTTTTCGCCCGCGTACACGTGGATCACATCGGGGTCGATCTCTTCCGTCCAAATCGTCTTGATCGCCACGGCGCGTACGCCCGCCAGCAACGAATTCACCGCGACGACGACCACCACCCCCAGCGCGACGGAAATGATCGCGAATGCCGCGCGCTTTTTTCGCAGCCCCAGCTTCTGCGTCGTCAACCGCAAATAATCCCGCCGCCGAATCATGACCTGCAACCACCTCGCTGTTCATTATGGAAGCGCCCTCCCACAAATCCTGCCCACAAGGTCGCGTCCCCTCTCCCTTGAAGGGAGAGGGCTTGCCCGCCGTAGCCTGCCGCTCGGCGAAGGCGGGTCAGGGTGAGGGTGAATCTCCTCATGCCACCCGCCCCTTCTCGATGCGGATGACGCGCTGCGCAAACGCCGCCGCTTTCTCATCGTGCGTGACCATCAGCACCGTCACGCCGCGCTCGCGATTGATGCGCTGGAGCAGTTCCATGACGTATGTGCCGGTCTCGCGGTCGAGGTTGCCGGTCGGTTCGTCTGCCAAAATGATCTTGGGATTGTTGATCAACGCGCGGGCGATCGCCACCCGTTGCGCTTCGCCGCCTGAAAGCTGGTCGGGCTTGTGCCCCAGCCGCTCCTGCAAGCCAAACTCCGTCAGCAACGCCTTGGCCCGCTCCCGGCGATGGCGTTCATCCACGCCCGCGAACACCAGCGGCAATGCCGCGTTGTCCACGGCGTTGTAGTAGCCCGGCAGATTGAAGAACTGAAATACGAACCCGATGGTGCGGTTGCGAAACGCCGAAATCTTCTCGTCGTCCATCGCGCTCAGATGTTCGCCTGACACGATCACCTCGCCCGTCGTCGGCGTGAGCAACCCCGCGATCAACTGGATCAGCGTTGTCTTGCCCGAACCGCTCGGCCCCATGATCGCTTCAAATCCGCCCTCGCGGATGTGCACCGAGACATCACGCAGCGCCTGTATGCGCTCGCTCTTGAGTCGATACTCCACGCTGATGTTCTCCAGCCGTATCATGAAGTTTTTGGAGTGCGGCGACTCGTCACCGCTTTGCCGTTCCGTTCACGCTCGTAATGTCGTGGTTCAAATCTACCGAGTCAACGCTTCTAAGCGATAGCTATTCGACTTTTCAGCGAAAGGCAACACGGCCCTCCCATTGCGGCCAACAGGTCAAATGCGAACAAAACGCAACCCGTTTTCCTCGCCGATGAAGGTGTTGATGTCCTCCCTTATGGCCTTGTGCGGATGGCGCAAGCGCTTCTTGAGATAGAACATGCTCCACGTCGTGATCGCTTTAGAGAATCCGATTTTGCGTGGAACGAAATGGTAGGCAGCCGAAAAATGTCCCTCCAATGCATCCTTCATGGCAGTGATTCCTTCTTCTGAATAGCAGCATGACAAAGTCAGTACGCGCTGCTCATCATTCTTAAGCCTTGGGAACAGGGTCTTCAGTCTCAAAGCCACAGCAGACCACTTGAGCCGGCCGCCGACGAACCCAAGCCCCTTCCTAGAGCCGTGCCCGCCTATGTGAACAAACCTAACCCCGGGGTATTGTTTTCTTTTTGGTGACTCGAACGACTTGACCGTACAGCACCTCACAACCTTAAGCCTGCTCCCTAAGTCCCGATTCGCCAGCACGCCGCGTATAACATCACTCTCGGTCGGCAGTGAGCCGTCTATCTCGTGATCCGATGGGCAGTCAAAGATGAAAAACCCGAATCTTGGACGTCCTTTCCTCATGGTGTCTACCTTTCCGCGGATTCCACCGCAATTGTTTACACATATACTATAGGCGGATCACCTGAATTCAGGTACGCAACGGATGACGGTCGCAGCCTGTTAAATTAGCATGGTGAGTCGCATCTTGTTCGTAACGAGCAGATTACAAAGACAGAAAAATAATGAATACGTCTCCGATTTCCGAGAAGCCGACTGCCGCCTTTGGGTCGCTCTCGTAGAACTTGTAGCGCATCACTTACCCTTCACCGACACTTTCTCGACCCCGACATTGCCCTCTTCATCGGTGGCGCGCACCGCGATGAAATGCGGCCCGGCGACCAGCGGCCCGATCTTGACCTCAAATGCCTCTTCGCGGCTGTCGAACACCCCGTCCTTCGGCGCGAAAAATTTCCATTCCCCGCCGTCAACGGCGTATTCGAGATATCGGATCAAGCTCAGGCTGTCGCGCGCGGTTCCCTTGAGAATCCCGCTCGCCGCGTCATACGAAAGGTCCAGCACCTGCGGGCGCGTGTTGTCCACCTTGACGAGGTCGCTCACCTTCTCGTCCGTGAGGGCCTCGCCTGCGGGATTCGATTCCTCATCGCTGGCGACCACCTTGATTCGATACCAACCATCGGGAATGGATTCCGTGTCCCACGAGTACTCGGTCTTGTGCAGCGGCTTGTCCAGAAACGCCGGCACCCACGTGTCGTCGCCGTCCGCCTGGTAATACAACCGATACACCAGCGCGTCGCCATCCTTGTCGTTTGCCCGCCAATGGATTTCCTTTACCGGGTTTGCCGGTTTCGGCCGGGCATCCTCAGCCTTGGGCGTCGACTCGGCATCGCCAGTCACACTCGGACCGGTGCTGACCTCGCCATCGCCCGTCTTCTGGTCCGCCGACGGTTCGCTCTTCGGTTTCTCCTTCGATTCCTTCGATTTTTCCCCGACCTCGATGGACAACACCTCGGGCTTCTGGTTCTGCATCTGATAATACAGACTCAGCGATTTCAATTCGGGCTCGGACGCCGCGGCGAGTTGGGCGCGCACCTGGATAAACCGCGCCCGCGGACTGGCCACCTTGGCGGGCGAGACCTTCAACGGCTCGGACCACTCCGACCACGTCGAGTCCGGCAACGCCGTGTTGCCCGTGCGCGTCGAAACCGAAATCGCCCCGCTGCCCATCCAATACAAATTGCCCCACGTCGTCAGGAACCGGCAGTCCCGCACCTGGCTGGTAAAATCGCCGTCCCGCGCCTTCTGCGGGTCGATCCCATAACCGTTCCCGATGTTGCCGGTGCCGACAAATGCCAGTTTGCCGTCGCGAATCGCCAGCGTCAGCGCCTGCTGTTCTTCGAGCGCGAACAGCAACTCCCAGTTCTGATCGTTTCGCACGCGGTACACGCGGCCTTTGCCGGCCATCCCCGCCAGCACCATGCCGTCGCCATCGACCTTCACGTCCAGGATCGATTCACCGTTCCAACTAGCCAGCCGGTCAACGCGTCCATCTGCATGCTCGACGTAGAGCGTGCCGGCCAACAGGTTCGCCAGTCGCGCCTCGGGCGGCGTCTCGCGGCCCGGCCCGGCCGTCTCGGCCGTCACTGCCGCGCCAAACTGCCCCGTCAACCGTTGCGTCAGGTCCTCAAACTCCGCCGCGCTCGGACGACGGGCCGCCACGCCGCGCGGTCGCCTGACCCGCTGCTTGTTCACGCCGACATAGACATCGTCCCCGCTCACTGCGAGCGCCTTGACCTCATCCTCGGCGAATTCATGAAGCACAACGCCCTTCCCCTTCTCGCTGATCCGGAACAACAGCCCGCGATCACTCCCGCCCGCCAACAACGCGCCGTTGGCGTCCAATGCGAGACTCAAAATGTTCGATTCTTCCGCGGCGAACCATTCCTCGACCTTCCCGTCCGGGCTGATATGAAACACTTTTCCGTCAGGCCCTGTGCCGGCAAATATCTGGTCCTTCTTGTCCGCGAGCAGCGCCCAAATGTACGGCGCGCGCAGCCGGCACCAGGCCTCTTCGGGCTTCGGGCTGGCGGCCTTGGCGCTCGTTGAGATTTTGTAGATTTTGCCGTCGGGCATCGTCGCGGCGTACAGATTGCCGCGCGAATCCAGCGTGAGCGCGGTCACCGCGATGGAATCCGCTTCCAGAAGCTTCGTGGTCCGGCCATCCTTGCCCAGCGCGTACACATCCGCGGGCGAACCCGTGCCGAAGTAAATCGTCCCGTCGCGATCGACCGCGGAACACCAAATCTCCTTGGCGAATTCGCCGAGCTTCGTCGCGTCGTACCCCAACCGCAACTGGCCGTCACTGGTGACGACGAGCCGCTGCAGTTTGCCGGTCATGAAATCATCCGGCGATTTCAATTCCCATTGCTCCGTCTTTACGGCGAAGGATGAGCTGTATACGAGAACGGACGAAAGTAGAACCAGGGTTGTTATTCTCATGCGCGGTTATTCCTGTCGAATCGGGACGCGGACGGTGGCCTGACCGCTGAGCACCCAATCGGTCGGTTCCACCAACTGCTGGAGATCGGCGGCCGCCGTCACGTTGCCGCTGCTCGAGTCCTCCAAGATGCCAACAACGCTCGCGGGAAGTTGCTTCAACAACTTGCCGCGGTACTGCATCCCCTGACCGGCCGTCGGCGTTAACGCGACCAGGTCCGTGTTGCGATGTCCCTTCTCGATCACGTCCAGATAGTCGTCCAAGCTGTCCGGCGACGCGGCGTCAATCGGCGCGGCGTCTCCGGCCACGACGGTGACCGCGAGCGCCCGCATCGTGTCGGTGGCCGCCGGTACCTGGATGGGGATCGTTTTCGTGACCTCGGGCTGGCCGAATGGTTTGAGCACGACAGCCAGCGGCACGGTTTCGCCCCGCTCGACTTCCGATTTGTTGAAGTACACTCGCTTGATCTCGGCGGTCTGGCGGCGGAGCGTCGCGTCCACCTTCACCGCCAGACGATTGACCGTCGGGCTGCCATAGGGCGTGTTGACCATGGCGACCAGCGGCATCAGCGCCTCCATATCAACTAGTCCTCCTCCCGGATTGAAAAACGTATCGGTTACCGCCACGGTCCGCGGCGATCCGCCGTTTTTCGTCGGGCCGAGTTCGGCGCTCACGGAAATTTGCGCCGTCGTATCCTGCGAGGAGCCGGAGGCCGCGTTGACGGCTTGCGCGACTCCCGCGATCACCAGTTGCGCCGTGAACGTCTGGTTGTCCATGATCTCCACGTCGTAATGTTCCGCCTGACCGGTGTCATGGTTGACCGCGTCGATGGTGAGCGGGATCATGCGGGCGTGCGCCTTCGTGTCCGCCACAATGCAGCTCTCCCAATCGCCGACCATCGCCCCGATCTCGGCAACCGGCGTGGCCAGCTTGAACGACCGTTCCAGGCTCGACATGATGGTGTGCACCTCGGCCAGCACCGCGGGCGCCTGCACCGAGCCGCCCTCAAAAAACGGGTGGCCAAACGCCAGGACCCGGTCCTTCTCGACGTACGTGGCCGTGCCCACCGCCGTCATGTTCAAATCGCCCCGCATCAACTGCACGCCGATCGATCCGCCGGGCTCGATGTCGCCGCTCCGACGCGGCAGCGCCCCGCTGCCCGCGCCGCCCGCGACCACCGGCATCATGCCGAAGCCGGTAAACCTCGAACTGAACCGCTCGATCACGCGCGGACTGAATCCGCCAAACGAAAGCGGTGTGAGCAACGGATGCGGTGTGTCGAAATCGCCCGCGTCCCGGGAAAACGGCCCATTCGGCGGCGCGAACATCGCCGGCGTCGACGACGAGCGGTCCAACGAGACCGAGGCCATGACCGTCGCCCGCGGCACGAACGGCCTTGTCATTTGCGCCAGCATGTTATGGATCGGCGTGACCCCCGCGAGCGGCTCGTTTTCAAACGTCCACCCATACGCCAGCGCCCCGATGAGCTTGTCGTTGATGTACACGGGGCTGCCGCTCATGCCGGCGATGACCTTGTGCTTCTCGAGGTTCGCCCCGCTCAAGCGAATCAGGATCATGTCCTGCTTGGGCATGACGTTTTTCAACACGCCGATGGTTTCGACCTCAAACCGCTCGGGTTTGGTGCCCTGAAACACCGACAGGCCGTACCCTTTCACGCCCGGTTGGATCTGTTCGGGCCGCAACGTGTCGACGGCGAGCACGGGACGCAACACACCAAACAGGCACAGCAGGAAAAGCGAGAGCGACCGGATCATGGCGTTAATTCTTTGGACGCCGACTTGTCCTTGAACTCTCCATGCACAAACTGGTCGATCTTGTCGTAGTAGGTGTCGAACGATTTGACGAATGCGTCCCGGTGAGACCCATGAATCTCCACCAGTTCTTTCGGTTCATGCGCCAGGACGTAGAGCCGCCGCGAGTCATTGAACGGCACCAGTTCATCGTCGCTGCTGTGGAACATGAGGACCGGGACGCGTACGTCACCGATCTTCTTGATGCAATCGAATTGATTGCGCAACAGGTATTGCCAAGGGATCAACGGCCAGTCATCCTCGATCTTCTCGAGGACCGACGCATTCGCTCCCTCGGTAATTAATCCCGCGGGCGCCACCCGTGTGGCCAGATCGATGGCCACCGCTGCGCCGAGGTCTTCGCCGCAAATATACAGCCGCTCGTTCTTCACGTTGCGCTTCTCGGCCAGGTAAAAATAGGCGGCGAGCGCGTCGCCCGTCAGCGCGCTCTCGCTGGGGACGCCACCACTGGCGCCGTAGCCATGGTAATCGATCGCAAACACGTCGAGTCCCATATCATGGAAGAGATGGAGTTTCTCCAGGCTGTCGCTCATGTTCCCCGCGCGGCCGTGGAAGAACAACAGCGTGAGGGGCGCGGCGTTGGTGGCGGGCGGTTGGTCCGGTGCCGGCGACTGGGCGGGGATGAACCAGCCCTGGATGTTCACACCGTCGTCCGACACGAGCGCGATGCTGTCGAAGGGCATCCCGGCGTCCCGGGGCGTCTTTTTGACAAATGAGGTCGGCGCATAGACGAACTCCTGCTCGTAGTCGCGCATCAGGAGATACACGCCTCCCACCAGCAGCGCCACCAAAACGAACCGGAGCCACAATCGCGTCTTGCGTTTCATGAAAGAATGCGTCTGTCCTTGGCCAACTCAGTACATACTGGCATCCGCCATGCCGCGCAACCCGAAAATCGGCGGCGTCGATCGGGATGCGCAATTCACAGCCCACAATTCAGATTCGCATCCTCGCCGGGCCGCGCCACCCGAAGTTGCGGAATCTTCCCCGCAATGGCGTCCGACCGGGCTGTTTTTCTCAATTCTCAGAAGCGGCATATTCCTTGCTCAATTATGTCATGTCCAGGTGGGACTCCTTCATGGCGCAACCGATCACCACCAAGACCGACCTTCGGACAAGGTCACCGCGCGCGCGACTCTACGGCATGGCGCTGGTGATCACGCTCTCCTACATGCTCATCGGGCGGCTCAGCAACGACAATGATTTCTGGGTCCAGGTCAGTCTCCCGTTGAGCAGCGCGTCCCTGTTGCTCGTGTCGCTGGCCGCCGCGGAAACCTGCCTGTACGTCCGGCGCGTCCAGAAAAGCCAGGCGGACCTCAAAGCCTCTCGCGTCCAGGAAATCGAGTTGACCCAGCGTCTCGCCTTCCAGCGACATTCCATGTTGAACCAGATTTCCCGCGCCTTGATCGACAAACTTGATGTCGCCCGAATCTCGACGGACGTGTTGGAGAAAATGGCGCATCTCTTTGAAGCCGACGCCGACGCTGCCTGGTTGACCGAGAAGAACGGGCAGACGCGATTCCTCCTCAGGGGAGCCTTCGGGTTCACGGCCCACAATCCCGAGCAGTTGGAGGCGGCGCACTGGACCTTCCCCGCGTTCGAGCAATCGGCCCCGGATGTCCACCCGCTTATCATTACCAACGTGGCGCAACAATCGCCGCCGGCGCTCGGCAATGTGTGCGCGCGGGAACGCGTCGCTTGCGCCGTTCTCATCCCCGTCGTGTGCCGCAACGAAATCGTCGGCCTCCTTGGTTTCTTCTACCGCAACCCCCGGGCCGTTTCGGAGTCGCTGATCGCCGAGATGCAAACCGTCGCCAATATCGTAGCCGGCGCCGTGCAAGCCGAGGAGTTGTACCGCGACCTCGTGCAGACGCAGAAGATCGAGTCCATCGGCGCTCTCGCCAGCGGGATCGCCCACGATTTCAACAACGTGCTCGCGGCCATTCTGGGTTGCGCCAGCTACGTCAAGGAACACACCGAACGATCCAGCCCGACGTACCGTTACCTCGAGGCGACGGAGGCCAGCGCCCACCGCGGCGCGGCGTTGACGAAACAATTGCTGTCGTTCGCGCGCCGGGAAGGTCCGCACCTGACGGTCGTCAATCCCAACGAGTGCATCGAGCAGACGCTCAAAATGCTCGATCACAGCTTTGATAAATCCATTCTCATCCAACGCCAGTTCGCCACGACCCTTCATTCGGTCGAGGTCGATCCGTCGCAACTGGAACAGGTCTTCCTCAACATCGCCGTCAATGCCCGCGACGCGATGCCCGATGGCGGCTACCTCACCATCACCACCCGCAACGTTCTTCTGGACGCGGCCAACCCGTTCCGTCCCGCGGTGTCCCTGCCCGATGGCGACTACGTGCTGCTGTCGTTTCGCGACACGGGTTGCGGGATGGACGCGGCTACGCTCGCGCGCATGTTCGAGCCGTTCTTCACCACCAAACAGGCCGGCAAAGGCGCCGGCTTGGGATTGTCGCTGGTGATAAACATCGTCAAGAGCTTCGGGGGCGAAATCCACGTCGAATCCCAACCGGGACAGGGAAGCCTGTTCGAGATTTTTCTGCCTGCGTCCCGGAAGACGATTACGGCTGCGCCGTCCCAACCGGAAGCGACGACCCGCGGCGGTCACGAGTGCATCCTGCTGGCCGAGGACGAGGAAATTATCCGCGAGATGGCGCAACTGGGACTCGAATCGAAAGGGTACACGGTGCTCACCGCGCCCGATGGCGCCACGGCGCTTTCGACGTTCCGCCAGCGCCAGGACGAAATCGATCTGGTGATCGCCGACATGGTGATGCCGTGCATCGGCGGACCGGAATTATTCGCGCGGATGAAGGAGATCGATCCCGGCGTGCGGGTCATCGTCTCCAGCGGCTACAGCCACGACCAGGAAGGACGGCGGATGCTGCGCCACGGCTGTCTCGGTTACCTCCAAAAACCCTACAACATGGAATCGCTCAATCAACTCGTCCGCAACGTCCTCGATTCGGGGTTGTAAAACCAGCTCCCCGCTTGGGACGGTTTGCGAACCCTGTCGTTTCGCACACCAAGGACTTTCAACTACTTGCCTTTCCCAGCGTCATCCAGGAGTTCCCACGCGTGACCCCGAAATATGTATTTCCTATTGTCGCTTACTGATCTTCGCACCTCTCCCGGCCCAAACCCGTTCATCATGCCTTGCACCTCAATCCAGGTATTAGAGCAAAGAATGTAGAACTTCATGCCGTCTTTCCTGTTTTGAACCATCGCATCAAACACTGAATCTCCATCAATGTCTGTGTACACCGTATAAGCTGAAAGGTCTCGCCCACCTTGTCCCCCCTTTTGCGGCATTACCCATGACCTTGTCGGGTCCGTTCGCAACGTCAGCCATGCTGACGAAAGGCGATTCGTGCAAGTAGCGATCTCATATTCCACGTATTCGCCGCGGTGACGATCCACCGTATTTGTTTGCCCAACAGCAGTGTGCGAAGCTCCAACAACAACAAGCACACCAACAATGAGTTTTTTCATCGCTCCCTCCAATTGTCATGATAACAAGACCAATCCCCGTCACGAGTACCAAATCTGTGAATCGAACACTTCTCAGCTTACCTCCTGGGTTTCGCGAGCCCACCCCCTCACCAGAGGTTCCCCATTTGCTTCTGCTTTTCCGCAGGCAGTCGACGCGAACATTGGTTTGTCCGACCGCGATAATCAGCCCCCCCACTCAGAACTCGAACCGTTATCAAACAGAGCCGCGAGTCAACTGGACAAACAACACCGGCCCGACGTTGCGGGTGATGACGACACCGTTGGAGCCCTTCTGGACAAGCAGGAGCGATTGTTCGGCGTGCGCTTCGCCGACGGGTATGGCCATGCGGCCACTGGGCTTGAGCTGCTCGATCAACGGCGGCGGGATGTGCTCGGCACCGGCGGTCACGACAATCGCATCGAACGGCGCGTGCTCGGGCCAGCCGAGATAGCCGTCGGCGTGTTTGATATGCACGTTCTGGTAGCCGAGACGCCGCAACCGGTCCGCCGATTCCTTGGCCAGCGGCTCGATGATCTCAACCGAGTACACCTCCCCGGCAATTTCGGCGAGAACCGCCGTCTGGTACCCGCAACCGGTGCCGACCTCCAGCACCTTCGCCCCGGGCGTGAGATGTAATAATTCCGTCATCAGCGCGACGATATACGGCTGGGAAATGGTTTGTCCGTAACCGATGGGAAGCGGATGGTCCTCGTAGGCCGCATCGGCCTGATCTTCGGGTACGAATTCGTGCCGGGGAACCTTGCGCATCGCGGCCAGGACGCGGGGATCGGAAACCCCGCGGGATTCGATTTGTTCTCGAACCATCACCCATCACCTCCGGCGCCACCGCGGCCATGCGCCTGTCGCACGATCATCAGCCAGCCGCGCCTACGTCGCGTCTTCCTCGGGCAACGAAGCCTGGCCGCCTTTGCGGGCCAGGTACTCCTCGACGCGCAGCAGCCCGCCTTCGCCCGCGCGACGAATCACCTTGAGAAGATTGTCCATCGAGGAGACTTCCTCGAGTTGTTCCTTGACGAACCACTGCAGGAAATTGTCCGTGGTGTAATTGACTTCCTTCTTCGCCAGATCGACGAGCTTGTGTATCTGCTGGGTCACCTCGACTTCCCAGTCCAGCGAGAGTTGGACCGCTTCCTCGGCGGAGGCGAATTTGTTCTGGGGCGCCTTGACGGTGGGGATGACCACGTCGCCGTCGGTCTCGACGAGGAACTTCACGAAGCGCATGGCGTGGTCGCGTTCTTCCTCGGCCTGCTGGTAGAAATGGGCGGCCAACTGCGGCAGCGCTTCCGCATCGAAGTGCGCGGCGATGGCCACGTATTGCAGGGAAGCGCCAAACTCGTTTCCAATTTGCTGGTTGATCGCGTCGTTGATCTTTTTGCTGATAAGCATGACGCGGGCAAGAATGTGACGACCGGAAGGCGAATGCAATTCTATTTTGTGCCCAGCTTGTCTTTGTCGATCGGCGGGCGCGCCGGTGGCGCCGTTTTGCGTAATAGTCTGCCCTTGGCGAGATACATGGATTGCCGGGCAAACGCGACGGCAAATTCGCGGAAGTTTTCCGGTTGCTTGATTTTGTAGGCCTTGATCGCCTCACCGACGGCGTCTTGCCCAATCTTGTAAAGAAGCTCGGGCTTCACCTGTCGCTGCGCCACTTCCGCGGACAGCACGCGCAGATTTTGGTCCATCAATTGCAAAATCTCTTCCCGGGCATGCCGGCCGAGAAGGCCCTTGGCCTTCTTGACCAGGGCCCGGTCGATCTCGGCGTCTGGCGTGCCGGTTCCCCCCAACGAGGCGTAATCGAGGCTAATGATCGGCTTGTTCGGTTTCGATCCCATACGAAGGCAATTCAAATGCCTGTAAACACCGGAAATGTACAGAGAAAACACAGCGGGGCGATACGTCGAGACGACCGCTGCTATTTCCGCAATGTGCGCCTCCAAACCGTCAAGCTTTTCGCGCCACCCATCGGATAGTGCGCTCCATCACCGGCATCGACAGCAAAATGCTAATGTGCCCGTGCCGCGGACGCCACAATTCCGGCCCGCCCCATGCCGCGCACAACTCCTCGATCGTCGCGATGGGCGCAAACAAATCATGCTCGGAGGCGACGATGAGAATATTGTCGAGCGTCACCTTCGGTCGGCGGGTCGCGAGGTTCAATGAGTCCAGCCGCACCTTCGTGCCGCCGAGACTGCGGCGAATCGGCGCGCAGAAATCGACTTCGGCAATGAGCCGGTCCATGCGCGCCACCGGCGTCATCAACACCACAAAATCCACACGCGAATCCGCGCACACCAACATTCCGCTCAGCCACGCCCCCAGCGAAATACCCCACAGCCCAATTCGTGGACAGCCCTGTTCCCTGAGCCACGCGACCAGGGCGCGCGCATCCGCCATGGCTTGATGGGCCGCCTGCGCCACGTGAACCAGGTCACCCGACAGGAAGTTGTGGACGGCTTGCCGGCCGCGCGGTTTGCGCCGGCTGTGGTAGGGCAACTCGAACATGGCCACGTTCACACCCCGCTTTGTCAGCCGCCGGGCCAGATGGGGAAACAACGTGCGATAAGCCGTCCGTGCATTCCACCCATGGAGCAGGACGAGCGTCGGCTTGTCCTGCCATCGTTTCGATGCGGTATACAGCCGACCGTGCACCGTGTTGTTCCGTTTCCACAGCGATGGGACCGGGGATGTGAATGTAAACCTGCGTTTTGTGACGAATCGAAAATCTTTCGGTGCGTCAACGGGACCGCCGAGGAAATCGGGATGATCCAGCACCGCTTGGGCCCGGGCCGCCAAGCCTTCCGTGTCCGCGGCGTCCCGCACGTTCAGGCGCGCCAGTTGAATCGTGCACCAGTCCAGTGGTTTGGCCAGGGCCGCTCGCATGAGAGAATCTACCCCCGGTTTGTCGCCTCGACAAATTGATCCAGCCGCCGCAAGGCTGCGCCGCCGTCGATCAATTCCGCCGCCAGATTCCAGCCGCTGGTGAAGTCGGCGGCCTTTTCCGCAACCACGAGCGCCGCCGCCGCATTCAACAGCACAATGTCGCGGCGCGCGCCGCGGTCCTTGCCACCGAGCACGTCCCGGACGATGCCGGCGTTCGACGCCGGATCGCCGCCCGTCAATTCCTCGGGTTTCACCGTGACCCCGCGCCACGAGGTGTGCGGCACGCGGAAATCCCGCTCGGTCTGTTCGATCCGCCCCGCCCACAATTCGGCCATGGTGTTCACACCCATCGTGGACAACTCGTCGAGCCCGTCGCCGTGCACCACCATCGCGTGCTTCAACCCGAGCAGGCGGAGCACTTCCGCAAATTTCGGAACCAGCGCCCGGTCGAATACACCAATGAACTGATGCGTCGGACGAGCAGGATTGACCAGCGGCCCGAGAATGTTGAAAACCGTGCGCTGTTTCTGCTCCGCCAGCTTTCGCCGCACCGGCGCGATCGTCTTGAACGCGGGATGGTAGAACGGCGCAAACAGGAACGTCACCCCCGCCGTCTCCAGGCAATGCCGCGCGGCTTCCGGCGGCAGTTCGATTCTTGCGCCCAATGCCGCCAGCACGTCGGCGCTGCCGCACTTGCTGGTGATGGCGCGATTGCCATGCTTGGCGACGGCCACGCCCGCCGCGGCGGCCACGAAAATTGCGCACGATGAAATATTGAACGTGTGCGCCAAGTCTGCGCCGGTGCCGACGACATCCAGTACGACACCCCCGAACCTGGCGGGATCGATCAGCGGGTCGACAGCGCGCGCCCGAAGCTCCGACGCAAACGCCGCGATCTCCTCGGCTGTCTCGCCTTTCCGCGCCAGCGCCGTCAGAAACTCCGCCTTGGCGTCGTCGGAAACAGTCTCGTTCAGCAACGCCCGGATCGCCTCCGCCACATCATTTCGTGTGAGATCCTGGCGCGTCACCTTCTTCGTCAATGTGTCCAAGCCCGTCATGGGTGAAAAGTTTACCACAAAACACCTGCAAAACGTCGAGAGGACGGCGGCAGGTCGGTAAAAAGCCGAAGCGGGACAGAGCCACGTCTGCCCCGCTTCTGGAAAGGAATTGTCTTACGACTTGCCGGCCGGAGCGGCGACGGGGTCGATGTTGACGCGGCGACCTTGGCGGTCGAAGCGGACGTGGCCCTCGGTCAGGGCGAACAAGGTCCAGTCGCGGCCGATGCCGACGTTGGTGCCGGCCAGAAACCTCGAACCGCGCTGACGAATGATGATGCTGCCGGCGGTGACGAGTTCGCCACCGTATCGCTTCACGCCAAGCCGCTTGCTGACGCTGTCGCGTCCATTCCGTGAACTACCTTGTCCTTTTTTATGGGCCATGACGGGTTACTCCTGACAACGGCGCTGCTATACGATGATTTCCTTGATCTTCAAAACGGTATGATGCGCGCGAATACCCCGTTTGCGGTGGTACCCCTCGCGGCGGCGAAACTTGAAGGCGATGACCTTTTTCCCCTTCTTATCGGGATCGACAACCTCGGCGGTCACGCGCGCCCCCTTTACGTTGGGCTTGCCGACCTGCACCTTGTCGCCGTCTGCCACCAACAAAACGTCCTCCAACGCGATTTCCTTGCCCTTCTCGCCGTCGAGGAGTTCGACCTCGACAACGTCACCGGGCTGGACGCGGTATTGCTTGGCGCCTGTTCGTATGACTGCGTACATGAATGTTTCCTCGTTCCTCTTGGGGGCAGGGTCGTGAAAAATAGCGGAATCCCGCCCGTCCGTCAACGATTATCTTACCCCATCGCGGCCCGTCCGCGAAGCCCATTTTACTGACTTGCCTGCCCCGCGCCTTGGCATTAGGGCGCTGGCGGCGATGGTTCGGGCACGTTTTGCAACTGTTCGATCGTGTCCTGTGCGGACTGCCTGACGTCCTCGTCCGGGTCGTTCAAAAAGCCCTGGAGAATCTGGATCCCGCGCTTGTCTTGCGCATCCCCCATTCCATCAATCGCTTCCATACGGACCTCTTTCGGTTGGTCCGTCCGCAAGGCCGTGCTGAGGATCGCCAGTTTCTTGTCGTTCTGGCCGTCCACATCCGTCAACGAGTTCACCAACTCGATCTTCAGTTCCTGGTCCTTTTCGCTCAGAAACAGACGGGCGAGAGAGTCGACAACATCCTTCCCGTCATCATTGGCGCTAAGTTCGTAAATAATGGCGACCCGTTTCTGGAAATCGGGCGTGTTCTGGTAGTCGGTCTCCAATTGTTTCACTTGCGCCGCCAATTCCGCCGGCGATTGATCGTCTCCGCTTGCCTGATTCGTGTCGGCAGCAGAAGCGGACGCGGCCGGCGCGACACTCGTGGTCGCCGGAGGCGGCAAGGCCGGGAGCGGCTGTGTCGCCGGCAGTGTGGTGACGGACGGCGGCGGCATCGGCGCCTCTTGGGATTCCTTCTTCGAACACCCGGCCATGACCGACAGCAGGACAGCCGCCGCGGTGGCAACAGCCAGCGGAACACGCTCCAGATTACTCGTCACCTTTTCCATATCGTCGGGGGAGCATACTCGCGGCGCACTCGCTCGTCCAGCCCCCATTGCCCTCCCGTATCAGCTGGATTTACCCCGAATTCTGCATCGGAACATGCCCAATTTGGGTTCGTTTTTGGCTTTCCAGAAATGAAATTTCCACGCCGGCCTGCACGAAATTGGGTTCGTTTCGCAATTTATCCCCTAAGCTCCGCCTGCCTTGCCGTGCACGAAGCCGAGCGGCGAGGGTAGCGCCGGAGCCGAGTTGGACGAGACGCGACCACGTAGTATCCCCGGTCGCAAACGAGGCCGTGTTGTTTCGGCACCCGAAGGGCGACGCGAACGGGCGTGAACGAAGCCAAACGAACCCAACGGTTTTCTTCAATTCTAATTTCTATAATCCGTTATTACCCAATACGATATACGCGCGATTTCGCGCCGCACTCGTTGGGTTCGTTTCGCAAAAAGTGCCTTTTCCACAGGTGGCTCCTTGTAGCCACGGCACTGCGTGCCGTGCTTCGTGCCCTTCGTGACTTCGTGGTGAACATCTATGCCCCATATTTCAAAGATCAAACAACCCAAACCGCCCTGACTATACGCTACCGTATACAGCTTGTCGATAAAATTCCGACGGCGGATAAAAAAAGAGGGGGGCACCCGCCGCGCCTTCGTGGTGAATCGATGCGCCCGACTCGCCCGCTGAAGGTACACCGGGGTCAGGTCTCATCATAAAACAATTGACGCCGAGGGGCGGGGGCGGTAGTGTGGCCGGGCATGGCCAGACCGATACGCATTGAGGTGGCGGGAGGGTGGTATCATGTGACCGCGC
>Ga0187875_10000193_pt1 | contig 55863 bp, 58 predicted proteins | sample June2016WEW_17_1_2_FD_132978 | JGI IMG/M metagenome (GOLD analysis project Ga0187875, IMG submission 132978) | Peatland microbial communities from SPRUCE experiment site at the Marcell Experimental Forest, Minnesota, USA - June2016WEW_17_10 | ecosystem: Environmental > Terrestrial > Soil >...
CGCCTGCTCCTGGATGGCAGCGACCACCAGCGGGGCGCTGTTGCCGACGTTGGTGGTGGAGATCCCGGAGCCGAAATCGATCAGGCGGTTGCCGTCGACGTCCTCCAGGAAACCGGGGCCGGCGCGGGTGATGAACACCGGCAGGGTGGTGCCGACCCCGCTCGGGATGGCCCGCTGCCGCCGCGCCATCAGCTCCAGCGACCGCGGGCCGGGGATCTCGGTGACCAGGTGCCGGCTCGGGGAGACGCCATCGGGAATGACTGCCATGGCCGTACCTCAGCTCAGACGTCGAGCGCCGTCATCACGTGCTTGACCCGGGTGTAGTCCTCGAACCCGTACACCGAGAGGTCCTTGCCGTAGCCGGAATGCCGGAACCCACCGTGGGGCATCTCGGCGACCAGCGGGATGTGGGTGTTGATCCAGACGCAGCCGAAGTCCAGCCGCTTGGCCATGCGCATCGCCCGGCCGTGGTCGCGAGTCCACACCGACGAGGCCAGTCCGAACTCGACACCGTTGGCCCAGGCCACCGCCTGGTCCTCGTCGGTGAAGCGCTGCACGGTGATGACCGGGCCGAACACCTCCTCCTGGATGATCTCGTCGGACTGCTCCACCCCGGTGACCACGGTGGGCTCGTAGAAGAAGCCCCTGTCTCCGATCCGATGGCCGCCGTGGCGCACCTCGGCGTGGGCGGGGAGGCGGTCGACGTAGCCGGCCACCACCTTGAGCTGGCTGCCGCTGTTGAGAGGGCCGAAGTCCACACCCGGAAGGTCGGGCGCACCGACCACCTGCGCCTTGGCCCGCTCCGACAGCGCCTCGACGATCTCCCCATAGACGCGCGGGCCGGCGATCACCCGGGTCGCCGCCGTGCAGTCCTGGCCGGCGTTGAAGAAGCCGGCCATGGCGATCCCGGCGGCCGCCTTCTCGACGTCCACATCGTCGAAGACGACCACCGGAGCCTTGCCGCCCAGCTCCAGGTGCACCCGCTTGATGTCGGCGGCGGCGGTCAGGGCCACCTCCCGCCCGGCCCGCACGCTGCCGGTGATCGAGACCATCCGGGGGACGGGGTGCCCAATCAGGGCGCTGCCCATGTCGCGGTTGCTGCCGCAGATCACGTTGAACACACCGGGAGGGAGGAACTCGGCGGCGATCTCCGCCATCAGCAGGCTGGTCAACGGGGTGGTGTGCGCCGGTTTCAGGACCACCGTGTTGCCGGCGGCGATGGCGGGGGCGAACTTCCAGACCGCCATCATCATCGGGTAGTTCCAGGGGGTGATCTGGGCGCAGACGCCGACCGGCTCGCGGCGCACGAAGGACGTGTAGCCGTGCATGTACTCGGCCGCGGCGCGGCCCTCGAGCAGCCGGCATGCCCCGGCGAAGAAGCGGATCTGGTCGAGGACCGGGGGAAGCTCCTCGGACGCGGTCAGCGCCCGCGGCTTGCCGGTGTTGCGGCACTCCAGGTCGACGATCTCGTCGCCCCGCCTCTCCATGGCGTCGGCGAGACGGAGCAGGGCCAGGCTCCGCTCCGACGGCGTGGCCTCACGCCACACCTCGAACGCCCTCTCCGCCACCCGGCAGGCGTGGTCCACGTCCTCCGGCTTGGAGAGTGGCACGGCGGTGAACGCCTCTCCGGTGACCGGGTCGATCAAATCACTGAAAGCTCCGTCTTTGGGGTCGACATACTCACCGCCGACGAAGTTTCCCCACCTGTCGCGCATAACGCTCACGACCACCTCCCCAGTTGCCCACGCCTCCTGTCGGGCACACCCACAACGCCCTTCGGGCGCCAGTATAATCGCCGCCCTGGAGGGTTTTCTGCCATGCGAGTTCTGCTTGTCGGCGCTGGTGGAGTGGGAACCGCGATCGCCCGGACGGCGTCGCGCTGGAACCTCTTCGAGAGGATCGTGATCGCCGATTACGACGTGGCGCGCGCCCAGCGCGCGGCCGCGACCGGGGAGCGCTGCCACGCCGTGCATCTCGACGCCGGCGACGAGAAGGCGGTATCGCAACTGCTGGCGGCGGAGGGGTGCGACGTGCTGGTCAACGCCGTCGACCCCCGCTTCGTCATGCCCCTCTTCCGGGCGGCCCTGGCCTCTCGGGTCACCTACCTGGATATGGCGATGTCGCTCTCCCACCCCCACCCGGACGAGCCCTACTCGAAGCCCGGGGTGAAGCTCGGCGACGAGCAGTTCGCCCTGGCCTCGGAATGGGAGAGCAAGGGGCTGCTGGCCCTGGTCGGGATGGGGGTGGAGCCAGGCCTGGCCGACGTCTTCTCCCGCTACGCGTCGGACCGGCTCTTCTCCAGCATCGATGAGGTCGGGGTCCGGGACGGCGCCAACCTGATCGTCGAGGGTTACGAGTTCGCCCCCACGTTCTCGATCTGGACCACCATCGAGGAATGTCTCAATCCGCCCATCATCTTCGAGCGCGGCAAGGGGTGGTTCACGACACCGCCCTTCAGCGAGCCCGAGATCTTCAACTTCCCCGAGGGGATCGGTCCGATCGAGTGCGTCAACGTCGAGCACGAGGAGGTGCTCCTGGTGCCGCGCGCCGTCGACTGCGGCCGGGTGACCTTCAAGTACGGGCTGGGCGACGAGTTCATCGGGGTCCTCCAGACCCTCCACAAGCTGGGCCTCGACTCGACGGCGCCGGTGCGCGTCGGCGGCGCCCAGGTGGCGCCGCGAGACCTGGTGGCCGCCTGCCTGCCCGATCCGGCCGAGCTGGGTGACCGGATGTCCGGGCTGACCTGCGCCGGCACCTGGGTGCGCGGCACCGGCAAGGACGGCAAGCCCAGGGAGGTCTACCTCTATCACGTGGTCGACAACGCCACCTGCATGGCCGAGTACGGCTCGCAGGCGGTGGTGTGGCAGACGGCGGTCAACCCCCTGATCGCCCTCGAGCTGGTCGGGGCGGGGACCTGGTCGGGAGCGGGCGTCCTGGGTCCCGAGGCCTTCCCGGCGGAGCCGTTCCTGGACCTGCTGAAGAGCCACGGTGCCCCCTGGGGGTGTGAGGAGCGCGTACCCCAGGCCGGCTGATCGGGGGCGGGCCGGTCCACCCGGGCGATCCCGGACACCTACGGGGACGGCGGGCGTCTCGCCCGCCCCGTCCCCGGCATCCTCGCCCACGCCCCTCTCCACGATGGACCGGCCACGCCTCCCGCCGACTTCCCCTCGAGCCGCGACCGCAGCGCGGCCGCTTGGAGCCCTCGGGGTGTCAGGGAGGAGGCCCGGTACGCGAGAATCCCCTATACGGCGACGTAGCCAAGTGGTAAGGCACGGGTCTGCAAAACCCTGATCGTGGGTTCGATTCCCACCGTCGCCTCCAAATCGCTCCCCCCACGGGAGATGCCACCGATGACCCGGTCGATCCCGTGAGGCGGGAGCAGGCATCGCTCACCGCCCAGCGCGTCGCCGCTCAGCGCGCTCTCTTCGCCCGCGTGCCGGCCGACCACGGGGATCCGGCGGCGGACGATCGCCTCGGCCGCGACGTCGCCGGCGATCAGCCGGTCGACCCGCAGAGCCCGATGTTCACGTACCTCGCCGCACGCACCCGGTTCATCGACTCGGTGGTGGTCGCCTCCCTCCGGCGGGGGATCACCCAGGTGGTGATCGCCGGCGCCGGCTACGACGGCCGGGCCCTCCGCTACGCCAAGCCGGGAGTGCGCTGGTACGAGGTGGACCACCCGGCGACCCAGGCCGACAAGCTCGGGCGGCTGACCCGGCTGGGCCTGCTGCCGGCCGCGGGGGTCGCCTTCGTCGCCGCCGACTTCACCGTCGATGACGTCGCCGCCGGGCTGGCCGCCGCCGGCCAGCGATCCGACCTCGCCACCCTCTTCCTCTGCGAGGGCGTCGCCGTCTATCTCGACGCGGACGTGCTCGCGCGTCTCCTCCGAGGGCTGCGCTCCCGGGCGGCACCGGAGAGCCGGCTGGCGATCAGCCTCTCGGTCGCCGGCGCCTCAACGGAGCGCCGCGAGCGTTTCCAGGCAAGTGTCGCGGAGGTGGGCGAGCCGGTTCGGATGATGCTCACCGCCGAGGCCGCCGGCGCCCTGCTCGCCGCCACCGGATGGCGGGACGCCCGCGACCCGAGCGGCGGTGCGGGCGAGGGTCGGGCGGCGCGAGCCGGATTCCTGGTGGTCCGGCCCTTCTGATCCGGGACGGCCGCGGTCGGATGGCGGAGCCCCCGGGGAAAGGGCGGCCTCCGGCGTCCCTCAGGTCAGGATGCGGCCGGCTCCTCCTCCCACGGCTCCTGGTCCTCGGCGCGACCGAAGAGCAGCAGGGTGAGGATGAGCAGGAATCCCGCCAGAGCCAGGTAGGGGATGGAGACGAAGCCGAAGATGTTGAATGGCGTCACCGCGCAGTCGGGCTGCCCGACGCCGCAGTTGAGGTGGATCTGCCCGGGGAACCGCTCCAGCAGGTAGTGGTAGATGGAGAGGCCGAGGCCGACCACGCCGAGAGGCAGCGCATAGAGGCGGGCGGTGTAGAGGTCGCGCCGCAGCGTGGCGACGCCGAGCACGACCACCATCGGGTACATGCAGATCCGCTGGAACCAGCAGAGCTGGCACGGGACCAGGTCCGCCCCGAACTGGAAGTAGAGGCTGCCCGAGACGGCGATCAGCGACACCAGGAACGCCGCAGGGAGGGCGATCGGCGACACCAGGTCGCGCAGCCCGTCCCACCATCCGCGCGCGGTGGCGGAGACGCGGCTGAGCAACAGACCCACCAGCGCGGCCAGGACGATGGCATCGGCGATCAGGGCCAGCACCGCCAGGGGGGTGGCGACGCCCAGGAGCGTCATCGGGCGACGCGCCCCGAGCGGGGGTCGGAGAGCACGCTCAGCTGCCGACGGTGGCCTGAGCGTTGAGCCCGGCCTCGATGCCCTGGATCGTCCCGGACTCGCAGACCGAGGCGGGCTGGTTGCCGGTGGTGAGGCAGATCGCCGCGGTGAGGTAGTTGGCGTTGCCGACGATGGCCTGGGTGACGTTGCTGGTCGGATCACCGAGGTCGGCGGCGATCTGCTTCCAGCTCAGCCCCTGGAGGATGGCGGGGTCGTAGCTGGTGTTGAAGAGGACGAACCGCCCCGCGATGTAGAGGAAGGGGTAGCCGTTGGAGGCGGTGTAGGGCGGCTGATCGTAGGTGGTGAAGATCTGCTCGACCTGCGAGTCCGGTGTCTGCAGCGGGCTGTCGTTCCGGTCGTACAGCTCGGTCGAGCTGAAGTCGATCCACTGGCTGCTGTAGGTGGCGTCCAGGAAGGTGAACGTGCTGGTGTCCGGGTCGACGTCATTGCTCGTGGACGACATCTCCTTCAGGCCGGTGAAGGTGCCGAAGCGGGAGAGGGCCATGATCATCGTCCACCGCTCGGCGGCACAGTACGGGCAGTACTCCGCGCCGACGAAGATGATCTCCGGCCTGCCGCTCGAGTCCTTGAGGACGGTGCTGCCGCTGAGCCGGCTGAGCTCACCCGATTGCCCGCCGCGGCCGACCTGGGTGAGCAGGCTGGCGCTGGGGTTGGTGACCGCCGCCAGGACCGACGCCGGCACCGGGGTGGGGGTGGACACCGCCTGGACGCTGCTGCCGGTGAGCACCACGACCAGGACCACGATCAACGCCACCACGGCCGCGGCTCCGCCGCCGAGGGCGTAGGGGGCCTGCCACCACGGTCGCGGCGCCGAGCTGGGGAGGCGCTGGGCCTGACGCCGGCGCTGCTTCTTGGTGAGCGGGCGTCCGGCCACGGCCGGCGCGGACCGGGGGCGGGCGCGGGGTGCGGGAGAGCGAGGACTCTGGGGCATTGCGCTCAGACCGGGTGGGCAGCCGGGTGCATCAGTCGGTGGGCTCCGAGACCGATTGGAGAAGCAGGTTCATGGTACGTGACGCCCCGCGGCGCACCCCGCTCCGCTATTCCGGCAACCCGCCGGAACGGGCCCGGCTACTCGCCGCGGAGCCGCCTGCGGATCTCGGTGAGACGCAGCGCGATGGCCGCCTCCGCCCCACGCTCGCCGGGCTCGTAGTACTGCCGGCCGGCGAGGCGATCGGGCAGGTGCTGCTGCTCGGCGACCCCGCCCGGCTCGTCGTGGGCGTAGCGGTAGCCGGCCCCGAACCCCATCGCCCGACCCATGGAGGTCACCGCGTTGCGAAGGTGGAGGGGAACCGGCTCGTGGAGGGTGTCGAGCACGTCCTGACGGGCGGCGCCGTAGGCCCGCTTGGCGGAGTTGCTCTTGGGCGCCATCGCCAGATAGAGGGTCGCTTCGGCGAGCGGGAGGTAGCCCTCGGGCATCCCCACGAAGTGCGCCGCCTGCTGGGCGGCGATCGCCACCGAGAGCGCCTGGGGGTCGGCCAGGCCGACGTCCTCAGAGGCGAGCACCACCAGGCGGCGCGCCACGAACAGCGGGTCCTCCCCCGCCTCGAGCATCCGGGCCAGCCAGTAGATCCCGGCGTCCGGGTCGGAGCCCCGGATCGACTTGATGAATGCAGAGATCAGCCAGTAGTGCTGGTCCCCCGCCTTGTCGTAGAGGAGCGCCGGTGATTGGAGGGCGCCCTCGACGTCGGCGACACCGACCGTCTCCCCTCCGCGCCGGCCCACCGCCACCACCGCCAGCTCCAGGGCGTCCAGCGCGACGCGCGCATCCCCACCCGCCAGGCCCACCAGGCGGGTCTCGGCCGCCGCGTCCAGCCCGACGTGGTGGCGGGCGAGGCCCCTATCGGCGTCGGCGAGTGCGCGCCGGACCAGAGTTCGAAGTGCGTCGGGGTCGAGCGCCTCGAGCCGGACCACCCGGGCCCGCGAGAGGAGGGCCGCGTTGACCTCGAAGCTCGGGTTCTCGGTGGTCGCGCCCAGCAGGTGGACCAGACCGCTCTCCACGTGGGGGAGCACCGCGTCCTGCTGCGCCTTGTTGAAGCGGTGGATCTCGTCGATGAAGAGCACGGTCGCCCGCCCCAGGCGCCGGCGCTCTCGCGCTCGGGCGACGATCTGGCGGAGGTCGGCCACCCCGGCCGCCACCGCGCTCACCGGCTCGAAGCTGGCCCGGGTGCTGGCCGCGAGCAGCATGGCCAGGGTCGTCTTGCCGCTCCCGGGAGGTCCCCAGAGGATGAGCGAGGGCAGCTGATCCGCCTCCACCGCCTCTCGGAGGACGCTGCCGGGGCCGATCACCGCGTCCTGGCCGACCAGCTCGTCGAGGCTCCGCGGCCGCATCCGGGTGGCCAGCGGCGCGGACGGGCCCACGGCCAGCGACGGTGCATCACCGGGCCCGGGGGACCACGTCGAACCCGTTCGCGGGGAGGTCTGGCCGAGCGCGGGAGGGACTTCACCGGAGGCGCCCGCCTGGTCCGCCGGCCGACCGCCCTCCCCCCCGACACCTCCGAAGAGGTCGTCCTGGGGGGAGGGTCGATCAGTCATCTCCGGCAACGCTACGCCGCGGCAACCCGGCGAGGCGTCACCACGACGGTCACCGCGCGGGCGGCGGCCCCTGGACGGCCGGCAGCTTCACCGCCGGCGCAGCCTCTGAGGGGACCGCTCCCAGGACGCCCCGGAGCGCCTGCGCCGCACCCATGAGGGCGGCCGACTCCGCGGGGACCACGATGGTGGTGTTGTCGCTGTCGGCGAACTTGCTCAGGGTGTCGAGCTGCAGGATGGCCACCAGGGTCGGGTCGGGCGCGGCCTGCTTGATCGACTGGTAGACGTTGGTGATGGCGAGGGCGCGCCCCTCGGCCTCGAGGATCGCCGCCTGCCTAGCCCCCTCGGCCCTGAGGATGGTGGCCTGCCGCTCGCCCTCCGCCTGCTTGATCGCCGCCTGCCGGTTGCCCTCGGCGATGTTGATGGCCTGCTGCTGCTGCCCCTCGGACTGCAGGATGCGAGCCCGCTTCTCCTGGTCGGCCTGCTTCTGCAGCGCCATCGCCTGGAGGATCTGCCCGGGAGGGCTGATGTCGACGATCTCGATCCGGTTGATCCGGATCCCCCACTTGTCGGTGACCTGCTCCATCTGCTGCTGCATCGCCGCGTTGATCTGCTCGCGCTGGGAGAGGGCATCGTCCAACGAGACGTTCCCGAAGGCGTTGCGGAGGGTGGTCCGCGCCTGCTGGTCGATGGCGATGAAGTAGTTGGAGACGTTGAAGAGAGCGGCCTTGGCGTCGATCACCTGGCTGAAGATGGTGGCGTTGACGGCGACGGCCACGTTGTCGCGGGTGATCACGTCCTGGCGGTCCCCGGTGCGCGGCGTCTCGCGCATGTCGACCCGGACCAGCTTGTCGAAGAACGGCCAGATCAGGCAGATGCCGGAGCCGACCTCGCGGTGGTACCGGCCGAACCGCGTCACCACTCCGTTGAAGCCCTGCTGGACCAGGTTCACGGCGGTGCCGAGCCCGACCAGCAGGAGGAAGACGACGACGGCCAGTGCTATGAGCGCGCCCATGGATCAGCTCCTCAGATGTCGGCCGGGGTTCTCAGCGGCTCCGGCCTATTGACGAGGCGCGCCGCTGGCGCGCACCAGAAGGGTGGTGCCCCGCACCGCGGCGACGACCACCGGGGTGTCCGTGGGGATCGTCTCGGCGGCGTCGGTGATGGCCAGCCACCGCTCGTTGGCGAGCAGGGCGTGACCCGGGTGACGCTCGTCACCGACCGGGTCGACGGTGACGGCACGCGCGCCCACCAGGCCGCCGGCCAGCCCCGGGAACCGGTAGGGGGCGGAGAGCCGGCCCTCCATCGCCTGCTTGAGCACCGGCCGCACCGCGAAGACCCCGCCGATGGCGGCGGCGGCGCCCGCGATCACCTGCACCCAGAGAGCGAGGCCGACGGCTCCGAGGATGGCGGCCACGGCGGCGCCCACCGCCAGGAAGAGGAGGTACAGCGCCTGGGTATGGATCTCACCCGCGGCCAGCAGGACCGCCACCACGACCCAGAACAACCACCACGCCATCTGGGCCGAAGTGTAGCCCCTCGGAGCCGTTGGCAGAGCCCACCGATCGCACCTGGCGCTGCGCTCCGACCGCCACCAGAGTACGATCGCGGATATGAAGGGAGACCGGGTGGAGATCGTCATCGACACCGGGGGAGCGGCGGAGACCTACGAGATCGTCGCCACCCGAGCGGGACGCAAGGTCGAGGTGAGCACCGCCCGCGGGGTGGTCGAGGTCAGCGAGGTGACCCGCGCCGGGCAGGCCGTTCGCACCGGGCGCTTCATGGCCACCCGGGTGATCGCCCTCGTCGAGCACCCGGCCAGCGACGAGCCGGTGGGCGCGGAGGAGTCCTCGCGTCACCGCCGGCCGCGCGCGGAGCAGGCCGAAACACTCCTCTGACGGCCGGACGTAGACTGGCGGCAGAGCCCGTTGCGACCGCAAGGAGGCAGTAGTCCGTGCCCACCGTCACCGAGATCTTCGACGAGGTCAACCGCCGCCTGGCCGAGCCGGGCAAGGCCGGCAGCACCACCGGTGCCTACCAATTCGACCTGAGCGGCGACGACGGCGGCCCGTTCCACATCGTGCTGCGAGAAGGGGTCGGCGAGGCAGGTGCGGGCGCCACCGAGAACCCGAACACGACGATCTCCATGTCCGCCGCCGACTTCGTGGGGCTGGCCACCGGCAAGCTGGACCCGACCATGGCGTTCATGACCGGCAAGCTCAAGGTCCGGGGGGACATGGCCCTGGCCATGAAGCTCCAGAACGTGCTCCGCTAGGCCGGGTATCGCAACCTCGCGCCAGCAGGCCGATCCGAGCTGATGCCCATCCCCGCCCCCGACCGCACCCGGCCGCTCCGCTTCGACTACGACGAGCCCCAGCGCGCCCTGCTCGTGGAGTGGGCGGACGGGACCGTGCACCGAATCCCGTTCCCGGTGCTGCGCCGCGCCTGCCCCTGCGCGGTCTGCGCCGGGGAGATGGGCTCCCCGGGGCGCTTCGCCGCCGGCCCCGACCTCGGGGCGGGCGAGGACGACCTCGCCGACATCGGCCTGGTGGGCGCCTACGGGCTCAACGCCGTCTGGGCGGACGGCCATTCCACCGGCATCTACACGTTCGAGCGGCTCCGCGACCTGGGCGAGAGGGCGGGATCGGCGTAGCCCTCCGGGAGGCGGCTGCTCCTCCCCTCCCCTCTCGGGAGCGGGCCCGGTGACAGCCTCCCCGGGGGGCTGGCCCGGTCCCACCGCCGCGATATACTCGGCGGCGCGCGGGAGTAGCTCAGTGGTAGAGCACTACCTTGCCAAGGTAGGGGTCACGGGTTCGAGCCCCGCCTCCCGCTCCAGCCTTCTTGACGTCCGAAGGTCCATCCTGTCCGTGGCGGCGGGCCACGCCGGTGTCGGGGAGCACCCTAACCGGTGCTGCATCTGGGCAGTCGTGTGGCCTAGGTAGGGGGCTCAATCGAGCTCAGGATCTGCTCGACCAAGATCAGGTCGGGGCTGTCGAGGACGCCAGCTCCGCTCACGTCAATACATGACGAACCGACGACGACCTCGGCGCTGACGACGTCGCCCCCAAATCCAAATGTGAGAGTGACCAGTTGGCCGTTGATCGCCATGGTGCTGGTCCCTGCCGACGGTTCCGAGGGACAACTGGTGGCTGGCCCGACATTCTGGAAGGAGACAGTGGGTTCGTTTGACGGTTGGAAGAGATACGTTCCGTTATCAGTCGGTCCGCCAAGGACCCATCCCACCGGAACAGCAACCTGGCAACACGTGGGCACAGCGATGGACACCGCCGCCCATGTTGGCGTGGGAATGGCCAACGGAGTTGATGATGAATAGCCTGACAGGGTTGGGCTCGGCGTCGCCGTCGGGAGCGACGAAGCCGTAGCTGTCACGCTCGGTGGCGGACTTGCGCTTGGTTGCAAGCTGCTGGAGGCCGCGATCTGGGAGAGACTAGAGGTCGCCTGCTGAGATACCGCGCAGCCGGAAACCGCGGCCGCAACCAGAATGACACCGGCGCTCGAGAGCCAGACTTCAAGGAAGGGACGAGCTTTCTCGTTACGGGCGGCCTCGCGGCGCCGATCGATTTGTGGCCCTGTGCCGCGAACCCAACAACCTCGCTCCCGAAACGCGGACAACTGCGACCCTCCTACGTGGCGCCCGACCAGAACGTCGAGAGCTTAACGGTCTCGGCCGCCCAGCGTCATGCCTCGCCTGCATTTCCCGCCCGGCAGGTCTGGGGGTCTCGCCTGACCGCCGAACGAAGGCTGCCATTCCAGCGGCTCCGATCCTCCTCCATCCTCGCCGGCGTCTCGTCTCAGCCGGCCTACCCGCCGTCCAAGTGGGCCCAAAGGTAGTAACTTCGAGCGCCAGAATGACGCGATCCCCAATTCGGATCGCGCCAAACTGCCACGCGCACCTTGCCAAGGTAGGGGTCACGGGTTCGAGCCCCGCCTCCCGCTCCACGATCGCTGTCCGGCCTGACGTCGGCCGGGTGCTGCCGGCCCCCCACGGGGGGGTGGGGGCAGATCAGGGCGGCCGCATCGACGATGCACCCTCGCCGCTGCCTGCGCGATGATCCGTCGATGCCACACCGGGCGCTGACCTCGGCCGAGATCTCCTTACCCACGCACCCGGCTACGGCACGCGTCACAGAGCGGATCGCCCAGCTGGCGCAGGACGTCGAGCTGGTCGTGCTCACCGACAATCACGCTGGGCAGGCGCGGATGTCGCCACTTGCGGCGGTGGCCCTGGCGCGGGAGCAGGGGGTCCGCACCGTGGTCCATGTATCGGCGCGGGATCGCAACCGGCTGGCGCTCCAGAGTCAGGTGATTGGTGTCGCCGCCCTCGGCTGCGACGGAATCGTCTGCCTCCATGGCGACGACGTTCCCGGGATCCTCAGGGTCGGCGACATGACCGGGACGCAGCTGCTCGCTGCTGCCGGGGAATGGCTGGCCCCGCTTCCCATCGCCCGAGGCTGCGTGGTGAACCCGTTCACCACCGATCCGGACAGGGAGCTTCGGCTGCTGCGGCGCAAGCTCGAGTGCGGCGCAACCTTCGCTCATACCCAGATGTGCTTCAGCATCCCCGCCCTGACCCGGTTCATGGATCGCGCTGACGAGGCGGGGCTGTTGCAGCGACTGCGCGTCTACGTGACCGTGGGAGTCCTGCGAACACGCGCCATGGCTGATCGTGCCCGCTCCCTGCCCGGCTGCGACCTGCCGGACTCAGCCTACGCCCAGGTGTGCGCCGGGGGAGGACGCGAGTTGGCCCTTGAGATGGCGCAGCGCCTGGCCGATCTTCCGGTCGTGGACGCGCTTCATGTCATGCCGCTGGGCGACGAGCCCACCGCTGCCCGAGTGGCAGCCGCCTTCCGCCGTGCCCGACGGGTCGCCGCGACGCATGGGGTCGCGGGTTCTTGACTGGCTCCAACGCAAATGAAGGCCGACAGAGCGCTCAGCGATCGCGGCCGTGACCGCCCGACGCGCCTCACGTCAACGGCTGACCTGCATCCAAACAACCCAGCGGTCTGCCGCGGGTGGTTGGACGTCAGACGGGTAGCAATCAGTCCCGGACTCCCACCCAGGTCCGGCATGTCCTCCGTCTGGGCGCGACGACGAAGGCGTCTCCACCATCGGGCGCCGCAACGAAGTCGGTGATCATGCCGAAGGGGCATCCACCAACAGTGCTTGACGACGCCGCGTCCTGCGCCCGCTACAACGCCAGGTTTGCGTCCGCGAAGGCCAAAACGGCGTCGTCGGGTCCGCTCAGAGCGACCTCGGCCGCGGCGCGACGTCCACCCAGATAGAGAACCAGTTCGCTGGGACGGCCTGACAGCGCTGCTGCAGGTTCGGATCCGAAGAGTCGGCGTCTGCCATCGTCTCGGACCAGCTGGAGACCAAAGGGCCGCGCCTTGCGTGCGGCGCGGCGGGCGATGAAGCCGCTCATTCGCCAGGACAGCTCATCAAGGTCCGGACGATCCGTGCGCGGCCCCAACCCGTTGGCTCGGCGCGCGTCCTCGTGATGGATGAAGTACTCGAGTCCGTTGAGCGTGGTGCGGACTCCAGGGATCCGCCACGGGACCAGGGGAGCCCCCGCTCGCAGCCGGGCGACCAACTCCGTCCATCCCCTCGCCTTCTCGGCTGCCCGGCGCTCGTCGGACCAGCGATGGAAATGCTCACGGAGAACCAGGTGGGCGGCCAGGTCAGAGGTCGTCCACCCCGCGCAGAGCGTCGGCGCATCGGGTCCGAGGTCGACCAGGAGATCACAGAGTTCGCGGCGCTCTCGGGCGTCGATCGGTTCAGCCACCCTCCCCACTATACCCCAGCTCGTTGACGCGTCAACGATCATTGGACGCCGATCACTCGACGCCTCGCGCCACAGCATCCTCGACAACCGCGCCAGTGGTGGCCGCGACATTGCTGATCAACGCTGCAATCATTGCATTGGGAGCCAATCAGGACTAGCCTCAGCCACACGATGTCGAGCCTGTCGAGCCAGGATCCGGGGCCAATCCTCAAGCTCGAGCCCAGCTTCGAGCGGGCGCCGTCGGTGCGGCAGATCCTCGCTCTCGCCTCGTTCCAGCAGGAGGTGCTCGACCTGGGTGTCGACCTGGGCGCCATCGCGCACCGCGCGGCTGAGAGGGCGCGCACGCTCAGTTGGGCCGACGGGGCGATGGTCGAGATCATCACAGGCGACGGCGCCGTCCACCGGGGGGTGGTGGGGACCGGCGCCGCCCCACGCCTGCGGCGCGCCGACTCGCTCCCAGTCAGCCCGTGGCACGCTCTGGATGGCCCCACGCCGCAGGTTTGCCAGGACACTGAGGATGACCCGCGGGTGGACCCCGAGGTGTGCCGCCGCCTCAGGACGCGATCCGTGATCAGCGTCCCCCTTCATCGCCGGGACGTGCGCCTGGGTGCGATCACCGTGACCTCATCCCGACCCAACGCCTTCGACCATGCCCAGACGTCCGTCCTGCAGCTCCTCGCCGGCCTGGTCGCGGCCGCAGTGATCAGCTCGCAAGTGATCATCGAGCTGCGCCGGTCCCGGCGTCGGGCCGAGGATACCGTCATCTCGAGCGAGGCGGGGTTCCGCACCCTCTTCTTCGAGAACCCGCAGGCGATGTGGGTGATCGACGCGGAGACCCAGCTGTTTCTCGCCGTCAACGATGCCGCCATCGCCACGTACGGGTACTCCGCCGAGGAGTTTGCGGGGCTGACCATCGCCGCCATCCGCCACGACGCGGCTCACCTCGCCGTCGATTTCGGCCGGGCGCGAGCCGGGAGGTCGGCGTTCAGTGCCCGTCACCACCGGAGAGACGACCGGCTCATCGACGTCGAGGTCACCACCGTGACCCTGGCGTTCGCAGGGCACGCCGGGGTCCTTGAGCTCATCCACGACGTGACCGATCGCAACCGACTGGACCGGCAGCTGCGCCAGGGCGCCCTCCGTGACCCCCTGACAGGTGACGCCAACCGGGTCTCGTTCGCGGAGAGCGTCGCGCACGCGCTCAGTCGGATGCGCCGTCGCAGCGCGACGCTGGCGCTCCTGGTCATAGATCTGGATCACTTCAAGACGGTGAACGACAGCATGGACTATGCGGCAGGAGACTCCCTTCTGCAGGCCGCCGCGGCACGCGTGCACGAGGTGCTCCGGCCCGGCGACACCGTCGCCAGGCTCGGTGCCGACGAGTTCGCCGTTCTCCTCGAGGATGTCGGCGGGGCCCGCGACTCGCTCGACGTGGCGGATCGCCTGCAGGAGGCGTTCAGGTCTCCCCTCGAGTTCGCGGGCGGCAGCCTGGTGGTGACCCTGAGCATCGGGGCCACCACGACGACGACCGCGGACACGAGTGCGGGTGAGCTGCTGCGCAATGCGGAGCTGGCGATGTACGCAGCCAAGACCGCCGGCAGGTCCAGAGTGGAGGTCTTCGCCACCAGCATGCTGGCGCCGGCCAGGGATCGCCTGGACTTGGACCAGGATCTCCGCCACGCCGTCGGCCGCGACCAGCTCCGCCTGCTGTTCCAACCGATCCTCTCGATGGACGGCCAGTCCATCGTCGGCTGCGAGGCACTGGTGCGCTGGGACCACCCGATCCGAGGTCTGGTGCTGCCCGACGCGTTCATCCCGCTTGCCGAAGAGATCGGGGTGATCAGCGACATCGACGCCTGGGTGCTGCGCGCCGCGTGCTCCCAGGTGGCCGCGTGGCGGGCTGCGGGCCTCCCAGACCTTCTCCTCGCCGTCAACGCTTCGGGGTGCGATCTGGGCCGGGGAGAGTTCGTCGACCGGGTCTCCGCCACGCTTCTGGAGACCGGGCTTCCCCGGGATCGCCTCGAGATCGAGGTCACCGAGACCGCCGCGGTGACCCAGCCGGCAGCGGCTCTCAACGAGCTGCGGCTGCTGCGCCGCGCCGGCATCACCGTCGCGCTCGACGACTTCGGCACCGGGTACTCGAGTCTCAGCAAGCTGGCGGCCTTCCCCGTCGACCGCCTCAAGATCGATCGTTCGTTCCTCCGTGACATCAGGCACGGAGACGACGAATCCCCGCTGGTGGCGGCGATGATCGCCCTGGCCCACCGGCTCGGCCTGCAGGTGACCGCCGAGGGGGTCGAGACCGCTGAGCAGCTGGCCTTCCTGCGCCGGAACGGGTGCGACCTGGTCCAGGGGTATCTCTTCAGCCCGCCCATCTCCTCGGAGCGCTTCGAAGGACTCCTCAGGAGTCAGCAGGCGAGCGGGGCGACTCGGTGATCAGCCGGAGCCCGAACGGACCGCCCACCTCTCACCTGCCGGCACGTCGGGCCTCCTCGAGGCGAGCCCGGACGGTCTCGCCGAGCGCGGCCTGGAGGCACGGCCGGAGGAGCATCGTCGCCGGCTGACGGTCGGGCTGCGAGGCCGGCGCCGGGCGCACTCCCAAGGTCGGCCTCGATTCACGGGATCGGCACGTCGGGGTGCTGCGCGGCCAGGCTGCGAGCCTCCTCCTCCGTCACCTCGGAGTAGGGAACCCGGTGGACCAGGGTCCAGTGATTGCCGACCGGACAATGCTGGAATCTCAGCGGCCCCAGCCGGATCCCCTTGAGAGACCCACCCCACACCCAGGTGGTGGTGAAGACGTGCCCCCTGCGGCAGCGGACGACGGGCCGGGGGCCGAGGTAGAAGAGCGCCACACGACGGGTCCGGTGGTCCAAGTAGTCGCGAGCCATTTGCTTGACCTCCTCATCGAGGCTTCCGGGGTCAGACATCGAGGAGCTCCTTCCTCAGCTTGCTCAGGGCACGACCGAGGTGGCTCCGGGCGGTCCCGGGTCTGATGCCGAGCTGGCCGGCGCAGCTCTCCACCGTGAGCCCCTCCTGAAGATGCAGGTAGAGCACCGCCCGCTGCGAGGGCGACAGATGCCGGTAGGCGCGGTGGAGATCGAGGAGACGTCCATCCAGCTCCGGCACTTGCGCCCTGGCCACAGCCCACTGGCCGGGAGACCAGAACACCCGGCGCTGGAGCCGGCGCCTGCGGCGAACGCACTGGCGGACGCAGACACGCGTCAGCCACGCCGACGGGTTCGCCAGCCGCGCCCATGAGGGCCAGTGCCGCCAGGCCACCAGCAGGGTCTCCTGAACCGCATCCTGAGCCTCCCCGGGATCGTCGACCACGGCGAGGGCCAGCCGGAGGAGGCGCTCGGCGTGGGCAGCGACGACGGCACTCTCGAAGGCGGCTTCCTCCGAGGCCTGGACGGTCACGGGAGTGATGGTGAGCCCCACAGAAGAAAGAGGCGGCGAGGACGCCTTCTTCTTACCCCGGGGGAGTGGAGGTGGTCACCCCGGTCAGGGAAGGGCGGCTGGCCCGGAAGCCAAGCCTTCGGCGGCCGCCAGGCCCGGGAGGAGCAGGAGCTTGCCACGCGCGTGGCCGCTGAGGCTCACCTGGAGGGCCGCGCGCCACTCGCCGAGCCCGAAGGTTCGCGCGATCGGGACGGTGAACCTCCCGTCGGCGGCCAGCCGGGCGAACTCTGGAAGCACATCGACGCGCTGGGTCCGGTCCTCGTGGAAGCTGTCGCGAACCCCGAGCTTCGCGGCGGCGGCGAAGTCGGCGATCGTGAGCACCCGCTTCGGGTCGCCCCCGGCGATCCGAACGAGATCGGGGAGAACGCCGCCGACCGGGGCGGTGTTGAGCACGAGGTCGACCGGACCGCCGTTGAGGGCCCTCACCCGGTCGACCACGCCATCCCCGTAGGAGGTCACCGTGGCGCCGAGCTCACGCAGCCGCTCTGCGTAGGTCTCCCCGGCGGTGGCGATCACCCGCATGCCGCGGAGGAGCGCGATCTGCACCGCGGCGTATCCGACGGTGCTCCCGGCCCCATGGATCAGGATCGTCTTCTCGGGATCCAGTCCCAGCCACGCGAGGTGCGCGTAGGCGGTGTCGAGCGCCATCGGCAGAGCGGCCGCCATGAGGAGATCGAGACCGGTCGGCACCGGCACCCAGCGATTCATGATGGCGCGGTCGGAAGCGCCGCCGGTCGGACCGCCGGCCCAGTCAGCGGTCCCGAACACGAGGTCGCCGGCGCTGACGTCGGTGACGTCCTCGCCGAGGGCCTCGACGGTGCCGGATACGTCGATGCCGATGCCGCGCGGCAGGTCGCCGGGGAACAGGCCGCGGCAGAGCGCCCAGTCTGCCGGGTTCAGCCCGCAGGCGTGGACGGCGGCGCGAATCCGGCCGCGCCCCGGGGCCGGCACGTCCACGGTGTCGAGGCGGAGAACATCACCGGGTTCTCCGTACGCGTGGAAGCGCAGGGTGCGCATGGTTCCAGCCGTGGCATCGGGGTCAGACATCGGGATCTCCTCGCCTGCACCCCTCGACGAGGGACCGGCCGGGGTCGACGGCGATCACGGTCAGGATCATCCCCCGACGAGCGCGCCGACCGAGGCGGCCATCCGGGGCCGATCTCGGGGCCGGGCTGATCTCGGCAGCCGGACTGGTCTCGGCGGCCGATGCGACGTCTGCTCGCGCGGGCTCGCGCGCCGACGCCGAGGAGGCTCACCGCGGCAACGGAAGCGCGGCGACGTCGCCGGCTCCCCGCCCGTGTCGTGCCTCTCCCCACTCTCAGCGCTTCAGTGCGCGCGCCAGCACCAGGACGGAGACCTCGTAGAGGGCGACCAGGGGCACCGCCAGGAACAGCGGCGTGACCGGGTCGGCGCCGGGTGTGATCAGCTCGGCGCCGATGACGATGACCAGCCACACCATCCTGCGGCGCCGGCGCAGCCACTGCGACGAGATCAGGCCGGTCAGCCCGAGGAGGACGACGACCACCGGGAGCTCGAAGGTGGCTCCGAAGGCCACCACCAGCATGGCCAGGAAGGAGAGGTACTGGCCGAGGTCGGGGAAGTAGATGGCGTTCGACCCGACCAGCGTGGTCAGGATGTTGAGCCAGACCGGCATGAGGAAGTAGGCCAGGCATCCACCCCCCGCGAAGAGCAGCAGCGCCGACGCCATCAGCGGGAGGGCATAGCGACGCTCGGTGGGGCGAAGCCCGGGCGCCACGAACGTCCACGCCTGCCAGAGGATGACCGGAAGAGAGATCACCAGGCCGGCGAGCAGGGCCACCTTGAGGGGAACGCTGAAGAGCTCCGTCGGGCTGGTGATGATCGCCTCGCGAACCAGGCTGTGGTGCCGGGCCAGGAGGGTCGTGAGAGGGTACTCGAGCACCCGGACGATCACCTGACTGAAGACCGCCGCCACCGCGGTGGCGACGGCCCAGGCGCACATCGAGACGATCACCACCCGGCGGAGCTCGGTGAGGTGCTCGACCGTGGTCATGCGCCGCTCCTCGTCGCGGCGCGGAGCGGCTGCCGGCCGCCGGAGTCTCGCCCACCGGATCAGCCCGTCCACCCTGCGAGGGGACCTCACCGAGCCGGCTCGATCGAGCCCCGGACGGCGCCGGCCGGCCGGTCTCCGGGTCCGGGAGGGGCCGCGTGGCCTGTGCCCTGCGGAGGCCAACGGTGATCCCCTCGCTCAGTGCCGGTTGTTGGTCTCGTCGGCGGTCGCACCGATCGGCGATACCGCGGCGGTTGTCGCGGCGGCCACGGGCACCGGGTGCGTGACGGCGGTGGCGGCCACCGCTGCCGGAGCAGCCTCGGCGACCGGCTCCTTCATTCCCGAGATGGCACCGCGGAACTCCCGGATCGCCCGCCCCAGGCCCGCTCCGACCTCGGGCAGCTTCGACGGCCCCCAGAGGACCAGGACGACGAGCAGGACGAGCGGGATGAGCCAGGGTGCCCGATCCAAACCGAACATGCCACTACCTCCTACTGATGCACGCGCTGATGCGACGCTGGATCCATCTCAAGCTCGACGGTGACCACCTCGCCGCCGACCACCGCGACCGGTGTGGGTCTCCCCCCGTCAACCGGCCAGACCAGGTACTCTCCGGCGGCGAGCGACGGGAAGCACGCCGCCACCACCCTGCCGCGGCTCACCCTGCGGGCCCGCAGCGCGGCGTGGGTTCTGCGCGCAGGTGCGGAGCCGAGTGAGATCTCGACCTCGCGGCCCTCGTCACCCGGGTCCGCGCAGATGACCAGGGCGCCGGAGCTGCCGCCGATGTCCAGGACCACGCAGTCCGGGTCTCCCCAGCGCGCCGGTTCATCGTTCATCCGTGATCTCCATCGCAGCATCGGGAGCGGAGACGGGCACCACCTCTCCCGTCCCGCCCCCGATGCCGTTGTCTGACCTAGCTCGGGACGTCGAAGCCGTCCAGCGGGACCCCCAGATAGGGGAATGAGCCGATGTAGCGATTCGGTCCGGGGGTCAGCCCATCGGTGACCACTGACGCGGCCGCATCCGGCGTGTACGAGGGATCGACCAGCGGATAGGTGACCCCGGCCACGGCCCGCAGCACGATGGTGAAGACGTCGTCCGCCACCCTGCGCCCGTTCGGGTAGCCGGCCAGGTCACCGCCGATCACCCCGAGGGGATTCGGAGAGCTCGCGGGCGGGATCGCCATGTTGAGCCGCAGCATGTCCGCGATGATCGAACCGGTGTAGTTCTGGAAGCCGGCGACGACCCCGGCCGGAAGCCCGGTGAGGAGGATGGCGACCAGGTCGGCGCGGGCGGCCGTGAGTCCCGCCAGGTTGGGGAACACACCGGGGTAGAGGGCGGGGATCAAGGACGCCAGCTCCGGGTTCTGCACGTAGCTGAGGAACTCGGAGTCCCCGGCCGGGTTTCGCTGGTTCCAGAGGTCCTTCTTGCCCATCGGGATGACCGCCTCATTGATGAGGGGATTGCCCAGACGGGAGACCTGCATCCACGGACCGTGGCTCTCGGGCGGCCCATCGCTGCTGAGCACCGTGGCCGTCTGCCTGCTCGCCGTCGCCCAGACGCCGATGGTCGACGCGGGGTCGGTGGGGTTGGTCGCCCCGGACCCATCGGAGGTGAGCGAGCTCTTGGGCACCCGGATCGCGATGCTGTGCACGTTCACGCTCTGGGTGGCGTCGACGCCGGGCGCGGCCGGGGTCGGGATCAGCTGCAGGTTCTGGAAGGGCCGGAGGTCGAGCAGGTCGAAGACGGCGCCGAGGTCGACGTAGAAGCCCTCGCGGCGCTGCCCGGCAAAGACGCTGATCCCACCATTCAGGGTGTGCACGGCCGCCCCCGCCAGGCTCGCGTAGCTCGGCGTCGACCGCGGTCCGATGTTGCAGGGCGGGCACGCCAGCCCCGATCCGAGCACGGTGTGGCCACCGCCCTCGGTCACCCGGGTGACGGTGTAGAACTGGCGGCGGTTGAAGTTCGGCGAGCTCAGCGCCAGGATCTGGCCGGTGTTGTACAGGAAGGTGTTGGGGTTGAGGACCTCGGTGGTGAACCGGAACTGATAGGTGATGTCCGCGACGGCGTCGCCGTCGTTGTCCACGTTGATCTCGTAGAGGACGTCGTCACCGAACTCGTAGAAGTTCGGCCCGCCATCCGGTCCCTCCAGCGGGATCCAGTTGGCGATCAGGGTCACCGTGTCCGGCTCATCCGGGCTGACGAACGCGTAGACGTCGGTGTTGTCGGCGACCGGGTCCTGGGAGATCCCCGGTGCCTCTCGATGCGAAGACATGCGTATACCCTCTGCTGATGCCCTGTCCGTCGAGATGGAGACCAGCCGCCTAGCCGGCGGCTTTGATCAGTCGACCCACGAGCTCCGGGTCGGTTGCGGTCACCGCGCGCTCACCCACCATGATCCGGACCTCCCCCTTGGAGGAGGCGGGGATGTAGGCCACCATGGAGTTGGTGGCCTCGACCGGTTCAGCGGTCGACAATCCGAGGGCTGCGCCCAGCCCTCCGGTGCCGAGCGCACCGAGGGTGGTCATGCTCGCAGCAGCGCCCGCGACTCCCGCGGATGCCTGCAGAAAGCGACGTCGAGTCAAGTCCGCCATGGCGCCACCTCGCTCCCGTCCTAGCGCTGCATCCTCCCGTCACGATGGGAGGCACATCACCCTGTACGAGGACACCCGACGGATTGGATCACCGACGACGCGCCGCGTCGGAGCCGGCCGACTGCGCCGACCCGAGCTCAGTCGTCGAGGTGCACGGAGGCCACGATCGGCCCCCTCGGCGCCGCATCGCCCCGGCCGGGTTCGAGGCTGATCGCGAGAGTCGCATAGCCGGACAGCCCTCCGACGACCGCCGCGCTGTAGCCACCGCCGGGCTGCTGCTCGAGGTAGGCGGCCGGGTGTGCCGCCCCACCGCCCGGGACCAGCCAGACCTCGTACACGGAGGTCCCGGCGGGCGGAGCGGGCAGTCCACTCACCTCCAGGGTGGCGAGGTGGTCCTGCTGGTCCGTGTACAGGTGGATGCTCGCCCCTCCCGCCGTGGTCACCAGCTCGCTGACCTCCGGCGTCGCGAGCCTGGAGGCGAGCACGCCGGCGAGAACCACCGCGACGGCGGCGATCGCGACCGTCAACGCGCGGCTGCGGGGCAGGCGCGTCCAGAGACGCTGGGGCCAGGAGGGAGTCGGAGCGCGAGACGCGGCGGCCTCGGCATAGACGGTGGCCATGAGCCGGCGACGCAGCTGGGGCGGCGGCTCCTCCGCGTCCAGCTGGAGGGGGAGCAGCGCGGCGACCCGCGCGTGGCGCTGGGCGGAGTCAGCGCACTGCGGGCACTCGACCAGATGGCGGCGGAGCGCCTCCTCCTCGGCGGGTGGGACCCCGGAGAGCGCCCCGATGGCGAGCAGGGCATCCGCCTCCTCACAGCTGAGCACGGTGGTCACGACAGCCACTCCTGGGCGGCCTGCCCGGCGAGAAGCTGGTGCAGGCGGCGCATGGCCAGGCGTGCCCGCCCTTTCACGGTTCCGAGGGGAAGCTTCATCCGGCTGCTGATCTCAGTCTGGGAGAGGCCTCCAAAGTACGCGAGCTCGATGGTCTCGCGCTGCTCCGCAGGCAGCTGGTCCAGGGCGGCGCGGACTGCCTGTCTCACGAAGCCATCGCTCACGCCCTCCCAGGGGTCGTCCGAGAACACCTCGGGCGCCGCTTCGTCGAGGGGCAGGTCGCGGCGGCGCACGTTGCGGCTGCCGCGCAACCGGTCGAGCGCCCGATGGTGGACGATGGTGCACACCCAGGGGCGAAGACCTCCACGTCGCGCGTCGAAGGTTTCGGAGCGTCGCCAGATCGCCAGGAAGGCCTCCTGCACCACATCCTCCGCAGCTGTCCGGTCGCCGAGGACGCGGGTGGCGATGGCGAAGGCAAGGCCGCCGTACCGCTCGTAGAGGCGTTCGATCCCCGTGGGATCCCGCTGCGCGAGAAGCTCCACGATGGGGTCGTCGCCGCCGCGGTCGAGCGCCGGCAGGGCGACCACCGACTCGATCGACTCGACGTCCTGCGCCTCCCCGCTCATCACCGGCAACACCCTCAGTGCCGACCCAACGCGCAACCCCGGCCGGCCGCCGGGACGACCCTGATCCTAGCCCGCCCCGGCCCTCGCCGCCTCACCCGATCCTCAGCGGCGCGGTCTGAGGGCTTCTCCCACCTACCCGATTGGAGCGATGGTGCATGGCTTGCAGCGACCGAGCGGGTCGGTCCCGGATCCCAGGAGGAGCAGGGTCCCCTCTCCCGGCACGGTGCGCAACCGCGGATTTCGTCCACCCGGGCGACGATGTGGGCCCATCGGGGGGCCTCCTGTCACGCGCCTGGGGTGGGGATGTCGCGAAGCACAGGCAATGGATGTCAGGAATCTCCGGCCGCCCTAGGCTTCCGCGATGTGTCCCACTCGGATGGAGAACGTCATGCCGCTGCGCTGCCCCCGGGATTCCTCGCTGCCTGGCAAGAGCTCTCGCGGTGCCGGGAGTAGGGCGACCGCGACCCTGGCCGCCGCCGCCATCGCCATCCTCGGCGGCGGCGCTCTCTTCGGGGTGAGCCCGGTACGGGCTGCCACGATCAGCGGGGTTCTGGTCGACGAGCAGTTCAGCGGCTCATCGATCTCCTCCAACTGGGTCGCGCCCACGGCCCCGACCGGGGACAACGCGGCCTGCCTGACGGCGAGCGGCGACGTGAGCGGCACCCCGATCCCGGGCTGCGCCGGCACGGCCGACCCCGAGGGGTCGGGCGCGCTTCGGCTCACCGACACCAACTACTACGAGGAGGGCGGGGTCGCGTACGCTCTCAGCGTCCCCACCACGTACGGGCTGGATGCCAGGTTCGACACCTATCAGTACGGAGGGCAGCCGAACGCGGACGGCATCGGCTTCTTCCTGGCGGCGTCCGATCCCAGCAACCCGCAGCCGCCGGCGGCGATCGGGGAGCCGGGAGGAGCTCTCGGCTACTCGACGTACAACGGCAACCCGGGGATGAGTGACGGCTACCTCGGTTTCGGCATCGACGTCTTCGGCCTGTACACCAGCCCGGTCTTCGGTGGCGGCGACTGCACGACGCCGAGCTGGGACCCCGGCTACATGCCGCAGGAGATCTCGGTGCGCGGACCCGGCAACGACACCACCGGGTATTGCGTGCTCGCCAGCACCGTGAATCAGGGAGGCGCCGGCACCATCGACGGCGGCACGGATGGTACGCGGGCGAGCTCGGTCGTGCCCGTGGAGATCGTGATCAACCCCGGCCCGACCAGCGTCACCAGCGCCTCCGGGTTGACGGCGGCGCCGTACTCGTTCGCCCTGGCGTGGACGCCAATCGGGGGCACCCTGACCACGCTGAGCTGCGGAACCCCCAACAACTGCGCACTTCCGGACGCCTCGTCGATCCTGCCCGCCGGCTGGTACGACAGCCGCGGCATCCCCTACCAGCTCACCTTCGGCTGGGTCGGCTCGACCGGCGCGTACAACGACTACCACGAGGTCAACGACGTCGAGGTGACCACCCTGACGGGCCTGGCGCCCGACCTGACCGCGCTGGTCACCGACAGCGCGGCCGGCACGCCGGCGCATGGGTCGGACCTGACCTACACCATCCCGGTCGCCGACGCCTCGGGGTCGGGGAGGGAGAAGGCCGGGATCACCGCGACCGACACGCTGCCGGCGGGGGTGACGTCCCTCCAGACCGGGAGTGGCTGGTCGGGGGGCGGGGCCTGGACCTGCTCGACCTCGGGTCAGATCGTCACCTGCGGCGATCCCGCCGGCCTTCTGCCGGGGGGCAGCCCGGCCACCCTCACCATCCCGGTGACGGTGGCGGCGCCCGCCGGGTCCGCTCTCACCGACGCGGTCACGGTCTCGTCCGACGACGCCAATCCCGCGAGCGCGGATGACGGGGCGACCGTGATCAAGGCGGCGACGTCGTTGGTGGCCTCGTCGTTCCCCGCCGCCACCGCCCAGGGCGGCACCGTGGAGCTCAGCGCAACCGGTCTGCCGGCGGACGCCACCGGCACGGTGGGCTTCAGCGCCGCCGGCTCCAGCCTCTGCTCCGCCACGGTCGCTGCGGGCGCCGCTTCGTGCAGCGCGGGCGCGGTCCCGGTCGGCGCCTACGCCGTCTCCGCCCATTACTCCGGCGACACCAACTATCTTGCCTCGTCCGCATCGACGGGGTTCAGCGTGACCACGTCTCCGGCGCTCCAGCTGGAGACGGCGGGGACACCCTCGAGGGCCGCGGCAGGCAGCTCGTACACGCTCCGTCTCACGGCGTCGCTCAGCTCGGCGGACGGGCCCGCATATGGCGATCCCCAGTTGACCGCGACCCTGCCGGCCGGTGAGACCTTCACGGCGGCTCCGACGGGGGGCCCGTGGTCCTGCAGCCTCGCCTCGGGTGGGACCGTGCTGTCCTGCACCTCCACGGCGGCCACCCCCATCGCAGCGGGGACGGCGCTTGCGACCGTGACGGCCGGAGTCGACATCGCCGCCGCGGCCTCCGGAACCCTCACCACGGCGGTCTCCTTGACGGATTCCGCGGACGGCGCCCTGGCGGTCAGCACCGACGCCGCGGTGACGGTATCGGCGTCCGTCACCGTGCCGGACACCGGGGCCGGCTCCGGGCGCGGGCCCGCCATCCCGCTCGGTGCACTGCTGGTGGCCATGGGGATCGTGGTTCTGGGCCGGCCCCCCCGGCGGGACCGGCACCCTTCACCGGCAACCGACCTCGACTGATCCCCCGGCGCGGTACTGTCTCGGCACCCATGGTGGATGCGGTTGCGATGGCTCCGGCTGTCGACACGCCGGCTGAGAGCGGTTGACCAGGATGCGGCGCTGCATCGTCGCCGGCCACATCTGCGCCGACCTGCGGCCGGAACTGCGCGGGGGGGAACGGATCGTGCCGGGCGCGATCGCCGACGTGGGTCCGCTCGAGATCCGGCCGGGTGGCTCGGTGGCCAACACGGGGACCGACCTCGCGGAGCTCGGGGCGGACGTGCTCCTGGTCGCCGACCTGGGCGACGACGAGCTGGGGGCGGCGGTGCTGCGCGCCCTCCCGCCCGCGGGGGCCGACTGCGGCGGCATCCGGCAGATTCCCGGCATGTCGACCTCCTACTCGCTGGTCTTCGAGTCGCCCGGCACCGACCGCAGCTTCTGGCATCACGTGGGAGCCAACGCTGGCTTCGACGGGAGTCGCGTGCAGCCCCAGGGCGTGGACCTCGTGCACCTCGGCTATCCGGCGCTGCTGCCTCTGATGTGCGCGGATGACGGGGCCCGCCTTCAGGACCTGCTGGCCCGGGCACGGCAGGCAGGAGCCACCACCTCACTCGACCTCTCGGTCGTGACCCCCGAGTCGGCCGCTGCCCGAGTGGACTGGCGCCGCCTGCTCGAGCGCACCGCCCCGCTGGTCGACCTCCTCAGCCCGAGCGTCGACGATGTCGTGAGTGCACTGAGGCTTCCCAGACCGCGCTCGATCGCAGAGGTGCGAGAGCTCGGGCTCCGCCTGCTCAGCATGGGCTCGGCCGTTGTGCTGCTCACCGACGGAGAACGTGGGATGCACCTCTTCAGCGCAGGCCAGGATCGGCTGGCGTCGGCCGGGCGCTCACTCTCCGGGAGGGCCGCGGCGTGGGCGGATCGCGCCCTCCACCAGCAGGCATCCAGCGGCGACCCCGCGTTCACGACCGGGGCCGGCGATGCCGCCACCGCCGGCCTCCTCCTCGGCGTGCTCGAGGGCGCCGGAGCCGAGGAGGCGGCGGCCATCGCCGCCCGGACCGCCGCTCTCAAGGTTGCGGGAAACCGGCGGCTCCCGCGGTACAAGCCCATCGAGGGGAGTCGCTGAGTCCGCGTTCGGCGCCCGCCTCAGCGCTGGCGGCGCCACCCCTCCTCGAGGACGATCGCCACCCACCCCGGCGCGGCACGCTCGAGATCGATCTGCAGCGCGGCCAGGCGCCGGCCCCACCAGCGCGGCGTGCAGGTCGCCGGCCGCTCGGCGGCGAGCGACTCGATCCGCTGGGGCTCGAGCATCACGTTGAGGTGGACGTCGTCCCAGAGCGTCGCGAAGATGCGCCCGCCGACGCGGAAGGAGGGGCGGCCATGGTGATCCTGTTCGGTGACGCCGGGGAGCTCCAGCGCCAGACGGCGCACCCGCTCAGGACGGATCACGCTCTCAGTCTAGGTCCTGGCCGCGACCGCCATCGCACTGTTCGGGGGCTCGCCCCCGAGGCCGGGACCCCCGCCCCCTGAGAGACCGTCTGCATCCCGATCCAGGCTCCCGAGTTGGGGATCGCCCCATCGCCATCCAGGCGCCGGCTCAGCGCATCGCCGCCAGCACCCTGTCGTCGAAGCGCTGCCAGAGGATCCCGACACAGCTGAAGCCCGCCTCCGTCAGCGCGAGCTCATGGTCCTCCAGCGATGGTTGATCGGGATGGTGGGGATGCTCGAAGCCCAGCTCGCGCCTCCTCGCCACCGCGGGGGCGAGCGCCGGGTCGGCCTCGATCGCCTCCCACCAGCCGTCCCAGGTCTGCTCGGGCGGGAGATCGCGGTCCGGAACCGCGCGACCCTCGCCGATGGCTGTCGCCAGGTGATCGATCGCGGAGCGCTCCCGGGGCTGCAGATGGTCGCCATCCAGGAAGAGCCCGCGGGGACGGAGCATGGCTCCCAGGCTGCGGTAGAGGCGGCCCAGTTGCGCCCGGTCGAGCCAGTGCAGCGCGGTGGTGGAGACCGCGGCGTCGAACCCGCTGCCGAGATCAACCAGTCCGGGGTCCGCCAGGTCCCGCTCGACGAACCGGATCCGGGTCTCTGCCTCGAGCGCGTGACGCCCCACCTCGAGGACCACGGGGTCCCGCTCGACGGCGACCACCGACGCACCGGGCAGGGCGCGCACCAGGCGCGCTGCCAGCGAGCCGGGCCCAGCCCCCAGGTCGAGCACCCGGGGACTCTCTCCGCAGTGAATCCTCACGGCGTCGACGATCACGGTGAAGCGTTCCTCCCGCCCCCGCATCATGCGGTCCTGCTGGAGCTCCCAGCTCTGCAGCCAGGCATGCCAATCGTTCGTCAAGTCAGCCACCCGCCCCATTCTCCCAGCTCGGCCCACGCCGATGGGCAGCCGAAGCCCCCGTGCAGGAGGCCCCGCCGGCAACGCCGCCGTGACCACCTGAGGGGCGAGCGCGGTCAGCCAGAATAGACCGGCGACCCGCGAGATCCCATGGCCTGCGCCCACGGGCCGCAGCCCCAGGAGGACGCCACCCGCATGGCCTGCCGTCCCTGCCCCCCACTCCCGAAGGACGGGCTCCTGCTGAGGCACCGGCGCCGGGCGGCGGCGTCCCGCCCGTGAGCGTCCCCCCCGCCGGCGACGCCGGACCAGCTCGCCGGCTGCACGATGTCGACCGGGTGGGGCTGCTGATCGCGGTCCTCCCCTTCGCGGCGCTGATGGCGGTGTCGCCCCTGTACGGGTTCGACCGCGACGAGCTCTACTTCCTCGACTGCGCGCGTCACCTCCAGCTCAGCTACGTCGACCAGCCGATCCTGGTCCCCCTGCTGGCCCGCGCCTCACTGCAGATGTTCGGAGTCTCATTGACCGGGCTCCGGCTCTGGGCCGCGCTGGCCGCCGGGGGGACGGTAGCGGCCGCGGGGATGATTGCCCGCGAATTCGGCGGCGGCTCCTGGGCGCAACGGCTCACCGCGGTGGGGGTGGCGACCTCTCCGGTGCTGCTCGGTGCTGACCACATCTTCGGCCCCACCGCCCTGGACATTCTGGCGTGGACAGCACTGGCCTGGGCGGTGGTCCGGCTGGGACGAACCGGCGATCCGCGCCTGTGGCTGGTGATCGGGATCGTCCTGGGGCTCGGCGAGGAGAACAAGCACAGCATCCTCTTCTTCGCGGCGGCGCTGATCGCGGGGACGCTCCTTTCGGGAGGGTGGCGGGTGTTCGCCACCCGATGGCTGGCCCTTGGCGTGGCGGCCACACTGCTGCTGGCCACCCCGGACATCTGGTGGCAGGCCACCCACGGTTGGGCCACGATCGCTATGACTCAATCCCTCAATGCCGAGAACGGCGGTCCGGGCAACGTGCCGATCTTCATCGTCACCCAGATCGGGCTGACCCTGGTCGTGCTGATCTGGGTCTGGGTCGCCGGCCTCGTCTGGCTCTGGCGCCGCGGCACCCCACTCTGGCGCGCACTGGCGTGGGCCTATGGGCTGCTCTTCGCCTTCTTCGCCCTCACCGCCGGGGCCAAGGCGTACTACATCGCCGGGGCCTATCCCTACCTGATGGCTGCCGGGGCCGCCGCGGTCGAGGGACGGCTCGCCGGCCGGCTGTGGAGCTGGCCGGTGGTCGTGGGGGCGGCCGTCAACGTCGCGGTGGAGATGCCCCTCGCACTGCCCGTCCTACCCCCTCAGGACACCGGCTTCGTGGCCACCCTCAACACGACGTCCGCGGAGACCATCGGCTGGCCCGAGCTGGTCCGCAGCGTCGCGTCGGTGTGGGACCGACTGCCGGCTTCGCAACGCGCCGATGCTGTGATCTTCACCACCAACTACGGCGAGGCCGGGGCCGTCAACGAGCTGGGTGGCCCGCTCGGGCTGCCTGGTGCGGTGAGTGGCCACAACACCGAGTGGTGGTGGGGTCCCGGGAACCCCCACGCCACCACGGTGGTGGTGGTTGCCGCCGGCGACATCGGCGACTACGCCACGAGCCTGCAGCGCCTCTTCGGCAGGGTTCGCCGGGTCGCGACGATCACCAACGCAGACGGGATCCGAAATCAGGAGGACGGCGGCCATCTCTACATCTGCAGTGACCCGGTGAGGTCTTGGGGCCAGATGTGGCCGGAACTCCGACACTACGACTGATCCCAGTGAGCATCGCCGCCGTGCAGCGCGCCCAACAGGCCCCGCGCCCAGCGCGGATGGAGGCTCACCGGGCGCCCACCGCCAGCGCTGCGCACGGCCCCACGGCGCGCCCCACGGCCTCGTCAGCGGCGAGGCGGCCGTCGTGCAGGTGGATGATCCGGTCGGCCCGGGCGGCCAGGTCGAGGTCGTGGGTGACGATCAGGAAGGTCACCCGGCTCTCCCGATTGATCCGCCGCATCAGTGACAGCAGCATCTCCGCGGTCTCCGTGTCCACCTCCCCCATCGGCTCGTCCCCGAACACCAGGGTGGGCTCGCCGATCAGCGAGCGGGCAATCGCCACGCGCTGCTGCTGACCTCCGGAGAGCTCGGCGGGGCGATGCCCCATCCGCTCGGCGAGGCCCATCTCCTCGAGCAGCATCTCCGCCCGGCGGCGCCCCGCCCTGCGATCGGCGCCCGAATAACGAAGCGGCAGGAGCACGTTCTCGATCGCCGAGAGCGTGGGCAGCAGATTGAACTCCTGGAATATGAAGCCGATCCGCCGGCTGCGCAGCGCGGCTCGCTCGCGCTCCCCGAGGCGGCCGGTGTCCACCGCGTCGAGGAGCACCCGTCCGGCGGTGGGGCGCATCAGCAGGCCCGCGCAGTCGAGCATGGTGGTCTTGCCGCTCCCGGAGCGGCCGACCACGGCGGCGAACTCGCCCTGCTGGATCTCCAGGGTCACGGCGTCCAGGGCCCTCACCACCTGGGAGGCGCGGACGTAATGCTTGGTGAGGCCTTCGAGCCGCAGCGTGGGCATCTCTTCTCCTATCGACAGGATTCGGACAATCGACTGACTTCGGATAGCACGTGAGGTCGGGCGCCTACTGGGCGCGGAGCGCGCGGACGGGGTCCATCCGGGCAGCGCGGATGGCGGGCAGCAGCCCGGCGATCGCGCCCAGCGCCACCGCGAAGCCGATGGCGAGCGCGGTCAGTCCCGGGGTCACCAGGAAGAGCCCGCCGCTCGGGTTGCTGCCGTTGAGCAGCGTGGTGAGGACCAGACCCAGGAGGTAGCCGACCACCCCGCCGATCAACCCGATCAGCGCCGCCTCGGCGAGGAACTCGGTGAGGATGTGGCGGGTGCGGGCGCCGATCGCCTTCTTGAGCCCGATCTCCCGCACCCGCTCGCTCACCGACATCAGCATGGTGTTGACCACGGAGAGGCCGCCGATGATCAGGGCCAGCAGAGCGGCTGCGGTGGTCATGAAGGTGAACACCGCCCCTCCGGACCTGAAGGCGCTGACCAGGGTGCTCGGCTTGGTCGCCTTGACCGTCGGGACCTGCGCATTGATCCTGGCGGCGAGGGCGTCGAGGTTGATCCCGGGCTCGGCGTACACCACCGCCCCGGTGATCAGCTGGTAGGGGTCGACGTGGCCGAGCAGCGCCGTCGGCAGGCTGTCGCCGTCGATCATCTGGGCGTCGTGGAGGCTGACGTAGGCGCCGCTGTCCGGGGCGGTCAGGGTCGGGTTGAGGATGCCGACCACCGTGAAGCGGTGGTTGACGAAGCCGGGCTGGGCATCGCTGGGTCGCACCGGGAGGGCGATGGTGTCGCCCACCTTCATGTGGAACTCGGCGGCGAACGACGATCCCAGGTCGACCTCCAGGCGCGAGCCGTCACCGACCCACCGGCCGCCGGCGAGTGAGAGCTTGAGCCGCGAGTACCGGTTCCAGTTGGGGTCGAGGTTGCCGATGAAGTCGGGGACGCCCATGCTCACCACCGAGGCCTGGCCCGGCTTGGCGGTGTCGAAGACCCCGGGCGAGACCGCCGCCACACCCGCCACCCGCTGGATCTGGCTGAGCGTCGAGAGGTCCATGTAGCCACCGCCGAAACCGCTCGACGAGTTGGCATCCGCAACCTGCACGGTGTTGCCGTAGTAGGCGATGCCCCCGGCCAGCAGGGCGTCGAAGTGCTCTGCCATGGCGCCCATGGTGGTGAGGGCGAAGATGCCCATGACGATGCCGATGACGGTGAGCGAGGTGCGCACCTTGCGGCGCCAGAGATTGCGAAGGATCTCCACGTCAGTCAGCTCCCCTGTGGCCGGATGGTCGGTCCGCCGCGGCTCGCGACCGCCCGCTCACGCGGTGCGCTCCGAGACCGGGCCTGTGTCACGCCGTCAACCGTACGAAGGGCCGTCGGCTCCCTCCAGCCGGCAGCCCCACCAGTTGCTCGGGGGGTCGGCCTCACCCCGGTGTGACGGGTGACCATGCCGGCGCCGGCCGGCTCATCCCGCAACCGGCGGCGGAGCGGATCGCGGAGGGTCCTCACGGCCGCGATGGTACGGACGCCGATCGCCGTCCACCATCGGGGATGACCCTGGAGAACCCCTGACCGGCATCGCCGCGAGGTCAGGGTGAGGCCGGGGGTCCCGGTCCGGCCCGGGCCCTCGGCTCAGCCGTGGATCAGCGGCCCACCTCACGCACTCGGATCGCGGCCATCGCCCCGCCGAAGCCCACCACCACGATCGCGACCATCACCCACAGGCCGGTCCAGTAGATGCCGGTGGTGAGCGGGGTGCCGTAGAGGTGGAAGAGGGAGAGGTTGAGCGACCAGCCGGGCCACCGGAAGAGCGGCGCCAGCAGGGGCAGGTAGAAGCTGGCCACGGCGACGACCCCGAGCACGGGCACCGCCACCCGGGGAAAGCGCGCGATGACCAGCGCCCCGATGGCGCCGAAGCTCAACGCCAGCAGCGTCAGCAGCCCGGCCGCCACCACCAGCCGGCCGGTGTCGACGTGCACCCCCTGGCCCGGCGCGATCGCGGCCGTCACCAGGGAACCGAGCGCCATCATCACCAGCGCGCCCACGAGCAGGGTGGCGCAGCGCTCGGCGACCACCGCCCAGCGCGGCACCGGCTGCGCGATCTCCATCTCCAGCCTGCCCTCGGCGTCGTCACTCGCCCAGTGCGAGGTCTGGGTGATCGCGTAGGCGGCGACGATGAGCGCCGCGATGCTGAGCCAGACCGAGCTGACCACGGCGGTCGCCGCCGAGCTGGTGCCGGCCGACTGCACGAAGCGATTGAAACCCGAGACCGAGGCGAGAAGCTTGCCGGTGCTGCGGGCCAGGGAGACGATCAGACCTGCCCCCACCATGGTCCCGACCACCCACCCGATGAGCCCGAGCCGCTGCTGCCAGAGGTTGCGCAGCACCGGCAGGCGCAGCAGCGGGTTGCCCGAGGGCGAGTGCACCACCGGGGTTCCGGTGACCCGCCCGCGCAGCAGACCGCCCATCAGGTCCCGCTCACGGAAGGCCGCGGTGGCGAGGACGATCAGGACGGCGGCGGTGAGGTAGAGGGCCAGGGTCGCTCCGCCATCGAACTGGCCGCCGGGGACGATCGCGGTGGTGAGGTCCGTCAGGTGGAAGGGCGAGATGGCCGCAACTCCGTCCAGTCCGGGGTTGACCCGGGCCACCGCGTCGAGGACGTAGAGGGCGAGCAGCACCACCCCGCCCAGGCCCAGCGCCCCACGCCGGGTGGTGGCAAGCTGCGCGGCGACCAGACCGACCCCGAAGCAGACCAGGGTGATCCCGAGCAGGGGCAGCCCCTGCTCGACGAGCGAGCCGAGTCCGACCGACGCCTTCCCGGAGGCCACCCCGGCGGCGGTGCCCAGGCCGGCGAACACCACCGCGCCCGCCGCCGCCAGGGTGAAGGCGGCCACGCGCGCGAGCACCAGGCGGGTGCGCCCGAGAGGCGAGGCCAGCCAGGTCTCCAGCAGGCCACGCTCCTCCTCGTTGCGGATCAGCCCGGTGGCGGCGGCCAGGCCCCAGGCGGCGAACACCAGGGTCAGCCAGGTGAGCCCCTTCCACCAGAGATACCCGGGGACGGTGTCCGGGCGGAGCGGCAGGGGGATGAGATAGGCGAGCTGGGGACCGAGCGCGATCGTCTGGCGTCCGAAGGTGGCCCTGGCCGCCGCCGTCCCGGCGGCGGCCAGGTACGAGGCGCCGCTCGCATAGGGCGAGACGAAGCCGAGGAAGGCGACGCCCGCGAACGCCCAGCGGTGGGCGCGCAGCCCGTACCGCACCGTGGTCACCACCCCGTCCCGGGACCGGCCGCCGGCCAGGGAGACGGTGTGACTGGAGGCTGCCGGGACCGCGGTCATCAGGCCTTTCCCGCGGGTGTCACGGCCGGAGCCTCCTGGTCGCGGAAGTAGGCGAGGAACACCTCCTCCAGGGTGGGCTCATGGGTCACCAGGTTGGTGATCGGGCCGCGCCCGAGCACCTCCAGCAGCGGGCCGAAGCCACCCCGGACCGCGCAGCTCAGGTGGTGGTCCTCGACCGTCACATCCTCCACGCCGGCCAGGGCGCGCACCGCCTCCACCGGCACCTCGCCACTGAAGTCGGCCTCCAGGCGGTGGTAGCGGAGGTGATGGAGCTCATCGAGACGGGCGACCTGGACGAGCCTGCCCTGACGGAGGATGCCGACCCTCTGGCACGCCCGCTCGACCTCGGAGAGGACGTGCGAGGAGAGGAAGACGGTGCCGCCACCGGCCGCCTCCTCCTCGACGAGCCGGTAGAACTCCTGCTGGATGAGGGGGTCGAGACCGTTGGTCGGCTCATCGAGCACCAGCAGCCGCGACGGGTGCATGAAGGCGAGCACCAGGCCGAGCTTGCGCTTGTTGCCCGACGAGTACAGCCGGTAGCGACGGCCGAGGTCGAGGTCGAGGCGCTCGGCGAGGCTCTTGACCCGGGCGGCGTCGACGCCGCCGCGCAGCCCGCCGACATAGGCCACGACGTCGCGACCGCGGAGGCCGCCCCACTGGGGCATCTCGCCGGGCAGGTAGCCCACCATCCGCTTCACCTCGACCGGGTGGGCGTGGCAGTCGACGCCGAAGATCTCGGCCCGGCCGTGGGTGGGACGCACCAGGTCCATGAGCAGCCGGATGGTGGTGGTCTTGCCCGCCCCGTTGGGCCCGAGGTAGCCGAAGACCTCCCCCGCCGCGACCTCCAGATCGAGGCCGAAGAGGCCGTGACTCTCCCCGTAGTCCTTGGTCAGCCCCTCGGTGCGGATCGCGACAGCCATGCCCAGCTACCTCCTGATGGTGATCAGCGGGCCCGTCTCGGCTCCCGAGCCGAACCAGAGCCGCAGGGTGTTCTCGTCCAGCAGGGTCATGGATCCGGGGGGGATCCCGAGGATCCGCTCGAAGGCCTCGGTGTACCCCGCCATGGTGGAGACGACGCTCTCGACGGAGATGGTGCCCTCCTGGCGCGCGACGAACAGCTCGATGGCCGTGTCCTGGGCGCCGAGGAGGAGGGAGACGATGGCCCGTGCGGCCCCCTCAGGGGAGCCGGCGGACATCACGCCCTGCTCCGCGCCCTCCCTGATGATCCCCGCCAGCATCGGCACCAGCGAACCCCCGAGGTGAAGGCGGAGCTTGTCGCGGGTCAGCACGTTGTCGTCCGAATACCAGACCCGGACCAGCGCGAGCATCAGCTCCCGGCGCTCCGCCTTCCAGCCGGCGATGCCGGTGAAGATCCCCTCCATCCTGGCGATGGCGGGGAGCTGCTGGTCGGCGGCGATCGGCTCGACCGCGGCCAGCGCCGCGGCCACCACGTGGTCGACGACCGCCTCGAGCAGCTCTCGCTTGGAGCTGAAGTAGTGGTAGAAGGCGCCCCGCGAGACGTCGAGATCGTCAAGGACGTCCTGGACGCTCATCTGCTCGTAGCCCTTGGTCTGGATGAGGCGCAGCCCGGTCTCCACGAAGGCCTCGCGCCGGATGGCGCGGGTCTCGACGTTCACGGTGCGAGCCAAGGGGACCGCCTCTCAATAACCGACCGACTGTCGGTCGAATAATAACCGGCAACCGCGAATCGCGTCAATGGGGTGTGCGGGCACGGCCTCCCCTCGCATTCCGGAACGCCCCGGGAGGCGGCCCCGACGAGAGGCTCCGGCGCCCGGATTGGAGGTCCACACCCGCCCGACCGCTGCCCAGACCATTCCCCATGACCCTCACCTTGGTAAGGCACCTTGACGTGGCCACAACGGTAAGGTACGTTGACAAACGTGGCACAGACAGTCGCCCCGGCGACCCCCGGAGCCGGCCGGCGGCGGCAGGTGGTGGCATCCGGGCCCCCGCCGGGCGCCTCGACCCCCACGGAGGAGCCGGCGGGCGCGACGGCGGCCGACGTCGACCGCCAGGTGATGGCCCGGATGGCCCAGGCCAACGCGGATCTGCTGGTGCGGGTGCTCCGGGGGGAGGAGGCCGTCGCCGGCGAGCCCGCGATGGTCGCGCTGGCCGCGGCCCGCAGCCTCGGGGTGGTGGTCGACGACATCCTCCGCGGTCTGGTGGTCCGGGCCCGCGCCGACGGGCGCACCTGGGCGGAGATCGGTGAGGTCCTTCACGTGACCCGGCAGGCGGCGCTGCAGCGGTTCGGCGGCCCTCACGCCGAGCTCGAGGTCCCCGACGATCCACCCGTGCGCCCCCTCCCCGGTGCCGCGGCCCTCGCGACCGCCCTCCTCGACCACTTCCTCAACCGGCGATGGGCCGAGCTGCGTGCTCACTTCGACCAGCGGATGCTGGATGCGTGCTCCGTGGTCCTGCTCGACTCGGTGCGAGCGCGTCTGCCGGCGATCGTGGAGACCGCCCCGGCGGGCGCCGAGCCGCGGGTCACCCAGCTCGGCGAGCACACGGTCGTGGACGTGCCGCTCAGCTTCAAGCGCGGCTTCAAGCGGGTTCAGGTGAGCGGCCGCGTCGTCTTCGACGACCTCGCCCGGGTGGCCGGGTTCTTCGTCCTGGCCCAGTCACATCTGGGGCTCTGATCACGAGGAGGTGAGAGGCTCGATGCAATCGACAGGCGGGGTGCGCTGGTTCACCCGGCGCCAGATCGGGTTCGGCTTCCGTCCGGCGACCTGGCAGGGCTGGCTGATCACCGTGGTGGCGGTCGGCCTCGCGGTCGTGCTCCTGATCCTCTTCAGGAGCTCGCGGGGCATCGGGATCGGGGCGGTCGTCGTGATCCTCGCCGCGTACGTCGGCGTCGGTGCCCTGCTGGGCGGGGTTCCCCGAACCGCGCCCGCCCCGGCACCCGACCCGCCGGCTCGTCGCCTCCCCCCACCCCCCGCGTCGTTCGGCAGCCCGGCGTCGTTCGGCAGCCCGCCGGCGGCGGCCGCCGCCACCTCGCTCGGGCCGTCCGCCACCTCGCCTCCCGCGCCGTACACCACCTCGGTCGCCACCCCGGCGGCGCGCGAGGCCGCAACCGCGGCCCGGAGCGCCGGGCCCCCCTCAGCCGAGGGTGCGGCGCTGATCGTCGACCACCTGACCAAGCGGTTCGGTGAGCGCACCGCCTTCGAGGACGTCTCGTTCACCGTCGCCCCGGGCGAGGTCTTCGGCTTCCTGGGCCCCAACGGCGCGGGCAAGACGACCACGGTCAGGACCCTCGGCACCCTGATCGCCCCGACCTCGGGGACCGCCGTGGTCGCCGGTATCCCGCTGCTTCCGGAGAACGGGACCGAGATCCGCAAGCGCATCTCGATCATGCCCGAGAACCCCGGCCTCTACCTCCGCCTGACCGTGGTCGAGAACCTCGAACTGTTCGCTGGCCTGTACGGCCTGCACCACTCGGGTCCCCGCATCGAGGCGGCCCTCGAGGCGGTCAACCTCGGCGCGCGGGGCCGGGACCTCTGCGGCAGCCTCTCCAAGGGTCTGCGCCAGCGGGTCGGCCTGGCCCGCGCCCTGCTCAGCGACCCCGCGGTGATGTTCCTCGACGAGCCGACGTCTGGCCTCGACCCGGTGGCGGCGCGCGAGGTGCACGACCTGATCAACGACCTGCGCAAGCGTGGGGTCACCGTCTTCCTCACCACCCACCGTCTCGAGGAGGCGGAGCGCCTCTGCGACCGGGTGGCGATCCTCAACACCCGGCTGCGCTCGGTGGGGCGCACCGAGGAGCTGCGCGAGAACCTCTTCAGCCGCGCCCTGGCGGTGGAGACGGCCGCCCCGCTGGCCTCGCCCGACGGCGTCTTCGACGCTGCGACGGGGGTCGAGAGCTGGCGGGCGAGTGGCGATGCGAGCTACGTGCTGAACGTCACCGATCCAAGGGTCGCCGCCCCGGCGGTCACCCGCGCCCTGGTCGCCGCCGGAGCCGACGTGCTCTCCATCGTCGAGTCCCGGCACTCCCTGGAGGACGTCTACCTGGAGCTGATCGACGAGGACCCGGAGGCGGCAGGGCGATGAGACTGGACGCCGGACGCATCCGCGCCGTGGTACGCAAGGAGTTCCGCGCCCTGCGCCGGAACCGCTTCATCATCGGGACGATGACCGTGCTCCCCATCGTCTTTCTGATCAGCCCGATGATCGAGATCTTCCGGCTCAGCCCGGGGATTCCGGAGCAGGTGGTGCAGCGGCTCGCGGGGTCGACCTTCCTCCTGCTGCTGATCGTCCCCGTGGTGGTCCCGGCCGCCATCGCCGCCTACTCGGTGGTGGGTGAGCGCGAGCAGGGGACTCTGGAGCCTCTGCTGACGACCCCGGTGCGCCGCGAGGAGCTGCTGCTGGGCAAGGCGGCGGCGGCGATCGTCCCATCGGTCGCGATCGCCTACCTCCTCTTCGCGATCGTCGCCATCTCCGCCAAGCTCTTCGCCGCCAACCCCGCGGTGACCACGGCCCTCCTGCAGAGCTCGCAGCTCGTCGGCGAGATCCTCTTCGCGCCGCTCCTCGCAGGTTGGTCGATCTGGGTGGGGATCGCCATCTCGTCGCGGGCGAGCGACGTCCGGGTGGCCCAGCAGCTGGGGACGCTCGCCAGCCTCCCGCCGCTGGGCGTCGTCGTGCTCATCGACCTCCAGGTCCTGACCCCCAGCGTCGGCCTCGCGCTGGCGTTCGCCGCGGTGCTGCTGGTCGCGGACCTCGGGATGTGGCGCGTGGTCTCCGCCCTGTTCGACCGGGAGCGGCTGCTCACCGGGGCCCGGGCGACCTCCGATCGCGCGCGGCGCGCCGCCGGCTGACCGTGAGCCGGTGCGTGATCCTGCTCCGCGGGGTCAACGTGGGCGGGAACAACCTCATCCCCATGGGCGAGCTGCGCGCGCTGCTCACCGAGGCGGGGTTCGGCGGTGTCGAGACGTACCTCCAGAGCGGAAACGTCACGGTCTCCACGGACGCGACCCCCGAGGCGGCGGCGCGGCGATGCGAGACTCTCATCGCAAAGCGCTTCGGCCTGGAGATCCGCTCCCTGGTACGCACCCATGCGGAGCTGGAGGCAGTGGTGCGGGCCGACCCCCTGGACGGCGCGGGCGACGACCCGCGGCGGTACCAGGTGACCTTCCTGGAGTCGCCACCCGATCCGGAGATCATCCCGGTGCTGAGCACCGCGGCGATCGCGGGCGAGCGGTTCGCGGTGGTCGGCCGCGAGATCTACGCCTGGCATCCGCAGGGCATCGCCGGATCCCGGCTCGCGGCCCTGCTGGGGGGACGCGCGCTCAAGCTCGCCGCCACCACCCGCAACTGGACGACGGTCACCAAGCTGCTGGCGATGAGCGCCGGCTGAGGCGCCTGCGCGCGGCGCCGGCGTCAGGCCGCCGGTGGTCCCTGCGCCAGGAGCTCGGCGAGCAGGGTCCGCACCCGCTGGTCGATCTGGTCGCGAATGCGACGCACCACCGGGAGCGGCTTCCCCGCCGGGTCCTCCAGCGCCCAGTCGAGATACCGCTTCCCGGGGAAGAAGGGGCAGGCGTCGCCGCAGCCCATGGTGATGACCACGTCCGCGCCCCGAACCGCCCCGTCGGTCAGTGGCTTGGGGAACTCCCGGGAGATGTCGAGCCCGATCTCGGCCATCGCCTCGACCACCGCGGGGTTGAGCTGATCGGCGGGCTGCGATCCCGCCGAGCGGACCCGCACCCGCCCTCGGGCGTGCTCATCGAGCAGGGCGGCGGCCATCTGGGAGCGCCCGGCGTTGTGGATGCAGACGAAGAGCACCTCGGGGCGCCGGACATCCGACTCGGGGCGCCCGTCATCCGCCTCGGGGCGACGGTCATCCGCCTCGGGGCCGGCCCGGCTCTCCACAGCGCTCTCGGGTGGGTGCACGGATCAGACCGGGGTCGAGACGCCGACCCCGCCGCGGGTGGTGCCACCGAACCGCTCCCTCTCCGCGGCGAGGTCGAGCGGTGCCATCTGGGCCTGCATGCCGGCGGTGATCCGGTCGGCCGGGACCAGCCAGGAGACCTCGAACTCCAGGCCGTCCGGGTCGTGAGCGTAGAGAGCCTTGGTGGTGCCGTGGTCGGTCGCGCCCACCAGCGCGCCGTGCTCGGCGAGGCGGGACTGGATCCGCTCCAGCTCGTCCAGGGTGTCGACCTCCCAGGCGATGTGGTACAGCCCCACGGCGGTCCGGCCGGCGCCCGACGCGGCCGCCCCCTCCCCGACCGTGAAGAGACCGAGGTCGTGGTCATTGGTGCTGGCGGGGGCCTGGAGGAAGACGGCCCGCCCCCCGGCCATCTCGAAGACGACCCGGAAGTCCAGCACGTCGCGGTAGAAGGCCGCGGTGCGCGCGGCGTCCCGCACGTAGAGCACGGCGTGATTCAAGCGCGTGACGGGCATCGTGATCCTCCCTCCAACCTCGTCCCGGGTGAGCCTCGCTCAGCATACGGACCCGGCGCCCGGCGGTCGCTCACGAGGGCGGCAGCGCCCTCAGCACGCAGAACTCGTTGTCCTCCGGGTCGGCCATCACCACCCAGCTCACCTCACCCTGACCGATGTCCTTCCGGGTGGCACCCAACCCGAGGAGTCGGGTCACCTCGGCGGCCTGATCCTCGGGGCGAAGGTCGAGGTGGAGGCGGTTCTTCGCCACCTTGGACTCGGGCACCAACTCGAAGAGGATGTCGGGCATCCCCTCGCCCAGCTCCAGCCACCACTCGCCGTCCTCCGGACCATGGAGGGGCTGGGCGAACACGGCACCCCAGAAGCGGGCGACCCGCTCCGGGTCATGGCAATCGACCACCAGACACTGCCAGCGAAGGGCCATCCACCGACTCTACGGCAGGCGAACCCGACCCCCGGCTACACTGGCGAACATGCGTTTGTTTGAGATCGGCCCGCTCGATCCCGACTACCCGGCCGGACTGCGTCCGATGGGCCATGCGCCGCGGCTCTGGTGGTGGGGCACCGCCGGTGCGGCGGACGAGCGCTGCGTGGCCCTGGTGGGAACACGCTCACCCACGCCGGCCGGGCTCGCCCGCGCCCGCAGCCTGGCCCGAGAGCTCGCCGATGCCGGGGTGACCATGGTGTCCGGGCTGGCCCGCGGGATCGACACGGCCGCCCACGAGGCCTGCCTCGACGCCGGGGGGCGGACCGTCGCGGTGCTCGGCTGCGGCGCCGCGCAGATCTACCCGCCGGAGAACGCCGGGCTGGCCGACCGGATCGCGGCTCACGGCGCGGTCCTATCGCAGCTTCCCCCCGACGCGCCGGTGTCACCGGCGGCGCTCCGCCGGCGCAACCGGATCATCGCCGCCCTCGCCGCCACCACCGTCGTGGTCGAGGCGGGTCCCACCTCGGGGAGCCGCATCGCCGCCCGGTGCGCTCTCGGCCTGGGCCGACACCTCTTCCTCTGCGACCTGGCGGTCCGTGAGCCGTGGGCAGAGGCCCTGCTCGCCCGGCCCGGGGTCTGCCGGCTCGCCCCCGATGCCGGGGTGGGGCCGCTGCTGGCGCGGCTGGCCGAGGCTCCGCCCACCGCCCCCATCCAGCTCGCGCTCGCGATGAGTGCGGGCCGGTGACCGGCTGCGGCGTCTGCGGCCGGCCGCTCGCGACGGGCGGCGCCGGCTGCCGCAACCCCCTCTGCGCCAGCGCCTCGCGCTGGTTCCACTGGAATGTCGCTGTCGCGGAGCGGAGCGGCCTCCTGGAGAACGCCCTCAACGCCTACAAGTACCAGGGGGATCGGAGCCGGGCCCGCGTGTTCGGCACCATGCTGGCCGGCTACCTGGCCCAGCGGCACCGGCTGCTCGGAGCATTCGACCTGGTGGTCGCCAGCCCGACGTTCGTCGGGGCAGGCGGCCGCGACTTCGACCACGTGCGGCTGATGCTCAGCGAGGCGGCCCTCCGGACCGCGCCCGGCGATGGACCGCCCTTCGACCTCGGGGACGTCCCCGCCATCGTCAAGACGGGGCCCACGCCGCGCCTGGCCGGACGCGGCCACGCCGAGCGCCGGCGCCTCGCCGCCGAGCGGCTCCGTCCCGTCCTGCGCGTCCCCGACCCGGCGCGGACCGCCGGCCGGCGTCTGCTGGTCGTGGACGACGTCTTCACCGACGGCCGCACCCTCGACGAGGTCGCCCGCGCCCTCCGTCTCCAGGGCGGAGCACGCGAGGTCTGCGGTCTGACTCTCTGCCGGCAGCCGTGGCGCGATCTGACCGAGACGCCCGCCCGACCCGACCCGCAACGGTCATGATCGCGGCGGCATGGACCGCGCCGCGCCCGCCCCTCCCCCTCGCGGTCTCCGGCTCGCCCCCCGCGACCTCGACATCCTGCGGTTCGCGGTGCGCCACGGCATGGTCTCCGACGATCAGCTCACCACCCGGTTCTTCACCGGGCCGGCGCCGGGCCGCCGCCTGCGAGCCCTGGAGGCGGCCGGCCTGCTGGTGCGCGACCCCGTGCTGACCACCCTCCCCGCAGTGGTGCGAGCGACCCCGCGGGGCACCCGCCTCGCCGGTTGCGACCTGGCCCCGGCGTCGCTCGATCTGGCTCGCATCCGCCACAACCTGGCCCTGGTCGATCTCTCGGAGGAGCTGCTGGCCACCCACCCGGGCAGCGCCTGGACCACCGAGCGCGAGCTGCGCCGCGACCGGATGCGCTCCGCTCGCCGCGGCGGCGCCTGGGAGCGGCAGCGCCGGGTCCCCGACGGGTTGCTGCGCCTCGAGAGCGGCACCCGGGTCGCCGTCGAGCTGGACCTGACCCCGAAGCGATCGGCACGGCTCGACCTCCTGGCCGGCGCCTACGCGGTCGACCGCGACGTCGACACCGTCTGGTGGTACCTGCCCAGCGCGGTGGCGGTCTCCCGCCTCGGCGCTCTGGTCAGTGAGCGAGGTCTGGAGCACCTCATCGAGCCGCGCACCTGGGTGAGCCGCAGCAGCCGCTGACCTCATCCCTCCCCCATCGCACCAATCGCCCGATCCGGGCGGATGATCTCGCCCATGACGCGATCGCCGCCCTCCCGGAACGATCGGCGTCCGTGAGACGATCCGCCGCCGACATGCCACCCCTCGGTCCCGCCCCGCGGCCTCCGGCGCCCTCCCCCCCGCCTCCGCCGGCCCGTGCCACTCACCCCGCAGGCCACATCCGTCTCGGGGTCGATGCCACCGGCGGGAGGCCATTCGACATCGCGCTCCCCCACGGGATCCTCCAGCACGTGACCCTTCTCGGCCTGACCGGGTCCGGGAAGACGACCACCGCCGAGCGGCTCGCCGAGGGCGCCGTCGCCGCCGGGATCGGCCTGCTGGTGATCGACGCCAAGGGGGCGGGGCTGCGGACGGCGGCCCGACGCCTGGCCGCCGCCGGAGGTCTCGAGCACCGCGAGGTGGTGCCCGGTGCCGCGGGGACGCTCGGATACAACCCGTGCGCCGTGGGCAGCCGGGCCCAGGTCGCCGACAAGCTGGTGTCGGCCTTCACCCACGGACCGGCCGGGCAGGTGTACCGGGTGATCGCCCTGGAGACGATCTCGATCCTGGTCGGGCTGCTCCGGGGCATCGGCGAGCCGGTGACCATCCGCCGGCTCCGCCGCGAGCTGGACCGCACCCGGATGCCGGGTCTCGCCCACCGCGCCCGCGACGTGACCCCGGATCTGGCCGACGACCTGGCTGAGCTCTCCCGGCGCGGCGGCGTCTCCGCGGACGCCTTCGAGGGGATGCGGGCACGCCTCGGCGCCCTCCTCCACGGCGAGTACGGCGGCATCTTCGACGGCGAGGGCCCTCAGCTCGACCTCTCCGCCGCCCTCGGCTCCCCGGGCGTCACCTACATCAGCCTGCCGGCGCTGGCGGTGAGCCAGGACACAGCCCTGATGGCCCGAGTGCTGATCCAGGACCTGAAGCAGGCGGCCTTCCTCCGCCTGCAGCAGCCGGACCCCCCTCCGGCGATGCTGATCCTCGACGAGTTCGCCGCGCTGGACGACCCGGAGCAGATCAACGACCTGCTCCGCCAGGCGCGCGAAGCGCGGCTGGGCGCGGTGGTGAGCACCCAGCAGCTCCCCGACCCGCGCACCGCCCACGCCCTGCGCGGCTCCCTTCTTGGAGCCGGCCTGCTGATCGCCCATCGGGTGGGCCACGACGACGCCGAGGCGGTGGCGCGGGTCATCGGAACCGAGCGGGGAGTGCAGGTGACGCGCACCCTGAGCGGCGCCGGCGAGCCGGTCCGCCGCTCGGTGCGCCCGGTGGACCGCTATGCCGTCGACCCCAACCTCATGAAGCAGCTCGCCACCGGAGAGGCGGTGGTGCTCTGCGTCGCGGGTGGGCGCCGGGTGGCGACCATCCGGGTGCAGCCGCCCGGGCCGGCGGGTGAGCCGTGACGGCCTGGGGGCCACTCGCCGGCCCACCCCTGGACCCGCCTCGCTCCGGCAGGCCGCCACCCACACCCGGCACCCCGCGCCCTCCCGGCCGTCCACCAGGTCCCGGAGCCGTCGCATGGATCGCCACCGCGGTGGGCCGGCGGTGGGCGCCGGGCCTGGTCGCCCTCCTCTGTGCCTGGTCAGGGGTCTGGCTGGCGGTCTGGCTGGTGGTCGCTGACGCCGTCACCGGGGCGGTCCTCTCGGCGCTGGGCTCCGCGATCGGGGCGGCGCTGGCCGGGACCGGGAGCTCCGCTGGCCCCGGGACCGGCGCCATCACCGTCGCCGGTGGCGCCCTCCGCGCCGCGGCGGGCGGCCTGGTCTCAGGGCTGGCCGCCCTGGTCGGCGACGAGCCGCTGGCGTTCCTCGGCGCCCTGGCCGGCGGCCTCGCGGTGTCAATGGCCCTGCTGGCCGGCAGCGTGGCGCTGGAGCCGTGGCTGCTCCGGATCAGCGGGTGCCGGCGGATGAGCCGGCGCGAGGCCGCGCGGGTGGTGCCCCTGCTCCAGGGCGCCGCGGCGGACCTGGGATTGGCCTCGCTTCCGCTGCTGCTGATGGCCGGTGGGGACGATCTCCGGGTCCGCGTCCACACCCGCCACCTGGTGGTCGGCCGCAGCCTGCTCGACGAGCTCGGCGCGGGGCCCACCGGCGACGCGAGCCTCGAGGCGGTCCTCTGCCACGCGCTCCACCACTGGGCGGTCGGCGACGGCGTCGGGTTGCGCTGGGTCCGCTGCTGCGGGCTGCCGCTGGTCACCCTCTACGACGCCGGCTGCTGGATGGCGCAACAGGGGAATCCGCTCATCGCCCTGGCCGGGTGGATCGTGCTCTGGCCGGCGTGGCTGCTGGTCCGGCTGGTGGTCGAGCCGGTCGTGGCCCTCGGCTCGCGCCGGCAGGAGTACGCAGCCGATGCGGCGGTGCGCGCCACCGGACGCGGTGATGCCCTGCATCGCGCGCTCAGCCTGCTCGGGGAGCTCGAGCCCGGCCGGTCGGGATGGAACCGGGTCATCGCCGCCACCCATCCACCCCGCGAGCTCCGCCTGGAGGCGCTGGAGCCGGACCCGGAGGGGTAGCGGGGGCGGGGAGCGATCCGGGATGCCCTCATCTGACGCTGAGTTCACTGGTTCGCGATGGCCGTTACCCGGGTCGTGGCCGGGTGACGCTCAGGAAGCGAGGCACTGACGCTGCCGATCGCGCGATCTGGTGCAGACGCACCATCGCAGCGTGGCCAGCCTGCCCCAGAGGGACGGGTCCCGCGCCACTCCTCACCCACCCACACAACGGAGAAGCAGAGCGGGCCCGCCGCCCAACGATCTCCTGGTGGAGGACCAGAGCATGAATGACGGCAAGACCCCTGAAGCTTCCCGGCGCGCCACCGCTCGGCGTATCGCCCTGACCCTCGCCATCGTGGTGGGGGGAACCGGGTTGATCGTCGGCGGAGTGTTCGCCTCGTTCACCGACACCACCTCGGCGGGTCCCCAGGCGATCACCTCCGGCAAGGTGGTCCTGGCGGTGGGACCCACCAATGACGCGACCATCGCGGCCACCAGCATCGCACCCGGGGACACCATCCCCCGGGAGGTCGACCTCAACTCGACGGCCGCCACCCTCAACGACGCCACGATCACCCTGGGGATCTCGGCGAGCCCCAGCTCCCTCCTCGACACCGACGCTGTCAACGGCCTGCAGGTGCAGGTGCAGACGTGCTCGGTGGCCTGGACGCGCGTCGCCGGACCACCACCGACCTACAGCTGTGGTGGAACCACGGTCACGGTGCTGGCCACCACGCCGGTCAAGACGCTGGAGACCACCCCGGCCAACCTGACCCCGCTCAACTCGCTGACGGCGGGCGGGCAGGACTACGTGGTCATGACCCTGAGCCTGCCCTCGGCGGCTCCGGGCAACATCGGCCTGGTCCCCACCCTCTGCAGCGGCACCGCGGGCGGGACCGCCGCGACCGAGAACCTCGAGGGTTGCTCGTCGACCCTGACCTACACCTTCACCGCCACCCAGCGGGTTGGCACCAGCAAGTAGCCGAGGCAGAACCGATCGTTGAGGGGAGCGGTCCGACCGCTCCCCTCAGCGCGTTTCCAGAGGCTGGAACATCATGAATCCCGAGAGGCCGGCGGAGAGAGGGGGCTCGCCGGGACAGAATCCGGCGCGCGCCGCGGTTGCGACCGCCGCCTCGTGGATGGCTCGGGGTGCCGGGTTGGTCCGGTCTCGGGCGCGCCGCGTCGGCGGAGCCCTGCTGCTGTTCTGTGCCGGCCTGGCGGTGGTGGCAGTGGTGGGCACGGCCTTCAACTGGTGCCGCCTCGACATCGTGCTGAGCGGGTCGATGGCCCCGACCATGCGGCCAGGAGACGTGATCCTCGCGCTGCCGGAACCGGACTCCGAGGTCGCGGCCGGCCAGGTGCTCGCCTTCCACCCCCCCTCGCAGCCGGACATCCTGGTGGTCCACCGCGTCATCCAGGTGATCCGTCACGGCAACAAGGTGGAGATCAGGACCCAGGGAGACGACAACAACGCACCCGACACGTGGACGGCGGTTCTCGTGGGTGATTCGGCCTGGAGGGTGAGCTGGGTGCTTCCCTCGGCGGGATACGTCGTCATCTGGGCCACCTATGCGTGGATGCGCGTACTGGCCCTCACGATCCTGGTCGGCGTCGTCGCCTGGGCAATGCTGGCCCGCGTCTGGCGTGCGGAGCCGCGATGATCCCGGCTCGCGGAGGACGCCGGCGGTGGTGGTTGCTCTCCGCATGCCTGGCGGTCCTCGTGCTCGGAGAGTGCGGGGGCACCTTCGAGATGTTCAGCGACTCGGCCACCGCCGGACCGGGAGGCCTTCAGACGGCCACGCTGCAGGCTCCGGGCGGCCTCTCGGTGAGCAACGGTGGCTGCTCCGGCGGCTCCGGTCAGACCAATGTCACCAGCAGCTGGAACGCCTCCTCGGCTCTCGACGCCGGTGGCAACTACCTGGTGAACGGCTACAGCGTGCTGCGCTCCGCCAGCTCGTCCGGCCCCTACAGCTCCGCGGGCACGGTGGGCGGCGACCCTCCGGCGCCGGCGTACACGGACACCGGTCCTTCCGGCGCGGCGACCCCGCTCGCCTACGTCTCCTCGGGCAGCGGCAGCAACGCCCTGAGCATCAGCACGTCGAGCTACGCGACATCGCCGGTGACCCTCTCGGGAGCGGCCGGCCTTGAGCCCAACGCCCTCCAGGTGACGCCGGACGGCAGCCGGCTGATCGTGGCCGAGGCAGCCGGGCACCAGGTGCAGATCGTCTCCACCGCGACCGGGGCGGTCGCCAACACGGTGAGCATCCCTGCGGTGAATGGCACGGCCTCGAAGCCGGTGGCCGTGGCCGTCAGCCCGGATGGCAGCACCGCCTGGATCGTGGACGCGGCCAACAACCTCGTCTATCCCCTGAGCCTGACCACCTCCACCCTGGGAGGCGCGATCTCAGTCGGGATCCAGGGCGACCCGACCGCCATGGTGGTCACCCCCGACGGACGTCAGGTGTTTGTCGCCGACTACGGGTCGCACCAGGTCAGCGCGATCAGCACCGCCACCGATGCGGTCACCAGCGTCGCCGTGGGAGGAAGCACCGGAACCCCGATCGCCCTGGCGGTGACCCCCAACTCAGCTCAGGTCTACGTCGCCGACCAGGCGGACAACCAGATCGACGACATCACCACCTCGAACGACACCGTGAGCACGACCATCGCGGTGCCAAGTCTGGCCGACGGCTACGTCAGCGGCGGCGGCGATCCCAACATCCTGGCGATCACCCCGAACGGGGCCAAGCTCTACGTCGCCAGTTTCGGGGGCGGGTCGGTGGAGGACATCATCACCAGCGACGACTCGGTGGCCACGACCTTCTCGCTGCCCCCCGGCGGCGTCCTCGGTACCCCCGCGCCCAACGCCCTGGCTCTGACACCCAACGGTTGTCAGCTGTACGTGGACGACTACGACAACAACAAGGTGGACCTGATCAACGTCAGCACCGACACCCTCGCGACCACGTCCACGTCGGTCGGTCAGACCGGTGACCCCACGGGGATGGCGGTGACCCCGAACGGTGCGGCGCTGTACGTGGCCGACTACTACGACCCCAGCGTGAGCGTCATCGCCACCAGCAGCTACACACTGGTTGAGACCGTCGAGATGGCAGGCGGCAGCGCTCCCTGCGCGATCGCCATCGCCCCGAGCTCCTACTACTACGAGGTCACCAGCACCCACGGAGGCTTCGCGAGCGCCCCCAGCCCGCCGGTGGATTACGTGCTCGGCTGGAACGTCGGCAACTGGCAGTAGCGGGCGGGCGGTGGGATCCGCCGCCAACCCGGCTCCGTCGTCGCGGATGCGACGCGAGATCCAGCTCGTCCCTCCCGAGCGGCTCAGCCGGGGCCCCGCGGTCACGCTCTCGTCGCGGCGGACTCAGGCCTGCAGATCGACCAGGTCGGAGCCCGAGGTGGTCACGACTCTCAGCGAGGTGATCTGGCTCGCGTCGATCCCGGTCGAACCGTTGAGGTCGACACCGCCGGTGTAGCCGACGCGCCAGGTCCCCGCCACCTGCTCCGAGCCGTCCCTGCCGATCGCCACCAGCTCGCACTGGTCCCCGGGCTTGACCCCGGAGACGTCGAGGTGGATCCAGGTTCCCCAGGACTCGGTGTAGAACTGGGCGCTGGCGCTGACCCCGGTGCCCGCGTCGCTGCCGGAGAGATGGGCGGCTGCGACCTCCACCGGTGCGGCCGCCGGTCGGGTGACCACGAGCACCGCCACCGCGACGCCGAGGGCCGCGACCGCCGCGACCCCGCCCGCCATCGCCGCCTGCCAGCGCCGGCGTGCGTTCCGGCGGTGCCGGGCGAGCTCGGCCAGGGTCCGCTCCACCACGGATCCGCGCGACCCGGCGGCCAGCGGCGGCCGGGCGGCGGCCGCCTCCGCCGCGCTCAGTCTCCCGAGCACCGGCGTCATCTCGACCAGCGCCGCAAGCTCCTCCCGGCAGCCCGCGCAGCGGGCCAGGTGATCCTCGACCTGGTCGCGCTCCGCCGGATCGAGGGCACCGATCGCATACGCGCCCAGCGCGATCCGCCGCTCACCGCACCCGTCGTTCATGGCCTCCACCCTCGTTCCTCCAGCGCCAGCCGCAGGGCGCGGAGCGCGTAATAGGTGCGGGACTTGACCGTCCCCTCGGGGATCCCCAGGGTCACCGATGCCTCGGCGACGCTGTGGCCGCGGTAGTAGGTCTCGACCAGCACGCTGCGATGCTCGTGGCTCAGGGCGCCGAAGGCCGCGCTCACCTCCCAGGCGTCGACCGCCCGGTCGATGCCGTCCCCGACCGCCCGGCTCTCGAGCTCGGCGGAGCCGAGGACCTCCGGCCGGCTCTTGCGGGCCCGGTGCTGGTCGGTGGCGAGATGGGCGGCCACCGTGAAGAGCCAGGGACGGAGCGACCGGGAGGAGGCATCGAGGCGGTCGGCGTTCCGCCAGGCGCGGAGCATCACCTCCTGAACGATGTCCTCGGCCCTCCCCGGGTCGCCCACCAAACGGGTCACGTAGCCCAACAACGCGTCTCCATGCTCATTCCAGAGCGCGCCCACGAACGCCTCGCCGGGGTCCGCTCCGGTCATAGCGCGCGCGCTCGCCTCCGCTCCTGGCTGCACACCCCCACCACGTCCCGGCGCCAGGCGCGGTTCAGCACCGGGTGAACCGGGGTGCACAGGCTCGCGTGTGATGGGCATCGGAATGATTCTCACCGAAGCGGGCAGGACCGGCTGAGGTGACCAGCGGAGAGAGATCATGAACCCACCCGCAGCAGATGGGCCCACCCGCTCCCGACGCCACGGCGCCCTGGCCGGGGTCCGCCCCCGGCTCGCCGGCATGGTGGTGCTCGGCGCCGCATCGGCCCTGCTGGCGGCCTGCGGATCGACGTCCTCGCCGAGCACCGGCAGCGTCAAGGCAGCGAGCACCAGCACTCCCACCAGCGCGGCGGCCCCAACCCCGGCCCCGGTCGTCGCGGTGGCGACGGTGACCGTGAGCGGCAGCCCCGAGCAGGTGCTCACCGCGTCCAACGGCGACACCCTCTACTACCTGACCAAGGACAGTGCGACCAGCGTCACCTGCACCGGCGCGTGCGCCGGGATCTGGCCGCCGCTCGTGCTCGCGTCCGGGACACCCGGCGCCTCCTCGTCGCTGCCCGACTCGTTCAGCGTGGTCAACGGCGCCAACGGGCGCCAGGTGGAGTACGACGGACACCCCCTCTACACCTACTCCGGGGACAGCGGCCCCGACCAGTCCAACGGTGAGGGGAAGAGCGGGGTCTGGTTCGTCGCCACCCCGACCATGAGCAGCGCCACGGCCAGCAGCGCGACCCCCACGCCCAGCATGAGCGCCCCGGGCGGGTACTGACAGCGTCCCCCACCACCGGGGGGCGGTGGGTCAGTGCAGGCAGCCGGCTTGGCGGTGGTGGGTCGGGGCCGGCACCTGACCCACCACCCCCCGGCGCGAAACCCCTCCGATCTGAAGGGCGGAGGCTCTGCCGCGCCGGCGAAGACGATGGCAGAGAGCGACCGCGGACGGGTAGCCTGCGCAGGTGACAGAGCGCGCCACGCGAGCCTCGGGCCGTGACAATCCCACCTTCCTCACCGAGCACGCCGCGGCCGTCGCCGCGGCGGCATCGCTCATCGCGGGGCACGTGCGCCGCACCCCCACGCTCCCCGCCGACGAGATCCTCCCCGGCATCGTGGTCAAGCCGGAGCTGCTGCAGGCCACCGGCTCGTTCAAGGTGCGCGGGGCCTTCAACGCAGCACTCCGCCTGCGCCGGCTCTCGCCGGACACCCCCGGGGTGATCACGGTCAGCTCCGGGAACCACGGACAGGCGGTCGCACTGGCCGCGCGCAGCCTCGGGCTCGCCTGCACCGTGGTGATGCCCGAGGGGTCGAATCCGGCCAAGGTCGCCGCGGTGCGGGCGCTCGGGGCGACCGTGGTCACCGAGGGGGTGACCCCCGCCAACCGTGAGGAGCGCGTGCTCGCCCTGCAGGAGCGGACCGGGCTCACCCTGATCCACCCCTTCGACGCCTGGGACACCATCCACGGCCAGGGCACGATCGGCCTCGAGCTCCTCGAGGACCTCCCCGACCTCGGCCTGCTGATCGCCCCCCTGGGAGGCGGCGGGCTGGTCTCGGGCTGCGCCATCGCGGTGAAGGCGGCCCGCCCGGAGGTCCGCGTCGTCGGGGTGGAGCCGGAGCTGGCCGCCGACGCGGTGGCCTCGCGGCGAAGCGGCCGCCACGAGCGGCTGGCCACCGCCTCCGCCACCATCGCCGACGGCCTGCGCAGCATGAGCATCGGGGCACGGGGCTTCGAGGTCATCGTGGAGCGCGGGCTGGTCGACGACGTGGTGACGGTGAGCGAGGAGGAGATCGAGCGCGCGATGGTCGCGGCCTGGACCCGGCTTCACCTGGTGGTCGAGCCCTCCGGCGCCGTCGGCCTGGCGGCGCTGCTCGCCGGACGGGTCGCTCCCGCGCCGGCGAGGACGCGGACCGCCGCCATCCTCTCCGGGGGTAATGTGGATCCAGGCCTCGCGGCCCGCCTGCTCGCCACCCACGCCGCGGGTCTCGCCACTGGAGGGTCCGCGCCATGAAGCTGGGTCTGCACATCCCCGACTACACCTGGCCGGGCGGGCCGGCGAGCCTGGGACATGACCTCGCCCGGGTGGCGGGGGCCGCCGAGGAGGCGGGCTTCGATCGGGTGAGCGTGATGGACCACTTCTTCCAGATCGGCCACCTCGGCCCGCCCGAGCACGAGATGCTGGAGGCGTACACGACCCTCGGCTTCCTGGCCGCCCACACCTCGCGGGTCAAGCTGCTCACCCTGGTGACCGGGGTCGTGTACCGCCAGCCGGGGCTGCTGGCCAAGATCATCACGACCCTCGACGTCCTCTCCGGGGGACGGGCGATGCTGGGCATCGGCGCCGCCTGGAACGAGGAGGAGGCGCATGGCCTGGGTCTCTCCTTCCCCCCGATCGCGGAGAGATTCGAGCAGCTGGAGGATGCGCTGAGGATCTGCCTTCAGATGTGGAGCGCCGAGGACGGGCCGCTCACCGGCACCCACGCGCGGCTGGAGCGCACCCTCAACTCGCCCCAGGCGATCAGCCGGCCCCACCCGCCGATCCTCATCGGCGGCTCGGGGGAGCGCAAGACGCTCCGCCTGGTGGCCCGCTATGCCCAGGCCTGCAACCTCTTCCCGAGCCCCGACCTCGATCACAAGCTCGACGTGCTCCGCCGGCACTGCGAGGCCGAGGGCCGCGACTACGACGAGATCGAGAAGACCGTGCTCTTCAACTTCGACGTCGGCGAGCGGGGCGAGAAGGCCGGCGAGATCGTCGAGCAGCTCCGCGACCTGCACCGGCGGGGCTTCGAGGTGGCCCACGGCCGGGTCACCGACGTCTGGAGGATCACCCCGCTCGAGATCATCGGCCGGGAGGTGCTGCCCGCAATAGCGGAGCTGTGAGCTGGAGCCGAGGGCCGTCGTCCCCCGGCGAGGCACCCACCCTCCTGCTCCGCCGCCGCGCCGCCCAGACCCGCGCCGATCCGTACGAGAGCGCGCCCAGCGTGCCCACGAAGAAGCCGACCGGGTAGTTGGTCACGTACGCGATGGCGATCCCGAACCAGACGATGATCAGGGCGATCGCCACCGAGAGGGCGATGGCCGGGAGCGGGCTGCTGGTGAAAGAGCGGGCGGTCGCCGCAGGACCGATCATCAGGCTGAACATCAGCAGCACCCCGACCACCGGCACGGTCATGGTCGAGGCCAGCGCCACCACCAGAAGGAAGCCGGTCTCGATCCGCCCCGGCCTCACCCCGCGCGCCTCGGCCACCTCGGGCGTGATCGAGGTGAGCAGCAGGGGGCGGTAGAGGACGGCGATGGCGAGGATGCACGCGATACCCAGCCCGGCCATGGGCAGCAGGTCGTCGGAAGGCACCCCCAGCACCTCACCGAACAGCAGCGAGTAGACCGCCCCCGCGTACTCGACGCTGAAGGAGAGGAACAGCGAGCCCAGCCCGAGCATCAGCACCAGCGCCAGCGCGGTGGCCACATCGTGGCGGCCACGCCGGCTGAGCCAGCCGATGCCCAGCGCCCCTCCGACGGCGAAGATGCCGAGCCCGAGGATCGTGTTGACACCGAGTAGGACGGCGCCGGCGGCCCCCCCGAAGGAGCCGTGCGGGATGGCGTGGGCGGCGAACGCGGAGCCGCGCAGCACCACGAAGAAGCCGACCACGCCGGCGATCACCGCCACCATGCTCGCGGCGATCCAGGTGTTGACCATGAAGCTGGAGAACATGCAACCGGCCTCCGTCTAGGCCGCGTCGGCGTCGACGTGCGGCTCGCAGCCGCTCTCACCCATCGCCGATGGATCCCCCACCCGGCGGTCGCGGCGCGCCCGAACCAGGGACGCCACGGCCCCCGAGCCCAGGTAGAAGACGAAGACCATCGCCACCACGAAGAAGCTCACCGGCCAGCCATGGTCGACGGGCGGCCAGTAGAAGCTGTCGTAGGCGAGGACGATCCCGATCCAGACGGCGGCGACACCGATGAGCCCGGCCAACACCATCGCTCCGCCGGGGCGCTTGGTGAGCCGCAGCGCGGTGGCGGGCGGTCCGACCAGCAACGCCGTGGCCAGGATCGTGCCGATGGTCTCGGCGGCGAGCGACACCGCCACCGCCATGATCACCAGGTAGGCGATCGCGACCGCACGCACCGGCACGCCGCGGACCGCCGCCAGCTCCGGGCTGAGCGAGCTGAGCAGCAGCATCCGGTAGCAGCTCGCGATCACCACCAGGGCGACGGCGCTGAGCACCACGATGGTGGGCAGCATCGGCTGGCTGATCGTGAAGAGCGAGCCGAAGAGGATGGTGACGGTCACGCCGGTGGTGCTCGTCGAGGTGGTGTCGAGGTAGAGGAAGAGGGCGGCAAAGCCGAGGCCGGCACCGAGGACCAGCCCGGTGGCGACGTCGCGGGCCCGGGGCCGGTGCACGCCCAGCACCTCCATGAGCCCGGCGGCGATCACCGCCACTCCCATGTAGCCCCAGAGCGGGTTGGTGCCGCTCAGGAAGGCGAGCGATCCCCCCGCCGAGCCCACCTCGCCCAGGGCGTGCCCGGCGAAGGCCTGGCTGCGGATGACGGTGAAGACACCCACGGCCCCGGTGACCACGGCCACCACCGCACCGACCACCACGGCCGCGCGCACGGGGGCGCTGGCGAAGAAGCCGGTCGCGAAGAGGGCGTTGAGGAGCTGGCTCATCGCAGCGCCACCACGTCGGGCGCAGCCGCGCCTCCCGGGGTCTCCTCCAGCGTCACGCCGGATGCACCCTCGGCGCCGGAGACGACGAGGATGCGACCGTGGACGCGCAGCACGTCGACGTGCTGGCCGTAGAGGGCGGAGAGCACCTCGGCCCGGATCACCTCCGCGGTGGTGCCGCTCGCCGTCCTGCCCGCGGCGACATAGACGAGACGGTCCATCACCGGCAGCAGCGGGTTGACGTCGTGGGCGGAGATCAGCACCGCGATCCGCTGCTCGCGGGCGATGCGGGCCAGGAGGGCGACCACCTCGCCCTCGGCACGGATGTCGAGGTTGGCGAGCGGCTCGTCGAGGAGGAGCAGGCGGGGACTGCTGATCAGGGCGTGCGCGATGAGGACACGCTGCTGCTCGCCGCCGGAGAGGTTTCCCACCCGGGCGTCGGCGAGGTGGGTTGCGTCCACGGCCGCCAGCATCCGGTCGACGGCCTGGCGGCGGCCGCCGCCGCGGAGCGGTATGCCAAGGCGGTGACCGTCGAGACCGAGGCCCACCACGTCGCGGGCGCGCAGCGGCATGTCGGGGTCGAAGAAGACCTTCTGAGGAACGTAGCCGATGATGGGGTTGTGCCGGTCGAGCGGGCGTCCGCCCACCAGCACGCTCCCGGCGCCGGGGGGCTGGAGGCCGAGGATGACCCGGAAGATGGTGGTCTTGCCCGCCCCGTTGGGTCCGATGAGACCGGTGAACTCACCCGGCATGACCCGGAAGCGCACGTCGTGGAGCACCTCGCGCCCCGCCAGCCAGACACTGACGCCGTCCAGGCTGAGGACGGCGTCGTCGATGCCGATCGCCGGGCGCGGCTCGGTCACAGCCTGGTCGTCGAGACGCCGTCGGCCAGCGCCTGCTCCGCGGCGGCCGCCTCCGCGGCCATCCAGGTCTGGTAGTCGTAGCCGGGGGTGGGCATGGTCTCGTAGACGCCGACCACGGGGACCCCGTTCGACTGGGCCATCGCGAGCAGCGAGTCGGTCAGGGAGTCGGTCACCTGCTGGTTGTAGAAGAACACCTTGACCGTGTGCTGGGTGAAGAAGCCCTGCTCCAGGCTGGTGTCCTGGGCCGAGGGGTCGACCCCGTTCATGATGTCCGCCTGGAACGGCCAGGGGGTGACGTCGTCCAGGCCGGCGGCCTGGAGCATGTAGTCGGGCACCGGTTCGGTGACGGCGACCCGGGCGCCGGCATAGCTCGCCTTCAGGGCGGCGATGTCGGCGTACCAGGTGTCCAGCGAGCTGTCGAAGGTGGTGACCCGGGCGGTGAAGTAGGCGGCGTGCGCAGGGTCCAGCGCGCCCAGGTCCTTGGCGATCTGCTTGGCAACCGCCGGCATCGTGGTGGGGTCGTACCAGAGATGCGGGTTCTCGGTGCTGTTGGGCAGCCCCAGCAGGGTCTGCACGTCGATCAGCTTGCGCGACGAGCTGGGGGATGACGACAGGATCGTATCGATCCAGCTGTCGTACCCCACCCCATTCTGGACCACCAGCTGGGCGGCGCTCACCTC
>Ga0187875_10000195_pt1 | contig 55778 bp, 41 predicted proteins | sample June2016WEW_17_1_2_FD_132978 | JGI IMG/M metagenome (GOLD analysis project Ga0187875, IMG submission 132978) | Peatland microbial communities from SPRUCE experiment site at the Marcell Experimental Forest, Minnesota, USA - June2016WEW_17_10 | ecosystem: Environmental > Terrestrial > Soil >...
CGTCAGTACGCCGTTGACCCATCCGGCGCAGAGCAACTGCTCCGTGCAAATGCAGACAAAAAAGATTTGGCCCGCGGGCTGGGCGAGTTCGTAAAGGCTGCAGCGGAGAAGGGCAATATAGCCGAAGCTCTACGATTTCTCGGTGCCGTCCAGAGCCTCGGTGGACCTGATGGCGTAAGTTCCGAGGTCCACGAGATTGCGCGGGCCTGGACCATTAGAGACGGCCCTAAAGCGGTACTCAAATGGGCGCGCTCCAGACCGACAACCGAACAGCGAACCTGGGCTCTGATAGGTATGGCGGAAGCACTTGGGCATGCGACGCCGCGGAGATATTGCTTGTGATCTACAAGGCTGGATTGTTCAGATCACGCATGGGATCTAATGCCGGAATCCTATTGTTGCTGGCGGGTCTCGCGATCAACCGCAGTACCCTCGCGGCGCAGCAGACTTCACCCTCCGACTCGCGGTCAAATGGCGAAATTGTGATGATTAGCCCGTTCAACCTGACCTACCCTCCCCTGGCGCGGCAAGCAAACATCACCGGTGATGTTGAACTGAAACTCGAAATCCGTAAGGACGGCAGTATTCAGTCGGCATCGGTTGTGAGTGGTCACCCGATGCTCACCCAGGCTGCATTGAGCAGCGCCCAAAGATCGCAATTCGATTGTCGGGGATGCGGGGACGCTGTAACGGTTGCATTGTTTACTTATTCCTTCGACATCGCAGCCAGCCCCGGCTGGCCCTGCCCCGAAACAGATGGGACGCGTGCGACTCAATCTGGAAGCCACATCACTGTCACTGCGGAACCTGCTCTCGTTCATCCGTATTTCGCATACACGTCGGCCCGATCTGCAAAGTGCCTCTATCTCTGGGCGTGTGGCCGTCGTTGGGGTGGAGAGGATTACTACTTTTATCCAACTCGTTCTGCGAAGTGTCTGGGCCTGTGGAACTGTGGCCATCAACTCCGTGAACCATTCGCTACCTGCAATGCGCTGAATCGTAAACTTTCTTACTAATGGGTCATCACGCGCCTCTCTGACGCTTCCGCCAGCGCAAGTGTTGTAAATGCAAACTGCGCCTATCCTCGTGGCATTCAAAACCTGCACCGCGTTGCTGGCCTTCGTCTTCGCTTATGTTGCGAGATCTGATGCACTTCGCACATTGGCGGGGCAGGCGCATACGGCAGACACATAACCGGGAACGCAACATAAACGGTTTATGTTCTTAGAAACATAAAGCGTGAATGTCAGTATTCCGCTTCCCTGCCTGCACTTCGATCTCTTGGCACACCGTCGCTGACTAGCCACGAACCGTGGCTAACCGGTTCCATGCATGCTTGTTTCTGGGCGCACATTTTGATATGCTCCCACCCCGAACTCGGTCGCCGAGCGTCGAGTGAACCAAATCTAGCCATCTTGACTGCTGACATCACAATTTAGCAGGCACTAAATTTTAACGACATTGCTGCAAGAAAGAATCGAGCCTTCCCCCATCAGCTGAAAGTGAGTACAGCGCGGACCACCACTGGTTCTCACTGCCTGACACGGTTCTGACTTCATTCGTCGGGACTGAAGTCAGCCGGCGGGTTTCCCTTTCAGGGTGCCGCTAGTCGTTCCCCCTAAAGTCCGTCCGGGAATTCAGCTCGAATATTCCATCGCCAGCTATAGCTAGCAACCTGCTTATTTAAAACCACAGGTTCGTGACTCACCTCTGACAAGTTACTCAAGTTACCAGCCTGGTTACATAAGTCCAATATTTCCGCGGTACCAAAAGACACGGCGCGGGCATTGGACTTTAGTACTTTGACGCTACCAGATCCCTTTCCTAACATGAACAGTATCAGCCTCCGGACCGTTACACGCTTTCGATAAGGGTGGCTGTGTAGAAATCTGGGGCCGAGCTTGGCTAAGTCACTAGACGAAACGTATCCCTCCCCGAACCGACATCAGCCTATTATGTCATCTCACAAAAACAACGGGTTCTCTCTGCTCGAGATGATCATTACCATCAGCATCATCATGATCCTATGTGGCGTCACTTTTATTGGGATGCAGCCCCTCCTGAAACAGGGTCACGTTGACTCAGCCTATTCGACCACGTTGATGGCGCTGCGCAATACCCGCAATCTTGCCATCACCCAGAGTCACGAGTATTACGTCAATTTCAATCCAAGTGGTTTTCCGGCGGGCACGATTCAGGTACAGTATCAGCCGCCCGCGGTTGGAGTCGCAGCGGCCCCGCCGCTTCAGCAAGTGATCACTTACTCCATCCCCTCGGATGTAAGTTTCGCGGTGCAGACGACGGGATTTCCCACGGCCAGCACGCCGGACGGGTTCGGCGCCGGCGTCAACCCCATTGACTTTGGCCAGGCTCTTGCCGGTGAGCCCCTGAATTATGTCGTCTTCATGCCCGATGGTTCCTCGCAAGACAACTTAGGCAACTTCAATAGCGGCGTGGTCTATCTCACACGCCCCTCCGACACCGTCAATCTCAATAATTCCCGCGCGATCACAGTTTGGGGAGCGACGGGAAGAATCCGCGGATGGCGCTTGGTTAAGCTGTCTGGGACCTGGACTTGGACACAACAATGACACACAAAAGGAAATTCGCGAGGATGCGTGGTGGGGAAGGCGGCTTCTCTCTGCTTGAAGTCATGATCGCCATCGTGGTCATGACCACTGGGCTGCTTGCTGTCATCGCGAGCTTTGCAACCGCGGTAGTCTCGACTGCCTCGGCACAGGAAGACCTTATTGCCCGTCACAAGGCGCTCGATGCCATGGAGAGCATCTATACGGCCCGCAACAGCCAGCAGCAGCCTTTCGCGGCGATTAACAACGTCGCCAACGGCGGCATCTTTTTAAGCGGCCCCCAGCCCCTCTATTGCGCTGGAGCAGATGGCATCGTGGGCACGGTAGACGATGTGACCGGTCCCTGCACCGCCGCAGACACAGGAGCCGCTTGTCCCGGCAATATCGAGTGTCTCGTGCTGCCCGGCCCCGATGGGATTCTGGGCACTGCCGACGACGTTACGCAGAGCCTCAGCAACTTCACCCGTACCATCACCTTCAATCAGGTGTACCTAGCAAGTGGCGCAGTCAATAGCAATCTGATCGCCGTCACGGTTGCTGTGACGTACCAGAAACCTGGTTGGCCCGCCCGCACGTATTCAGTAAACGGGCTCGTTTCCAGCTACCACTAATCCCGATGAAAAACATAAACATGCGTCAAACAAATTCACAACGCGGATTCAGTCTCCTGGAATTGATGATCGCCTCTGCCATCGGCGTAATGCTCATTCTGGCGATGACCAGCCTGTTTCGCGCCGGCATGAACGCCACCTTCACGGTGACGCAGCGTGCGGAGACTCAGCAAAACATGCGTGCCGCCATCGAGATCATGACGAAAGACATCAGCATGGCAGGAGCGGGGTTGCCCTCAGGCGGATTGCAGCTATCCACGACCGGCGGAGCCACCAAGGTGGCGTGTAACCAGACCCCAACGTGCTACGTTCCTTCTGATGTTTATCCGAGTAGCAGCTCCGGCACAATCAATTACATGACTGGCATTCTGCCGGGCTACGGCAATGGCGTGCAGAGCGCCAGCACCATCACCGCCGCTCCCCACGCAACCAACGATAGCATCACGTCAATTTATTGTGATTACAACTTTCCGCTGAATAATTTTTCATTCACGTTCCCGGTCAACGGATACGCGGCCACGGTGGCGCCAGCCGCGGTCATCACCACTGGTCTGCCCACGAATATTACGGCTCCCGGCGGACTGAACGTCGGCGACCTCCTGTTCTTCCAGGTCACCACACCGGGCCAGGGTACGGCCAGCGGCAACCAAGGTACGAGCTCGGCTCAAACCGCAGCCGTGGTCGCCGAAATAACGGGCATCCCCAATTCAACTTCAATCAACTTTGCGGCCGGCGATGCTCTCAACTTCAATCAAACGGGCCCCAACAGCTTGTACAACACCGTTGCCACGCTAGGGGCCGCGCTGGGCGGGGGCAATACCGTGACTGTGTGCCGGCTGAACGCCGTCACCTACTTCTTGCAAGTTCCTACGGGTGGAGGAACCGTTCAAACTCCGCGCCTGATGCGCCAGGTGAATGGCCTCAATGCCGTTCCCGTGGCCGATAACATCATCAATCTGCAATTCAGCTATGACGTCATTAGTTCCACGGGTGGCCTGCTGAATGCAAATCTAGCCAATCCGACCGCTGCAGCGGGCGATTCCCCCGCCCTCATTCAGAAGATCAACCTTTGGGTGATGGGACAAAGTTTGGTCTCGAGCGGAAATAAGTATCAAAGCATGTATTTGGCGAGTTCCGTTAGCGCTCGCAACATGAGTTTCTGCAATTCTTATAACTACACCAGCACGGTATGCCAGTGATTCGCCTGGTTAAGTTTTGCTGTTTGAGGTTGGAGGGGGAAAGCATGGGGAAACGAACACGAGACTCGCGCGGCTTCACGCTGATCGCGGCGCTTTTGTTGACGCTGTTATTGTCGGCTTTGGCCATTGGCCTTATGTTCATGGTCAACAATGAACAGCGCATGGGCGGGAATGACCTGGAAGGAAACATCGCCTACTACGGCGCGGAATCCGGCATGGAGAACCTGACCGCCCAACTCTCTCAGCTGTACCAATCGTCGCAGACACCGAATGCAACCGCCGTCAACGCTCTGACCGCCGCTGCCAATTATCCGACTGCGGTTACCGGCTCGAACATCACCAACATGAATTATGTGGAGACCATCTCCTGGCCACTTTCCGACGCCGCCGGCAATCCGAAAGGAAATTGGGACATCGTCGGCGCCGGTCCGGATCAGGGAATGGTGGCGTCTCTCATTAATTTCAATCTGCAGGTCACCGCCACCCGAGCCACATCTGGGGGCGAGGTCACAAGCAACAGTTCGGTTACGCCCACCGGCGCTTCCGTCAACTTGACTCGCACTGTGGAAGTTGCCCTGCTTCCCGCCTTCGAGTTCGGAGTGTTTTGTGACGGCGATTGCGACTACTTTGCCGGTCCGAACTTTAACTTCGGCGGTCGCGTTCACACCAACGGCAACCTGTTCCTGGCCTCCGGCGGAAGTAATCTGACCTTCACCGATAAGATCGCAGCCGTAGGCCAAGTCGTTCTGGACCAGCTTGAAAATGGCTGGCCTACCTCCAACCAGTATCAAGGTGCGGTGTGGGTGCCGAACGCCAGCGGTGGGTGTCCCGCCGCTCCAACGCCCGGACCGGGAAGTGGCGCGTATTGTGTACAGCTGCAGAACGGCAGCTGGACGGGGGGCTTTCCACCAATTGCCGGTGCTAGCACTGGGAGCACATGGACCACTACTTCCATCAACACCTTCCACAACTTCATCGTGAACGGGTCGACCGGCGCCACTAAGCTGCAGCTGCCCTTCGTGGAGAATTCGAAGGTAGGTGCAATCGACATCATTCGGCGGCCGGCACCGGGTGACACTACGCTACTGACGAACTCGCGCCTTTACAACAAAGCTCAGATCCGCATTCTACTCGCCGACACGATTACCGACTTGCACCCTGAGCGCGGGACTGGAGTGCTCGACGCCAATGATGTGCAGCTCGGCACTCCCTCGACCGGCTACTACCAGCTGACCGCGGGTCCTTACTCAGGCAGCAACCAGTATTACGCTACGGCGCAAGCGAATGTCGGAAATTGGACCACGGTGGCGCCGACGGGATGCAACTCCAGTCTGGCTACCTGGCCTCTACTGGGACAAGTCACCTGGTCCGGCAACCAATGCACGCAGAGTGTTTGGCTGCGCGTCGAATATCAGAATAATGCCGGGAATTGGATTGGGGTCACGCAGCAGTGGCTTGGATATGGGTTTGGCCGCCCCTACAACACCGCTCCCACTGCACCCTACCAGTCCGCGGGAATTCCGGCCTGTCCCACGTATCCTTCAACCCCGTCGGGACAATGCTACAACCCGATCAGCCCCGCTATTCTCATTCTCCAACAGCTTCAAAGCGGCAAGGCGAACTCGGTTGCGGCAGGCACGGGAACCGCCAGTAACTGGATTCCAATCAACTTCTACGATGCCCGAGAGGGCGAACCTCGGGATAGTCGGCCCACCACCGACCCAGGCACCGATTGCAGTCCGAACGGAGTCATGAACGCCGTGGAAATCGACGTAGGCAATCTGTGGCTTTGGCTGCAAGGCGTAGCGCCATACAGCGGCGGCGCCGGCACATCAGTGAATAGCAGTGTCAACAATGGATACATACTTTACTTCTCCGACCACCGCGGAATGAGACCGGATTCGTACCCGTTGGTCACCTTCTACAACAGCTTCTCCGGAATGTCCGGCTTGAACGATGCAGTCAATGGCACATCGTCACTGGGGGTGCCCGATGGCAACCTGGAGCCGATTAGTTACTATGCCACCGCGTCCACGCCTTACTCTCCGGAGGATACGGCCATAAAAGGTGCCACGGTGAATCACGGCAATGTCGATAAATGGGGCGAAACCTACTTGGGCGCGGGTTTCGGCATATCGTCGACCTACATGGCCCAGCCGTATTACATTTACGGCTCGGTCACGACCAATGCCATCCAGTGTTACTCCGCGTCCGCCGGTCCATCCACCGCCGAGTGGAACATGGTTACTGGGCCCAGGCACGTTCTGCGACTGGTTGATGGCAGCATGAACAGCTCCGGAACCAGTTATTTGCCGCACCCCATATCTCCGGCGACTTCCGGGAATGGCTTCACCGTCGCTTCCGAGGAACCCGTTTATGTTTGGGGCGATTACAACACCGGTCCCAACGATCCGTTCTGGCCGAGCGGAGGCACACCCACGACTCCTCATTCGGCGGCCGCCATCATTGCTGATGCAGTCACCCTTCTCTCCAACTCGCCGTCCGGTGCAAACCTCCCAACCTCGAACACGGGTTGGACAGATGTTGAAAGTTTCCAGAATCCTTACCAGGCCGTGAAGGTCAGCAGCCCGATCGCTTTTCCAGGACGACAAGGAAACACCAGCTATTACCGGATGGCGATCGCCGCAGGCAAGAGCGTTCCCTTCCCAGAGCCCAGCTGGGCGAGTACGGCCGGCCTGAAGGACTTCGGTACAGATGGCGGTATGCACAATTTCCTGCGCTATCTTGAGGACCGAAGCGACAACGGAAACGGTGGAACGGTGAACTATGCCGGATCACTGATCAGCATGTACTATTCGCAATACGCGACCGGTATATTCAAATGCTGCAACTCTACCTATAACGCTCCGGTGCGAAACTATTTCTTCGACACTCAATTCCTGAACCCGGCCAACTTGCCTCCCGGAACGCCCATGTTCCAGGACGTGGTGAGTTTGAGCTATCACCAAAATTTCACTCCCCAGTAGTTTCAGATCAACGCATTAACAGCACCCCGGTCCTGCTTCGCGGATCGGGGTTTTTATTGCGCACGAAAAACGATGCGCACTGACTCGGAGGCAAACCCGGCCTCCCATCCCAGCAACGATATCGGCGAGGCAAAATCGAAGCGAGAACGCCGCTCGGCATCCGCTTTCGAATTGACGGTTAGTTTTTCAATTCGATATCTGCTACTCTGCACAGGACTTTTTGGAGGGTAGCCGACTCATGCGATGGCATAACTCTTTCAGGGCCGGATTGGTTGTGTTTCTCAGCTTCGTCCTGCCTCTTACCCTTTCCGCGGCCGACGAGAATAAGGAGAATGCATCCGCGAGCCAGGCTGACAAGCCATCGTACGAATTGCCGCAGCCTGCAAAAGAGAACCTCGACTACGCCATGTACCAGCGGGTTCGCGACGAAGGCCTGACCCATTCCCATGTAATGGATTTCGCCTCTGCTCTCATGGATGGCATTGGCCCGCGCCTGACCGGCTCGCCCAACCTGCATCGCGCCAATGAATGGACCCGCGACCAATTAGCTGCCATGGGTTGCAGCAATTCCCATCTCGAAGACTGGGGTGAATTTGGCGTGGGATGGCAGCAGCTCAACACCTGGGTGCGGATGAGTTCGCCGGACACGGCCGTTTTCATCGCTCAGGCTGCGCCTTGGTCGCCTTCCACCAACGGCGCTATCAGTGGTCAAGCCATTTGGCTCGATGTCAAGGACGAGAAGGATTTCGATAAATACAAAGGCAAGCTGTCCGGGAAAATCGTTCTGCTGGGAGACATGCGCGAGGTCAAACCAGTCGACAAGCCGCCGTTCGCACGCATGGACGACAAGGATCTCGCCAAAATTGCTGAATTCCCTCCCGAAAGATCGAAGCCTCTCTCGGAGATGATTCAGGATTTTCTGAAGAGACTCTCGCTGCTCGATAAGGCGGGAAAATTCGCGGCGTCGGAGCATGCACTGGCGGTGATTCTTCCCAGCCGCGACGGTCGCGACAATGGCGGCTCCGGGGGCACGATCTTCGTTGACGGCGGCTTGGGGTGGTTCACCTACCGGCGAGATCATGCCGATCCTCTTCCCGTCGTGGTGATGGCGATCGAAAATTATGGGCGCATTTATCGTCTGCTCAAAGCCAATGTCCCGGTCAGCATCGAAATGAATGTTGATGTGAAATATTTCGGTGACCATGAGCACGGCTTCGACACCATCGCCGAAATTCCCGGCACGGATCCCAAGCTGAAAGATGAAGTCGTGATGGTGGGCGGCCATCTCGATTCGTGGGCGTCAGCGACGGGCGCGACGGACAATGGCGCGGGCACAGTCGTTGCCATGGAAGTCATGCGCATTCTTAACGCCCTGAAAGTGAAGCCGCGGCGCACCATCCGTATTGGTCTCTGGACCGGTGAGGAACAGGGACTTTTTGGTTCCATCGGCTATGTGAAGCAGCATTTTGGATACGTGCCACTTTCGACCGCGCCCGATCAACTGGAAAAGCCTGATTGGCTGCGAAAGCCCGCTGGCCCTGTCGTGCTCATGCCCGAACAGCCGAAGATTTCAGGTTATTTCAATGTCGACAATGGTACCGGAAAAATTTTGGGGATATATCTCCAGGAGAACGTGGCTGTCGCGCCAATCTTTGCGCAATGGATGGAGCCACTGAAAGATCTTGGCGTCAACACCATCAGTGTGCGCAACACTGGCGGAACCGATCACGAATCGTTTGATGCGGTTGGAATCCCTGGCTTTCAGTTCATTCAGGACCGCCTCGACTACGGCTCACGCACGCATCATTCGAACATGGATACATACGAACGCTTACAACCCGCAGACCTGGCCCAGGCGGCAACTGTGGAGGCTATGTTCGTTTACAACACTGCCATGCGCGACCAGATGCTTCCTCGCAAGCCACTGCCCCATCCCGAACTCGAAGAGCAGCGTTCGGCCCCACTCAAGATCATGCCAGGAGCTCTGGAGCCTTAGAGGACTCGAAGGAAATCAAGTAGCTACAAACCTCACTCGAACTGTAGAACCACGATCTCAGGATTCGATCCCAGCCGAAGCGGTGGACCCCAGGTTCCCGCCCCGCTCGATGTGAACACCTGCATCTTTCCGATCCGGCTTAAGCCGTACACAAATTGCCGGTACACTCGACGCGCCATCCAGTTCCACGGAATGAACTGCCCAAGATGCGTATGCCCGGATAGTTGTAGGGATACGCCCGCGGCCTCCGCTATTTCCGGATGATCCGGTGCATGCGTTAGCAGGATGCTCGCGCGTTCCCGGTCCACGCGCATGCCGTGCAGCACGGACGCAAATTGCCCGTGCCGCACGGCGTTGCGGTAAGGTATCCCGATAATTTGCAAGCCGTCCACTTCCACTTTCTCATTGGTCAGCACTCGCACTCCGGCCGCGGCAATGGCACGGAGATATTTACTGTCATCCCCAAATTGTTCGTGATTCCCGGCGACAAAGTACACGCCGTGAGGCGCCCTCAACTTGTTCAATGGCTCCGCCGCTCGTCCTGCGTCGATCGCTGTCCCGTCGTACAAATCACCGGCAATGAAGATCGCATCCGGCGCTTCCCTCGATATTTTCCCGACCATGCGCCGTAGAAAATTGCCGTTCCGCACATGCCCAAGGTGCACATCACTAATGAGCGCCGCTTTTCGGCCGCGCCAGGTCAACGGCAGGTTCGCGAGCCGGACAGTTTTGCGCGTGGTTCGTGTCCAGCTGGCGTTGATAACTCCGTACAGTCCGGCGAAGAAGGCTGCCCCGAAGAGGAATTCAACCGTCCGATGGAAATTCAGCTCCGGCCCCGCCAATCGCGCAACGCCAAAAATAATCCACGAACAAACTGCGGCCAGGAACAAAAAACTTACCAGGCCCACCCATACCGCAGCCGCCCGGTACAAGGCGCGGACCGCGGCATTCGTATAGCGAAAGGCGAGAAGCGAAGCGGCAACAAAGCTCACAGACAAGAAAACGAGAGCCCCTTTGAGCCAGAGTATCCCGTGCGTTTCTCTTCCTGGGGAAGAAAATGTCCATGTCTCATAGATTAGAAAGTGTGTCACAAAAAGAACGGATTGAATAACGGCAATGAAGCCGATCAAACGTTTTCGAACTCGCATGCCGCATTAGATTCACGAACCGGCACTTCGGATTGTGGACGTGGTTTCAGGGGTTCGCGTTTCGCTTTATCTTTGCCGCTGACATATTTTTGCAGTCAGGTAGTTTCGAAACACCGGCTCACCCGTTGTGGGTCGCATTTTCCAATCCGCTTCTCGAACTCTAAGGTGCATCTCAATTCCGGCTGTCGTTCGCAGATCTGGTGACACCGCTGTCACCTGTGCCGCTTGCTCGGGGCGCGCTATAAGAGAGATTATGCGGTTCTATGCCAAGGGCGCCCTGTGTTTCCTTTTTCTTTGCTGTGCGGCTATCTGCCCGGGGTTGGGTCAAAGTCGAGAGCAGGGGGCAGAAAGGAGCGTAAGCGGGTCCACGGAGCGAGCTAGCTCAGAGGCCCCGCTGCAGCACGCCGCTTTGCCCCGCCTATTAAGTCCGAACGGGGGTTTGGCGATTCTGAGCGCGGCGTTGGATTCTCGCCATCGTGGTGCAGACGATGCTGCCGATTGTTCTCACTTTGTTCACGGTATCTATGAGCGCGCTGGTCTTCCCTATCAATACGCGAGTTCTTCGGACCTTTATCGGGGAACCGACGAATTTCGGAGGGTTACGATTCCGCAAGTTGGAGACCTGGCCGTGTGGCGGGGACATGCCGGTATTGTGGTCAGTCCGCCTCAACATTCGTTTTTTAGCGTTCTGCGCTCCGGACCAGGCATCGATTCTTACGATTCTCCGTACTGGAAACGCCGGGGGCAACCACGTTTTCTTCGTTACGTCGAGCCGGTCCCGGGCGGCACTGTTAGGACCTTGATCCACGCTGCGAGCTGGCGACCCGACAGTACTACACCACGAGACCCAGCTGGTGAAGATTCAGACCCTGACGTGTCGGAGTCGGCATCGGACGTATCGCCAGACAGCGGCTCCTCCGCGCAGCTTACACAAAGTCGGTCAGGGAACATCGCGATGGCTCGTTCTCTGATAGTGAATTCTGTTCGTCCAAAACCCGAACTGGTAAGGTCAACTTTCCTCGAAGCGTGCCAGGATTCACCCTCGAGTGTCCGCGAAGCGGAGCTACTCAGGTCCACCCAATCTGTGGTCGTATTCGACGACTTCGAAGTGAAGAAGATACACATCACCGGCAACCAGGGCTGGGTCGAGGTTCAGATCGCCGAATTAGCATCCCTCACGGGAATCGATGCAGAGGTGACCAAACGTTCCGTCCGACAACGATGGCCTTTGAATCGACGCGATTCCACAACTTGGCGGGTCACGCTTCCGCAGGATACGGTTTATCTTCCTCAGCGCTTCGCGGTAAAGATCCTGGCCCATGCCCTCGCCCAGCTTACCGAGGACAATTCTGAAACCACCAGCACCCTCCAAGAGAAAACTGGGTTCGCACGACTTCTCAATGGGCTTCTGGAAAACTAAGTTCCTCCAATTCCCCACTAACGCAAAAGTGTAAATTGAATGTGTCTGGAAATCCTCCAGGCTCGAAACGTGAGGTGTCCCCATGATCATTTCCGTGTTTATCGGCACCAGCCTTGATGGCTTTATTGCACGGGCGAACGGCGAGCTCGACTTTCTGCCGCCCGGCGGCGGTGAACCTCACGGCTATGAAGAGTTCATGGCAACGGTAGACACGCTGGTGATCGGCCGTAAGACCTTCGAAACGGTTCTGGCCTATCCGACCTGGCCCTATGGTGACAAGCGAGTCGTGGTCCTCAGCAGCCGTCTCGTCGATTTTTCCGGGGTGCGCGGAGGCGTTGTGGAGCAGATGGCGGGATCTCCGGCTGAGATCGTTGCGAAACTTGCCGCCAGTGGCGCAATGCATCTCTACGTCGACGGAGGAGTCACGATTCAAAGATTTCTGCGTGCTGGCCTTATTCAGCGGCTCACGATCACTCGCGTACCGGTGCTGATCGGAGAAGGTATTCCTCTCTTCGGCGCCCTACCACAAGACATTCGACTCCGTCACGTAGCCACCCGGCATTATCCGAGCGGCTTGGTCAGCAGCGAGTACCAAACGATCGACTAGTCATCGCCAAGTGCAGCTCGAACCCTAGCGCGATCAGAACCGCGAGGACCATAGAAATTCTTAGAATCATAAACTCTCAGCGAAGGTCACGTGGACCAAGAACCGCAAAATCTCTATTATCATGAGGATCATGAGCGTAAGCCTGAACTTAGATCAGAGATAAGGTCATCGGCGGACACTTCGAGAGTGCGGTTCGATCAGCTGAAGGACGTCGCCGAACTCTAAGTATTTAAAGCGGTTCTGCTTGAACAGATTCTCATCCGCAAGCCCACTTTTCAGGAACTTGGTCGCAGCGAACGGCGTACCTTAGTTTAGGTTTGCTTGAGGATCGATTATCATGGTCCATTCTCTTCTGGAAGGAACAGCAATTACAAAGATGGTGACACGAGAAGACTTACCGGCACACGACCTGGGCTCATTGCGCATCCACGAAGGCCAGCGCAAGGGTGGCAGAGTGGGGAAAGGTCTCGCCATTTTCTTTGGGCTTCTGATCATCCTCGCTGGTGCTGGGACAGGGATCTACGCTTTATTAAATTCGAAACCAGTGGTGGAAGTCGCCGTGGCGAGGAGGGCGGAGGGTCCAGCGAGTCGCGAGGCATTACTCAACGCGACCGGTTATGTCACCCCACGCCGTCGAGCCACCATTGCTGCCAAGATCACGGGTCGCGTAACCGGCGTTTTTTTCGATGAAGGCACGCACGTGCACAGCGGTCAGTTGCTGGCCACTTTAGACGACGCCGACGCCAGGCGCGCTCTGGAGACAGCCGGATCGGATAGCACCTCCGCCAAGGCGGCAATCACAGACTACGAGGTGCAACTAAAGAACGCTCAAATTTTACTGCACCGGACCGAGGAACTGCAGAAAGCCGGCGTACAGCCTCAGGAGCAGTTAGACAATGCGCGCACCGCGGCGGAGAGTCTTCAGGCCAAAATTGATTTAGCCAAGGCGCAGGCAAATGCGGCCGAAGCCCGCATCCGCGAGGCACAGCAGGCGGTTGACAATTGCACGATTCGCGCACCCTTCGACGGGATCGTTGTGTCGAAGGACGCTCAAGTGGGAGAGATGGTCTCTCCGATCTCAGCCGGCGGAGGCTTCACGCGTACGGGCATCGCCACCATCGTGGACATGAACTCCAATGAAATCGAGGTCGATGTCAACGAAGCCTACATCACGCGGGTGAAGCCTGGACAGCAAGTCACGGCGATTCTTGACGCTTATCCTGACTGGGAAATTCCCAGCCGCGTGCGGACCATCATCCCCAGTGCGGACCGCCAAAAAGCCACCGTGAAAGTTCGCATTTCCTTCATCCAGCTTGACCCGCGCATCTTGCCCGACATGGGAATTAAAGTGACTTTCCTCGGAGATGCTCCATCTACCAAGGATGCGACGCCCGCGCCCGCGATTCTCATCCCTCAGGTTGCCGTGCGTGACGAGAATGGTAAGAAAATCGTTTACCTCCTCAAGTTGGATAAAACAGAGCGCCGCGCAGTTACCCTTGGTGGAAATCGCGGTAACGACACGGAAGTGATGGCGGGTGTTGCCGTTGGTGATACCGTAGTCGTCAACGGACCAGCAGACCTCCATGACGGGCAGAACGTTCAGATCAAGAAATAAAAAGGGAGTGCGGATATGGTTCGAGCGGATGGCAGCGGGAAGACGAACAGCCAGATTCAGGTACGCGGGCTCGATAAGACTTACCGCCGTGGGGGAGAAGAAATCCACGTGCTTCAGGGATTGAACCTCGACGTCGACAAGGGCGATTTCGTCGCTTTCATGGGACCCAGCGGTTCCGGCAAGACCACTTTGCTGAACTTGCTGGGTGGGCTCGACATTCCCACGCGTGGAAGCATCACCGTGGCCGGCGACGAAATCACGCACATGTCGGCCAGTAAACTCACCCAGTGGCGAGCCCGGCACGTCGGCTTTATCTTCCAGATGTACAACCTCATTCCGGTGCTTACGGCGTTCCAGAACGTTGAACTGCCGCTCTTGCTCACCAGTCTGCCCAAGGCGGAGCGCCGCAAGCACGTGGAGACGGCGCTCGGCATCGTCGGACTAGCCGAGCGCATGAACCACTATCCGCGTCAACTCTCTGGTGGTCAGGAGCAGAGAGTAGCCATCGCGCGCGCCATCGTTGCCGATCCTTCCTTCCTGCTCTGCGACGAGCCTACCGGCGACCTCGATCGCAAGAGCGCCGATGAAATCATGGCTCTGATTCACCGCCTCGTGAAGGAGTTCAACAAGACCGTGCTCATGGTGACGCATGACCCCGTGGTCGCGCAGCGGGCCGATCTAACCCTGCACCTGGAAAAAGGCGTCCTCGTCGAGTCGCGAGAGTCGCAGGAAGTCTCTAGCGGAGGGGCAGCATGAAATTTCGTGGGCTGATCTTCGCCAACCTCTTTCGCAAGAAACTGCGTTTGATCCTCACCATCGGCTCGTTCGCCGTCGCGCTGTTTCTTTTTGCGTTCCTCGCCGTGGTTCGGGGAGCCTTCAATCGCGGCGCCGATATCGCGGGCGCGGATCGGCTCGTCACCATCAATCGAGTATCGATCATCAATCCGCTCCCACTGGCCTACCGTGATAAGATCCAGCGCATTCCCGGAGTCAAATACGTCACCCACAACAACTGGTTCGGCGGGGTTTACCAGGAGGAGAAAAACTTCTTTCCTCAGTTCGTCATCGACGTGGAAAATCAACGCAAGGTGATGCACGAATTGATTGTTCCAGATGACCAATGGCAGAACTTCGTGAAAGACCGTCAGGGCGCCATCGCCGGCGCCAAAACCGCCGCACGTTTCGGCTGGAAGATTGGTGACCGCATCCCCATCAAGAATATTGGCTATGGTGCCGCAGGCACGTGGGAATTCAACCTGGACGGCATCTATCATGCTGAACACGCGGGCGGCGATGAGAGCCAGTTCTGGTTCCAGTGGGATTATTTCGAAGAACGTGTGCCGCAAACTTTTAAGGGCAACGTCGGCTGGTACGTTGTCGAGCTCGACAGCCCCGACAATGCGGTGAGCGTGGCCAAGGCGATCGACGACATGGCGGCAAACTCCTCCTTCGAAACTAAAACGGAAACTGAATCCGAGTTCGCCGCGAGCTGGGTCAAGCAATTCGGAAACATACAATTCCTGATCCTGACGATTGGCAGCGTGGTGTTTTTCACCCTGCTCCTGGTGACCGGAAATACCATGGCCATCTCCGTACGTGAACGTGCCGGCGAGCTCGCGGTTCTAAAAGCGATCGGGTTCAGCGATCGCTGGGTCCTATTTTTTGTGCTAGCCGAGTCTCTTACGATTGCGATCGTCGGAGGCCTTCTCGGACTCGCTCTTGCCCTCTTGGCAGTTCCCGCTCTGGGCACGGCTTTGAACGGCCTGCTGCCTACGCTGATCTTGTCGCCTGCGATTCTTTCTCTGGGACTCGCTACCGCTCTGCTCGTGGGAGTGATCAGCGGAATGCTGCCGGGAATCGGCGCCATGCGCATGCGCGTTGTCGATGCGCTACGGAGGGTTTGATATGGCGATTCCGATTGTCTACAACGTTCGCAGCGTAAAAGCTCGCTGGACGTCGTCCATCGTTGCCGTCCTCGGCATCGCCGGGACCGTCGGTGTCTTCGTTGCGATGCTCTCTCTGGCACGCGGCTTCAGGGCTACCCTGGTCGCCTCCGGCTCTGCCGACAACGCCATCGCCATGCGCGCCGGCGCGACCTCGGAGATGATGAGCGGGATCAAATTGGAGGACGTCAAAATTCTCCAGGACGCTCCCGGTGTGGCCCGTATCGGGGATATCCCTCAGGTGACCTCGGAAGTCGTAGTGGTGGCACCTTTTCCTCTGCGCTCCACGGGGACCGATGCGAATGTTCAAGTGCGCGGTGTCTCCGCCAACGTCTTGGCCGTTCGGAGAAACGTCAAGATCGCTCAAGGTCGAATGTTTCAGCCCGGCCTTGCCGAGTTAATCGTGGGAAAGAACGCCAGTACCAGCTATTCGGGATTGAACCTGGGGAATACCGTCAATTTTGGCGGCGGGCACTGGCAGGTCGTAGGGATTTTTGACGCAGGCGGAAGCTCTTTCGATTCCGAAGTATGGTGCGATGCGCGCGTGCTCGACGACGTGTACAAGCGACCCACCAACATTTTCCAGTCCGCTACCGTGCACCTGAGCTCGCCTGGGGCCTATCAGCAGTTCAAGGATGCTGTTACCTCCGATCGCCGGCTGAACCTCGATGTAACCCGCGAAATCGATTACTACGCCAAGCAATCCACCAGCATGACCCGCCTCATTACGGTTCTTGGAGGCTTGGTGGCTTTTGTCATGGCGATTGGCGCGGTCTTTGGCGCGCTCAACACCATGTATTCCGCGGTATCCGAACGCGGCCGCGAAATCGCCACCATGCGCGCCTTGGGCTTCGGTGGCGGAGCCGTGGTCTTCTCGTTCCTGGTCGAGGCCATGCTGATTTCGTTCGTGGGAGGCGCCATCGGTTGCATCGCGGTTCTACCCTTGAATGGTCTGACCACGGGTGCCATGAACTGGCAGACCTTTTCCCATCTGGCTTTCGCCTTCCGCATCACGCCCCCGCTACTGCTGGCCGGGCTGATCTTCGCCCTACTGATGGGTTTGCTCGGGGGCTTACCTCCGGCCATGCGGGCAGCCTGGCGACCAGTCGCCGTCGCCCTCCGCGAGCTCTAGGCCGGGGGCGAAGCCGCACGCCCGCCCCTGGGTGCTCAACCGAAGTGCATCTATTACTTCTAGCTCGCGGGGCCAAGCTGGGGTAAACTCTCGTTGTTGCCATGGCCGAATCGCCAATTCCTTTGATCGATTCCGGAGATCGACCATCGTCGGTCGCGGCGAAACGCGGCGACCTGCTGAATTTTGGTTCCAGCCAGTTTCTACAAGAGCTAGTCCAGCAGGCACTGCAAAAAACCAAGGCGGCGAGCGTTGTGATTGCGCTCGGGAATTCAACCGAGCTGATTTGCCGTGCCACCGCAGGGGACTCTCCTCTCGAGACTGGCGCTCGAATCAGCACGGGATCCGGCCTCACTGGACTGTGCCTCTCCAGCGGAATCACGCAGTCCTGCATGAATGCCGAACTGGATCCTCGCGTGGATTTCGACGCGTGTCGAGAACTTGGCATCGGTTCCATGATTGTCGCGCCTCTCTTCGACCAAGATCAGTGTCTGGGGCTGATCGAAGTTTTCTACCAGCGTCCCTACGCTTTCGGGATGCATGATTTGAAAGCCCTGCAGGACTTCACGGATGAGTTTGCGGCTAATTTGCGACGCGGTCCGGCGGCGACTGGTGGTACAGGTCATGAGTCTACGGCCACTTTGACCTTGTTGGGTAAGGCAGGAACCGCCAGTAGGATCAGGCGCTGGCTGAAAATTGGCATCTATACTTTTGCTTTTATTGTTTGCTTCCTCCTCGGCTTACGCTGGGGCTGGAGAGCTCTTGACTCCAAGACAGATTCAGCCAAAGGGCAAGTAACTCTAACTTCCACGGTCCCTGCTCCTCCGGCGCAACTTTCGCATTCTCACATCGTGGATGGGATTTTAATTCGTAGTATCGCCCCCACGTACCCTGCAGACGCTTTGCGGCGGCGGATCGAGGGCCAGGTTGTGTTGCAGGTGCGAATCGGTAAGGACGGCTCCGTCTATGCTGCGAAAGCGATTCGCGGTGACCCCATGTTGTCCCAGGCAGCGCTCCAGGCCGTGGGACACTGGCGTTTCAGCCCGTACAAGTCGAACGACAAGCCGCTAGACATCCCCAGTGAGCTTACATTCCAATTCAGCCTCGCGAAGTAATTACTTCCTCCAAGATTCCTGGGCGTCAGATACCGGAACTAGCCGAGTCAATCTGCCGATGCTCCTACCCGTGTTTGGATACCTGGGACACAATCACTAGCCATCTTTGCGGTAGAGGAGGTTGCGCATCGCTTGCCTTCGAGCCTCGTTCGCTTCCATTAGAGTCTTGCGTTCGTCGGCGTCCACGCCACGCTTCGTAAGGGGCTCGGAGTGTTCGGGGTCGCTGCAGGCCGGACAACGGTTTGCGAAGCCGGGTTTCTCTGGCTTCAGCTCGAACTCTTCCGAGCAAATCGCGCAGATTCGGATAGGGAACGCCATCCGGATAACATGATACAACGAACCCGCAATGATCCTGACGCACGGTTTTCCGGCGCGAGCCCCGACTTTTCGTGACACCATAGGCTTACGGATCGTGTTGTCGACTGAAAACGACCGCCCCGACTTAGGTCTTCAACTTGTATCCAGGGGGTATCTCGAACACAGAAGGATGTGGCTCTTCGGTCGAGGTGGGCTTGCAGTAGGTGGTCTGCTCTCCCACGGAACTGGTGACCTTTGTCAGAATCGGCATCTTTAGCTTTACGCTGGTCCAAACCTCGGTCACCGTGGGCTGCGGCGGTTTGGGTAACTGTGGCGGCTTCGGAGGCAGCGGCGGCTTGGGCGACTGCGGAGGCTTTGGCATCTTTGGCATCTTCGGCATTTCGGGCGGCTGCGGTGCCTGGGGTGCCTGCGGCGGCGAAAAAGTGTAGCGCTTACCCTCGACTTCATGCCCCTCAATCAGGCTCTTGCCCAAATCATGCACTTGCAGGGGCGGCAGTTTCGGAGCTCCGCCGGGCATCTGCGGACCCCCCGATTGCGAGGGTGGGGCCGAAGGCGGTATGGGAAAGACCATCGCCTCTTTCTTCAAGTGATCGAGCATGATGGTTCGCTGGCCGGCCGGGTCGCTGATAACGCTGGTGTGGGGGGTATCGATCCGCATCTTGCCGTTGCCCGACCGCCACATCCGCGACGCGGATTGTGTCGGCGGCGTACCCCCAGCCGCCTGCGTCTTGGTCGTGCAATCCGAACACGAAGGAGGGGTCGACGGTATCGAAGCTTTTTCCACGGTGCGACAGTTTATCACGACGCCTTTCCAAACGATGAGGAGGCTTTGCTCTAAGGGGCGGGGACTCTCCCCGAAAAGTGCCGCACCGAACTTCGCGAAACCATGTGCAAACGAAGCCAGTTTGTAGTAGCATCCGTTTCGCTTTAGGCAAGATCCTGATCGGCCCGTTCGCGTGTCTGGACCTTATCCCGCCTGGCGTCTGCGGCGGTTGTTTCGATCGTCAAGGGAGAGCCTTTATGCCACCATTCAATTTTGGAGAAGTCAACTTCGATGTCGGCGGAGACACTTCACAAGCTCGACGCGACCCGGACACGCCGTTCCGCGTCTTGCTGCTTGGTGATTTCAGTGGACGAGCTAGCCGTGGGCATGAAAAGGCATTGACAGCACGCAAGCCTGTGGTAGTAGATCGCGACAACTTCGACGAGGTGCTGGCGGGGTTTCATCCAGAGTTGAGGCTAGGCTTGGGGAACGAGGAATTGGTACGGCTTCAGTTCTCCGAACTGGATGATTTTCATCCCGACCGACTATTGGAGCGTGTCGAGATGTTTCGTAAGCTTCGCGAGATGCGTGGGCGCTCGGAGGAGCCGAACCTGTTTGCCGCCGCCGCAAAAGAGCTCCCTCCAGGAGTCGTTCCTGGCAAGCCCCGCGAGGTGCAGCCGGCGGCGGCCACGGCCGTCTCGCTTGCTTCGGGCAGTTTGCTGGACGAGATGATCGAGCAGACGGAAGCGAAGGTACAAAGTCGGGCTCCCGCGGAAGATGAGCTGCAGAAGTTCGTGCGGCGGGTGACTGAACCTCACGTCGTGGCCGGCACGGATTCGCGGCAGGCCGAGATCCTTGCGTTGATTGATCGTGCCTTGGGCGCTGAGATGCGGGCCTTGCTGCATGTCTCGGAATTTCAGGCGTTGGAGGCGGCGTGGAGGGCGGTCTTCCTGCTCGTGCGACGAATCGACACCGACGGAATGCTGAAGATATATCTTGTGGATTTATCCGAGGATGAGTTAAGAGAGGACTTGAAGTCCTCGCCTGATCTGCGCTCCACCTGGACTTACCGCTTGCTGGTGGAAAACGCAATGAGTTTCTCCGGAGACGAGCCGTGGGCGGTGATTGTGGGCAACTACACCTTCGGTGCAAACCGGGCGGATGCGGAGTTACTGGGCCGGTTGGCCAAGATTGCTCACTCCGCGGAAGCGCCGTTCGTGGCGGCTGCCAGCCCTGAGCTGTTAGGGTGCGAGTCCTTTTCGACGAACCCGGATGCGCGGGATTGGACCTTGCCGACCGACAGCGAAGGAGCATCCGCCTGGACGGCCTTGAGAGAGCTTCCGGAAGCGACTGCAGTAGGCCTCGTTATTCCGCGTTTCCTGCTCCGTCTTCCCTACGGAAACGAAACTGATCCCGTCGAATCCTTCTCCTTCGAGGAAATGCCTGAGGAACCCATACACGCGGACTATCTATGGGGTAATCCGGCATTTGTTTGCGCGCTGCTGCTGGCGCAATCTTTCAGCGAATCAGGATGGGAACTGCACCCCGACCAGCGTGCGAATCTGGATCGGCTCCCCGTTCATGTGTACCGGCACGCTTGCCAATCCGAAATGAAACCGTGTGCCGAGGCTTTGATGACGGTGAATACCGCAGACCGAATCATGCAGAGCGGATTTATGCCGCTGGCTTCCATGAAGGGAAAAGACGAGGTGCGACTCGTGCGATTTCAGTCGATCGCCAAACCTGTGCGTGCACTGGCTGGACGCTGGAATCCGTGACCAAGAATTGAGAAATAAAGAGCGCTCTGCAAAGGTCCGGAGTTCAGAACTGAACTCCCTGCAAATCTTCTTACGCAAACAACTCCGCCACGCCCTCATATTCGTCTTCGACAACATGCCCCCGTAATGCGGGGTTGTTCAAGGAAATTACTTCGTTACTCATCTGAGTATTTACGAAATCGTACATGATGACATTGGGCATGATTCTGCGGCGGTCGGCGGCGGTGGTTACTACAACTCTTGTCTTCTGTTGGCCGCTTCTGGCGTCCGTGCCCGCAGTAACAAGTCCCTTGAGGTAATCCATATTGTGATGGGCTCCTCCGGTAATGCGTCGTTTTTGCTGCTCCTTTTGGAAATTGGGAGGCTTGAAAGAAGCCTTTCTGATGTCCATCGTGAACCCCTGTTTATAAGGTCTCCAAACATTGAACGTCTGCGTCCAATACAGAACGAACAGGTGATTGTTTGGAGCATGATCAGCGTGCTCATCGATTTTGGTAACCTGGCCATTCACCACTTCACGAAGCCGTGAGGAATTGGAATATTTTCCACAGGCAACAAGCCCGCTTGGTAGCGGTGGCGCGTCATACCTGGAAAAACGATGCAGACCATTCGCGGCGTTGATCGCGGGATGTGTTTCCTCAAAAACGCAGATCGCCTTAAGCCGCAGAGCGCTGATGGGCTGCGATGCGATGTTTGTGTTCATTCTGAAGAGCAAATCGATCCGGCCTGAGCCGGGACCGAGCTTTGTCTGAACTCGATTTAAAACTTCCACTAAATTCCCTTTGGTCTTGCTGAAGCGCAAGATTACAAACTCTCTACCGTATACCGATAAGAATTGACGAACGTCATCGAGAATATTCTCCAACGATTGGCCCAAGGTACCAATCTTCTTACCCCCGTGGTAAGTTTGACCGCCCGGCTCCCCTTCCTTTGCGTCAACGCGCACGTCAAAGAAACGCGATCCGCGCATGCACTGTTCGTATATGCTCGCGTCCTGACATATCGCGAACCTCTCAGGAGCGATCCCTCGCTTTTCTGCGACGTCGCCATGGATACCGGCGTCGTGACTTCCGGGCATCGTAATTTCACTCAACAGCCGATCATCGTTGATTGAGCTCATCCAATTGTGCGCCGGCATCGAACTTACCCCCTTCCAGAATCGACACACGCCTTGCAGCCTGAGTTCAGGCTGCGGTTGGCGTTAGCCAAGAGTTTTATTTCTTTTTCGAAACACCAAGAAAATTTACTGCGGAAATTTCCTTTCTCCCCAAAGAAACAAACCCGAGTCCTACCGCGATCTCCGCTTCGCGTCAATCGTGAAACAATCTTCGTAAACAGCCTTCCCGCGTTTTCAGCAAACGTCGTGCATCAATTCAGCTTTGTTCCCATGCTGCCATCGTCGGCGGTGTCCGGATCCTGCGGGGCCGTTGGCGATTGCGGACTCGCGTCCGGTGCGCTTACGGAAGCGCTACCGCTGTTGATGAACACCATGGGCCCCTTGATGAATATGCCGGCGGGGCTCACGTCAATGGTGCTTCCCCCCACCTTCAGGGTTAGGCCCGCGGCAGCTTCAATTACCGCGACTGCGCCTGCATTGAGATGAATGGTGGTGTCGGTTTTCAGGGCATAGGCCATGGACTTCTCATCTAACTTTCCTGTGACCGAGAGTGACAGGTTGCCGGTAACCTTTTCCATCTGATTGCCTTCGACTTGCAGCGACATGTTTTTTTCGATTTTCTCGAAATGATTTCCGATCACGTGCAAATGCTTGTCCGTCTGGATTTTCTCCTGCTGATTCTTGGTGACGATCAAATGGCGGTTGGCGCCGATGAATTCGCGCGAGTCGTTTTCGACGCGCAGATCCATATCTTTCTCCGCATTCATGAAGATCTGCTCTTTGCCCTTGAGGTCTTCGAATCGGAGTTCGTTGTAATTGGCCGAGCCGCCACCCTTGGAGCTGCGGGACAGGAATGTGCTTCGAGTCTGGTATTGGGGCAAGCTGTAAGGCGGCATCTGGTCGGCGTTGTAGACGCGGCCCGTAATGATGGGGCGGTCGGGATCGCCTTCCAGAAAACTGACCAGTACTTCCTGCCCGATGCGCGGAATCCACATCGCTCCCCAATTTTCGCCGGCCCAGGGCTGAGAGGTGCGAATCCAGCACGAGCTGTTTTCGTTCTTTTCGCCGATTCGGTCCCAGTAAAATTGCACAATGACGCGTCCGTAATTATCAACCCAAATTTCTTCGCCACTCTTGCCCACGACCAGCGCCGGCTGAGGACCCTGCACAAAAGGCTTTGAAGTAACGCGCGGAGGGTGGTATGGGACGGAAGACAGAATGCAGCCGAAGCGGTTGGAGTAAGTTTCTCCGCCGCTTGTGCCGGAAGCGGTGTAAGCCTGCCCCGCCGAAGCAAAGTGCTGAACCTCGGTCACCAGGTAAGACGTGTTTTGGTCTGTGCGATAGTGATTCTTTAACTCAAATAAATAGCCGGCCATCAAGGCACGGGCGTTGCCTCGTCCCGATACCACCATGTACGGAACTTCTTCTTCCTCCATGCGGAGCTTCGCTACCGTGCTGCCCTCGTCTTTCGTCGTATACAGGCCTGGATAGTCGAAGAGCTCAAGGCCCGAACTGGCCGGGAGTTTAACGACGGTCGGTTCGTTGGCCAGCAGGCTGGTGGACGGAATCGTGAAGTTGTAATCCGTGACCGTGTACTTGCCGGTGCGCACTTCCTGCCCTACATGCCAGTCGTTGATCACCTCGGGATCATCGAGTCCTCCAACCTGTATGTGATAGCTGATGGGAGAGCTGGGGCACGTGGACAGCGCGCTCGATTGATCGGCCAGCACCAGGGTGTGTTTGCCCTGCTTCGAATGGTCGAAGTAGTAGAAGATGCCGAACTGTTCCATAATGCGCGAAACGAAGTTGAACGAAGTTTCCCGATACTGCACGCAATACTCAAGCGCAGGGTAGGTGCCATTAAGGCTGAGACGGAAATCCGAAAAGCCAAAAAGGTTGAATACCGCGCTGAGTATGTCGGGTGCGGTCATGTTTTGGAATATGCGGCAATCGGCCTGGCGGGTGAGGAACCAGAGCCAAGGCACGACCTGTGCATGGTAACGGGTTAAGGGGATATCGTCCGTATCGCCTTGCGTGAACCGGCTCACGTAACCGTTGAGGTGGCGCTGCGTACCTCCCGGCAACTGGAGAGCGATGTCGACCTTCTGCCCGACAATACTGCTGAAAGAAATATCAGGGTTTTCGTAGGCGAGCAGATCGAGTTCGTAACTGAACAGGCGAGAAATTCCCTCGTAACCCTTGAACTCTTGCAGGAGAAGCACATCCTTGCCCAGAGGACTGTCAAACGCGAGCAGCCGGCGATCTTGAGTGTAGGAGTCTTCTGGCACGTAGCTTTTCCTTGCGGTACTACAAACTACAGAAGACCGCGGCCTGCTGGCAATTCGCCAGCCCTGCGCGGCCGTCCGAGTTTCGTTCGATGCCCCCTATTGATAGACGAACGCTCCATCCGCGCCGATCCCCACTTGAATCCGTTCCAGGGGCTCGTTCGTCGCCATGCGCCCCAACAATTGCCGTGAAATCTCCGGCAGCATAGTGTTGGTCAAAATGTTATCCACGTTGCGGGCGCCGCTCTCCACCTCGGTGCATCGCTTCGCAACTTCGTCGATCACCGCGCCGTCATAAACCAGCTCGATTTTGTGATTTTCCTGAATGCGCCGCTGGATCTTGCCCAGCTTGAGCTTGATGATCTGCTTCATGTTCTCGTCGCGAATGGGCAGGTAGGGAATGATGACCATTCGTCCGAGAAATGCGGGCTTGAAAATTTTGTTCAGCTCCGGCTTGAGGGCCTTCACCAGGCCGTCGGGGCTGGGCATGGTTTCCGGATCGGCAGACAATTTCGCCATCGTGTCGGTGCCGGCGTTTGTGGTCAGGATGATGATGGTGTTCTTGAAGTCGATCTCGCGACCTTCGCCATCCTCCATGTTGCCCTTGTCGAACACCTGGTAGAAGAGTTCCATCACATCGGGGTGGGCTTTCTCCACTTCGTCGAGCAGCACCACGGAATAGGGCCGCCGTCGGACAGCTTCCGTGAGCACGCCGCCTTCGCCGTATCCGACATAGCCTGGGGGCGAACCCTTCAATGTGGAAACCGTGTGCGCTTCCTGGAACTCCGACATGTTGATCGTGATCAGGTTGCGCTCACCGCCATAAAGCAGATCCGAGAGGGCAAGCGCAGTTTCGGTTTTACCGACGCCGCTCGGCCCTACGAGCATGAACACGCCGATGGGCTTGTTGGGATCGTCGAGACGAGCGCGCGCCGTGGAAATGCGCTGGCTGATGATTTCGAGTGCGTGCATTTGCCCGATGACGCGCTGGCCAAGGAACGAGGGCAAGGAAAGGACGGTCGAAATTTCGTCCTTCATCATTTTCCCCACCGGGATTCCGGTCCAGGCGGAGATGACTTCGCCCACGATTTGAGCATCGACCGCGACCCGGATCATCGGCGTTTCGCCCTGCAGTGTCGACAACTCCGCTTCCGCCTTGGCAAGTTGCCCGCGCACAGCGGCGACATCCACTTCTTGGGGGGCCTCCTCCACCGCTGTGGCTGTGGCCGACGCTGCGGCGGGCGCTGCAGCCGTCTCGCCGGGAGCGCTCGCGGTGGCGGTGGCGACTCCGCGAATTTCTGGAGCGTCGACGGGAGCCTTGCCATTGCCGTTCTGCGCGGCCGATCGCTCCAGTTGCGCGCGCAAGTCACGGATCGTCGTCACCAGGTCGCGCTCTTGATCGAAGCGCGTACGCAAGGCGGATAAGCGAGACTCGATCTCAGCGGTTTTTGCGGCAATCTCCTGCAGGCGCTCGCGATGGTCCGCGCCGACTACGGTTTCGCGTTCCAAAATTCGCTTTTGCACCGCGAAATCGTCGATCTGGCGGACGCTGTCTTCAATGGCAGGAGGGGTTGCGCTTTGTCCCAGAGCGAGCCGCGCGCAGGCCGTATCGAGGACGCTGACGGCTTTATCCGGAAGTTGGCGACCGGCCAGATAGCGGTGTGAAAGATGCACGGCGGCAGTGAGTCCTTCATCCAAAATTCGGACTTTATGGTGTTTCTCCAGAGACGGGACGATGCCGCGCAGCATGGTCATGCACTGGGGTTCAATGGGTTCTTCGACTTTGACAACCTGGAAGCGCCGCGCCAGAGCGGGATCCTTCTCGAAATACTTCTTATATTCCGACCAAGTGGTGGCGGCAATGGTGCGGAGCTCTCCGCGTGCCAGTGCCGGCTTCAGAAGGTTCGCCGCGTCGCCCTGACCTGCCGTCCCACCGGCCCCGATCATGGTGTGAGCTTCGTCGATGAACAGGATAATCGGGATGGGCGAAGCCTTCACCTCTTCGATCAGGCCCTTCAGCCGGTTCTCGAATTCGCCTTTAATCCCGGCACCGGCCTGCAACAACGCCAGGTCCAGAGTGCGGATGATGACATTTCGCAAGGGAGGAGGCACGTCGCCCTGCGCCACACGCAGCGCAAAGCCTTCTACGACTGCCGTTTTGCCCACTCCGGCCTCGCCGGTAAGGATTGGGTTGTTCTGCCGGCGCCGCATCAGGATGTCGACCACCTGGCGAATCTCAAAGTCGCGCCCGAGAACAGGATCGATCTTTCCGGTCTTCGCTTTCTCCGTGAGGTTGATGGTGAACTGGTCGAGGTTGGGCGCCTTGCCACCGGGGCGAGGCCCGGCAGTGGGGGCGCCAGACGCAGAGGTGGCCGCCATAGCGGCCTGCGCCTCCTCGCCCGAGGTCGCAACGATGGAGGCGAAGTCCTTGCGCAAGGCTTCCGGCTGAATCTTTTGAAACTCGCGGCTCACGTCGCGCATAAGCCGCACAAGTTCGTCGTGGGTGGCGAGGGCGAGAATCGTATGGCCGGTGCGCACCTGTGCTGCGCCGTAGTCGATGGAGCCGAGCGTCCAGGCTTCGGTCAACATTCGGATGAGCGTGGGACTGAGCGCGGGCGTGCGCGCGTTCCCGGTTTTCAGCTTGTCGAGAGCGCGTGCCAGTTCGCCGGAAAATCTTGAAGTGTCGACTTCAAAGTGTTTGAAAATCGCAGTGACATCGTTGTCGGTCGAGTCGAGGAGCTTGGTCAGGTAATGTTCCACCTCGATGTCGTAGTGAGTGCGAGCCAGGCACAGTCCAGCCGCGGCTTCTAACCCGCCGCGAGTCGAGTCGTTGAGTTTGCCGATCATCGCTTTTAGGTTCACTGTCGTCCCCTTTCAACCATTTCCAGTGCCAACACCGTATCGTCCGGGTCCCGGCCAAAGGGCTGGGACTTGACCCACGACACCCAGCCTAATTGCGGGCCGGATGTTCCTTCCGCTCCCAGCGCGCAGGCTGGGACTTGCTCACCTTCGAGAATCAGCTTTACCTCGAACTCCCATTCGTCGTTGGAGAAGAACCGTACCCATGCCCGCAGCGGGTCCCACGATTTTCCGTCGGGCAGGAAATCCGCATAGCGTTCCAGAGTCAGGGGACCCAGAACGATGCGCACCCTGGATTGCTGGTCCCACACTTCGTCGCCCACCACGGCGCCGAATCCGAGGGACTCGCTCTGGCTGTTTTCGCCTGACATGCGGCATTGGGTGTCGGCATCAAGGCGGCACCAGCCGCCGGCAAACTGCTCAATCTCGACCGGCACTTCGAAGTAGTCGGCAAGAATCTGCTTCAAGGCCTGGGCCGAGCGTGGACGCTGCGCCAGCAATCCGGCGTAATAAATCATCAGGTCGTCGGAAACCGCCTGACGATCGCGCAAGCCTTCGTCGCCCAATCCCAGCAGGCTGAGAAGGTATCGCGAAAAGAGGTCGCGCTCGCCATGCTCGCTGGCGACATCGAAGCGATACTTTCGCCAAGCCCGGTAGAAGAGCGAGATGGCGCGATGATTGAAAATATCGAGGTAGTCCCGAAGCGCATGGTCGGAGGACCGCATGCGCTCGATGATCAGCGAAGTGTAGGGATTCGGCAGAACTCCCTCGGGACCGGTCAGGCCCATGAAATTGACCGTCATGCGCACAGGGCCTTGGTCAGGCCACTCCAACGCCTGGATCTGGCTGGCGGGGAATGCCAGCGAGGGGTGAGCGGCAAAATGCGCTACTTCGGTGCCCGGGGGGACGAATTGGCCTACCGAGGCGCGCTCGTCGAGAAACCGTTCGAGCAGGCGCACCGCCTGGAAAAAGTCGAAGCGGAAAGGCTCGCGACGGAGTTTCCCAGCGACCGCGGATACGGCTAGATCAGGACCGATTGTCCGGCTCTCGGTGGCCATTCTTCCAGGGGCTCCTTTCGCTGGCGGCTGCGCGCCACAAGTTGACTAAAGCTATTCATCGAGACGTAAAGGCCGAAAAATCTTTCCAGCACGCTGGCAAACAGATAGGCACCGGCACCGCTGAACTGCTCTTCATCGAATTCCATCTCGATGCGCGTGCCGCGGGCAAAACCGATGCCATGCTCGGAAATGACGCGGGTAAAATGCCGCCGCGAGTCGACTGAAATGATGCCGCCGATCTGCTTCTTGACCTCCGGCGAATCGGAAAAGTCGTGAAGCTCGAGCATCTTCTGCAAAGCTTCCTTGCCGTTGCCGACAATGGAGAGATAGTTCAGCGAAAGCTGCGAGATCAGGCTCCACAGCGTTTGCCCATCGAGCGGGGGCCGAAGGGTGCGGGTGGGCTTGCGCAGCGCGACAATGCGCTTGATCGCCGCCGCTCCGGTCATTTCAAAATCCCCGGTTTCGCTACCGAAGGGCAGACGCGTAATCAGGTCGCGATTGGTGCAGGTGCAGCGCACGGTCACCGTGTCATAGTCGAGATGCATGGGGCGGCCGGAGAGATCGACCAGCGAGAGAAAGACATCGGTTCCCTCATCGCCCTTGCGAGTGGAGGCCGTGCGCGTCGCATACCAGTAGGCGGGTGTGGTGTTGTGAACCGCGTGCCGCTCCGAGTAAAGCGGGTGATAGGTAACCGTCTCATGGGTTTCCGCGTCGGCGCTGACGACTTCATTCACGGAGTAGATCTCCATGGTCTGTCGGCGGCGCGCATCGGGGACGATGGGATACTGGAACCGGGTCTGGTCGACCAGAATGGGTTCGGCGGTTTGCTCAAACAAGTTGATGATAGGCGTGCAGGCCAGGCGCAACGTCTTCGCGTCGACCGCGACTTCCAAACGCTGATGCCGGCCGTCCTGCTCAAACGGCGAGATGAGAAACAGGATTTCGGCCTTGGAGGTGAATCCGGCCCGCTTCAACTCGGCGAGGCCGGTGAGATTCATGAAGAAGAATTTTTCGGGAAAGCCGAAGTATTCCTGTAGCAGGCGATATCCGACAAACGAACGCCTGGGATAGGGCAGGACGTCTTCGTCTTCTGCGAAACCCGTGGGCTGAAGATTTTTTGCCGGAAGTTCGCGCACCCCGGCTTTAGGATTCGAGGGATCGCGCACGAGAATGCGAACGCAGTTTTTGCACAACAGTTCATACAGAGCATGGATGACCGCGCTCTCACCGTTCAGATAAAAGGCGAGTGTCTCCAGGTCAAGTTTGTCGAAGGAAACGTCCGGGAAACACTCGATCTCGAGGCGCAAAACCGCGGCTTCAGAGCTGCGCAGGGTGGGACGAATGCGGTCCGGCGTTGTCCATTGCGCCTGCAAGATCTTAATCGGCCACAGCGTGGTGTCATAGCAGGTCCGGAACTTGCAGGGCACTCCTTCCACCGGACGCGAATAGAGCACAGTTCCCTTGGGAACCTTAAGGCTGCTGGTCAGCTTGCCGCGCTCGGGATCGGTGTGGAACTGCGTGATGGACATCGAGGGCACGGGGCGAAGGTAGTGCGGATACAGGATATTGAGCAGCGCCTCGGTGATCTGAGGAAAGTCGTCATCAATCCGCAAGTGGACGCGCGCGGCCAGAAAGGCAAAGGCCTCGAGCATGCGCTCCACATGGGGATCTTCGCAGCGGTCGGGCTCAAGCAGGAGGCGCGAGGCGATCTTGGGATATTTTTCCGCGAACTCCGCTCCGCTCTGGCGCAGGAACGTGAGTTCGCTCTCGTAATAATCCCTCAGCTCGTTACGCAAGATCAGCTCCCTTCACTTCGTACTCACACTTGCCCAACTCGAGAACGGTGTCGAAGCGCACTGGTTCGGGCGCGGGATCCATGCACAGCAATCCTTCGATGACGAATTTCAAACTTCGATAGCTGCCTTCAACCAATTCCATGCGCACGCGGGCACGCTTCAGACGGGGTTCAAAAACGGCGATGGCGGACTCCATCTCGCGGACAAGATCGCCGTGGTCGCGAGTGGACAGAACGGACTTGGAGGAGACATCGGCGAAGCCGTAGTGATACAGGGAACGGACCGTCTCGCGAGCCGACTCCGGAGCGGGCTCGATGGTCCGCCGCGTATTGAGCAGCCATTCCAGGTCGCGCTTCAACGCCAATCTAAGCTCGCGCAAGGACTGCGCGCGCGTGGGCGGAGACTCCGCGCTGTTCTTGGGAGCAAGGTCGATCAGACGATCCAGCACGGAGAGCGTGACCGGCCCGATGGCGTCGCGTCTGGCCATGGTTTACTTACCGTCTCCCAGCGCTTGCGCCGGATCCAGCCGGCAGATGCGCTCGAAAATTTTCTGCTGCGCGGCTTTATCGGCCTGAATCCTGGTGCTCATTTTCATGATGGTCGACAAGGCGCTGGCCACCACGCCCGGATCCTCCCAGTCGTCGAGCTTATGGTTCTCGATCGCCGCCGCCAGGTCGTCCAGGAGCGGTTGGGCAATGGTTGGCTTGTTGGTCGAGCCGCAGATCTCCACCAACTGCAGTTTGCGGCGAAAGCGCTCACGTCCGGAACGCTTGCGGGCGATATCCTGCTGCAGGAGTTCAAAAGCTCTGCGCTCCTGGCCCTCGCGCAAAGCTTGCAGAGCGGAAGCATACGCGTCGGTAGATTGACCAGGCCATCGCGATCCTGTCCCATTCGAGGACGGAGACGTCTGCGTCAACGCTGCCGCAGTGGCCGCTCGGTCTGGAACTCCTTGGCTCAAGGATTTCAGCCAGGCGCGGGTCTCCATGTTGGCGGCGGGCGTATCGTCCATGAGCGTAGCGTCGAGCAACTGAGGAATGTCGGTGACCAGGGCGTTCAGCTCCGAACGAATCGCGCGGGCGATGGCTTCGTAATCGCTACCCAGGGCTTCGCAGGCTTCGACCACGAAGCGCTGCAAGTCGAGCCAGGCCCGGCTGCAAGGAAGCGCCATCGCACCCTCGGCCGCTTCCAGCAGTTCCGCATGCTTCTTGTCGAGCAGCAGGCGCTTGATGTGGCGGCGAAGCTCCGTCGGCGGTGCTTCCAGTTTGGTCGGATCCGAAAGGTCGACGGCGGCCCGCAATTCTCCCCAACGGAGACCGCGCAGCATCAGATAGGAAGCCGGGCTCTTAGGCTCGCGGCGCCGCAAAAAGGCTGCTGCCTCGGCCACCTTGCGAACGGCGTCCATTCTGTCAGCGGGTTCGGACGAGTTTTCTATGGAAATCACAAGGCGGGTGCGCGTCGGTACCTCGCCCGCGTCTCCAGTTTCCGCATCTGCGGCTACCTCGGCGGCCGGGGCGGCTTCCACCGGATCGGGTTCTTTCTCGCGCTTTTTCTGCAGGCAGCCGTGGATGAGATGGCGGGCCGCTTCCAGGCCGGACTGCAGAGGTCCGAACGCGGGGCCGTCCTCCCCGAATTTTTCATCGCAGATTTTCTTCAGCTGAGCCAGAGTCTGCAGGCAAGCGTCGAGATCTTGCTCGCTTTGGGCGTAAAATTTCTTCGGCGTGTCCTCGAAAGCTTTGTCGAAGATTTCCGGAGCCAGCTTGCCATCTTTCAATAGCTGGGCGCGCCTCTTCTTGTCTTCGTCCGACTTGGCCAGATCCTCGTAGCCAACTTCCCGAGACTGCAACTGGTCCAGCAGTCCGTAGGGAGCCTTCTCCACCACGGGCACCAGCCTGACCGGAATCTCGAGCTTGGACCCCACAAATCCCAAAGGCGCCCCTCGGGACTGAGCGTCGCCGTCTTCCAGTTCGGGATAAACCGTATCCCAAAATTTGTCAACCAAGCCCAAGCACAAGGCAAGACCATCTTTCAGTCCGCCGAAGCCTTTTTGCTTGACCAGCGCCTCGGTAAGCCACGCGGCGATCTGCAGATCCTTGGTTTTTGTTTGGAGAAGACCGGTTGCGAGTTTGATCACCTGCGGGTTGTCGGCGACCTTGCGGTCGCGCTCGGTCATCCCCGCCGGAGGCTTGTCTTCCTCGCGGCGCGCTTCTTTGATCTTGTCGTAAACCGGGTCGTAGCGAAGATTGGCGCCGCTGGGATTCGCTCCCTCGATAGGAATCAGCAAATCGTCGAGAACAGGCATGATTAGGTCAGGCGGCCACGGAGGCTTGATTAAAATCGAGCGAGCGCAGCTCGAGAAACGGGATTTCGTCGTCATCCGCCAGCCACATCTTTTGGCCAAACGGAACCTGATACTCGTAAGCTTCGCGCTGCTCCCAGACCGTGAGGCGCCCCAGCCGAACTGCCTCATCCGGATGCTGCCAGGAAAAGGGAGCGAGGACGGGAAGCAATATCTCGCCTAGCTCTGTGCCTTTGAACGAGGGCGTAGTACGGACCGCAGCGGGGGTCCACAACAGATCTCTCAACCGCTTGGGAGGATCGATCTGGATGGATGCGACATGCTCCAGCGGGAGCTGCAAATAATTCCCTGCGGCGAAAAGCTCCAGCCGGCCGTCCAGTCTGGGGTCGGCATCGGCGAAAGAGCTAAATGGGTTGCCGTTCAATACACCCCCACGGCCAGAGTTCTCGTCATCCGCTTGCGGTGCAAATTCCCCGCGCGCGAACCAGTCCTGGCGCTGCCGCTCGGCGTATAACGCGCTGCGATAGAGAAGGACCCCCATCTCGCTGGTTGGTCCGGCTTGTCCCAAGACTTCAAGTTGCTTGTCGGCTCGCTCGTATTCGCCCGCAAAGCACAGCAACTCGAAGAGAAAAACCCGGCGGCGAGCGTCGGTCGGATTATCGCGAACCTCCGCCGAGACCGCTTTAATCGCATCGTTCAGATGGCCTGCTCGGTATAGTTCTTGTGCATTCATAATCCCGCCCAGGACCAGGACCAAATTCGCCCCAGCCAAGTTAATCTCTGCTTCGCTGCACGGGAGAAGTCCACGCACGAAGCATACGTACAGAACCGAAGGCATCTCCATTGGGCCGAGCCGCCGGCCCGATGGAGACGCCTCCGCATTAGCACTAACGCTGACGACCAGGCGAACTTACGACTGCGTCGTCTTCGCGATGTTGTAGGTCGCACTTCCAGCCTGGGTAACAGAGCCGCTGGTCGTATCCTGCGTGAAGTACTCGAACTTGACCTGTTCGTACGCGATCGTACAACTCTGGCTCGGTATTCCATTCGCGCCGCCACCGAAACTCCACGACGTGATGTAACAATTGGTCATGGTGACTGTCAGATAGACGAAGGGTTGTGCATTCCCCCCCGATTTACGAACCGAGAGGGTGGCTGTAGCGATGTGCTGGCCAGTGTATAGGCCCTTCAAAATCTGGTAGCTTGACGTGTCCGTGGGACAGCTAAAGTTGAATTCACTCATAGAAACCTTGCCGGCTGACAACCCTTTCCCCGTCACGTCTGCGGGATTGCTGCCAGCAAACGAGTAGCCGTCAAGCTCAATGTTGTTTTGCATCGCTATGGATTCCCCGGTTACTCCATCGATCAACAGAAACGCATCACTCGGCATATCTATCTCCTCATTAAGCAATCTGAATTCAAGGACCCCGAGGGCCTTGTTTGAAACTCCCGCCACATAAGCGGGTTATCTCTTTGCTGCCGACGGCAACTCCGCCACCAACCGCAAGGAAACGTTCAGCTCGTCGAGTTGGAAGTGGGGTCGAAGGTAGGCAACCGCCCGGTAAACGCCGGGCTTGCCCTTTACCTCTTCCACATCCACCTTGGCTTCCCGCAGTGGGTACTTGGCCTTGGTGGCTTGATCGGCCTTGTCGTCCTGCGTCACGTATTGTCCGATCCAGCGATTCAGGAAGCGCCAGCAGTCGTCGCGCGACATGAAGCCGCCGATCTTATCGCGCATCATCGCCTTCAGATAATGCGCAAACCGGCAAGTGGCCATCATGTAGGGCAATTGCGCGGAAATTCGCGCGTTGGCCGTCGCCGAGTCGCTGTCGTAGAGCTTGGGCTTGTTGCAGGACTGAATGCTGAAGAACGCCGCTTTGTCCGTGCCCTTGCAGTGAACCAGCGACACCAGACCCTGGTCCGCGAGCTCTTTTTCGCGGCGGTCGGTGATGGCGATTTCGGTGGGACACTTCAACGCGACGTCGCCCTCGTCGGTGCGGAAGGTGTGGGAAGGAAGTCCATCGACCAGGCCGCCGCCCTCGACGCCGCGAATGGCAACGCACCAACCGTAGGTAGCGAACGCCTGCGTCATCTTCGCGGCCAAGGCAAATGCGGCGTTGCCCCACAGGTATTTGGAATGCTCGGTGCCATCGACCGCCTCCTCGTAATTGAAACCGTCAACCGGTGCCGTGTCCCGGCCATAGGGCAAGCGCATCAGGATACGCGGGCAAGTCAGTGCCACATACTTGGAGTCTTCGCTTTCCCGGAAGCCCTTCCACTTGGCGTACTCGGTGCTGTCGAAGATCTTGCCGATGTCGCGAGGCTGATCCAGGCCGGTGAAGCTCGGCATGTTCAGCAGCTCGGGGGAGGCTGCTGAAAGGAACGGAGCGTGCGAAGCGGCGGCAACCTGCGAAACTTTCTCCAGCAGCTCCAAATCTTCGGGATGCTTGCTGAATTCGTAGTCGCCCACGAGGGCGCCGAAGGGCTCGCCACCGAACAGCCCATATTCTTCTTCGTAGACTTTCTTGAACATCGCGCTCTGATCGAACTCCGGAGCGCGCTGCAGGTCGCGCAGCAGGTCCTTTTTCGAAGCATTCAGAATGCGGATCTTTAACTGTGTGCCGGTCTCGGACTGATCCATCAGGTACTTGAGACCACGCCAGGTCGACTCGAGCTTCTGGAACTGGGCGTTGTGCATGACCTCGTTGAGTTGAATCGAGACGAGGTGGTCGATTTGGGCGACGCGCGCGGAGATCATCTGATCCGCGTCACGTCCCAGAGACATCGAGCCTTCGAGAACCTGGGCAACGAATTCCTTAATCAGGTCCTTGCCCCGCTCGCGCGCACTCGGGTCGGTGAACCGCCCCTGTTCTACGATCTGGTCGAGAAGACTCGACTCGACGGCTTGTTCGGCAACCGCCGATCCAGCTGCAACTTTTTGCGTTTCAGGCATTGGGCTCCCCCTTCTGTCCGACTTCAGATTTCAGTTTGTCGAGCTTGTCCGTCTTGCTGACGGCGTCAAGCAAGGCTTCGTCAAGTTTTTCATTGGTCTGAAGCGTGCCCTTCAGATCGTTGAGCCGCCGGCGCAGATCGAGCAATTCCTTGAGCGGCTTCACCTGGCGAGCCACTTGCTCGGGCTCGAAATCCTCCAGGCTCTTGAACTTTAAATCCACGCGGAGTTGCCCGGCGTTGGCGTCTTCACTCAACTTGTTTTCGACGGAAAACGCAAGGTGCGGCTTCATGCTTTCGAGGACGGCATCGAAATTGTCCGGTGTAACCTCGACAAATCGGCGCTCCTTGAGCTTGGGCAGAGGCTGTTCGGGCTGCCCTGAGAAATCTCCCAGAACGCCCACCACAAAGGGCAGTTCCTTCAGTTCAATCGCGCCGCCGGTTTCTACGTCATAGGTGATCTGAACGCGAGGCGGGCGCACCCGGTCTAATTTATGCTGTGTGCTTGGTTTTGCCATATTTTTCTACCTACCTCTTTCAAGTTTTGCGATGAAGTGACGTGCTACCTCATCGAGCCCGGTTTAATCCGACCGGGAAATGTAACGGACAGGAACCATTTCGCTGAGAGAAGGCGTGTTGCGATTGACCGTACAGGTCGTGGAGACTGGGTTTATCACATGCCGCAACCGGAGTCAAGCATGAAGCGATTGGGAACAACCGGCGCTCGACGGGGCGTGCGGCGCGCGTTTAGAGGAAGGCTAGCGACTGATCTGGAAAGCGCAGGTTTCCTGAACTTCTTCCGAAGCCGTTCGCGCCTTCACTGCCCGGCGAGCCGAGTCCATATCGGCAACCGAGCCTAGTCCCGCGCCCAGACGCACAAACTCCGCTTCCAGGCCAGCCAAGATCGTAAGTCCACACCGGACGACTTCCCGCAGCGAGGCCGACAACGCCCGACTAGGGCACCATGACCGTAAATTCTCCCGGGTCGACGAATTTGATCTCTCCGGCCCACATGCACATCAGCGTCGAGGTATTGTCGAGCGTAGGCATGTTTCCCAGCATTACGGTGGGCGCTCCCGGGACCCACGGTGCCGGAGTGGCCGGAACGCAAGGCATCGGGGTCAGTACCCCCAGTTTAGCCACGGTTGCGGCGGCAACCACCGGATTTGCTGGCGACCTGCACATGCCGAACGGCATGATGTTCACCATCGGGATGTGATCCATGATGTTGGCGTCTGGAACGTTGTCGGTCATCACGCGATTGATGGGCAGAACCACGAGCGAACTCGGTGCCATCCCCATGCTGCACATCATGCTCGCTCCCATACAAACTTGCATCGGCATCGGCAAACCCTCAGCCCGTTGGCTGCAGGGCATTCTAGCAAAGCCAGACACGAATGCAACTGCGGGGCGAACCGTCGTCGCTCAATCGAAAAGGATGAACAACCTTGAGGGGAATCCCTTCCGTCACCCCGGAAGAACCTTAGTAACCTTGAGAGGCGCCCCGGGCCCCCTACTATTGACGATAAGATTAGTAGTGGATGAAGGGGACCTTCTGAAGGGGTGGTGTTATGGGCAAGACCAGAGTAATTTCCGGCATGTGGCGCATCGATCCACAAAAGTGGTCGCGCGTGATTGATCGCAGCGGCCAACCGGTCGCGTCGGTGGAAACTCGCCTCGATCCAAACTCAAGCGCCAGCCTCATCGCGGCCGCTCCCGACATGTTCGAGTTGTTGGAAGTTCTTGACGGTGATCCATCCATCCCGGAAGTCGTGAGGGAAGAAATCCAGTGGGTTCTTCGGCGAGCCCGCGGAGATTTTGGGATCGCGATCTCTTCCCGCCGCTTGCGTACCCAGTTGCGCGCTAACACACATGATTGGCTGGAATTCATGGAAGGCCTGTGGAAACCTGACCGCGACGCCGAAAAAAACGCCGACGAATAACTGCTTGCCGCGTGCCCGGCGGTTCCCGGATCGCTGCCGCTAAACCAGCGTCTCATCCGGCTCGTTCGCTGATCTTGCGGATTTGCCTTTGCTTCCTGCCACAGGAATTGCTATTGTGAGCAGCGGCAATGAAAGCGACCGATGCACGCTTGCAGGTCAGCGCGGACTTACCTCACCATCCCATGAAGCAACTGAAACCAGTTCTATGGACCAAGGGCACGTTTCTGACCCCTCAGCATCTCCAGGTCCAAGATCGCTTTCTCGAAGACACGCTCAACTTTCGCTTGCAAGCTCTTCGGTTCTGTCCGTGGGGTTTCCTTGAACTGGCGGTCAATCAAGAACTTCTCACCGACGGGCAATTTGCTCTCACGCGCGCCTCCGGCATTTTCCCCGATGGACTATTATTCGACATTCCCGACGCTGATCCTTCGCCGCCTTCCAAATCGCTGGACGAATTCTTCGATCCCGGCACCAAGAGTCTGGATTTTTATCTGGCCATTCCCGACTATCGTCAACGCGGACTCAATGTATCGACCGGAAAGGACGGAGGCTCGCGGTACATCGCTGAAGTGGCCTCCTTTCGCGACGAGAATACCGGTGCCGGCGAAAAGCCAATTCAGATCGCGCGGAAAAACATGCGTTTGCTCGCCGACAGCGAGAACCGCGAAGGCGCTTCCGTGTTGCGGGTAGGAAATGTGGAACGGACTGCGGCCGGCACCTTTCAACTCAATCCCCGCTTTATTCCGCCCCTGATCGAGATCGGCGCCAGTGAATACCTGGCGGGATTGCTGCGCGGCCTGATCGAGATTCTTTCTGCCCGCAGTACGCAACTGTCCGGCATCCGCAGGCAGAAGAATCAGAGCCTGGCGGATTTTACCGCCTCCGATATTGCGAATTTCTGGCTGCTCTACACCGTAAACTCGCACTTCCCGATTTTCAGTCATTTATTTGCAAGCCGGAGCGCTCATCCCGAGGAGGTATATTCGGCGATGGTTTCGCTCGCGGGTTCCTTGACCACTTTTTCACCCAAGCTGCGCCCACGGGATCTGCCGCTGTATGTGCACGACTCTCTTGGTCCGGTCTTTGCCGAACTGGACGAGAAATTGCGTTCTCTGCTCGAGACCGTGGTGCCGACGAACCTGGTGTCACTGCCTTTAAAGCAAGTGAATGGCTCCATTTATGCCACTGCCATCGACAACGAGAAGCTCCTGGCGAATACCCGGATGTATCTTGCCGTGAGTGCGGAAACCAGTGAAGACGTAATCATCAAGAAGGTGCCGCAGTTGCTGAAAGTCTGCTCAGCAACCCACATCGAACATCTGATCAAGCAAGCGTTGCCCGGGGTGCAACTCAAGCATCTCCCCAATCCGCCCGACGCCATTCCCGTGAAGTTGAAATACCAATACTTCAGTCTGAACCAGTCCGGCGCTGCCTGGGAGGCGGTCATTCGCGCGCGCAATCTCGCGGCTTATGCGCCGGGAGACTTTCCTAATCCAACGATGGAACTTCTGGTTCTGCTGCCGCAGTCGAGTTGATCCAGCCAGCGGCCTTCGCGGTCTTCAATGCTTGATCGCAAAATAAACGATTAGCAGCACCGCAATCAGCAGCAACACGTTCAGGATGATGATCATTGGCAAAGAGGATTTCTTCGCCTTAGGAAGGGCTCCCCTCTCGGGAGCTTTGGGGGCAGCAGGAGAGGCGACCGCAGGCGGCTGTAGCTTCGGGGCCGGCGGGGCTGTCATCTTTGGCGCTTTCGGAAGCGCTGGAGCCGGCATCTCGAAGTCCGGAGCGCTGCCCGGCCCGTTCGACGATCCCTCTGCAACCGCCGGCTCTCCCGACGAACCCGGACTCACGAGCCCACCGGAAATGATGCGGGTATATTGGCTCGGACCCGTTGACGGAGGAGGCGGGCTGGACGACACTTCTCGGCTGGGAACGGAAAACGCCTGCGTGGCGCCATTCTGCATTGAAAGTCTCGGATTACCGGCACCCACTCTCGGAGCAATTGGGGCAACCGGCGGATTGACCGGCACCTCCACAGGAGTCGGAACGGGCGCTGTCCAGTTTGGCTCCTTGAGTGCCGGCGGAGTCTGGCCGGACGCATTCCTTTCGCTGATCGGCAAGGGTTCCATCGCAGGAGAATGTTGACTCGCGTTGCCGAATGACCGCGTGAACGCCCCGGATTCGGCCTTCAGAGGAGTATCTCCAACTTCTCCCGCCGAACGATACATCGCGGAAAAGGAGCTGTCTGTGCTCGATCCGAATACTCTCGTAAACTCTCCAGGAGCATTCCGTTGTGGTGTGCGCGACGCGTCAGCCACGATCGGAGGAGTTTCTACCGGCTGCTCGCCGTCAAACGGTCCTCGAAAGAACCTTGTGAAATCCCCTGGCTTCCCATCATCCGCCTTGCGGGCACCAACCATGCTCGCCGGACTGTCTTTTTCCTCTGGCTTAAGGCTGGGCCGAAATAAAGCGGTAAACCCGCCCATATCCTCCGCGGCGCTATCTCCATCGTTTACCGTCGGGCTGACGCTACTCATCTGCGCCGGAGACGCAACTCGCTCAGGTCGAGCCGCTTCCTGACTCCTTGGAGCGTCGCGCAACCCTTCGCGATTTAGCGGAGAACTTACCTCTGCTGCGGGCCCGGAGAAAGCTTGGCTCGCCGGCGGTTGCGCCGGTTCATTCGATCCGGCGAGAAACTGTCGCGTGAATTCGCCAGGCTCTGGTTTCGGAGCTTCTCCCAGGGGCCCAAAACTGATTCCGCTCCAATCCTCCCCGGCAGACGCCGACTGAGCCGGGACGTTCCGTGTTTCCCGGAAGACGTCCCCATCGATTTCAGCCGGCGACGGAGATCCGGAAAAACGCGCCGCAGCGTCCGTTGGCTGGTGAACCGAGGCCTGCGCCTCGGCTCCGGGTTCGCTTGGCCGAGGGAAACTAACGGTTACTGCGCGCTCGATCGAGACGTTTTTCGGCCCGATCGTGATCTCGCGCGTCCCGGCACCAAACGATTCGTAGGCTTGTGTCCATTGCCGCAATACGGCGTCATCGGGAAGCTGGGTCACCAGGTAAGCGTAAGTTGTGCCGCCGTATCTGCCGGTTGCGACCACTAATCCCGGCGGATCGGGTGCAACGGCACGGAACGATTCCAGAACCCACTGCACCGTCGGTTGATCAGGTTTCTTGGCTGGTGCGTCAAAAATGTACACCAGCACGCGCTCGCCCTTGGCCACATCGCGACCGACGAAGGTCTCCACCCGGCCGGTGGTGACTTCGTCAGAAAGCTCGTACTTGCCTGCGAACTTCATCGGTGCAAACGGTCCACGATCACAAAAGAGCCCAAGGCTCGTCCACTATAATACGGGGCACGGCTCCATGTGAAACAAAAGTGGTTGCTCGGCGCTCGCTCGGAGAATCGGTCTGTATTCCCTGCTCCGGAGACCGCGAGCCATTCGGGAAATGCTCCAGCGCCTTCACCTTACACTCCATTGTCTTGACAGTAAAGAGATAAACCCCTAGCATTCGCTGGCCACGCTTCTTTGTATCTTGCGCTGTAGGATTCTTATTTTCCAAGGGCGGGTTCGGAGGGGGAGAAGATTTCTCCCAGGTGAGCGAGCATGAAGTTGCTTTCCAGAGTCGTATGGGCCGAAGGAATGTACCTCGGCCCGCATCATTTCCAGGCGCAGAATCGCTATTTCGAGGAGTCGGTACACTTCGCGACGGCGAGTCTGTGGAAAAATGCCTACGGTTTTTCCGCCTGCCAACTCGATGCCGATGCTCTGCGTAACGGGACGGTCGCCTTAGTCCATGCCCGCGGGATTTTCGAGGACGGCCTGACCTTCGACATTCCCGGGTGTGACTCGCTCCCGGAATCTCGCAACATTGCCGGAGTTTTTCCTCCTACCGCAGATCACCTGACCGTCTTTCTGGCCATACCTCGGTGGCTTCCGGATGGACAAAACTGCAATCTCGAATCCGCCCAAGGCGTCAACACGCGCTATACCGGAGTGGTCGAGCTGATGCACGATGAAAACACCGGGCGCGACGCGAAGCCAGTTCAATTAGGACATAAGAATATTCGTTTGATGCTGGAATTCGAGCCGCGGGAAGATCTTCTGACTCTTCCGCTCGCCCGCTTGATGCGGGACGGATCGGGTCATTTTATTTTCGATCCTGCTTTTGTTCCGCCCTGCTTGCGCCTGAGCGCAAGCGAGCATTTGACCGGCATGCTTCATCGTCTGGTGCAGATCCTGGAAGACAAAAGCGCCGTAGTTTCCAGGGAACAACAGCAATCGGCAGGAAAGTTTCAGGCTGGCATGTCGGCCCGCCACGTATCGCAGTTTTGGTTTCTGCACGCCATCAACTCCGGCCTTACGCCGCTTCGTCATCGATTGCTTTCCAAGCACGGCCATCCCGAAGAGCTTTTTTGCGAGATGTCACGCCTGGCAGGCGCTCTCTGTACGTTTGGCTTGGATGTGCCGCCTCGTTCCCTGCCTCACTACGACCATCGCAATCCGGGTCCGGTCTTCGATGCGCTGGATGACCACATCCGTCGGCATCTCGAGATCGTGGCTGGATCGCAGACGATTCTGCTTCCTCTGAAAGCGATCGATCGTTATTTCCACGAAGGCGCGATCCAGGATCAACGCTGCTTCGAGCGTTCCCGGTGGATCCTGGAAATTCGCTCGGCCGTGGGAGAGGCTGAGTTGATTACAAGAGTTCCCAGCCTGGTGAAGATGTGTTCTGCCAAGTTTGTTCCTGACTTAGTAAAACGGGCGCTTCCCGGCCTGACGCTGACTCACCTGGAAGTACCGCCCGCAGCCGTGTCGGCCAGGGTGGATAGCCAGTACTTCACCGTCAACCGCAGTGGGCCGTGCTGGGAGCACATCATGCAGACGCGCACTGTGGGCGTGTACGTACCCGGCGAATTGCCCGCACCTGAGATGGAGTTGATTGTCATTCTGGAAAAGTGAACCATGTCTTCGACGCACGCATCTCCGCTCGGCAGCTACCGTGGTTCAAGTCCCGCGCTCGACCGCCGTGGCTGGAACCTCGCGCTAGGCTTCCAGGAAGTGTTTACCGCCATCGTCCGCCTGCGCTACAACCGGCAGACCGTCTCCGACGCGGAATCGTTTCGCGCACAGATGAAACAGGCGCTGCGCGTTGCCGAACAAGAGGCTCGCAGCCGCGGCTGTAACCCGGATGACGTCAAGCAGGTGATTTTTGCCATGGTCGCGTTCCTGGACGAGTCCGCTCTTGGTTGCAAGAATCCAGCTTTTGCCGACTGGCCTCGTCTGCCCTTGCAGGCCGAATTCTACGGTCATCAGTTGGCCGGAGAAGGTTTTTTCCAGGAGCTTCAGAGAGCGATGAACCGTCTTGACTCCGTGGACACTGCCGATCTGCTCGAGGTCTATTACCTTTGCCTGCTGCTTGGATTCAAGGGGCGTTACGGCGCTGGCGGTGATCTGCGCTCGATCACAGCCGCCGTGCAAGAAAAAATTCGGCGCGCGCGTGGGCCCATGACCGCGCTCTCTCCGCGCGGTGCAATTCCGGCCGATGCAGTTCGTCTGGCGCAGACCGATCCCTGGGTCCGCAGGCTGGCCGTCGTTACCCTGGTCAGTTCCTTGTTGACAGTGTCTCTATTTCTGGTCTTCAAGTTTCTTTTGGTTTCAGGTGCTTCTGAACTTTCCGCCCTGGCGGCACAACTCGTGAAATAGAGAGGCGAAATGGTTTACTTGGCAACCGGCGCAATATTGCTGGCTTACCTCGTTTTGGTTTGGTTCCTTGGCGGATGGTTGCGCCTGCACGGTTCTGACATCTGGATCCTGCGCGGCGGTCTTGCCTTCGTCGGCCTCGTTGCGGCAGGTTCTTTTCTGTGGTTCTATCGAAAATCCACAACGGAGGATGCCGCTCCTGAGAGCGATACTGGGCCAGTTGCGGGCACCGACGACGACGTTAACCTTGTGGTTCGCGAGGCCGTGCGAAGGCTGAAAAGTTCTACCCTGGGCCGTGGCGCGAACCTCAGAAATCTACCGCTGGTGTTTGTTCTGGGAGAATCGGGCGCAACCAAAACCACCACCGTCATTCATTCTGCTCTCGATCCGGAGTTGCTTGCGGGACACGTCTATCAAGACACCAACGTCCTGCCCACCCGTCTTCTGAACATCTGGTACACGAGGCAGGCCATTTTCGTGGACCCCGCAGGCGACCTGTTGACCCAGTCCAACCGCTGGAAACGGCTGGTCAAGCTGGTTCAGCCCGGCCGGGTCTCAACCGCAATGGGGAAGGGACTGCAAGCGCCGCGCGCCGCCATTGTCTGTTACGACACCGAGAGTTTTCTCAAGCCCGGAGCGAGTGAAACCACTCTTTCCGCCGCGCGCAAACTTGCCTTACGCCTTCAGGAGATTTCGCAACTCCTGGGCATCAGTTTTCCCGTATATGTGTTGTTCACCAAGCTGGATCGAGTCTCGTTCTTTCCGGAATTTGTTCGCGGTCTTAACAAGGAGGAGGCTTCCGAAATTCTGGGTGCCACCCTGCCGGTTCGCTCCCTGGCCACGGGGGTGTACGCCGAGGAGGAAACCCGGCGCCTGGGCAAAGCCTTCGACGAGTTGTTTTATTCGCTTGCGGAACGCAGGCTGGACCTGCTCGCTCGAGAGAACGATGGCGGCCAACTGGCCGCCATTTACGAATTTCCCCGAGAATTGAGAAAGCTACGCACGCTGCTGGTTCAGTTTCTTGTCGACCTGACTCGACCAAGCCAGCTCAGCGTGAATCCTTTTCTGCGTGGTTTTTATTTTTCCGGGGTCCGCCCCGTCCTCGTCGACGACGTGGCAGTCGCTGCCCCGCAGCTGCAAGCTGCGGATCTGTCATCCGGCGCCGGCGCCACCCGCATCTTCAGCAGCGCGGGATTCAGCGGAACTCCTTCCGCGCCTTCGTCACCCGGGTCCACTTCCCGGAAGGTGCCGCAGTGGATTTTCCTGAGCCAGTTTTTCAATGACATCATCGTCAAAGATCGAGTTGCCCTAACCGCCAGCGGCTTCAGTTCTCGCGTAAGTATTCTTCGCCGCGTGGTTCTAACCGCGGCTTCTCTGGTTGCGATTATTTGCGCCATTGGCTTTTTGCTCTCGTTCGTTGGCAATCACCAGATGGAAGGCGACATTCGTGCCGCCATCAGCGATTTGCGAAACACGCCGGGCGAAGGGAGTGACCAGCCGAATCTGGCGAACTTGCAAAAACTTGATCGGCTGCGGCAGCAGTTGGCTACGCTCAAAGAGTACGAAACCGATGGCGTCCCACTGCGCTTGCGCTGGGGACTCTACGTCGGGGATCGCCTTTATCCTGACGCAAAGAGCGCTTATTTTGAGCGATTCCGCCAGCTTTTATTCGCCTACACACAGGGGAAAATCGTGGACGGTCTCCGCGCTGTTCCCGATACACCAGGCCCCAACGATAGTTATGAGAAAACCTACAACGAGCTGAAGGCCTATCTCATCACCACCAGCAACCACGACAAAAGCACCAAAGAGTTCCTCTCGCCGGTGCTCCACAGTCATTGGATTGCGGGAAGAGACATCGATGCCGAACGCGTCGCACTGGCCCAGGCCCAGTTCGATTTTTACAGCACCGAACTCGCAGCCGCGAATCCATTCTCTGCCGCCAATGACGCCAGAGCGATCGCCCGAGCACGCATCTATCTCTCCCAGTTTGCCGGCATCGACCGCTTTTATTTGCCGCTTATCGCGAAGGCGTCGCCAAAAAATCCCGATCTGAGCTTCAATGAACAGTTCCGCGACTCGCAGGGAGTGATCGTCAGCAATCACAAAGTCAGAGGCGCCTTTACACGCAACGGATTCACCTTCGTACTGGATGCAATCCGCAACCCTTCTTTCATGAGCGTTGAGGAGTGGGTTCTGGGCAAAGCGACGGCGTCGGAATTAGACCCCGCAACTCTGCGCGAGAAACTCACAGAGCGTTATTACGAAGACTTCACGAAAGAGTGGCGAACTGTTCTTCAAACATCGTCGGTGGTCGGCTACCAGGACTTTGCTGACGCGGAAAAGAAGTTGGAGAAGCTGACTGGACCCACATCGCCTCTCCTGGAATTGTTCTGGTTTATTTCCAACAATACAGCAGTGGCTGCTCCCGATGTGGCGGCGCCATTCTTGCCGGTGCAGGCTCTGGAGCCGCCCGGTGCGCCGGATAAGCTGCCCGACCAATACATTACCGACTCCAATAAGCCCTACATCTCAGCTCTCAGCAAGCTGCAGGCTGACATTGCCCCCCTTGCCGGCAATCCCAGCGATCCCGCTCTCGCTTCCCAAGTCGCAAATTCAGAAGGCGCAGCCAAGGTTACCATTACGCAGGTCATGGGAACCCGGGTTGATCAGAAATTCCATGACGAAAATCTGGTTCGAGCGCTTCTGGAACAACCCATTACCAATGTGGACGCTCCGTTAAAGCTCGGCCCCGCCGCAGCTCTCAATGGAGCCGGCAAGAGTTTCTGTGGCCGTTTCGCCCAGATTACCGGAAAATATCCCTTCAACCCGGCCTCCGATCAAGAACTCGCGCCGGATCAGTTGAATGATATTCTCGCGCCGAAAACTGGAGCCTTGTGGACTTTCTACGACGATAAGCTCAAGCAGATATTGATCAAGGAGGGATCGCACTACGAAGTTGCGGCCACCAGCGCGGTTAAACCGTCTCCAGCTTTTATGGCATTTTTCAATCGCGCCGCCGCGCTAAGCGACGCGCTCTATTCCGGAGGCTCATCCTCGCCGAGGTTTTCCTACACCCTGAAGACGCTCTCCAGCAATGTCGACGTCGTTTTGAAAATCGGCAGCGAAACTCTCGCCGGGGCCGGCCAGCAGAAAACTTTCACCTGGACGGGAAATCCTGAGGATGTGCAGGTGGCAACTCCCGGCGGCGATCTCTTAGGGGCGTTCCGAGGCCCCTGGTCAGTCTTCCGATTCGTGGCCGACGCCCATTCGCAGGGGGCTGGCCGCGTCGCCAATCTGGAATGGATTATGCAATCCAATGGAAGGACGATTATGCTTCCGAACGGCAAGCCAAAGTCCTACACCTATCAACTGGAAGTGAATGGCGTGAATCCGTTCCAGTCTTCCGAACTGACCGGGCTGCGCTGCGTTTCACAAGTGGCGCACTGATTTTTAGGTCGAACTTTGCTGCGAATTGCTGCCGCGGCCCGGAGTGAGGCGTTCGATGAGGCGCTCGCCCCATGACTGCTCCGACGCATGCAGCAGCAGGCATGTGATGTTATCGTCGCTGCCGCCGCTCTTGGCTGCTTCGATCAGTTCGTTGCACGCTTCGTCCAATGAGCTCACATCGCTCATCACCTCCAGCATCTTTTGTTCTTTGACGTAGCGCGACATGCCGTCGCTACAGAGGAGCAGCCCATCTCCCGGCGCAAATTCGTGATCTTCCAGGTCTGGTTCCACGCTGTCCTCGGAACCGAGAGCCCGCACGATTACATTCTGCATGTCCGACTTCTCCGCCTCTTCCACTGTCATCAGTCCGCGACGCACCTGCTCCATCACCAGAGAGTGGTCGCTCGTCAGCTGCTGAATACGGCCCCCGCGTGCCAGGTAAATGCGGCTGTCTCCTACGTTAGCGATGGAAAAAAACATTCCGTGCACGCACACCGCGACAATGGTTGAACCCATGCCGGAGCGATTGGGATTATGGGCGGCAGCTTCCTGAATCGCCTGGTTCGCCAGTTGAATGGCGTTGCCGAGGCCGGCGGCGTATTCCGACACGCCCTCAAACTTCCGTCCCAGGACGGGTGATTCGGCTCGGCCGGAATCATTGCGAAAGTATTCGAGCACCGTATCCACCGCGATTTTGCTCGCGACTTCTCCCGCGGCCGCGCCTCCCATGCCGTCGCAAACCACAAAAATTCCACGCCGCAGGTCGAAGCCGAAATTGTCCTCGTTATTTGTCCGAACGAGACCGATGTCGGTTTTTCCCGCGGCTTGAAATACTAGATTCATTTCATACCTAACCGGTATTTCGTAGTAATTGCGGGGGTCGCCCGTTGGAAATGAGAATTCTAAAATCCTTGTGACATTAAATGAAGCATGAAGCTGGACTTATTCTTCGGGAGCGGTTTGAGTTGGGGTCGATCGGTTTCTACGGATTCCGATGCGCGAGAACATCCGGCCGCGTTGAGCCTCTTTGAGGAGTTGCTGCCGCTCCCCCTGCAACTCCAGGCTCGCGTGATTCGCGATATCGGCAGCCGAACGCATTCGATCCACGGCTGAGCGCGAATCACCGGCCGCCAAAGCTGCGCGCGCTTGCGTCAGGGCCAAAGACAGCGCCCGGTCCGCCGTACCCCTCATCCTACCTCCAAAATTCTCTCGCGCCCGCTTCAACAGCAGCGATTCCGGATGCGATTGCAGGCCAGCCTCCAGAGCCGCCCAGCCTCCGCTCAGGTCGAGGTTATCCAGCGCAGCATAAGCGGTTCCCACCAGTTGCAATATCTCGGCCTCGCTCGCCCATGCTGCGCGCACCTTCCGAATCTCTTCTTGCACGGCCGGAACCTGCAAGACGGGATCGGGCTGTGACTCGAGGAAGGTTGCTGCTTCTTCATAGAGTTCGCCATTGATCAATTCCCGCGCGGCATTCATCGCGGCCTCAATTTTCTGCTGTAAGGCTTGCTCTTGGCTTCGAGCTTTGTCCAACAGAGCTCGCATTGAAACGTCATTGGTTTGCTGCACCACCGGTTCGAGCAAACGGATTGCCGCTTCGTAGGAGCCTTTCGCGAGCAGGCCTTGAGCTTCGGCAAAAGTTGTCTCCACCAGCGATTCTTGCTGTTGTTGTTCGGCTTCATGGCGGGCAAACTCCAGCAGCTCAGAAATCTCTGCGGAAAAAATCCCATCGGCCTGGCAGGTTTCGAGAAGCCTCACAGCTTGCCGGTACTGGCTCTGATTGATGGCCTTATGCGCCTGGGCCAAAAAATGCGCGCGATATTCCTGCAGCTTGCTGTTTTCGACCTCTTCTTCAACGCTGGTTTGAAGAATCAGAAGCCGCTCATTGCCCGGAAAATCGTGCAGCTTGTCCCGCACCAACTGTAGCGCCTCTTGGGGAGCAGTATCGAGTAGTGCCCGGCAACGTCGTACGGTTTCATCCACTTCACGGCGCGCTTCGGAGTCCGCTATCTGCCGGGATAGTTGCCCCTTGAACTTCAACAAGGACGGTTCATTCGGCATTCTCTCCAGGGCCATCGCCACCCGCGCCGCTGCCGTGACGAGCTGCTCGTGAGTCGTGGCCACAGAGATTTCATTCTGGAGTTGTTCCACGACTCGCCGCCGCTGCTCTAGTTCCTGCCCGGCCTTGGCCTGCTTGAGCAGCGAGATCAACTCTGGATTGGAGGGATCAATCTGCTCGACGTCGTTTAGCAGTTTCATCGCCGCCGTGAAACGCCGGCTTGCCATCTCGTTGCGCGCCGATTCCAGCAACTGCCGCGCCTTCGCCACCCGGGCCGCCTCCTCCACCTGCTGGACGACAACGGCGTAGGCGGCACGCACCCGGGAATCTTCCTTATCGAGATCAAGCGCCTTGGCAATCATCGCCTGGGCCGACTCTAAATCTCCACGGCTGCGGGCGCCATCCGCCTGCCGCAAGTATCCCTCGATCCTCTCCCTGGTCTGCTTTTTCTTGCGCACGGATTCCAGCATTTCCGCCAGTTCCGAGCTGGACTGGTCGAGGCGAAGCGCTTCCTCGAGATGGCCGATCGCCACGTCGTATTGCCTTTCATGAAGGGCAGCCTCCGCCTGAAACCTTAATTCACGGATTTGTCCCGCGCGCGCCCGCAGCGCCAGGTTTTGTTGTACCTGCACCAATAGTTGCCGAGCTTTTGTATGCTGTCCGTCCAGCTTGGTCACTTGCAGCAGGAGCTCCCGCGCCTTGAGAAACTCCTGCTCCTTCACCAGCGACTCCGCTTGCTCCAGCATTTCCAGCACTTGGCCTTTTTTTACCCCGTCGGCTACAGCATAAATTTCCCCCGCCATCTCGTCTGCGGAGCTGTAGCGGTCATCGGGGTCTTTCGCCAATGAGCGATCGAGGATCGCATCCAACTCCGGAGGATAATCGCTGAGGTAGTTGCTGAGCGGCGGATGCCTTTCATTCAGCAGTTTCTGGATCACGCTGGCGTCTTCGCCGGCGAAAGGAAGCTGTCCGGTCAGAAGCTGGTAGAGCATGATTCCGGCTGAGAAGATATCGGAGCGGCCGTCGAACGCCCGGTCGCGCAGCCGTTCCGGGGCCATGTAATGAATGGTTCCAATTACGTTGCCCGTACGGGTCAGCCCGCGCTCCTGTTTTTCCTGCCGGGCAATTCCAAAATCCAGCAGCTTGGCGACGCCGTCAGGTTGAACGATGACGTTCGCCGGCTTTACATCGCGATGGATGACGTCATTGCGATGCGCGTAGGCCAGCGCCGAGCAAACCTGTTCGATGATTTTCAGCCGGAAAACCAGAGGCAAAGGACGGGCAGATTGGATCACGCGGTCCAGAGCCTCGCCGGCTACGTACTCCATCACAATGTAAGGAAAGCCTTCTTGTTCGCCCAAATCGTAGACCGTAACGATGTTGGGGTGCTTCAACATTCCTGTCTTGGCCGCTTCCCGATAGAAACGCTCGAGCATCTCCGGGTCTCCGGCGAAGCCTTCCGTGATGGTCTTGATCGCGACTTCGCGGCCCAGATGCTTGTCGAAGGCGCGATAGACCAAACCCATGCCGCCCCGGCCGAGGAGACCGGTTACCTCGTACTTTCCGATTCGCGTCAGGGGTTTGGTGCTCAAGCTCTCCTGCCAATTCGTGGTTGTTCCACGAGAAAATTCCTACGACGCTGAGTTTGCCACCCAGCGTATGTTGAAGTTATCCCAAAGAAATTTCTTGCCTTCGCCGCGTTCTTTGGTTTCGCCTTCAGGTGTCGCATTCAGATAGAGAATATAAGCCTCCGCCGCTCCGTCAAGGTCGCCATCCTGAACGCGTTTGCGGGCCTGTTCCAGAATTCTTGCGGGCAAGCCTTCCACTTTTTCGCGCGCCGTTTTGATCAGCGCTTCGCGCGCTTCAATTTCAACATCGTTGAGATACTGGATTTCGTCCGGGGGCGAGCCTTGCGCTTTGACCCCTTCGGTATCTTCCGGTTTCACATTTTCCAGAACAATCACGGTATTGTGATTTTCCTTCTTAAAAGCCGGCACAACATCGATCACGTTGCCTGAGGAATCCACGATGCGAAACGCCAGTTCGACCGCCGCTTTGAGGTCAATGGATTTCTTCGTATAGCTGTAAGGCTTGACGATGTCTTCAGGATTGGTTTTAGGAATCGAATCCAGCTTCTTATGCGCTTCCTGGACCTTCTGCTCGGCTGCCGTTATCCTGTCGTTGGCCTCCGAGATTTCCTTTTTCTTGCCGCGTGCCTGGGCTCCTTCCAACGCCTTTTGCGCACTTTCCAGCTCCTGATTCGCAGCTTCGTATTCCCGATTCGCCTTGTTCCATACTTCGTTGGGAACATCCCGTGAACTGAACCGGTATTTTGACTCTTTTGCCTCCACCGTCGCAACTACGGTAGGGCGGTGCTCCAGCACATCGCCCACCAGTTGAAAATTAGGCTCCGCGTCCGTCGTGTCATTGGAACGCACGACCCGCACAGGTAGTGATGAAGTCTCAAGCCCGGTGGCAATTGCGTCCGAAAGTTGCTCTGCAAAACCCGCGCTGTCGCGGCGGGAAGTCTGGTCGCGAAACACCACGCGAACCGACAGTTTGGAGCGCATCTGGTGGAGTGCGGTACTTTTTGTCCGCTCATCGCGAACATCGTCGCGATTCGACTTGTACTGTTGCGCCAGGTCAAGATAAAGCCAGGCCAAACCCACTCCCGAACCGAGCGGCTTTTGCAGATAACGCCTGGCCACTTCCAGGTAGTGATCGCTGATGGTCTGAGCCAGCAAGTCGAGGCGCAGCTTGAGATTCTTATCCTCTTCCCCACCCGCGCTGTAAGCGCGCTCCAGCAGGTCATAGGCGTGCTCGGCCTCCACTTCGTCATTCCGGCCATGAATCGGAGTATGTGCTGCTTGCAGAACCTTGGCTTCATCGGAGGCGCTCTTGATGTAAATCTCGCGGAGCGCCTGCATGCGCTCCGCTACCAACCCGCGCGAGGCAGGCGGCAGATCGGCCAATACTTCGTAGGCCGCGATGTATTGCTTCTGCCCTTCGAAGGCCGTGCTTTTCGCCAGCGCAGCATCGGCGTCCGCCCGCGTGTTCGCGATTTCGAGGCTTTGTTCGTCCTTCTTCAGAGCCGCCGCAGCTTCCGGCGTCTTCTTGATCTCATGGGCTCGGCGAAGTTCATGAACCGCATCCTGCCACTTTTCGCCGCTCGCGAATTTAGCTCCCTGCTCAAAGTGAAATTTGTAAGCCGCGTCCACAATCGCGCCGATGCGGGGCTCCTCGTCGGCAAAGGACACATATGCGGAGATGGCCGTTAACGCTTCATCGTAGCGCTGCTTGGCTTTCAGATTTTCGCCGGTAACCAGAGCTGATTCCAGGGAGCGGCTCTCCGCGGCGATATTTCCTTGCACGGCTTGCGATTGCTCAAACTGGGGGTCGATTTCGATCGCCTGGGAAGTCAGGTCGCGCGCCTGGAGTAAATGACCGTAACCCGGAGTATGCCCAGCCAATGCAGATTTATAGGCCTGAAATTGGGTGCGGCCCTTCTCCGTCAGCGCTCCCAGTTCAGCACGTACGTCATCCCTCAACTTCAATGCCACCGCCAATGACGGCGCCAGGGCTCGCGCATCATCGGACCGCACCTTCGCCGTCTTCAACTCCGCATAGGCCGGAGCCGCAGTGGCGGCCGATCTTCGATAGGCCGCCAGATGGTCCTCACCCTCCTTCACCAGCAGCGTCGCCAGCGATTCCTTGGCCTGGTTGGCGTGGGAAGACGTCCGATACTTGCCGAGATAATCCAGCCATCCCGGAATGGAGTGAGCTCGCTCGGCTCGAAGGTATTCGGCGAACTCTTCATCGGGGGCAGCGACGAATTGAATCTGCACTCCGCGTTTCAGCGGTTGAGGTGCGATCACTCCGGCCGGCGAGGAACTCACCACACGGCCTTGAACTGCCGCAAGGTCAGCCAATTCAGCCGGCGTTGATCCTTCATTCTTCTCCAGTTTCAGGTTTGCGGGAACCACGCAGGTAGCAACCGAGTCCCGCGTGACGGTCATTACTCCGTCAGCCCGGCGCTCCAGTGAGGTCGCCCCTGCCAGCAGCACTTTCCCCAGCTTTGAATAAGCGGACTTGTCAATTTTATCGCTGTCGCCGCACGCCCTCAGCTCCGCCTTGCCGTTGACCGTGAACTCCGCAATTTGAACGTAGGCCGCCCCGTTCGGTCCATCATAGAGTTCGATAGCATTGAGCGGCGCTTCTTTCGCGCCCACATCGGTTCGAGGAATCGAAACGAAAAGCGATACTGCCACCACCGTGCTTACAATGACCCGAAACGCGCGAGAACAAAAGCCACGAAACGATGACGCCATATTTTTACCGGAAGCTCGCGCCGTCAGTGAGGCTCGAAGCACTGAGCCACTGGGCTGCCAGAGGTACCGCCATGATACTCACGGATGTGTTGAAGTCAAGTATGGAAACAGCACGCCCAACAGCGGGCGAGGCAGCTTTATGCCGGGGGTTCGTGTTAATTCATGCCCAGAACCCCACTTCCCCCACTTCGGTGGGATTTGCGCGAAGTGGTTTTTTGCCGTAAGCTAGCAGTCTTGCCGAGGCACTGAGGCGGCGCGCGGCTCGATTCTAACCAGCCACGGGACCGCAAATCGATGCAACACTCGAAAGATATGAACGCGGGACCTCAAGCTCTCCGATCGAGCCGTGAACCGAAGGCGGAAGGCGTCAATCGCCAGCCCTTTTCGGCGGCGGCGGATATCTCCATCCGCCTTTGGACACCTGCTCAGTTGCGACGCAACTCGGCGGATGTTTCCTGGAAGACAGACAGTAGCCTCGTCTTACTGATCGGCGACGTGCTCGCCGCTGCTCAAGGTGTCCCGGACGAACTGCGATCCGGGATGTCGGCTCACTTTAATAGCGCGGCGCAAGCAATGAAGGCCGCAAAATCCATCGAGCGTTCGGTTACGGAATTTTCAAAGCAGCGTCCCAACGATTGTTTCGGAGCTGCCATCGCCGTCCACCGGCCCGTTGAGCTTCGCCCTTTTCGCGAAGGAGATTCCACTCCGGTGGCCCCTGCTACTTCTCTGCTGCGTCAGGCCCAGCCCGGCCAAATATTCGTGAGCCGCGAAACTTACGAGCACCTTCGTGACTTACCCGGAGTACAGTTCCGCCCATTGAATGCGAATGCGGATCCGGGGACCAGCGCGGACGCCGAACTCCTCTGGACCTCGCCCGACGCCTATGCGTTATTCGCGAACCATCTGCAAGAGGCGACTCTCAGACAACCGGTACTCGATGAACCCGCACCTCTCGCGGTGGCTGACGAAAAACCGTTCACCCCTCAGGCGTCGAATACTCAATCCTCGGATACTCAATCCAGAGATTTTGGGGAAGCAACTTTTTCCACGGCCAAATTGTCCGCGCTGGACCCGGAAGAAAGCGAAGTCAGTTGGATGGCTTCTCACCGGCTTCTCGTGTCCGGCGCTGCCGTGGTGATACTGGCATTCGCGACCGTGTACGCAGGTTCCGCGTTGCACAAGAGATCGTCGGCAGTAAATTCCAACGATTTGCAGCAGCCTTCTAACCAGCAACTGCCAGGCAATCCCACTCCGGTTGCGCCCCACCCAGTACCGCGTATGAATGTGACACCTACTGCTGGCAGCGCTAGCCGAAAGCCTGAAGTGCAAAAGGCAATGCAGGCTCCCTCCAAGCCTCCAGAAGTGAAGCCGGTAGGCGAATTTGAAGGTTTCACTGCCAGAGACATTCCGTTACTTCTCAAAAAGGCCGAATCGGATGCCGGCTCCGGTGACTACGAATCGAGCCGTAATGAATACAACATCATCTTGCACCTCGACCCCGCCAACCAGGCCGCCAGGGCGGGTCTGTCTCGAGTAAACCTGAGCGTAGACAGCAATCGTTAAACGACATCGGGATTTTTCTTGTTTGCAGAGCGTAGGTCTTCAAGGTCGTACGACCCAAATCTACCTCTCCCGCCACTATCGCGGACGGCCGTCGTGCGGTTGTGTCGATCAGCTCCCGATGGGCGAAGGCATCCCAGGAAGAATAGGGATAAGATCCTCGCGGAAGAGGAAAAGAAGCCCCCCCTGCAGCACCTCATAGATTTACATTTGAAAGAGGATTCTAAAGGTAACTTGGAAACGCAAATTGGCGGTCTACGACCGAGTGACTCCGCGCTATTATCTATGTAAGAGAAGAGCGTTCCTGGGGGGATTATGAAAATTCCGGATTACTACGAGTTCCTTCAAATCAGCCCCAATGCAGACCCCGACACAATCCGCCGCGTTTATCGATTTCTGGCGGGCCGCCTTCACCCGGACAACCCGGACACCGGCAATGCTGAAAAATTCTTCCTGTTGAAGGCAGCCTATGACGTATTGTCCGATCCAGGGCGCCGCGCCGAATACGATGCAACTCGCAAAATCGAGGAATCCTCCCCGGCCCCCCTATCAACGTGGGTTGATTTTATGGACAAGATGGAGGGTGAGTTGAACCGGCGGTTGGCGTTGCTGGCGGTGCTATATTTTCAGCGCCGCACAAACCCTTACAAGCCGGAAGTTTCACTTGTCGACATCGAAAATTGCATGGGGTTTCCGCGCGATTATTTGGAATTCACGACGTGGTATCTTCGAAACAAGGGATACATCAACCGAGCAGACAACTCAGAGTTCACACTAACGGTTGACGGCGTGGACTTCGTGGAAACGCAACGCATGAATATCCCGGTTCTGGAGAAATTGCTGACCACTGGCAAGGGGGCCTCCGCCACAGATGGAGCGGCGACAACCAATGTGACTGACGGCAATGGCGCATCCGAGGGGAATCGTACAAACAGTGATGACGACGCGTGACGAAGCGTAATAAGACTGCCAAAGATACGCGCCACAACCACGATCACCCCAATACCCGCGGCGCGATCTGAAACAAGCTGGCTTTATCCCGTGTAGACCGATACCGGTCGCCCGTGCTGCTTCACATAACAACCCAGTTGCCGCAGGTTCTCCTCGGTCGAATCATGACCCACGAAACCCGCAGTCAGGCGCGACGTAG
>Ga0187875_10000196_pt1 | contig 55489 bp, 56 predicted proteins | sample June2016WEW_17_1_2_FD_132978 | JGI IMG/M metagenome (GOLD analysis project Ga0187875, IMG submission 132978) | Peatland microbial communities from SPRUCE experiment site at the Marcell Experimental Forest, Minnesota, USA - June2016WEW_17_10 | ecosystem: Environmental > Terrestrial > Soil >...
CCCGGCCGGCCTCTCGTCCTAGGAGTTGTAGCGAGCACCAAAACCGGCGCCCATAAAGTCTCCCGCACCCAAAAAACAGCACCCAAATCGAAGTTGCGACACAGACTCGGAAGCCCTGGGTACCGATCGCGAATATGGGAGAGCTCCGTAGGGGCGACACATCTTTCCATGAAATGTAGCGCACCGCGCGAAATTGCGACGACCGCACCACAGGCCGAATTATCCGCGCTCAATCGCCGCCGCGTAAAATCCATCCGTGTGCGTCGTGGCAGGAGACGTCCTCAGCGCTCCATCCGCACCCGTAATCACCTCCGCCGAAACGCTATCGGCCAACATCGAAGAGATTGCCGTTCGCGCGTCGCTCAAACGAAATCCCGCGCACTCGTCGAGCGCCGCCTTCACCACCTGCTCGTTCTCTTCCGCTTCCATCGAGCACGTGGAATAAACCAAGCGCCCGCCGGGCGCGAGCAGCGGCAGCGCATTCCGCAGCAACCGAACTTGCTTCGCGTGCAGCTCCGCAAAATCGCCAGGCTTCAATCGCCAGCGAATCTCCGGATGCCGCGCTAGCGTGCCCGTGCCGGAGCAAGGCGCATCCACCAGGATTCGCCGAAATTGTTGCTCGAACGGCAGCGCTTCGGACCCGTCCAGCACCACCCCGCGCACATTGCTCACGCCAATTCGTTTCATCAGCGCTGCCAGCGTCCGCAATCGCCGCGAATGCAGATCGCCAGCCAAAACGGTTCCGCCGGGTCCAGCCGCGGCCGCAAGCAGCGCCGTCTTCCCGCCCGGCGCCGCGCACAAATCGAGCACCGAATCCCCCGGCTGCACGCCGAGCAGCAACGCCACTGCGTGCGACGCCTCATCGAGCAGCACGATTTCGCCGCGCTCAAACGCCTCCGTGTGCGACGGGCTGCCCCCGCTGAGCGAAATCGCATCGCGCAACAAGCGCCCCGGCCGCACTTCAAGGCCCGCGCGTTCCAGCGATCGCACGACATCGTCTCGCCGCGCCGCATCGAGCACCGCCGCCGCAATTCGCGGCGCGCGATTGTCAGCTTCCAGCAGCGCCACAACTTGCTCCGCGCCACACGCCGCCAGCCAGCGCTCCACCAGCCACGTCGGATGCGAATGCAAAATCCCCAATCTCTCCGCGGCGGGCAAATCGGTGGGCACCGTGGCATCGATCGCCGCGCCCCGCGCCGCTTCTTCCGCCGCGCGTCGCAGCACCGCATTCACCAGCGTCGCCGCCGACTTTTTCCGCGCGCGCTTCACCAACTCCACCGATTCGCTCACAGCCGCACGCGCCGGCACGCGTTCCAGTAATCTCAGTTGATACACACCGAGCCGCAGTGCGATCAATACTTCCGCATCGAGCCGCGAGATGAATAGGGAACTACGCGAAGAATTGTGTCCAGAGGAGGAAAGCATTCGCGCAATCACCCAATCAAGCGTCCGCTGCCGCCGCAGCGTCCCGAGCGTCAACTCCGTCGCCAGCGCCGCATCCGCCTGCGAAATGTTTTGCTTCAGCTGCTCGTGTAGCAATTCGTCCGAATACCCGCCCGCCGTCTCGACGCGCAGCAGCACGTCAAACGCAATCTTCCGCGCAATGCTCGGTTGGTTTTTCGTTCGGCCGGCTGGAACGGTCATAGCTGAGAAAGTGCGCTCCCGCACCGTATTCTAATGGCTATATTTCTGATTCCCTAGCTAACCGTGGACGAATCATGATTCTGGTCGTTGGTCGGTTGCAGGTTCAATGGAGTAGTTCGCCGAGAAGGATTACGTACTGAGTTCCAGCTGGAGTTGAAGTGCCTTTCCGCGCCTTCGGTCAACCTTGACACGAACCCGAAGCGGATTAAACCCATTCAATCTGAGTTGGAGGTAATAGACATCCCGTCCTTTCACCGGAGCGAACGCGAAGGCTCCGCTAGCATCCGTCTTCGTGGATCGAGGCGCCTGCTTCCAGTCCGAAGTGAACTCCTCGACCAAAACATTTGGCATTGGAGTGCCGACGGAGTCCTTTACCGACGCCGCCAAAGACCGGGCCAATTGAATGTTGCCAATCTGCACGATCTGCACGCCTTGCGCAGCAAGGTGGACAGAAACTAGGAACAGAAAAACTCCAATCCACCAACGGAGTCTGCTGGCCGTCTTACCTTCTCCACCGTGAATGTTCTTGCACCGCTTCATTTACGCGCCGAATCGTTCGCCCTGCTTTAGATGTATCCCGTTCGCGTAATCGAGCGCCGCAACGCGCTTGCGTCCTTCGGCCTGCACGGTTTCCAGTTCAAGACACGTCCCCGCGCCGCACACCACGTAAATCGCGCTCGACGACGGCACGATCGTCCCCGGCGCTTCCGTAGATGCAGCCGTGGCGCCAATCGCCGGCCGTCCCCATACGTGGCAACTCTGTCCGCGCAATTTCGTGTACGCTCCAGGCCACGGCGCAAACGCTCGCATCGGGTTGTAAATCTTCGACGCCGTCAGGGCCCAGTCGATCCTCCCGTGCTCTTTCTTCAACAGCGGCGCCAGGGTCGCGCCCGCGGAATCCTGCGCCTGCGGCGTAATCTCACCGCGATCGAGCTTCAGCAGCGTCTCCACCACTAGCGGCGCCCCCGCTTCCGCCAACCGCGCCGAAAGCTCCGGCGCAGTTTCATCCGCCCCAATGGAAAATTCCTTTTGCAGCAGAATCGGCCCCGTGTCCATTCCCGCGTCAATGCGCATCGTCGTCACGCCCGTCGTCGTCTCGCCGTTCGCGATCGCCCACGCGATCGGCGCCGCGCCGCGATATTTCGGGAGCAGCGACGCGTGCAAATTGATCCACCCCAGCCGCGGCAGCGAGATCAGCGGCGCTGGAATAATTTGCCCGTACGCGATGATCACGATCGCATCCGCCGCGATGCGCTGCAGAAAATTCGCCGCCGATTCCGATTTGATTGATTCCGGTTGGTAAACGTGCAGGTCCAGCGCCAGCGCAGCTTCTTTCACGGCGCCCGCGGCGATTTTCCGTCCGCGTCCGCGCGGCCGGTCCGGCTGAGTGATCACCGCTTCGATGGAAATCCCCGGCTCCTGCGCGAGCCGCTGCAATGAGGGTACGGCGAATTCCGGCGTGCCGCAGAAGATGACGCGCATGGTGAATTCCCGGCGTCTACCAGTCGCCCGCCTTGCGGAGTTTGCGGATTCTGCGCTTGATCAAATCGCGCTTCAGGAGGCTGAGGTGCTGCAAGAACACCACGCCATTCAAGTGATCGATCTCGTGGCAAAACGCGCGCGCCAGCAATCCTTCGCCGCGCATTTCATACGTCTCGCCCTTCACATCCTGCGCGCGCATCGTCACGTAGAGCGGCCGCAGCACGTGCCCGCGAAATCCCGGCACCGAAAGGCAGCCTTCATCTTCGCGCTGCTCGCCTTCGATGTGCACGATTTCCGGATTGGCCAGCACCAGCTTGGCCTCGGGATTCTTGCCAACGCTCACGTCCACCACCGCCAGCCGCTTGCTCAATCCGATTTGTGGCGCCGCCAGTCCCACGCCCTGCGCCGCGTACATCGATTCAAACATGTCGGCGCAAAGTCTTTCGAGTTCTTCGTCGAATTTCTTCACTGGCTCCGTCGGTGTCTCAAGCACCTTCGCGCCGTACTTCACAACGGGATGAATCATCGCTTGGCTTGGGCCTTTCCTTCCTCTTGCTTTAGTTTCACCGCGCGCGTTTCAAAACGCGTCGAGCTGTTTCTGATACGCCTCAAAATTCCGCCGCGTCTCCCCGATCCAATCGCCGCCGAATTTTTCAAGGAACGCTTCCGCCAGCACCAGCGCCACCATCGCTTCGCCCGCCACGCCGCCCGCCGGCACCACGCAGATATCGGAACGCTCGTAGGCGGCGCGCACGGCTTCCTTCGTTTTCAAATCGACCGTCGCGAGTCCGCGCCGCAGCGTTGAAATCGGTTTTAAGTATCCGCGCACCACCACGTCTTCGCCATTCGTAATTCCGCCTTCAATTCCACCGGCGCGATTCGTTGGCCGCGTGAATCTGTGCCGCTCCGCGTCGTACTCAATTTCGTCCCCGACCTCTGACCCATACGATTGCGCCGCCGCCACTCCCGCGCCGATCTCCACGGCTTTCACCGCCTGAATGCACATCACCGCGCGCGCCAGCTTGCCATCGATCTTTTCATCCCATTGCGCGTGCGACCCCAGCCCCGGCGGCACTCCATGCGCCACAACCTCGAAAATCCCGCCCACGGAATCTCCCGCGCGCAGCGCCTGGTCCACTTCCAGTTTCATCGCCGCTTCCGCCGCCGGGCTGACGCAGCGCAGCGGTGATTCCAAATTCGCGCACACCGCTTCGATCTCGCTCCACGTGGCCGGGTGCTCCATGCGCACTTTGCCGACCGCGACCACGTGACTCAAAATCGTCACGCCGAATTCCCGCAGCAAAATTTTCGCCAGCGCTCCTGCCGCCACGCGCGCCGCGGTTTCTCGCGCTGATGCCCGCTCCAGCACCGTTCGCGCATCGTGCACGTTCAGCTTCAGCGCGCCCGGCAGATCCGCGTGCCCCGGCCGTGCCGCGGTCAAAGGCCGCGAGGCCGATTCCGCGCCGGCAACATCCTCAACCGGCAACACTTTTTCCCAATTCGGCCAATCGCGATTTTCAATGCGCAGCGCGATCGGCGCGCCAATCGTTTTCCCGTGGCGAATCCCCGCGAAGGCCTCGACGCGGTCCTTTTCAATCTTCTGCCGCCCGCCGCGCCCGTAGCCCAGTTGCCGCCGATGCATTTCGCGTTGAATAAACTCCAGATCCACCGCAAGGCCTGCGGGTAGCCCGGAGATCCAAGCCAGCAAGGCTTGGCCATGCGATTCGCCGGCAGTGAAAAAACGCAGCATGGTTAAGGATTCACCCGACGTGCGCCGCGCATCAAATGTCTGCGCGCAACGCGACGCTTGGATTGTATCGGAGCGCCCGATACCGGTAAAGGCCGCCAAAGCCCGCAATGCTTCCGTCAGGGCTCTCGCCGCGCGCCTCGCCGCGTTCCCATGCGCGTTCCGCGCTTGACGCCGCCGATAGCGGACGCTACGCTCAGTCGATTCGTAGCGTCGGGGGATCAGCGCCAAAGCGATGCCCGTCACTGAACCGAAACTCCTCGACACCGATGAACCCAGTCTGACCGCCAGATTGCTGGATCTTGCCAAGCGGTTGGTTCTGGCATCGCAAACCTACTCTCTGCTGTCGTTTCGCTCCATCACGAATATTTTCTCCGCGCCCCAGTACATTTCCGATTTGTTCGACCAGATGAACACGATCGGCGTCGGCTCGCTGCCGATCGCCATGGTTTCGGGACTTTTCATCGGCGCGGTCACCGTCCTGCAGACGGCGGCGCAATTCGCGCGATACGGAGAGACGGCGCTGACCGGCGAAGTCGTAGCCATCGGCCTCGTGCGCGAACTCGGCCCGACGATCACCGGCCTTCTGGTCGCCGGCCGCAATTCCTCCGGCATGGCCTCGGAGCTCGGCTCGATGCTCGTCACCGAGCAAGTGGACGCCATGCGCGCGATGGGCACGGATCCCTCGCGCAAACTCGTCACTCCGCGCGTGCTGGCCACCGTGCTTGTGCTTCCGCTGTTGGTGGCCCTCGCCGATTTCGTCGGCCTCGTTGGCGGCGTCGTCGTCGCCTACAGCACGCAGCACATTGGGGCCGTGGAATTTTGGACGCGCGCGGTGAATGGATTGGATTTTTCCGACCTGATGCAGGGCCTGGTGAAGCCCGTCGCGTTCGGTTTCATTCTGGCAACCATCGGCTGCTATTACGGCCTCACCGTGCGCGGCGGCACGCAAGGCGTCGGCCGCGCGACGACGCAAGCCGTGGTCGCCTCGTCGATCATGATTCTCGTCGCCGATTTCTTCCTCGATAAGATTCTGTTGTTTTTGGCCGGCCATGTTTTGTGAGGCGCCATGGCGGAAGCTATGACCACCAGCGCGATGATCGCGGACCAATCGAGCGGTGTGCTCGTTTCCTTTGACAACGTGCGCCTCGGCTTCGATGAAGGCGATATCCTTCGCGGCCTGAGTTTCCGCGTCGCTGCTGGTGAAACCAAAGTCCTCATCGGCGAAACCGGCGCGGGCAAAACGCTCGTGCTCAAGCTGGCCGCCGGCCTCTTGCATCCCGATGCGGGTTCCGTGCGCGTCCTCGGCCGCGATCTCCGCGAATTGTCCGAGGAAGAATTATTTGCCTTCCGCCGCAAAATCGGTTTCGTGTTTCAGGAAGGCGCGCTGTTCGATTCGCTCACCGTGGGTGAAAATGTCGCCTACCGCCTTCGCGAAGAGCACGTTGACGACGATGAAATCGAAGCCCGCGTCCTCGAGTCACTGCGCTTCGTCGAGCTGGAAGAAACCGTGGAGCGTTTTCCCTCGGAACTGTCCGGCGGCATGCGTCGCCGCGTAGCGATTGCCCGCGCGCTCGTGGATCATCCCGCGATCGTGCTCTACGATTCGCCCACAGCGGGCCTCGATCCGATCACGTCGCAAACGATCATCACGCTGATTTTGCGTTTGCGCGATTTGCAAGGCGTGACGTCGCTGCTCGCCACGCAACGCCTGCAGGACGCTTTCGGCCTGGCCAATTATCGCTACGATGCCGCATCGAATCGCGTGGTGCCTGTGGTCGCCGGCGGCGCGGCGCACGGTGGCCCCGAAACGCGCTTCGTCGTCCTGCGCGATGGCGAATCTTACTTCGAGGGCGAGCCGCAAGCCCTGGCCGAGTCGTCGGACGGGTATCTTAAAAGTTTTCTGGTCTAATGCCACGTCGTGTAAAGCAACCTCGCTGTGCATAGAAATGTTTGCTGAGGAGGGCCGGACATGCCGCAACAGAAACAATTGACCTGGACCGAACTGCGCGTGGGAATCTTCGTGCTCGTGGGGCTGCTCTTGATCGCCGTGGCCATCTTCTACGTCACCGGCTCGGGCTCCCTCGGAGCGAAATATCGCTTGCACACTTTCCTGCCCGAAGTGGACGGCCTCGCCATCGGCGCGCCCGTCAGCCTTGACGGCGTGCAAGTTGGCAACGTCGAAACGATTCTCATCGCCCCCGCCACGCCCGGCCAGCCGTTCGACAAAGATCGCAGCATCGAAGTGATCATGCGCGTCAGCCGCAAATATCAGACCGATATCCGCTCCGATTCCCAAGCCACGCTGGTCACCGAAGGCTTGCTCGGCGATCGCTACGTCGATATCGCGCGAGGCTCATCCGGCGTTGCGCTCACCGACGGCCAGGAAGTCCCCGGCGCGGAGGAAACCGCCATCAAGCAAGTGGTCGAGCGCAGCGCCGACGTTATGGCCAATCTCAGCGCGCTCTCGCAACAAGTCGGCGAAATGGTCAACGACCTAAAGCACGGCCAAGGAACCCTCGGCGCGCTGCTCACAGACAAGACGCTCTACAACAATCTGAACTCCACGGTGAATCGCGCCAACGACATGATGGCCGGCCTGCAGAATGGCCAGGGCACTCTCGGCAAACTCGTCACATCGGACGAGCTCTACACCAAAGTCAATTCATCCACCGGCCGCCTAGACGACATTCTCGCCGCCATTCAGCAGCAGAAAGGATCGATTGGCAAACTCGTCTACGATCCCAGCGTCCACGATGAAGCCAAGGAGTTCCTGCACAACGCCGACGGCCTGCTCGCCGGAATCCGCGCGGGGCAGGGCACGCTCGGCAAACTCGCCACCGACGACACGCTCTACACCGAATATCGCGATATCGGCAAGAATCTCACCACCGCCACCGCCAAACTCGATTCCAACGAAGGCACCGCCGGCAAACTCTTCAACGATCCGCAGTTCTACGACAATGTCACCGGCCTCGCCGGCGACATGCGCCTGCTAATCGGCGACTTCGAGAAAAATCCCAAAAAATTCCTAACCATAAAACTCAACGTCTTCTGAGCCTTGTTATCGGCGTGATTTGTAGCGTTGTCGGCGAGTCGTCTGCCGCGGGAGTGCGTGGGTTCTCCGCGCGCCTCTGTGTTCTCTGCGCCTCTGCGTTATCCTTTGACCTCGCTGTCAACCCGCCTGCCGCGCCATCGCCGCCGACTCAATCCGCGTTCGCGCTTCACGCGTTCGCCCCGCCCGCCACGTGCTCCAGCCGAATCGTCACCGGCGCAAACATCCGCGCCCCAGCGCCGTCTTCGACGTCAACGCGAAAAAGCGTCCCGCCCAACAGCAGTCCCCGCGAAGCCCCCGGCGCTCCCGCTGCCACCGGCGGCGCATTCCACACCGTGCACACAATATCCCCCGCATCGATCGCCGCCTGCACCTGCGCTTGCGCATCGCCGGCTCCGCCGCCCGCCCGCGCAGAAATTACGTTCAGCCACTTCGCCGCCCCGCCGCCCACCCATTCCGCTCCGCCCAGCAGCACAAAATGAATCGGCCGATCCATCGTCGCCACCAGCAACAACGCATCGCGTCGCGAAAGCCCGCCCGCCGTCAGCACCACTGGTCCACAATCCGGCAACGAGTGAATCCCCTCGACTCTCACGCGATACCTCGTGTGCGTCCAAATCCACAGCCACAATCGCAGCAGGGAATCGGGCCGCGCCAGAATCGCATACAGCAGCGCCACGATCGTCATGCCCGCGCCGGCGATAAATATCTGCCGTGCGCCCAACCCGAACCCTTGCGCCAGAATGTAGTACACGCCCGCCGCCAGAAATATCCCCAAGAACGAGAACAAATTTGACGCTGCAATCACTCCGCCCTTTACTTCCGGCCGCGGCCGGTGCTGAATCAGCGCGCCCAGCGGCACCGCGTAAAATCCGCCGAAGAATCCCATCAGCGCCAAATCCCCGCGCGCGTGCCACACTCCGATCCCCGGCCGCGACACCAGAAACGAGAACACCGTCATCCCCGCCGCGCCCAGCGGAATCAATCCGTATTCGATCTTGTGGCCCGAAAGATATCCCGCCGCCAAACTCCCCGCGCCCAATCCGATTGCCACCGCGGCTTGCAGGTAGCTGGTCTGCGCCTCGTTCACCTTCAGCACGTCGTGACCGTAAATCACGATCACGAATTGCAGCAGCGCCGCCAGAAACCACAAATACGTATTCCCCACCACGGCCCAGCCCAGCAGTTTATCTTTGCGCATCCGCCCGATCTGCACCCACAGATCGGCCACCGGATTCAGTCGCAGCGGCGCCGCGGGATGCGCCGGCGGCACGCGCGTGATCCCGTAACTTGTCGTCAGGCCCGCAAACGTCGCGCACAGCAGAATCAATCCCGCGCGCCCGGGGCTCGCCGCGAAATGAAACGCCAGAAATCCCGCCCCAATCGTCCCCGCAATCGACGCCAGAAACGTTCCCAGCTCGATCACGCCGTTGCCCCAGGATAATTTGGTCTCCGGCAAAATCTCCGGCAGCAGCCCGTACTTCGAGGGCCCAAACACCGCCCCTTGCGTGCTGATCAAAAACACGCCCGCGCATTCCATCGGCAAATTGCGCAGCGCCAGCGCCGTGGTGGCAAACAGCATCACGCCGATCTCGAAGTATTTCGTGCCGATGGTTACCGAGCGCTTGCTGAAGCGGTCCGCCAGATACCCGCCCGCCATTGAGAACAGCACGAAGGGAAGCGCGAACAGCCCTCCGACCACCAGCACCAACATATTTCGCCGCGCATCCGGAAAATTCATCGCCACAATCAGGTAGATCACCAGGAATTTTAGGCAGTTGTCGTTGAACGCCCCTTGAAACTGCGTAACGATCAGCGACCAAAATCCAAATTGCCCGAATTGTGGGCCGCGAGCCCGGCCATGTGCCGGGACCGTTCGCGCGCTGGGAGCGTTCTGGTCCGATGTCATAGGAATCGAATGGCCAAGGTATTCAATAGAACGATGCGAGGCAGTCTATCAGGAGAATGCATTACGTCAATGGCGCAACCGAGTTGTCTTCATCGGCAGATTTCTCGCGGCTTGACGATTCCATCGCAAAGCCGTGTGTCACGATTCCAGAAAAGTAGTATAAAGAGCCGGCTGAGCAAACACATTTGCGGGTGACACAGGAGAGATGAACATGCAATCCACAGGCCGGCGCGATTTTCTGAAGCGAACAAGTTTAATGGGCTCGGTTGCGATGATGGCCGGCTTGCCGACGGGTGCGATGGCCCTCGGCGGTGAACGCGGTGCCGTGATCCAAACGAGCGCCCCGCCCGCGCCGTCCGAAGAAGCGCCGAAATATCACATCAAGTTCGCCGTCTGCGGCATGAGCCACGATCACATCTACGGCATGATTGGCGCGATCCAGCGCGGCGGCGGCGAGTTGGTGGCCGCATGGGGCGGCGAAGACGATAAGCTCGCCGCTTTCACCAAGCGCTATCCCGGCGTGAAGATCGTCAAGACGCAAGACGAAATCATCGACGATCCTTCCATCCAGCTCGTGCTCAGCTCACAAATCGCCAACGAACGCGCGCCCATCGGCGTGCGTGTGATGAATCATGGCAAGGATTTCCTCGCCGATAAGCCCGGCATCACCACGCTCGAACAGCTCGCCGCCGTGCGCGCCACAATCGCCGCGACGCATCGCATCTACGGCATCATGTACAGCGAGCGCCTCGAAGTGAAAGCCGCGGTCTATGCCGGAGTCCTCGTCCAGCAAGGCGCAATCGGCAAAGTGATTCAGACCATCAACATCGCGCCGCATCAAATTTTTCAGCATGCCGGCGATTCCGGCGGCGCCTCCGGCCGACCCGATTGGTTCTGGAATCCCGATCAGTACGGTGGAATTCTCTGCGATATCGGTTCGCACCAAGTCGATCAGTTCCTTTTCTACACCGGCTCAACGCAAGCCGAAGTTGTCGAATCGCAAGTCGCCAACGTCCGCCATCCCGATCGCCCTCGCTTCCAGGATTTCGGCGACATGGTTCTGCGCGGCGATCGCGGCCTCGGTTACGTGCGCCTCGATTGGTTCACGCCCGATGGCCTGGGCACCTGGGGCGATGGCCGCCTGTTCATTCTCGGCACCGACGGCTACATCGAAATCCGCAAATATACGAATGTCGCCGTCGCGCATCAGGGCAACAATCTCTTCATCGTTGACGCCAAGCAAGCGCGCTACATCGATTGCAACAACATGCCGCTCCCCTTCGGCCCTGAGTTCGTCGCCGACATCGTCAATCGCACGCACGTCGCACAGGAACAAACTCAATGCCTGCTCGCCGCCGAGCTGGTGATCAAAGCGCAGCTCCGCGCCACGCAAGTTACGCTGAAGGCGTAGCGTAAGCAGCGCACGCAGCCTACGGAGAAAAACCTCATGTCCGACTCACGCAGCAACAATAAAGTCTCGCGCCGCAATTTCCTGAAGGCCGGTCTCAGCGCCGCCGCCGCGCTCGGTTTCCCCGCGATCGTGCCGTCATCCGTCCTCGGCCAGTTCGCCCCCAGCAAGCGCATCAACATCGGCGCGATCGGCGTGGGCCGCATCTCGCGCGGACACGATATGCCGCTGATCATGCAGTACGACCGCGCGCGCATCATTGCCGTGTGCGACCTGGATGCCCATCGCCTCGACGACGGCAAAAAATTCGTCAACGATTTCTACGCCGCGAAAACCGGCAAGCCCTACGACGGCGTCACCACCTACGCCAACTATCACGATCTCCTCGCCAACAAAGATATCGACGCCGTCGTCGTCAGCACTCCCGACGACTGGCACGCCCTAATCGGAGTCGACGCCGTGCGCGCCGGCAAAGATGTCTATCTCCAAAAGCCCGCGTCGCTCACCATCGCCGAAGGCCGCGCCCTCAGTGACGCCGTGCAAGCCTCCGGCCGCATCCTGCAAATCGGCAGCCAGCAGCGCTCCACAATTCAATTCCGCTACGCCGCCGAACTCGTGCGCAACGGCCGCATCGGCGATCTCCAGCGCGTCGAGGTCGGCCTGCCCGGCGACCCCGCCGGCGGCGACAAAACTCCCATGCCCGCGCCCGATTGGTTCAACTACGAAATGTGGCTCGGCGAAACTCCTTACGTTTATTACACCGTCGATCGCGTGCATCCGCAAACCGGCTACGATCGGCCCGGCTGGTTGCGCTGCCGCCAATTCGGCGCCGGCATGATCACCGGCTGGGGCGCGCATCATATCGATAGCGCCCACTGGGGCATGAACACGGAGTACACCGGCCCCATCGAAGTCTGGGGCCAAGCCGAATTCCCCGATCACGGCCTGTGGGACGTCCACGGCCCATTTAAAACCGAAGCGCTCTACGCCAACGGCGTCCAAATGAGCGTCAGCGGTGATTATCCCAACGGCATAAAATTTTACGGCACAAAGGGTTGGATCTTCGTCTCCCGCGGCAATGAGCAAGTCACAGCGAGCGATCCGGTCGCCAAGCTGGCCGACGCCACCGCGCTCGCCTCCAGCGATCCCGCGATCATCAAATCCGAAATCGGCCCCAACGAAATCCATCTCTACGAGAGCAAGGAGCAGCACGGCAACTGGCTCGATTGCATCGTCACACGCGCCGCGCCGATCTCTCCCGTCGAGCTTGGCCACCGCGCCTGCTCCACCTGCCTAATCCACGATATGGCCATGGTCCTCAAGCGCAAACTCCACTGGGACCCCACGCGCGAGCGCTTCATCAACGACGACGTAGCCAACTCCATGCTGTCCCGCCCCCAGCGCGCCCCCTACATCCTCACGTAGACGGTTTCTTCTGGGGTGCCCCATCTTCGCCCAGCCTCATCGGGCGAAGGTGGGTTCTGTCCTCTGTGCTCTCCGTGTCCTCTGTGGTGCAACTCTGTCTTTCTCCTCGCCTTCTCTGCGAGTCTCAGCGTTCTCCGCCCCTCTGCGTTATTTTTAGTCTTTGCAGTCCCGCTCATTGATTCTTGGGGTGCCCCATCTTCGCCCAGCATCATCGGGCGAAGGTGGGGTCCGCCGATTGACATCCGCCTCCCCCCAGATGAACAATCCCGCTCGCAAATGTCCCCATCCGCGCACGCGAAACCGCTCCCATCCCTCGATGCCCGCCTCGCCGCCGGTAAGCGCCTGCGCGAGAAATCCCCGCGCTCCTCGCACGCCGCCTGGCAGCCGCGCAACGACCTCGCCCACCGCATCGCCCTCCTGCAGCACTCCGACCGCGGCCGCCTCTCCGCGCTGCTCCCCATCCGCTACGCCCGCATGATCGAATCGCCATTCGCCTTCTTCCGCGGAGCCGCCGCGCTGATGGCCGCCGACCTCGCCTCCACCCCGCGCACCGGCATCCGCGTGCAAGCCTGCGGCGATTGTCACATCGGCAATTTCGGCGGCTTCGGCACGCCCGAGCGCCGCCTGGTCTTCGACATCAACGATTTCGACGAAACCCTCCCCGCTCCGTGGGAGTGGGACGTCAAGCGCCTCGCCGCCAGCATCCTCCTCGCCATGCGCCAAGCCGGCCTCGCCGATCGGCACTGCTCCGCCGCCGCGCGCGCCGCCGTTGAGTCCTACCGCCGCCACATGCGCGAGTACGCCGCAATGCCTGCGCTCGAAGTCTGGTACTCCGAAATGAGCGCCGCGCTCTTCATCGATCGCGCCGTAACGCCGAAATCCCGCAAGCACTGGCAGCGCCTGGAAGCCAAGGCCGCCGGCAACACCTCCAGCCGCGAGTTCCCGAAAATCGCCGCGTTCCGCCACGGCCGCCCGCGCATCGTCGATCACCCGCCGTTGATTTATCACACGCCCGAAATCGCACGCGCCGGCAAGCACATCGCCAACATGCTGCGCCGCTATCGCGCCACGCTCCCCGAAGAGCGCCGCATCGTCCTCGATCGCTACGCCCTCGCCGACGTCGCCCGCAAAGTCGTTGGCATCGGCAGCGTCGGCACGCGCTGCGCCGTCGCCCTGCTGATGGCCGCGCCGCACGATCCGCTCATCCTGCAAATCAAGGAAGCCCGCCGCTCCGTGCTCGAGCCCTACGCCGGCAAAAGCCGCTACGCCAATCAAGGCCAGCGCGTCGTCACCGGCCAGCGCATGTTGCAGTCCGCCAGCGACGTTTTCCTCGGCTGGACGCGCAGCGACGCTGGCCACGATTTCTACATCCGCCAGCTCCGCGACATGCGCATGAAAATCGATGTCGCCCACATCTCCAAAAATGACTGGTTCGAGTACGTCCACCTCTGCGGCTGGACCCTAGCCCGCGCCCACGCTCGCACCTGCGATCCCGCCCAAATCGCCGGCTACCTAGGCAAATCCGCATCCTTCGCCGCCGCGATATCGAAGTTCGCCCTAGCCTACGCCGACCAAACCTCGCGGGACCACGCCGCCTTTAGGCGCGCCGCCTTCCGCAAGTCGGTTCGCCCGTAGGGGCGGAGCTTGCCTCCGCCCGCCGTCGCCCGAGGAATCTCTTAGTCGCCTTGCGCTTTTGGCGTCATCCCGAACGAGCGGAGCGAGGAGGGATCTGCTGTTCGCCCCCCGCTGTTTTCCCCTTCTCAAATCTCAAATTTCAAATTCGCGATTGCCCTCTCTTTGACTTTCGGAGTGCCCCATGTTCGCCCGCCTTTCTGGGGCGAACGTGGGTCCGTGTCTTGTCCCGGGGGCATCCTGAGCGCAGAGGCGGCTCTTTTTCCTCCCACCGCTTTGGACTCGCGCATTTGGTTCCCACGCAGTAAGATACCTCACGTGCTATTTAGCCGCGCCGCGGTTCGGAGAACTCCTCATGAGAACCAAACTTGCAGTCCTTTGCACCACTCTCGCGTTGACGCTGCTCGCACTCCCCACCCTTCGCGCGCAGAGCCCGGCCGTAGCCATCCCCGCGCCCGTGCCCTCAGAAATTTTCACCGCCAAGAAGGTCTTCATCTCCAACGCCGGCGGATACTTCAATCCAAAAGTGTTAAGCGGTGGACCGACGCGAGCCTACGATGAGTTCTACGCAGCCATCAAATCGGGGGGCCGCTACGACCTGGTGGGCGCTCCCGCCGACGCCGACCTGGTCCTTGAAATCAATTTCTCCGTTCCAATCATCAGCGTCTATAGCGGCGCTGGGGGCGCCAGTTCCACCAGCGATCCCCACTTCACATTGAAGCTGCTGGATCCCAAGACGCGCATCACCCTCTGGACTTTGATCTCGCACATGGTCCCTACCGCCCTGACACAAAACGGCCGCGACAAAAACTTCGACGCCGCCCTCTCCACCCTCGTCGCCGACCTGAAAACTCTAACCGCCCAACCCCCACCCACCCCCGCCACAAACTAGTCGCCCAAATCGCCGGCCACCTCGGCAAATCCGCCTCGTTCGCTTCGCGGATCGCACATTCGGTCGTCGCCCACGCCGACCAGACCTCGCGCGACCACGCCGCCTTTAGGCGCGCCGCCTTCCGGAAGTTAGTTCACACGTAGTGGCGGCGCTTGTCTGAAAAACCCGGTTCCAGCAGTGGCGACAACGAGTTTTGAGGACTTCTCGAAGGGTGGTGCGGACCCGACGCCCCTCTCGGAGAAAAAATCGTCCTTCGTCGGGTGCAACTGATTGTATAGTTTCAACTGTCGGAAGGCCAAAAAGCTAATTCCGGCTAGATTCGTCGTCGCGCTTGTGGCTTGATCATTGCGCCGCTGATTGGAGCAACCATGAGCACTGCGATCGCCGTTCCTCACCCCCAGCGGAAACCGAAACTCCCTGCACACTGTATTTGCAATCAGCCCCATATCGAAAGGAGTCGTTAATGAGCGCCGTACAAACCGAAAACAAGAGCTACGAGATGCCCCCGCGGGAGGGAATCAGCATCGCGCATTTTCTCACCGTCGCCGACGTCGAGCGATCGGCTCGCTACTACGAAAAGGTCTTCGGCGCTCGCATTCTGACCATGGGTGACGGCAACGCGCCCCCGTACCTTCAGCTTGCGAATATCTGGATGATTCTGAACGTGGGGGGCGGGCCGACCCCGGATAAGCCGACGGTAACGCTCAGCGTCCCTGACCCGAATCACATCAACAGCTTTATGAATTTCCGCGTTGCGGATATTCAAGCGTGCTATGAATTGTGGAAAAGTCGAGGAGCCGAATTCATCACGCCGCCAATACCCAAGTACGGCGAGATTCGCTGCTACATCCGCGATCCTGACGGATATATTATCGAGGTTGGACAGAGCACCGACCTTACGTACGGTTAACGCTCGGCCCCGGATGGGTGTCGCAGCCTTTAACCGGAGAGTGGCCCGTGACCCACGGTCCCATTCGAATAAAGCTGTTCGAATACTAACCCATACATACCTATTGACTGAGAGTAACAATCGGTGCTAAGCTCTCGCATGAGCTTGGCACAAATCTCGCCGTCCGCCGCCGAGCATCCGACCAACGATGTGCGGTGTCTGCGCCGCGGATGCCTTCTCGGCGCGAGTTCCGAGCTTGCCCACCGCGGCGAGCGAGTCCGCCTGCCGGGGAGGAGTCGAAGGCCCCTTCTTTGCCACCACCCCGCCTCGCATTCCGTCCCATCCCGAATTTCCAATCGCAAATTGTGGCCGTTGACGAAGCCGCGCCCGCGCGTCCTCTGCCTTTGCGCAGGCCTACCGCGTGTAAAGTTACGGTTGCAACTTCTCCTTTACCGTGACCCACAAACGAGAGTCATTCTGAGCGACCCGCAGGGAGCGCCGAAGGTCCGCCGTGGCGGAAAGAATCCCTCTTTCGTGGCCTTTGGCCTCAAGCGGTGGGGGCATCCCAAGCAATTAGCTCATCCCAGTTGCAACAGTCAGTTGCAACTAGCAGCATTTCTCAGAAGTGCTGATTATAGAGGACTTAACTGGCACTTAAGTCCCTTTAGAATCAACACTTCCAAGAATTTGTGCGCATTTTGTATCTCGCTCATTAGCGGGCACTTGAAGTCTGTTATAATCAACACTTCCGTAAATTTCGACTTGAAGCCTCCCAGAATCAACACTTCCAAAAAACAGGGGGGTGGGGGGCCAGTTGCAACACCAGTTGCAACTGGGAATTCGATTCCCGCCGAATCCACCGCAGGCCGAAGGCTGCAACCTCGCAGCGGGGAATCTGCCGTGGCGGACGATATCTGCGTTGCTCACCTCTGCGTTCCTTGTGCCCTCTGTGGTGAATATCCCGCTCCGTCGTTCGAGGCCTTCGGGGCGAAGGCGCCCAAAATATTTCTAATGCGTTTCGTGCGCAATGGTGTAGGCTTCACCCGGCTAGAGGACTTGGGAGGCAAGACATGAACCTTTTCGTGCTCGTTATGTTCCTGCACCTTCTGGGGGCTTTGGCACTATTCATGTCGTTCGCGGTGGAGTGGGTGATTCAATCCCGCGTGCGCGCCAGTGCCTCGCTCGAGCAAGCGCGGCCGTTTCTGGAAGCGGGCGGCAAGTCGGTGCCGATACTCGGCGCGATCGGGGGAATTTTGGTGTTGATTCCCGGCTTGTATCTGACGAACGTCGCGGATCTTTGGAATATGGCGTGGATTCAAGCGGCGATCGGAACCGCCGTGGTGATCGCCCTGCTCGGCTTGATCATTACCGGCCCGCGCATGCGCTCGCTGGCCAATTCCGCCGCGGGCCACACCAAGCCGAGCGCGGAGCCGACGCGCTTTATGCGCGATCCGCTGCTGGTGATTTCTCTGCGCGTGCGCGTCACGCTGGCGCTCGGAGTGCTTTTCCTGATGGCTGCCGAACCGACCTTTGCAGTCACGATGCTAACGATTGGCGTCGCGTTCTTCGTCGGCGTTCTGATCAGCGTCCCCGCGTGGACGCATCGCGGCCCCGACCCGCTGTGATTCTGGTCGGCCCGCTCGGCGCTGCCGTGAGGCAGGTGGGTTCGCGGAGGGTTGTTTGTAGCAGCAGGGAACTGGCAATCGCGGCTTGAGCCGCGCCCGGCCCCATGCTATTTTTAGTTGCACGCGGGCCGGAGTGGCGGAATGGCAGACGCGGCGGACTCAAAATCCGTTGGTCGCAAGGCCGTGAAGGTTCGACTCCTTTCTCCGGCACCACGCTTTCTCGAATTTTTCTAGCGCCCGCTACGGCGCGAGTTCAATCACCACAAATGAATCGGGCACGATCGAAGGCCGCGGACGCGGATTGTCCGCCGTCGCCGCCGGCGTTGGACCGTACGTCGCGGTGATCAAGAACACATGATGCGTCGCGAGATCCACCTCCATCGTGCGCGCGCCGCGCTGCGTCGCAACGTTGCCGAGCACTTGGTAAGCATCCGGCGTCAGCTCCTTCACCACCGTCAGCGTGCCATCGCCATTGGAGCTGAACGCCAGCTGCGTGCCAGGATCGAAGCGGTTCGCGTCCACTCCGCTGCCGATCGGCGCCGTCGCGACCACTTTGCCCGAATCGGCGTCGACGATCGCCATCAACTGATTGTGGCATCCGCTGAATAGCCGGCGATGCGCGCGATCGATCGCCAAGCCCGACGGCGAATCGCATGGCGCCAGCGGCCACGTGTTCAGCACCGTGAGCTTCTGCGCATCGAGCTGCACCAGTTCGCTCTTGTCCTCGAGATTCACGTACACGTGTCCTGCGCCGTCGGACACGCCGAATTCCGGCCGCCCGCCGAGCGGCACGCTGCCGGCGACCGCGCCCGTCGCCGCGTCGATCGCCGTCGCGGTTCCTGCGCGCCCATTCATGGTGAACACACGCTTCGTGACGGGATCGTACAGAATGCAGTCGGGCCCGGTGTCCGTCTTCGCCGTGCCCAGCGTCGCGAGCGTCTTGAGGTCGAAGATGGTCACCATGTCCGCGCGGCCGTCGCTGGTGAAGCCGCGGCCAAATTCCGGCGCGAGCGCGATGCCATGCACGCCTTGCGTATCCGGAATGTCGCCCACCAGTTTTCCCGTGGCGATATCGAGCACCTGGACGTGCGTCCCACGTGAGATGAACAGGTGCCCCGACGCGCTGTCCTCGTTCATATAGTCCCACCCGTCGGAGCCCGCGACGGGAATCGTCCGCACGATGTGGTACCCGGTCGTTGCCGCCGCGCCCGCCGCCACCATCGGTGTCGATTGCGTCGTTGTCGCTGGCGCCGCCGGCGCTTGCGCCCAGGCGGAGAGGCCGATGGCGACGACCGCCGCGACGATGGTCATCGCGGCCATGCCCAACGCGGCGAAGCCAGATCCGAGAATCCCGCTCCGAGTTCCGAGAATCCCGCCGCGAGCAGGCCGGTGGGGGTGGAGTGGCGAAGCAGTCATGTGGTGCCTCCTAGGGAATTATTTTGCGGCGAGCAACAGATTCCTCTTGCGCCATTTTTCACGCGTGCGTAAGATACCACCGCCGCAGGGGGAATGGAGCAGTGCCGAAAGAAAAACCGAAAGTAAATATCGGCCAAGTGATCCGCAGCTATCGCGGACAGCGCGGCCTGTCGCAAGGCGATATCGAGCGGCGAACCGGCCTGTTGCGCTGCTATCTTTCGCGCGTCGAAAATGGGCACACCGTTCCTTCGTTGGAAACCCTCGCCAAGATCGCCGAAGCCATGGATATCGCGCTGGCGGATTTTTTCCCCGGCGCCGAGACTCCGCGCGATCGCGACACGCAAAAGCAGTTGGGCGAACTTTCCGAAGACGAAATCCGCTTCCTTTCGGAGATCAAGAAATACAGCACGACGCTTTCCGACGGCGATAAACGACTGGTTCTTGCGATGATTCGCAAGATGGCCGTGATCATTCCTCCGCCGCCGGTACGCAAGCCGATGGCGCGGCGATCGGCGTTTTAGACTCCGCGGCGAACCCCGGCGTTTCGCATAAAACTTCCCAGCGAATTCCAAATTCTTAGTGAGATTTGTGGTGTGCTGGCGCCGATTTGTCGCCAGAGGCTTGTTGGTGATGCGGCTTTGTGGCGCGCTGCTGAATTCGGGCGAGATCGACGACGGCGCGAACGATTCGGCCGCGGCCCACAATTTCGTGACCGGCGTGGGCTTCCACGTCGAAGGTGAGGAAGCGGCCGTTGATTTCGGCCAAGCGAGCCGTGGCCTTGATCATCGTTCCTTGCGTGGCGGCCTTAAGGTGGTCCACTTCGACGCGCGTGCCGACGGTGATTTTGCCGGGGTCGAGCGCGGAATCGACGGCGTGCGACGTGGCCGCCTCCATCATTCCGACCAGGGCGGGAGTCGAAAAGAGCGGGGGCAGCCTTGGATCGAGCGAAGCGGTCGTGTACGCGAAGAGCACTTCGCTCTCAAAGTGTCCTTCAAGACCTAGGCGCAATTCGTGGTGCACTTTCGGATCGCTCATTGAGGAGCGTCCGCGCCGCTGGCGGTGCGCTCGGCGAGGCGCCGGGACTGCGGTCGCACCAGGCTATTGATCACTTCCGAGAATGTAACGCCCACTTGGCCCCACAATCGCCGCTTTAGACTGCTGTAACCCTGCGCACCGCTGAACAGGTCGCCCATCAGCGCGCGGAAAGTCGGGCTGCGACCTATGAATTGAATCATGCGCGTTGTTACGGCGCCGCCGAGGAAACGCCCACGGTAAAGGCGGCGCGCGATCCGCGTGGCGAACTCAAGCTCGGCGGAAAATGTGGCGCGAACGCGTGCCGGATAACTTGCGGGATCGCCCGCAACCAGCGCTTGCGCCAGCAAATCGCCGGAGCACAACGCGTAATACAATCCCTCGCCCGTCAGCGGATCCACCCATGCCGCGGCATCGCCCACCATCGCCCAATTTCGTCCCACTACGCGACGCGCGCGCAGCGTTTCGACCTGCGGCGATGGCAACACGTGGCTATAGAAACGCGCTGCGGCGGTGGGAATTTTCTCGTCGTACATGAACGCGTGCAAATGGCGGCGCAATTCCTGGCTGGTGTGGCGCGCCATGCTGCCGCAAATTCCGACGGACAAATGGTCGGCGCGCGGGAAAGACCAAAGGTAGCCCTCGAAGCGGTGCAAGAATTTAACTTTGATCTCGTCGGCTTGCGCGGGAACGAAATAGCCGAGCGTCATTTCAAGATCGCCGCGCTTCAGCGGGCGCGTGCCCGGCAGCAGCGCGTTGCGCGCGCCGGCGGCGAGCACGACGAAATCCGCTTCTTGTGTTTTGCCATCCGCCACCAAGCTTACGCGCTTGCCGGAGGTTTCGACCTGCGCGACGTGCGCGCGTACGATTCGGCAACCGGCCGCGGCGGCGCGGTCGAGCAGCAAGCCATTCAGCACTGTGCGCGAATAAATGATGATGGGATGGCCGAGCTTCATGTGCGCGCGGTGGCCGCGGCTGGAAATTAATTCGATGGAGTCAACGCGCTTTCTGGGCTGCGGGCCGACTCCCAGAAACGGGTAAGCCACTATGGCTTTATGAGTTAGGCCGCCGCCGCAGGGCTTTTCCCATGCGAGGTGCTCATCATAGAGAGTGATATCGAAGCCCGCCCGAGCGAGTTGCTCGGCGCACATTGCGCCGGAAGGGCCGCCGCCGACGATCGCGATCTCTCGCAACGCCTAAGTTCCTTGCTCCTGCCGAATTGAAGCCCGCGCGCCGCCAGCCGTCATGTCAGCGGAAAAATTGCAGCTATAAACCAGCCGCCGATTATAGCACCAAAGATTGCGGCGGCTGCGAGCGAACCGGTGCGGCGGCGTATCGCTTCAGAACCCCAGTGCTGCGCGGCGGAAATCCCGAGGAAAGCCGGAATAAGCAGGCCGATCAAAATTTGGCCGTTCATGGTGATCAGCACGGCGGCGATCATCACGATCCACAACTCGAGCCGCAGAGCTACGAACATGCCAAGTCTTCGCCAATTTGCTCCCGGCAGCCGCGGGCCAAGCGCGATTTGCTCGGCCAAGAGATAGGGAAAGATTGCGACGGCGGCGGGTACTAACCGGAGCAAACGCGGCGCACTGGGCAGCAAAGTGTGCTTGGCGGTTGCGAGCCATGTACTCCGGAAAATCCAGCTCGGCGCGTATACCGCAGTGCACCATTCGCGAAACGCAATCGCGAAAATCAGGCCGAGGGCGATTGCGGCAAGCACTCCGCGAACGGACCAATTGAATTCGATCGCAACGCCGCGACGCCGCACCAGAAAAAGCAGCGCGATGCCGGCGATCAAGAAGATCGTGGTGAGATAACTTCCGCTCTGCAAGCCAAGCCAACCGTAGTGCGGCGACGCGGCGAGCAATGCGACAGCAAACAGCGCGGCGACGCCCCACTTCGCCAGCGCGGCTTTCGCAGCGATGGCCGGCGGGCCTCCGGCGTGCGCGCCGTACTCCGTGGATTTCGCTTCCGGATCAACATCCGCGTAAGGCTGCGATTGCACTCGGGCGCGGGCGCGGCCTGCGATCAGCGTTGCCGCCAGCGGAAATAGCAGGATGAGCCCCACGATGCCCAACATGAATCCCAGCCGCGGCGCGCCGGGCACGCTCTCCAGCGAAGGGCCGACGCCGAGCGCCTGGCGCGCCCACGCGGCGACGAGTTTGGAGGCGCGCGCGTCAAAGAGAGGGCTCGCGTGCTCGGCGAGCCGCAAGTGCACCAGGGAGAACGCGCGGCGCTCGATGAAATCTTCGGGCGCGGTGCGCGCGCCGCCGGCGTCACGCGCAAGGCGACGCGCCTCGGATTTCAGCCACGGCAAATCGAATTGCGCGCTGATCACCAGGAGATTCGAGGGCATGCGCTGCGGCGCGACCATCGGAGCGGGTGACAGAGTGATGGTCGCCGCGGTGGGGAAGCGATCGGCCAGGCGGACGGCGATCTCTCCGCCCATCGAATGGCCCACAAGCACGGTGCGATCCAGATGGATATCGCCGCGATCGGCCAGCGCCGCAATCGCATCTCCGGCGCAGGATTCGGCGTTGGCGTAAGTGAAATGTTCGGTGCTGTCGCCGTGGCCGGCCAGATCGAAGATGTAAACGCGGAAATCTTGCGCCGCGAGCCACTGCGCAGTCCACGCCATCACTTGGCGATTTCCGCCCATGCCGTGCAGCACGATCGCGTCGCCGATCGGCGGCTCGTGGTATGGCTCCATCACCGTGGCGGGCGTGTGGCACGCATCCATTTGGATTTCAAACGTGCGAGGTGCGCGCAGCAACATGCCCGCGGCGCCGGCGACGAGCAATAGGATTCCGGCGAAGGCCAGAAGCGCGTCGCGCCTCATGCCGTGAAACTCGCGTGATAAGATTGTGGAGCCGCTGTGCCGCGCCGGCGTCTCATCGAAGTGTGGAGGATGCCTTTCGCATGGGCCAAATTCTCAGCGAAGACGAATTGATTATCCGGTTGGGGCCGGAAAATCGCAATGGGCGGCGCGTGGTCTTCACCAACGGCTGCTTCGATATCGTTCATCCCGGCCATCTTCGCAGCCTGGAACAGGCGCGCGCGCTGGGCGATTGCCTGGTGGTCGGATTGAACAGCGACGCGAGCGTACGGGGATTGAAAGGCCCGGCGCGGCCCGTGCTGCCGGAAGCGGATCGCGCGGCGATTCTGGCCAGCCTCGCGGCGGTGGATTACGTGGTGCTGTTCGATCGGCCGACGCCGCGCGAGCTGTTGGCGCGATTGCGGCCGGATATTTTGGTAAAGGGCGCGGATTGGAATATCGAATCGATTGCGGGCCGCGAAGAAGTGGAAGCCGGCGGCGGCCGCGTGATTTCCGTTGCGCTCGATCCGGGATATTCCACGACGAATTTGATCGATGAGCTGCGCCGCAGAGCATTACTTGGGAAGTCTTCCGAGCTGAAGAATCCCGCCGAAATCGGGAAGCCTACGGAGCCGGGTTCCTCCGGCTAGATAAAAGACAAAGAATGCTGTTGTCATCGATTGCCGAGTTCCTCTCGCCATTCGCCCGTCTGCCCGCCGTGGAGGCGGCGCTGGAACATTTGCGGCGCGATCGCCCGGCGACGCTAGCGGGCCTTGCTCCGCCGGCGGTGGCGCTAATGGTGGCGCACGTCGCTGGGGAATTGCGCCGGCCGGTGATCGTGGTGGTGGAATCGGATGCGCGCGCGGAAGAATTGGCCGCGCCGCTGCGATTTTTTCTGCGCGCGTTTGCAAATCTGCCGCCGTCGGCGGTCGGCAGCGTTCCGGCGCTGGATGTGGCACCGGGGGCGGGGAGTTCGCCGCACCCTGAAATTTTGGAGACGCGCGGCGTTTCGCTGTGGCGCTACGCGACGGAGCAAACGCGCGTGCTGCTTGTGCCGGCGGCGGCGGCGCGGATGCGCGCGCGTGACGCGACGTTTTACTCATCGTTGGGACTCACGCTGGTGCGCGATGAGGAAGTGCCGCTTGAAGATTTGGTGGCGCACTTGATCTCTGTCGGCTACGTGCGCGCGGAAACCGTGGAGATGCCGGGACAATTCACTGTGCGCGGCGGAATTTTGGATGTGTTTCCGCCGGAAGCGGGCCGGCCGGTGCGATTGGAACTGCTCGGCGACACGCTCGAATCTCTCCGCGAATTCGATCCCGAAACGCAGCGCTCGGTGCGGCCGCTGGAGCGCGTGAGCTTGCCACCGCTCACAGACGAACCGGACGGTTGGCACACCGCGCCGGGATCTTCCGATGAAAATGTGGGCGAGACGCCGATCGGCACGCTCTTCGATTTGCGGCCGGAAACGATTGTCATTTTGGAGGAAGCGGAAGCGATCGCCGCGGCGCAAGACGCGGCCGTGGCCGAAGTCTCCGCTGCAGAAGGTTCCGCGGATGCCGCGCGCGCGCCGTGGCCATTTCTGTCGGAGAAAGATTTGCAGCGATCGCTGGAGCGCTGCGCGCGCCTGGAATTGACGCGCTTGCCGATCGAAAAATCTCAATCGCGCGCGGCGCGGCGTGCCGCGAACACAGTGGTGACGCAACCGGCCACGCGTTACCACGGCAATCTTCCGGCTTTTCTCAATGAAGCGCGCAGCCGATTGGCGAAAGGCGAGCGCGTGCTGGCAGCCGCGGGCACGCCGGGCGAACTCGAACGCCTGGCCGATCTGTGCCGCGAATACGAATTGCCATTTCGATTGGCGGAAACCGAGCCCGGCGCGACGGGCGATCGTCTGGCAGACGATTCGGCGATCGGCAGCGTCGCGGCGTTGCTGCTGGTTCGCGCGCCGCTGGATGCAGGCTTCATCGTGCCGGAAGCGCGGATGGCTCTCTATGGCTCCGGCGATCTGCTGGATGCGTTGCCCACGCGCTCGAAGCCCAGGCAACGCTCGAAGACAGCCACATTCTTCAGCGACATGGGCGATTGGAAGCCCGGCGATTATGTGGTGCATCTGGATCACGGTATCGGCCGCTTTGAGAATTTGCAGCAGATGGAAAGCGGCGGGACGCGTGGGGAATTTCTGCGGCTGATTTATGCGGACGACGCGCGGCTTTACGTTCCGGTCGAGCGCATGGATTTGGTGCAGCCCTACCACACGGCCGGCGGGGCGGCGCCGCCGCTGGATGCGCTGGGCGGCGTCGGTTGGACCACGCGGAAGGCGCGCGTAAAGAAATCGCTCGAAGAAATGGCGGACAAGCTTCTGGAGCTCTACGCCGAGCGGCAAGCCGCGCCGGGCCACGCATTTCCCCCGGATTCGGCGTGGCAGCGCGAATTTGAGGAGGCGTTTGAATTCGAGGAGACGCCCGATCAGGTGACCGCGATCACCGACGTGAAGCGCGACATGGAAAATACGCGGCCGATGGACCGGCTGCTGTGCGGCGACGTGGGCTATGGCAAAACGGAAGTGGCGATGCGCGCGGCGTTCAAGGCGGTGATGGACGGCAAGCAAGTTGTGGTACTGACGCCGACGACGGTGCTGGCGTTTCAACATTGGGAGACGTTTCGGCGGCGCTTCGCGGCGTTTCCCGTGCGCATAGAGATGATCAGCCGATTCCGCACACCCGCTGAGCAGAAAAAAGTACTGCTCGCGGCGGAATCGGGGCAGGTGGATATCTTGATTGGGACGCACCGTCTGCTCTCGAAAGATGTGAAGTTGCAAAGCGTGGGCCTGGTGATCGTGGATGAAGAGCAGCGCTTCGGCGTCGGTCACAAGGAGCGATTGAAAGTGCTGCGGCCGGACGTGGACGTGCTGACGCTTTCGGCCACGCCGATTCCACGCACGCTGCATATGTCATTGGTGGGCATGCGCGATCTTTCGCTGATTGAAACGCCGCCGACGGGGCGCCTGGCGATCCAGACCGTCGTGGCGCCGTTCAGCGAAAGCGTGGTGAAGCGCGCGATCGAGCAGGAGCTGGAGCGCGATGGCCAGGTGTTTTTCATTCACAATCGCGTGGAATCGATCGGCTCGGTGGCGACGCTGGTACGCAAGCTGGTGCCAAAGGCGCGCATCGTGGTGGGCCACGGGCAAATGAATGAGAAAGCGCTCGAGGCCGTGATGCTGAAATTCGTGCGCAACGAAGCCAACGTGCTGATTTCAACCACGATCGTCGAAAACGGTTTGGATATTCCGCGCGCCAACACGATTGTGGTGAATCGCGCGGAGCGATTGGGGCTTTCGGAGCTGTATCAACTGCGCGGCCGCGTGGGGCGATCGAATGAGCGCGCGTACGCGTATCTGCTCGTGCCGCCGGAGACCACGCTTTCCGACATCGCCAAGCAGCGTTTGGCGGCGCTGCGCGAGTTCAGCGAATTGGGCTCCGGCTTTCGGCTGGCGGCGCTCGATTTAGAATTGCGCGGCGCGGGAAATTTGCTGGGCCGGCAGCAGCACGGCCACATCAATGCCATCGGATTCGATCTGTACTGCCAAATGCTGGATCGCGCGGTTGCGCAGCGCAAAGGCGAAACGACGCGCCCCGAGCGCCGCGCCACGGTCAACCTCGGCATGGACATCCGCATCCCACCAGAGTACATCGCCGAGGAAAATCTGCGCCTGCGCACATATAAAAGGATCGCGGAACTTGAGCGGCCTGAGGCTCGCCAGGCATTGTTGCAGGATTTGTCAGATCGGTTTGGGCCGCCGCCGCAGGCGATTCTGAATTTGCTGGATTATTCGGCGCTGAAAGGGCTGGCGGAATCGCTGGGAGTGGCATCGATCGAGCGGCGCGGATCGCAAGTGGCCGTGAAATTTCATGAAGAGACTCCGGTGCCGCCGGAACGATTGGTGAAGGTGTTGCGTTCGACGCAAGGACTGCGGCTGGACCCCGCGGGCGTGCTGTGGATAGAGGTGGAACGTGGCGTGGGACGCGGGGCGGACGCGATTAGAAACGTATTGCTTCGTTTGGAAGCCGAGAGCTAAGATACTGAGGAACATGATAAAAATGAAGAATATGACCGTTTGGCACAAGTTTGCGTGGCCGTGCGTTGGCGCGGCCGCGATCGCGATGTGTCTGGTTCCGCTGGGCGTTGGCGCGCAGAGTCAGGCGCCGAGCAACTCGGCTCCGAGTGGCGCCGCTCGCACGCAGACCACGCCCTCCGGCACCACGGCGCCCGCGACGCCGCCGAAAAGTTTGCCGAAAGCCGGCGCGATCCCCGCCGCCGGGGCTCCGGAAGATCCCGCCGCTATGGATACGAAAGGGACGGTGCTCGAGGAAATCGTCGCGCGCGTGAACGACGACGTGATCACGCGCTCCGATCTCGATCAATCGCGCCAGACCTTGGCCGACGACGCACACGAGCAGTGCCCGAGTTGCACCGACGCGGAAATCCAGGCCAAGGTGAAGGAGCAAGAGCCGAACCTGCTGCGCAATTTGATCGACCAATCGTTGCTGGTGCAGCGCGCGAAGGACATGGATATCAACGTGGAGGCCGACGTCGTCAAGCGGCTGGACGAAATTCGCCAGGAATACCACATCGACACGATCGAAGATCTCGAAACCAAGATCGACGAATCCGGAATGGATTTCGAGGACTACAAGAACAACCTGCGTAACCAACTTCTGCAGCAGCAGGTGATTCGCCAGGAAGTGAGTTCGCGCATAATGGTCGATCAGGCGGACGTCAAGAAGTATTACGACGAACACCAGAGCGAGTTCCAGCGGCCGGAGCAGGTGGTGCTGCGCGAAATTTTCGTCAGCACAGAGGCCAAGCCAGCCACGGCTGACGCGGCGGCCGTGCCCGCGCCGGACGTCGACTTGATGCGCAAGAAAGCGCAGACCTTGCTCGATCGCGTGCGCGCCGGCGACGATTTCACGCAACTGGCGATTCATTTCTCCGACGGCAGCACGGCGAAGCAGGGCGGAGATTTGGGCACATTCGAGCGCGGGCAGCTTGCGAAGGATATCGAGGATCAGGTTTTCAAGCTCGATCGCAATCAGACCGCGGAAGTGATCCAGACGAAGACGGGATTTCTGATTCTCCAAGTGGTGCAGCGATACGAGGCCGGGCAGCAGCCGCTCGACAAGGTCGAAGATGAAATCATGAACAAGTTGTTCGAGGCCAAGCTCGAGCCGCAGTTGCGCGACTATTTGAAGCAGTTGCGACAGGACAGCTTCGTCGAAGTGAAACCCGGCTACGTGGATTCGGCCGCGGTGCCCTCCACGCAAATTCAAGAAGTTTCGCCGGGCTCGGACACTGTGAAGAAGACGAAAACCAAAGTGGCGCACAGGTTTCTAATCTTCGGCAAGAAGAAGTACCCGTCGCAGCAAGGCACATGAAGTCGCCCTTCGTTGCCGAGCTGCGGGCCGACCAAACCATCAGCACATTTTTCCTCGTTTCCGAAAAAGAGATTCGCTCGACGCGCGATGCGCGGCGCTATCTGCGTCTGCAGTTGACGGATCGCACCGGCTCGATCGAAGCGCGCATGTGGGACGGCTTTGAGAAAGACGCGGCGACGATCGAGCGCGAAGGCTACGTCAAGATTCAGGGGCGCGTGGAAAGTTATCGCGGCAAATTGCAGTTGGCGATCGAGCGTTTGCGCCGCGCCGAACTTTCCGAAGTGGACACCGAGGATTATCTTCCGCAGACCAAGCTGGATGTTGAAGCGCTGTTCGCGAAGCTGAAGGAATATGGCGCCGCCATCGCCAATCCACATTTGCAGCGCCTGGTGCGCAGCGTGCTGGAAGATCCGCAACTGGCGCCGCGATTGAAGCGCGCGCCCGCCGCCAAGATGATGCATCACGCGTATCTGGGCGGCCTGCTCGAGCACGTCGTCAGCCTGTGCGGTTTGGCGAAATTGGTGGCAGCGCATTATCCGGAAGTGGATGCCGATCTGCTGATGACCGGCGTGATTCTGCACGACATCGGCAAACTGGATGAATTGTCATACGAGCGCTCGATCGGTTACACCACCGAGGGCCAACTGCTCGGGCACATTTTGATCGAGTACGAGTTATTGACCAAAAAGATGGACGCCATTGAAGGATTTCCCGCCGAACTGAAAACGGCGGTGCAACATATGCTGATCAGCCACCACGGCCAATACGAATTCGGTTCACCGAAGCGGCCGATGTTTCGGGAGGCGCTGCTGCTGCACTATCTGGACGATATGGATTCGAAAATGGCGGCGGCTCGCGCGACGCTGGCATCGGATGCGGGCGACGAGGGATGGACAGCGTTCGATGCGGCGCTCGATCGGCGCTTGCTGCGCTTGGAAGATTTTCTGAAAGTGGCCGAGGCCGCCGGCGTGCCCCAAGCTGGCACGCTGTTCGATCCGAAGCCGGCGGACGCGCCGCCCAAGAACGGGAAGAAATGACGGCGATGCCCGCGAATCGTGACAACACTGAACGCGGAGTGCACCTGCGCCGCTCGATCTTGGATTTGGCGCCGCTGGAATTGGATTGCATGAACGCGCTGTGGTCAGTGGGCGAAGGGACTGTGCGGCAGATACAGCAGATCATGGTTGCCACGCGGCCGCGCGCATACACAACGATCATGACGATACTCGATCGCCTGGCGCAAAAGGGAATTGTGGCGCGGGAGAAATCGGGACGCGCATATATTTATCGCGCGAATCTCACGGCGGAACAAGCGCGCACACACGCGGTTGAGCGCATCGTCGATGGATTCTTCGAGGGATCGTCGCAGGCGCTCGCGGCGCAGCTTGCTGGCGCGCCTGCAGTGAAGCGTTCCGCTCCGCCGCGCGTGATTTTGGCGGCGCCGCGGGTGCAGCGCGCTGCCGCCGCGCAGCACAAATCCGCTGTGGCGCCGCTTGCGCGGCCCGCCGCGTCCGCGCCCGCCGCAAAGACGCCGCCTGCTTCGGCGATGGACGCTGCACTGCTGTGAGTTCGATCGATGCTGCCTGACTCATTCACAATTCGCGATCTTCGTATCGCACCGGCGACGGTGCTGGCGCCGATGGCCGGCGTCACCGATACGGTATTTCGCCGCATGATTCGCGAACTGGGCGGCTGCGGTCTGATCATGACGGAATTCACCAGCGCGGAAGGCGCCACGCGCAACATCGCCCGCACCATGCGCTATCTATTGTTCGAGCCGGACGAGCATCCCATCGCCGCGCAATTGTTCGGCGCCGATGCGCAGGCCATGGCGCGCGCCGCGGGAATGGTCGAAGAATTGGGGTTCGACAGCGTGGACATCAATGTGGGATGCCCCGCGAAAAAAGTGGTGAAGTGCGGCGGCTCGGGATTGCTGCGCGATTTGGCCGCGCTGGAAACGATTCTGCGCGCGGTGCGCGCCGCGGTGCGCATTCCGATGACGATCAAAATTCGCGCCGGCTGGGACGATAAGAGCATCGTGGCCGTCGAAGTGGCGCGCATGGCGGAGCAAATCGGAGTGGAAGCTATCGCCGTGCATCCACGCACCCGAGCGCAGGGATTTTCCGGCAGCGCGGATTGGGGCGTGATCGCCGCGGTGAAGCGCGCCGTGCGCATGCCGGTGATCGGCAATGGCGATATTCGCACGCCGCAAGATGCGGAGCGCATGGTGCGTGAAACGGGCTGCGATGCCGTGATGATCGGCCGCGCGGCCTCCACGAATCCGTGGATTTTTCGCCAGATCGCCGATTACGCGCGCACCGGCTCGTACGAGGAAGCCGGCGAGTCCGACCGATTCGCACTGCTTGCCGCGTATTTCCGCAGTTTGGTTGAGACCGGTTGGCCGGACGCGATCGGCAAGATGAAAATGTTCGTGTGCTATTTCACGCACGCGGTGCGCAATGGAAGTGCGCTGCGCTCGGAAGTTCACAGTGCGCGCACGGCGGCCGAGGTTCTGAAACGCGTAGAGAATTTCGCCGCGCGGCCGGAGCACTTGGCGGCGGTTCGAGAGAATCGCAGTGCGAGCGCCATCGGCGCAGCCGAGGCAATGCCCGCGGGAGGATCGCTATGAGCAGTGGAGCTGGAGCACTAACGGGAATGGAACGGCGATCCGAGCGGCGCATTGACGTGCATTTGCCGGTCCGCGTCCGCGGTGCGAATCGCACCGGCAGGCGCTTCGACGAATTGACGACCAGCGAAAACGTTTGCCGCAACGGCGTGGCGTTCGCCACGCTGCAAGAATTGCTGCCGGGAACGAATTTGGAAATCGAAATCGCCCCGGCGCAAGTGCGCGAGCGTCCCGCCGGCGAATTCTCTACGCGCGGCCGCGTGGCTCACATCAAGCCCGGCCCCGACGCCGATCAATACATCGTCGGGGTGCAGTTCACCGGGCCGCGCTTCAACCGCGTCTTCCGCCCGGAATCGGACTGACGTTTCGGCACCGGCTAACGTTCCAATAAGAGGAGTTTGTAGGCTTCGCGTTTGTTCAAGCCGCGTTCGCGCGCGGCTTGCTTCAGCGCCGCTTTGCGGTCCAGGCCCGCTTCGCGCTCGAGCTGCGCAACGCGCGCGGAAAGGCTGAGCGGAGATGCGATCGGCGCAGCGCTCTGGCCGCTCGCTTCCACGGCGGGGCCGATGAGCACGGTGATTTCCCCGCGCGGCGCATGCTTTGCGACTTGCGCCGCCAACTCCTCAAGCGTGCCGCGCAAGAACTCCTCGTGCAATTTGGTGATCTCGCGCGCCAGTACCGCGGGCCGCGGGCCCAGAATTTCGGCGGCGTCGCGAAGCATCTCCGCGATGCGGTGCGGCGCTTCGTAAAAAATTAGCGTGCGCTGTTCATCGGGCATCGCCGCGGCGTCGCGCAGAGCCGCCAATCTTTTTCGGCGGCTACCGGCGCGCGCCGGCAAGAATCCAAGAAACGCAAATTCCTCGACGGGCAATCCGGACGCCGCAAGCGCAGCGAGCGCGGCCGAAGGGCCGGGAACGGGAATCACCGGAATATGATGGCGCAGGCAGAGCTTCACCAAGTGATGTCCCGGATCGGAAAGGGTCGGCGTGCCGGCGTCGCTGGCGAGCGCAACGGTCGCGCCCTCTTCCATTTCGATCACGAGTTCCGCGCCGCGCGTTATTTCGTTGTGCTCGTGGTAGCTGACCATGCGCGTTTCGATATCGAAAAAGCGCAAGAGCTTTTGCGTTTGCCGCGTATCTTCGCAGGCCACGATATCGGCTTCGCCCAGCACGCGCAGCGCACGCAGCGTGATGTCTTCCAGGTTGCCGATGGGCGTTGAGACCAGATAGAGCTTGCCAATTCCTTCCTGTGCTTTGCGTGCATCCGTCACGATCGATTGTCTCCCTCGGCGCAGTCTAGCACGCCAAGCGGCATGCTAAGATAAATGGAATCCGTTCAGTCCGCTGCGACTGTCCGTGAATCGGGAGAACGCGTCCTTGCCTCTTTACGAGTACGAGTGCAAAAAGTGCGGCCGGCGCCACGAGCGCATTGAAAACTTCAAAGGCCCGCATCTGAAAAAGTGCCCGACCTGCGGCGGAAAGGTCGAGCAGCTGATTTCCGCGCCGGCGCTGCAATTCAAGGGCAGCGGCTGGTACGTCACCGATTACGCCAGCAAGTCTGTGTCGGGAGAATCCGCCAAAAGCGAAGCCGTCGCCGCGGAAAAAGCCGCGGACACGAAATCGTCGAGCGACGCCAAGGACGCCAAGAGCGCGAAAGAATCGAAGGAAGGGAAGGACACGAAAGAGAGCAAGAAACCGAAATCGGAGTCCAAGTCCGAATCGACGAAGAGCTAGAGGAAACGATCGCCCGCCGCGACACGGCCGGTCAAAGTTTAAGTCCGGCGAGGTAAGCGCGGAAATCCGGCCCCAGTTCCTTGTTTTCCAGCGCGATCTCTACGGTCGCCTTCAGAAATCCCAGCTTATCGCCCGCGTCGTAAGATTTTCCCTCGTAGGTGTAGGCCCAAAGGCCCTTGGTGCGTGCGAGTTTCAGCAGCGCGTCGGTCAACTGAATTTCTCCGCCGGCGCCGGGTTTTGTTTTCGCCAGGATTTGAAAGATGTCGGGTGGCAGAACGTAGCGGCCGGTGACGCCGAGATTGGACGGCGCTCTGCCCGGCTGTGGTTTTTCAACCATGCTGGTGATGCGCTGCAGGCGGTCGCCCCAATGGCGTTCCGACGTGCTTTCAACGGCGACGACGCCGTAAAGACCGAGGCTCTCGCTCGGGACTTCTTCGACGGCGATGGCCCCGATGCCCGTACGATGGTACACATCCATGAGCTGTTTTGTGGCCGGATGTGGACCGGGAATGATCACGTCGCCGAGCAGTACGGCGAACGGTTCGTCGCCAACCAATTCCGCGGCTGTCAGCACGGCGTCACCCAGCCCCCGCGGTTCTTTCTGCCGCGTGTAGCTGATGTGGGCCATGTCGCCGATTTTGCGCACCATTTCGGCCAGCTCCGGCTTGCCCTTCTCCTCGAGAAAACGCGCCAGCCCCGGCGAGGAGTCGAAATGGTCCTCAATGGCATCCTTGCCGCGCCCGGTGACCATGATCACGTGCTCGATTCCCGAAGCCACGCATTCTTCGACGACGTATTGCACTAATGGCTTGTCGACAATGGGCAGCATTTCTTTGGGCTGCGCTTTGGTGGCGGGAAGAAAACGCGTGCCTAAGCCGGCAAGGGGAAGGACGGCCTTGCGAACGCGCCTGGGAGCGAGACTCGGGGTCACGCTTTCAACGATACGGACGTGTTCCAGGCGTGTCAACCGTGCGCAAGGTGGACTGTTCGCGCGGTGCAAGTCGATTCGCCGGCGTGTGCTAAAATCGATTTTTGCGCGCCGCGAGAAGTGTGGCGCGATCACCAGACAAAAACGCGATGACCACGCGCATCCTTGGAATCGAATCCTCTTGCGATGAAACCGCCGCGGCCGTTGTGGCCGATGGCCGCGAAATTCTTTCGAGCGTCGTGGCCTCGCAAGTGGACGTGCATCGAAAATATGGCGGCGTGGTGCCGGAACTCGCTTCGCGCGAGCATTTGCGGCACATCGTGCCGGTGGTGCGTGAAGCGCTCGATCGCGCCGGGATGCGCCTGGCGGATGTGGATGCCATCGGCGTGACGCGCGGTCCGGGCCTCGTTGGCGCGCTGCTGGTTGGCCTGACGTACGGCAAAGTGTTGGCGCAGGCGCTGGGCAAGCCGCTGATTGCCGTGAATCATCTGGAAGGCCACGTTCACGCGGTTTTGCTGGAAGCATATCGCGCGAGCAAGCAGCCGGAGTTTCCCGCAGTTTGCTTGATCGTCTCCGGCGGCCATACGCAGCTCTATCGTGTTGAATCCGCGCCGGCGCCCAGCGGCTCTGCAGCGCTGCAACTGAAATATCGAAAGCTAGGCGGCACGCGCGATGACGCCGCGGGCGAAGCCTACGACAAGGTGGCCAAAATGCTCGCGCTGGGCTACCCGGGCGGTCCGGTGATCGATCAGCTCGCTTCCGCGCATCGCGGCGCGCATTCGCAGAGCGGCGATGGCTCTGGCCCGCGAGTTGGGACGCCTCCGCGATTTGGCCCAACTAAGCTGCGCGGCAATCCCTACGATTTCAGCTTCAGCGGAATCAAAACCGCCGTGCTTTATTACCTTCGCGATCACCCCGAATTCGCGCCGGGAATCGCGGCGCGCCAAGCCGCGCTGCGGGAAGGGAAGCGCAGCGCGGCGGAGCTTGCGCCGCTGTGCGATGCGCAGACGCTGGACCTCGTCGCGGCGTTCCAATCGGCCGTTGTGCGCGATCTGTTCGGGCGCACGCTGGCGGCTGCGCGCGAGACCGGGGCGCACTCTGTATTGGTCTCCGGCGGCGTAGCGGCGAACAGCGAGCTGCGCGCGGCCTTCGACGCGGCATCCGCAAAGGATGGCGTGCCCGTCTTCATGCCCAGCCGCGCGCTCTCCACCGACAACGCGGCCATGATCGCCGCCGCCGCATTTGCCCACCTGATGGCCGGCGAGCGAGCCGGCGAGGACTTAGACGCCGAAGCGGTTCTGCCGCTGGTTTAACGCTCGCCGCTACCAATTACATCGATTGTCGGCCGGCACGCCGCCGTTGATTTTGCCCCACGAGACGTTGTCTGGATTCGCGCACCCCAACTGAAACGCAGGCGTGATGATCGATTTCGAGTAGCTCTTGCATACATCCGCGGTCCACGTGTCCGGCACGGTTATGGTGTCTCTCCAGCTGGGAGTAAAAACGCCGCTGCAGAGCTTCAGCGATACGGCAATCGGCGTTCTCGGGTTTGCGCTCGGCGTGCTCTGTGACGCGGACATGTCGCTCGTGCCGGTCCTCTGCGTCCCTTGCTGAGCAACGGCGCGAAAGTAGCCGGCGCCCAAGACGCAGACGACGCATACCGCGACGACGACAAATATTCGTGTTCGGTTCATCCGTTTTTCCTTTCGTGCTCGGCCATTCAAATCAGCCGTAGCGTGCATTTTGCAACCGACCGAGCGCCCGCGTGCAATTAGGCAAACTCGGAATAAGGCCGTGTTTTGGCGCAGTATTTGTTGGCCACCCCGAGCCTTCTTCGTATATCGCCCGAAACCAGTCATCATCGCCAATGGCGTCTGCTTTATTCCTCGCGATCACCTACTCGGTTTGCGGCTTAACCTTTACGCCTTTAATCAATAGCCATAGGGCAAGTCCAAATTCCGCAACGAACATGACCGGATACAGCGGGTAAGTGATTTTTTGGTGGCCCGGGAAAAGGCATAACTGGAAGAAGCAGATCAGCAGGCACACACCATCAAGGATCAGCAATACTCCCAAGATGCGCGGAAGAAAACCCGACTTAACAACCAAATAGCCAAGGGGAAAAAGCCAGACGCCATAAAATAGCACCGTGACCATGTTTCCGGTACCGCTTAAATGCAGGCATAACATCGCCAGAGCTTGCAACTGATCCGCGTTGAACACCTTCAAGTAATCAGCGCCACTCAAGAGCGGCAGGGCGGCAAAATGAATCAGCGCAAGAATGCACTCTGTAGCGACACCCGCTAGGTTTACTAGTAGAAACAAGAGAGCGAGATTCTTACCAACGGGATTCAACAACACGTATAAAGCCCAAGCCGCCAGAAGAAAAAACAAAGCGGCAACCACTTCGCTCATGAAGCCAATGCGGAATAGCCACACAGAGGCCATGATATTCCTGGCTGTTACGGCGGCATCCTTCCCCGCAATTGGCTTGTTTTGCACGAAAGAAGAAAAGGCAAAGGTCACTATGTAAATGAGATAGAGGAACCCCGCCGTTCTCGCAACTCTCCGCTGTGATATGTCGTCGATACTGTTGGTCATTTCAAGTGCTCCGAATTTCTTGCATTGACATCGTCGCGCCTCGACATGATGGTTTGTACTCTTTTACTGCATGGCGCACAACGCCCCCTTAGGCAGGGATTGCCGATTTGTCCCTTTGGTTCGCGCACTCTGATGCCTGCGCCGCCCTAGGCCCAACGTGTATTCCACGGGTGCCCACCGGCGGGGCGGAGCGACTTTCCGGTCTCTCGCTCCCCGGAATAGCGACGGCGACGCAAAAAAAAAACGCCCCGGTCACCTTGCGGCCCGGGGCGTCGAAGTCTTCGAATTGAACTAAACTGTTTGTGTCCGAGGCTTTACGCTTCCACCTTATCCAGGTTCGTCGGCATCTGCAGGCGGGCCTTGGCGAGAGACTTGACCAGGACACCCTCCATGGATTCCGAGCTGAGATTGCGGGCGGTTGCGAGTTCGCTGACAAGGAGGAACTTGGCGCGCTCGAGCATCTTCTTTTCGCGGAACGAAAGCGGCTTCGTCCGGCTGAGGGACACCAGGCTCTTGAGCACCGCGGCGACTTCAATCAATGCCCCAGTGCGCATTCGCTCTGAATTCTCCTTGAAGCGGTGTTTCCAATCGTGGTGGGCGTTGCACTTGCCTTTTTCGAGGTAGCTGAGGACCCGTACCGTTTCACCGTTTCGAATAACCGGGCGAAGGCCAACCGTGCCGGCATTCGTCTGCGGAACCATCACTTTCAGGCCGCTTGAACAGATGCGCAGCATGTAGTACTTTTCCGTGCGGCCTTCCAAAAACCCGTAATTGATTTGTTCGATAACTCCAACACCGTGGTTGGGATAGACTACCTTGTCGCCGATCCGGTACTCGATCTTGCAGTCCATAGGCTGGATTTTCCCCCCGCGCTGCTATTCGAAGAGTAAGGCATTTGTGCTGTTAAAGTCAAGCTATTTCGCCTAGAATCAGCAAGTTAAGCAGAATTTGGGTTAGAGATTGGCATAGAAATTGCTGTGCGATTGGGCACAGTTATTTGTCGTTTATAATCGAGCGCTCTGCGTAAGCGGACGTGGTACTAGGGTTCGCGGTACTATCTATTGATGAGAATTCTAGCCATTGATACCTCGAGTGGGCAGGGCAGCGTCGCTCTGATGGAGGATGCGCGCGTTTTGGCGGAGGAAAGTGGCGATTCGGGCGAGCTTTCCTCCTCAGGACTCTTTCGCCGCGTAGGCAAGGTTCTGGGGATCGCGGGTATCAAACTATCCGATGTCGAATGTTTCGCCGTGGCTGCCGGTCCAGGGTCGTTCACGGGGCTGCGCGTGGGCTTGGCGGCCGTGAAGGGCTGGTCGGAGGTGTGGCAGCGGCCGATCGCCGCAGTGAGCGCGCTGAAGGCCGTGGCGGCTCAGGCGACTGAGCCCGGTGCGTGCGTGGTGCCGTTGCTGGATGCGCGGCGCGGGCAGTTGTTCTGCGGGTTGTATCGGCGCGTCTCCGCCGAGGGCCGGGCGGCGGCGGGGGGCGGGTCCGGCACGGGCGCGGACAAAGCGGCTGACCTCGAGAAGATGGATGAAGAGGTCATTGGGACGCCGGCGGAAATCCTCGATCGCGTATTCTCCGCCGCAAGCGAGAGTCCGCTGTTTGTGACGCCGTCGGGCGAGGCCGTCGTGGAGATTGTGGCCGCGTTAGGTGACCGCAGCGCTCGCATCGAGACGGTGTGTCCCGCGCTTGCCCCGGTGATTGGGCGCTTGGGTTACAGGCAGGCGCTGCGCGGTGATGTCGTGGACGCGCTCGAGCTGAACGCCAACTACATTCAGCGATGCGCCGCGGAACTGAATTGGAAGGAACCGGCGTGAACGCACGGATGGAAGCGTCGCGCCCGGCGCGCTCCGAGTGGAGCGCGATTTTTCGCGTGCGACCGGCGGAAGCGCGCGACGCCGCTGCCATCGTCGCCATCGCTGCCGCCAGCCCGGGAGTTGCACCTTGGTCGGCCAGCCAGTATGCGGGCGCGGCGGGCGGCGATTACCAAGGTTGGCTCGCGGAGTGCGAAGGCAGCGCGCTGGGTTTTCTCTTCACGCGGGCGGCGGCGGACGAAATGGAAATTCTGAATCTGGCGATTTTGCCGGAGCGACGCAGGCAGGGCCTCGCGTCGCAGTTGCTCGAGCGCGGAATCGAGCAGGCCAAAGCCGCAGGCGCCACACGCGCGTATCTCGAAGTGCGCCCATCGAACCGCGCGGCGATCGCGCTCTACGCGAAGTGCGGCTTCACCGAAGCCGGCCGGCGCACCTGCTACTATTCCAATCCCGTCGAAGACGCGCTGGTGCTCTCGCGAAAGCTTGCTTAGCCGCGGGAAGCGTTCCTTACGCAACGAAAACCGATATTCGACGCCGAACTGTCCGGCGTGTTCGACGTCCGCGCGGCCACGCGATAGCGATTGCAGTACGACGCGTGGCATAGAAACGATCCGCCCTTCATCACCTTGGCTTGCCCCATCGGCGGTCCGACCGGATCGTGCAGCGGCGGATGCGTGACGAACTCCGCGTGGAACCAATCCGCGCACCATTCCCACGCGTTGCCGGTGACGGAATACAATCCGTAGCCGTTCGGTGGAAAGGCATCGACCGGGCAGGTTCCCGCGTAGCCGTCCTCGGCCGTATCTTTGATCGGGAATTCGCCCTGCCAAATATTGCAGCGATGCTGGCCGCCCGGAGTCAGTTCATCTCCCCACGGATAGAGTTTTTGTTCCAGGCCTCCGCGCGCCGCATATTCCCATTGCGCTTCCGTCGGCAAAGTTTTTGACGCCCACGCCGCGTAGGCTGTGGCGTCAGTCCAAGTGACGTGAACGACGGGATGATCGAGGCGGTCATTCACGTGCGACCCCGGCCCTTCGGGCTGCTTCCAAAATGCGCCCGGAACTTTGCACCACCACGGCGTGGCCGCAGCCGTGTCTTCGACAAGCTCTTCGAAGCGATCTTTCGGTATGTGCGGCCAAAACACGAAGGACCAGCCGAACTCTTCGGCCTCCGTGCCATATCCGGTGTCCGCGACAAACGCCGCGAAGTCCGCATTCGTCACAGGAAAAACATCGATCTCGAACGGCGAAAGAGAAACGGCGCGCACCGGCCCTTCGCCATCGGCGGGGAAGCCCCCTTCGTAATTCGTGCCCATCAGGAACGTGCCGCCGGGAAGCGCAATCGTCGGGCGCTTCGCATCGGCATTTGCGCCGCTCGGTTTCACCGGCTGATTGAGGCTGCCAATCTGATGGATTTCAGAACCCACGCGCGCGGCCGACGGCGCGCAGCACGCCGGACGCTCGGTTTGCTTCTCTTGGTAAGTTTCCTTCAGCGGTGAGCCTGGCGCGCCGAGAATATCATCGCTCTTCATCGCATTTCATTGTAGCGCCGACCAGGCGGGCCGCGCTTCGCCACCAGACCCGCGCGCTATGGGTACAGCTTCGCCGGCACGATCTCCGGCACAGGTTCACCCGCGGCCGCGAACAGTTTCGTCAACTGGTCGCGCAACTCATCGGCCTTCGCGCGATATTCTTGCCGTCCCGCCAGATTGACCAGCTCATTCGGATCGGCGCGCTGATCGTACATTTGATACTCGTGATAGGTCGCAGCAGCCGGTTGCTGCGTCGCGCCCGAAATGTCCGCCACGCAGTACGTCCAGTCCTGTGTGCGAATCGCGCGCCCCGTCATCGATTCACTGATCTGGATAAATTGTTGGTTGGGCCAAGCGTCCCGCGCCTTCGCATCCTTCAGCAGCGGAATTAGGCTGCGTCCCTTCATCCCCGCCGGCGCCGCAACGCCCGCCGCATCCAGCAGCGTGGGCGCGATATCAATGATGCCAACGAGTTCCGAAATCGGTTCGCCGCGATCGAATCCCGGCCCTTCAATGATCAGCGGGATGCGTATCGAGCTGTTGTGCGTGCTGCGCTTGTACTCCGTGTTGCGCGTCATGAAATGGCAGCCATGATCGCTGATAAATAGAAATATCGTGTTCGCTGCGAGGTTTTCCTCTTCCAGGATGCGCCGCACGCGGCCTACCGACGAATCGATGCTCTCGCAGCATCCGTAGTAATCCGGCAATTGCGCTTGCCACGTGCCCGGCAGATCGCGCAAATCTTCTGGAACCGTGGAATTCGCGAAGCGCTCCACGGACCCCTTCGGCCCGACCGGGCGAAACATGTCGTTCTGCTGATGCGGCTCGAGCTGCGAAATAAAAAGGAAAAATGGTTTGTCGTGCTTCTGACGCAGGAATCGTTCCGCGCGATCGGTGATGAAGTCGACGCGGTATTCGTCCTTGAAAGTGATCTCGTTGCCGTCGCCATCGAAAATCGAGCCCTCATACGGATGCGACGTGTGCTCCAGCGCATTCGAGCCTTCCCACAGATCCAGAAAGCCGCCGCGGTATTCCGGTTTCACGAAGCCCGGCCCGCCGCCATCCGCCGCAGCGGCCGGAGCCAGATGCCATTTGCCGATCAGATTCGCCGTGTAGCCCGCCTTGCGCAATTCTCCTGCGAGCGTCGGCAGCGATTGGCTCAGCGGCAAGCCATTGCGCCAAACGCCGGTTTCCGTGGCGTACCGGCTGGTCATCATCACGGAGCGCGCCGGGGCGCACACGGGTTGATTCGTCACGGCGTGAGTAAAGTTCCGGCCTCGCGCGGCCGCGGCATGCAGATTTGGCGTGCGCGTCGATCCGTTGCGCCCATTCGCTCCGAGGAAATCCCATCGCCACTGATCCGCAAGGTAAACAATGATGTTCGGGCGGGCCGAAGGCTGTGCCGAAGCGCCGCTGTTCTGCGCCGCCTCCGCGCCAGCGGGCGCTGCCGCCGCAGCCACCACGGCCGCCACCGAGTTCTTCAAGAACGATCGCCGTCCTTCAATCTTCCGCGCCATATTTGAGCCAACGCCCCCTGGAAACTTAGACGAGCCGCGGAAGCGTAGCCTTTGCACCCGGTTGTGTCAACGCCCGGCCGAACGCGTGGAGCGGGTGCACGATTCCGAGAGCATCCTCAGAAAGCCTCTTGGCTTGAATCGCGCATTGTGTTAGCTTGGCCCCGTTATGTGATCCGCATCCAAAGTCCCGAAGTGCTGGAGGTGGCCGATGGCAATTGTGCCTGGAGATCTCCCGGAGAAGATTTTGGCGGGAGATCCCGAATATCAAAGACTCCTGCAAGAGCATTCGAAATATGCCGCACAGCTAGAGCAGATCACCAACTCTTCCTACGTCAGTGCCGAAGACCTGATACAAGAAGTCACCCTGAAAAAATTGAAGCTTCGCGTTAAGGACGCCATTGAGCAGCGCGTGGCGCAAATAACGCACAGGGTCTTGGTCTAGGCTGCCCCTCGCCGCGTGTCCAGGATTTTTCCCGATGCTGTAGGTGTCCAGTCGCGCCCCCAGCCTTTGCGAGCCGGCTGCAGACGGAGCGCGAATCTCTCCCCAATCTGTCGTAGAATGTACCGGGTGTGGGCTCGGTCTCTCGCTGCTCTCGATGGTTCGTGACGGTTACAAATTCGCCGCTCCGCCGTTTCTCGCAGGTCTCGTGGCGCTGGGCTTTGGATTCAAGTGGGCCGCGTCCTGGTGGGTGGGGATCGCGTTGCTTCTCGTCGCGGCATTCGTCGTGTATTTTTTCCGCGATCCGGAGCGCGTAATCCCCGGCGATTCGGCCGCGATCGTCTCGCCCGCCGATGGCCGCGTGATGGAAGTTGTGGAAGAATCTTTCGGCGGACGGCCCGGCCAGCGGATCAGCATTTTTCTGGCGATTTGGAATGTACACGTCAATCGCTCGCCGATGGCCGGCCGCATCGAGCAGATCGACTATCGCCCCGGCCGATTTTACGCGGCGATGCGCTCGCGTGCTTCCGAGGAGAACGAACAAAACGTAATTCGCCTCTCGACCGCGCGCGGCGACATGGTCTTCAAGCAAATTGCGGGCTGGGTGGCGCGGCGTGTAGTTTGCTGGAAGCGCCCTGGCGATCACGTGGCCACAGGTGAGCGCATCGGCCTGATTCGATTCGGCTCTCGCATGGATGTGTGGTTACCCGAAGGAGTGGAAATCCTGGTCGAGCCGGGCAAGCATGTTGCCGGCGGATCGAGTATCCTGGCGCGGTGGAAATGAAAGACTTCGAACAGCAAGAATTGGGATTTGAAGGCCGCCAGCGGAATCATCAGCGTCTGCGGCGCGGCATCTATTTGTTGCCCAGCGTTTTTACCGTTGGCAACATGCTGTGCGGCTTCTATGCCGTGCTGGCGGTGCTGAAAGGCGGCACCGCGGATTTGGACTACGCAGCGCGCGCCATCGGCTTTGCCATCGTCTTCGACGTCTTCGATGGCTTCGTAGCTCGCGCCACCCACACCAACACCGAGTTCGGCAAGCAATTCGATTCGCTTGCGGACATGATCAGCTTCGGCATCGCGCCCGCAGCCTTGGCGTACAGCTGGGGCGTCCGCGGCATGTTGGCCAGCGATGCTTTGCAAGCTCACCACATCTACGAACTCGGCTGGTTCGTCGGTCTGATCTTCGTTATTTGCTGCGCGTGGCGTTTGGCGCGCTTCAATGTGCAAGGCATGGCGCCGGGCGGCTCGCGCTTTTTTGTCGGCATGCCCACGCCGGCCGCCGCCGGATTGGTTGCCGCCACGGTCCACGCGTTTCGCGCGCCGCTGCAGGACTGGCGCTGGGCCGCGGCGTGGCTGGCGCTGGTGTTGCTGGCTGCGGCGTTGATGGTCAGCACCGTGCGCTTCCGCAGCTTTAAGGATATTCCGTGGGCGCGCCGCCAGCCGTCTGTGACGATCGTGCTGCTCGCATTTCTAATCGGCGCGATCTATATGTATTCGGATATCGTTCTGATTTTGATCGCCGGCCTTTACACGGTTTCCGGCATTGTTTTGCACCTCGTGCGCGTGGTTCGCCAGCGCTTCGTCGCTCATCCCTCGCAACCCCCCGCATAAGCCATGCCCGCCGCCGAATCAGCACTGCGCATCGCGATCGTCGGTGCCACGTCGTTGCGTGTCAAAGATTTGAAGGAAGCGCTCGAGAGTTCCGCGCTCGCGGCCGCCACCATGCGCCTGGTTGACGACGATGCGTACGCCGGCACGTTGACGGAAGCTGGCGGCGAACCGATCCTGGTCGCCGGCGTGGGCGAGGAAGATTTTTCCCGCGTGCGCTTCGTGTTTTTCGCCGGTACGCCGGAGCTTTCCGCGCGCCACGCTCCCGCCGCGCTGGCCGCCGGCGCGACGCTGATCGACCTTACCGGAGGCTTGGCCACGATGCCCGACGCAGCGCCGTGGATTCCCACGCTCGATTCCACGCTTGGGCCTCCCCGCCGCACCAATGGTTCAGCCGCGTCCCCGCGCGTGTATCTGTCTCCTTCGGTTCCCGCGATGACGGCCTGCGCATTCGCCGCGGCGCTTGCTTCCGTCGGAGGCGGCCGAAGTCAAATCGTCTTCCTTCAGCCGGTTTCCGAGTATGGCAAGCAGGGCGTCGAAGAACTCGAGCGCCAAACCGTTCAGCTGCTTTCCATGCAACCCGCGGGCAGGGAATTGTTTGACGCGCAAGTGGCGTTCAACATCGTCGATCGCTATGGCCCCGCCGCGCCGGTTACGCTTCTTGAGCAGCGTCAGGCGTTGGGGCGCGAAGTCGCGCGATATTTGGCAGGCCGCGTTCCCACGCCGGCCGTCGCGCTGCTTCAGGTGCCGGTATTTTTCTCGCACGCGTTTATCGCCTATGCGGAAATCGACTCGCTCGAAAAGTTGGTGCCGAGTCTCGAAGCGGCGGGATTTAAGTTCTCGACCGAAGATGATGAAGGCCCCTCGAACGTCAGCGTCGCCGGCGAACCGCGTCCGGTGCTGGGACGCCCGGCGCGCGATCCGAATGTTGAGCGCGGCTGGTGGTTCTGGGGCGCGGCGGACAATGTTCGCGTCGCCGCGGCCAACGCCGTATCCATCGCGGAGCGTCTTCTTGCGTCCTGATCTCAACATGCGAACGCGTGACAGTCGCGCCCCGCGAGGCGCCCGGCTTGCTGCGCTGCGCGTAATTCTCGGCGCCGTAGGCATCGTGAGCGTCGCCACGGGGTGCGGCTACCACGTGGCGGGCCAAGCCACGCGTATGCCGCCGGACGTGCACACGATCGCCGTGCTACCGCTCGACAATAGAACCACTACCTATCGCATCGAGCAGCGCTTCACCAACGCCTTAGTCCAAGAATTTCTGCAGCGCACGAAATACAAAATCGTCCCGGCGGCCAACGACGCCGACGCCGTGCTCACCGGCCAAATATTGAAAATCGAAGGCGCCGCCGTCACGTACGATTACACTACCGGCCGTGCGACCACCATGCTCGTCACCGTGACGATGAAGGTGCGCCTGGAAGATCGCGATCACAAGACGCTCTATGAGAATGACAATTATGTTTTCCGGCAGCCGTACGAAATTTCAACCGATGTGACCAGTTTCTTTCAAGAAGAAAGCCCGGCGCTCGATCGGATGTCCCGGGACTTTGCGTCGCGCTTGGTTGCCGACGTTCTTGAGAATTTCTGATGCCGACACTTGAACCCTCCGCGCTGCTCGAACGCCTGGCGAAAGGCAAGGCAATGCCCGGCGTGCTTCTGCTCGGCGCCGAAACTTATTTGCGCGATCTGTGCCGCAAGGCGATCGTCGATGCGCTGATTCCAGAAGATGCGCGCGAATGGGGCGTGGCGCGCTGCGATGCCAGCGAAGAGGAGCCCTCGGCGATCCTCGCGCTGGCCTCAACGCCTTCGCTGCTGGCGCCGCGCCAAGTGATTTTTGCGCGCGGCATCGAAGCGTGGGAAAAACTCGGCGAAAACGCGCGCGAGGCCCTGCTTGCGGATCTCGATGCTTACTTCGCGCATCCCTCCGCTTCCACCGTGCTCGTGCTCGAAGCCGAGTCGCTCGATCAGCGATTAAGACTCTGGAAGTTGCTTGCCGACAAAGTTCTCGTGGTTGGACTGGAGCTGCCCGAAGATGCCGAAGCCCGCGCGCGTGCCGTCGCTCCGATTCTGGCGCAAATGGCGCAAGAATCGGGAGTCGAGCTTGATGATGACGCCGCCGATGAGCTTACCGAACTCACCGGCGCCGATTTGGCGGCGGCGCGCACGGAAATCGCCAAGCTCGCCACGTACGCCGGCGATCGCAAGCGCATCACATTGGCCGATGTTGAAGCGTTGGTCGTGAGCGCGCGAAAGTATTCCGTATGGGAGCTGGCCGAAGTGTTGGCTTCGCGCGAACCGGCGCGCGCCATGACGTTTTTGGGAAGCTTGTTGCGCGAAGGCGAGCCGCCGGTGCAAATTGTCGGCGCGATGGCTTGGATGTGCCGAAAGCTTCTGGAAGCGCAGGACCTGCCGGCGAACACCTCGGCAGGCGCCGCTGCCGGCCGTCTGCAAATGCGTCGGCCCATGGCGGAAATGGCGCTGCGCCAATCGCGCCGCATTCCGCGCAAGAAGCTTTTGGAAGGACTCGCCGCGCTGTACGAAGCCGATAGCCGCTTGAAATCCTCTGCTCCGGATGCCGGCGCGATTTTGGAATTCCTGATAGCGCGTTTCGCGGCGGTCAGCCAGTGAAGGTGTGCGATGTCATTGCCGGTTCAGTCCGCGCGCTACGCCGTACCGAGTGTTTCGTAAGGGTTCGCCAGCGCGGCCTTCAGCCGCGCCGGATGGTGTGCCAGGGCGCGCCGCCGCGACCTTCAGCCGCGCCGCGCGATGTGGCGGCGAGCGCCGCGCCGACCTTTAGCCGCGCCGCATGATGTGGCGGGGGCGCCGCGGCGACCGTGCTTTGTAATGGCACGGTTTCAACCGTGCCGTACAGCTCGATGTGTAACTGCGGCTTTAGCCGCTGAGGGAATTAATCTGCCGTTGCTTCGTCAGGAAGCTTTCGGAGCGCGCACGGCGTTATACGCGATGGACAAACGCGACTTCGTACGATTGGCGGTGTTTTCGTGAAGAATGCCGTCGCTGATAGCTCGATCGATCGCGGAAAGCGTCTCCGCGAACACGGCTCCGGCGGCCGCGGCGTCTTTAGCGTCAAGCGCGGCGCGCAATTTTCGGATCAGCGAACGCACACGCGTGCGCTGCGATCGATTGCGTTCGGCGTGGACCAGGGCTTGCTTCGCCCGCTTCAATACGGATGGCTTGCGTTTCTTAACCTTTGTTGGTGTGCCCGCAGGCATTCAGTTCTCCCTCGTGTGGATGCGCGAATCGTCAACAGTAGCCGAGCCCTTCGCCTTTGTCAAATTTCCGCGCGCGGCGTCGCTGAATCAAACTGAGCCTTAGAAGCTGTTTATGCAAAACCGCTACGTTGCCGACGTCGGAGACTACGTAAAGTTTGCAATTCTCAGGAAACTTGCCATCGGCAGAAGGCTCGGCGTCGTGTGGTGGCTCTTCCCGAACGAGGACCACAATGCAGACGGTAGCCACAGAAAATACCTGGATCGGCCCACTGAGTGGCGGCATTTTGATTGGGACCTCTTTGACGCTCTTCTAAAGATTCAGGAGGAGAAGGTGAAGGATGTGCGCGCAATAGAAGTGGCCGGCATTCTTCCGGACGCCGCGTACGCTTCTGAGGTCGTTCCTGGCAAGGGGCTACACTTTTCTGCCCGGCCGGGTGAGCGCCGAAGCTGGATCGAGAGAGCCAAAGCCAAGGTCAGGGATTGCAATCTCGTCTTCCTCGACCCCGATAATGGCATCGCGCCGCAAACGCTGAGTTTGACCGAGCAGCGCGCAGGGAAAAGCGTAACGATTGAAGAAATAAAATCGCTTCAAAAGACTGGCAGAGCGATGGTGGTTTATCATCACCAGACGCGCTTTAAGGGCGGCCACGAGGCCGAGTTGCACGATCTGTATGCGCGGCTTAGAAAAGGTGGGCTGCAGGTCTCCGGCGCGCTTCGGGCAAAACCCTGGTCGCCCCGTGCTTTCTTCATAATCAACGGTGACGAGGAGCTCGCCGGTCGAGCGGAGGGGATAGCGTCTGCGTGGGGAAATCAGATATCGTGGCATCCGGAAGCAGAACTCTTAAGGGGTTCAGAATGAACCACTGTGTCCGTGTTGTCGCGTTCGTTGCGCTGTGCGTTGTGCTGCTGCACGTCGCTGCAATTCCCGCGCGCGCGGAAAATATCAATCAGCTTCAGCCGACAGGACCCGTGAACGATTTCGCCGGCGCGCTCACTCCCGACACGCGCACGAAGCTCGTGGCGCTGGCAACCGAACTCAACGATAAGGCCGACGCGCAATTGGACATCGTCACAGTCCACACCACCGAAGGTGATGCGGTCGAAGACTTCACCGTCAATCTGGCCGAGAAGTGGGGCGTTGGCTACAAGGGAAAAGATCGCGGCGTGATGATTTTGCTGGCCGTGGACGATCATAAATATTCCGTCCAAGTCGGCTATGGGCTCGAATCGATCCTTCCCGACGGCAAAGTCGGCGGCTTCGGCCGGCAGATGGTGCCGTTGCTGAAAAGTGGCGATACCAGCGCCGCCATTTTGCAACTCGCGGGACAAATTGCCGCCGTCATCGCGCAAGATCGCGGCGTCACGTTAGACGCGCAACCCCCCGCGCCGCCGGAATCGGATCAAGATCAATCGGGGCCGAATATAAGTTTCGCGACGATCTTCTTCTTGATCTGGATTGCGTTGTTCCTCTACCGATTCATTGGCAGACTGTTTGGACATCCGGCTAAGCACGGCACAGGGCTCGGCGGGTGGTGGTGGCTGGGCGGCCTGGGTGGTGGCGGAGGCTGGAGCGGCGGCGGTTTCGGCGGAGGTGGTGGCGGAGGCGGAGGATTTGGCGGTGGCTTCGGTGGTGGCGGATTCGGCGGCGGCGGCGCATCGGGAGGCTGGTGATGTTTGCGTCTCGACGAGGCAGAGATATTGCACGCACGAATAAAGCGCGAGCGGACGAGTGGAGAGCGTGATGAATAGAGAAAAAGAATTGTCGGACTTGGTTGACGAGCTTCAGCGCGCAGCCGGAAACAATCTGCGATCGCTCGTGCTCTACGGCTCGGCCGCGGGCGGGGAATTCCACGAAGCGCATTCCGATTTGAACATCCTCGGATTGTTCGAGCGCCTCGATGCCGAATCCCTGCGCCGCCTGCATCCCGTCGTCGCGATGTGGGCGGGCAAAGGTCATCCCGCGCCATTGCTGCTCACCGTTTCCGAATTGCATTCCGCCGCGGATGTTTTCGCAATCGAGTTTCTGGATATCTCCGCGCGCCGTCGCACACTTCACGGCGAAGATTTCTTCGCATCGCTCGAAGTCCCTATGGCGCTTCATCGCCATCAAGTTGAACGCGAATTGCGCGTCAATCTTTTGAGGCTGCGCCAGTCCGCTGCGCTCGCCGGCACGGGCGACGCCGCGCTGGCACAATTGATGCTGAAATCCGTCGCTGCGTTCTGCGTGCTCTTCCGCCACGCGCTTTTGGCGCTCGGCGAAAAAGCTCCCGATTCGCGCCGCGAGACTTGCCGCCGTTTGGCCGCCGCGCTGGGCTTCGACGCTGCGCCATTTGAAGTCGTGCTCGACGTGCGCGAAGCCAAGCAGCCGCGGAAAGCGCTGAACGCGGATGTTTTTGCGAGCTACCTCGCCGCCGTTGCAATGGCAGCCGACCAATTCGATCGGCGCGTCGCCGCGTAGCGATGCCGCGATGCGTGGGTTTCCCGTAGGGGCGGAGCTTGTCTCCGCCCGCTTGTGTTAGAGTGGCGATTCAAGACACATGAAATAGGCACGACGAAGAAACGTCGGAGGAGAGCATGAAGAAAGCCCTCGTGGTTATCTTAATTTTGGTTGTGATCGGCTGGTGGGCCGGCAGCCTGTACGTTTCCCGCCGCAATCAGATGGTGGTTAAGAATGAAGCCGTCGATTCGCAGTGGCATCAAGTCGAAGTCGTGCTGCAGCGCCGCGCCGATTTGATTCCGAACCTCGTCGCCACGGTGAAAGGCTACGCCGCGCAGGAAGTCACTGTGTTCGGCGAAGTCGATAAAGCGCGCGAGGCTTTGCTAGGCGCGCAGACCCCCGCTGCCGCCATCGCTGCAAACGGACAGCTTGACGGCGCGCTGGGCCATTTGCTGGCGATCGTCGAAAATTATCCGCAGCTCAAATCGAATGAAAATTTCTTGCAGCTTCAAGACGAGCTTGCCGGCACCGAAAATCGCATCTCCGTCGAGCGCAAACGCTACGACGACGACATCCAGGACTACAACACCTACATCGGATTGTTCCCCAACAATTTGATTGCCCGTTGGGCCGGCTACAAACGCAATGACGCTTACTTCACCGCGTCGCCCGCGGCACAGGCGGTGCCACAAGTGAGCTTCCCCGGCCCGCAGTAGCGCGCGGGTCAAGGGTCATTTGAGCGTTGGAGGGGCGCCGCTAAGCGCCCTAAATTCTGTGGTTTGGCTGGCATTGACCGCCACGGTGTGGTCTGTTAAAATGGAGTTTCCTCGTGGTTTTTCTTCCGTGGAGGTGGCTTGAATCGTCAGCCGGCCCCAGGGTCGGTTTCAGGCCCCATGCGTCACACCGTAGAAATCGCCGGCCGAATTGAGACCCTTTTCGGCACGCTCGACGAAAATCTGAAACTGCTGGAATCCGCCCTCCAGGTCACGACGGAGATCCATGACAATCGCCTTTCCGTCGAAGGCGAAGCCGCGCAGGTCGATCGCGCCGTGCACATCCTGCACGAGTACAACCGCTTGGTGCGCGCCGGCCGTCCGATGGATAACGGCGAAGTGAAAGCGCTCTTCCGCGTCGCCACTGAAGATCCGAAAGCTTCTCTGCACGGCATTCTCGGCGGCGAAGTGCGTCCGCGCAGCTTCGGGAAAAAAAATGTCGCGCCCAAAAGCGCCAATCAACGCCGCTACATGGAATACATCGAGCGCTATGACATGGTGTTCGCCGTCGGCCCGGGCGGCACGGGAAAAACTTATCTCGCCGTGGCGATGGCGGTCTCCGCGCTGCTCAACAAGCATGTGAATCGCATCATCTTGGCGCGTCCCGCGGTGGAGGCCGGTGAGCGTCTGGGATTTTTGCCGGGAACGCTGCAACAAAAAATCGATCCGTACATGCGGCCGCTTTACGACGCGCTGTACGAAATGCTCGATGCCGATAAGCTCGAGCGCTTCGTCGAGAAGAACATCATCGAGGTCGCGCCGCTGGCCTTCATGCGCGGCCGCACGCTAAACGATTCCTTTGTGATCCTCGATGAAGCGCAAAACACCACTAGCGAGCAAATGAAGATGTTCCTCACGCGCCTCGGCTTCAATTCCAAGGCCGTCGTGACCGGTGACATCACGCAAATCGACTTGCCGTCTGGGCGGCGCTCCGGTCTGGTGGAAGCGCTCGATGTCGTCGAGAAAATCGAAGGCATCGGCTTCGTGCACTTCAACGAGAAAGACGTCGTCCGCCACAATCTAGTGCAACAAATTATTCGCGCCTACGAAGAATTTGAAGCCGGGCAGTCCGCGCGTGGCGCCAACTCATTCGGCGCAGCGAAGGCCAACAGCAAATCCGATGCGCGCGCCGATTCCGCACGCGACACACGTGCCGCCGCCGCGGACGATGCCGAGAATCGCGCGGGGAAGTAGCTCGCGTCCGCGATCATGATTGTCAACCGACAGCGTCGTGTACCGGTGGCACTTACTCCGCTCCAGCAATTCGCGGAGCGCGCCCGGCGTGAGCTCCGCTTCGCCGACGATTCCGTCACCGTGTGCCTGGTCAGCGATGCTGAAATCGCGCGCATGAATCGCCGCTTCCGCGGAAAGCGCGGACCCACCGACGTGCTCTCATTTCCATCGAAGGGAAACGCTGCGGGGCGCGGGCAGGGCAGCACGTTGCGCGGCGCAGAGTCTTACGCTGGCGACATCGCGATTTCTCCATCCGCCGCGCGGCGCAACGCGCGGCGATTGGATCGTTCGCTGCCGGCTGAGCTTCGCGTGCTAATTCTTCACGGCATGCTGCACCTCGCCGGCTACGATCACGAAACGGATCGCGGCGAAATGGACCGCATCGAGCGGCGCTTGCGCAAAAGATTGGGTGTGGGCTGAACGTGGCAATATTAATTTATCTGTTCGCGATTCTTTGTTTGTGCGTCGGCCTCGCCGTGTTTTCTTATGTCGACCGCATTTACGTTGAGCTGGGCCGCGCCACCACTGGCCGGCTGCACGATCGTTTGGATGTGTTTGAAGCTGAAGTCGAGCCGCGCATCGATCTGGATCGGCGGCGCGCGGCGTCCGGCTTTCGATTGATCGCGCATCTATGGTTGGTGGTCGTCGTGGTGCAAACGGCGCGTGGCGTCATGCTATTCGTGCCGGAAACTGGACCGGCGCTGGCGCAATTGGTTGTGTATCTGCTGCTCGAAGTTCTTGTCGTGGCGCATTTCATTCCGGAATTGCTTCTTGCACGAACTTCCGGGCGCTGGCTTGTGCCGTTCGCTCCCGCGTTGCGAGCGTCGTTGTGGGCCGTGTGGCCGCTGCGCGCGTTGTTGAGCGGTGCGAACTCGCTCTTGCGGCTTTCCGAGGACGAAACGCTAGGGAGCGTCTCCGATTCCGAGGGCATCGGCGCGCTGGTGGAGGCCGCGGAAGAGCAGGGAATGATCGAGCGCGATGAAGCGCAGATGATCGAGCAGGTCGTGGAGTTCAGCGAAAAGCGCATGCCGCAAGTGATGACGCCGCGGCCGGATGTGGTGGTGATTCCGGCGTCGTCGACCATCGAGCAATTGCGCAAGCTGATGGTGGAGACGAAATTTTCGCGCGTGCCGGTTTACGGCGAAACGCTGGACGACGTGATCGGCATCGCGTACTCGCGCGATTTGCTGCAAGTGCCGGAGCAGGACGCGCGGCGGCGCTTGGTGCGAGAGATTGCGCGGCCGGCGATGTTCGTGCCGGAAACGAAACGCGGATCGGAGCTGCTGAAAGAAATGCAGCGGAAGAATCAGCAGATGGCGATCGTTGTGGATGAATACGGATTGCTGGCGGGCGTGGTGACGGCCGAAGATTTGATCGAGGAAATCGTCGGCGAAATCGGGGAAGAAGATCGCTTGCTGACGCCGGACGTGGTGCGCGAAAGCGATGGAAGCTTGGTGCTGCGCGGCAGCGTGTCGCTCGAGAAGGCCGGTGAGATTTTCGGCGTGGAATTTGGCGCGGCGGCGGACGAGGGCGCGACGACGATCGGCGGGATGATCAATCATCTGCTCGGGCACGTTCCGAAGCCGGGCGAGCGCGCCGAATCCGGCGGCGTTTGGTTTGAGGTGCTGGAAGCCAATCAGCGAAAAGTGTTGCGTCTTCGCGCGCGGCGCGCGGCCGCGGTGCAAGCGCGCTAGCCTGAACTGCACAACCCCCTAAGGTTCAATTCGCCGCGGCGCATCAGTGATGAATCAGGCGCGCGATGAAGAACGCCGCTGTCGCGGCCAAACCTCCAGTCAAAACAGTTTGCACCGCTCCCTTCAGGAAATGAATTCCGGTGAAGCGCGCTTTCACGCCGCCGAAGGCTGCCAGCGCGGCGAGCGTCACTCCAATCGAATAATAAAGTCCAGTCACAACGTTGGGCACGATCATGTACGGGGCGAGCGGAATCAATCCGCCGACAATGTAGGAGAGCGCGATGGTGACGGCGCTGGTGAGCGCGCGGCGCGGATTTGGCGCTTCAAGTCCCAACTCGAAGCGCATCATGAAATCCACCCAGCTTTTTTGATTCGCGCAGACGGCGCGCACCACGGGCGCCAACTGCTCTTCGCTCAGGCCGTAGCCGCGGAAAACGTCGGCGACTTCCTGCGCTTCGCGATCGGGCAGCTCGACAGTCTCGCGATATTCGCGAGCGAGTTCGGAAGCGTAGTGCTCGGCGTCAGTGCGCGCGGCGAGATATCCGCCCAGGCCCATGGCGATCGAGCCCGCGGCGATTTCGGCGAAGCCCGCAGTGATCACCAGACTCGTGGCGTGTCCGGTGGCGGCGACGGCTCCAGTGATGCCGGCGGCCAGCGCGAATGGCACGGTGAGTCCATCGGCCATGCCGATAACGACGTCGCGCACAGTTTCCGTCGCGGTGAAATGTTGTTCGGCGTGAATCTCGTCGTGCATGCGTCTCCTTAAATTGTGGCTGCCAGAAGTCTGCGTATTCTAGCAGCCTTCGCGGGAAATTCTTACGCCTGTGACGGTTGGCTTTGCGCAAGTCTGGCTGCGTGGTTAGCGGCGCATTGCGCGGCTGTCGAACGGTCTCCACTCTCGCCGTCGCGCCGTATCAATCACAAAAAAGAGCCCAGGAGAGAAATCTGAATGGCGCAAGGCCCTCAGGGCTACGAGCTTGCCAGAATCGATGAAGGAATCGCGCAAGCCAAATGACCGCCGGAGACACGCACTCTCCTATGGACGGACGAATGGGTCGTTGACTAAGACGTCCACACCGCGTAACGTGCTCAAAAGTGAAAGCCGCTGCCCTCAACTAAGACCGGGACAATTTCATTGGATTGGATCGCGTGCGGCTGGAAGGAGGCGTATATGGCAAAGAGATGGGGGAAGGCCGAACCTCTGGTTGCGGCCCACATCAAAGGCGTATCTTTTGCCGCAATCCAGCAACACCCGGAGACTTTTGACGAGTTTATCGGGCACGGCAAAAGCGGAATCTATGTGCTCCGCAAGGATCGCGACGTCTATTACGTGGGCCTAGCTGGCAGCCTGCGGAAGAGGCTACCGGCTCACCTTAACGACCATCTCCGGGGGAAATGGAATTGGTTTGATCTATACATCATCAAAAAAACCAAAGTGAAATACCTGAGGGATCTCGAAAGTTTGCTTATTCGAGTGTCCAAGCCGCCTGGTAACAAGACTGAGCCCCATTTCATATGCCACAAAAACATCACCAAACAGTTTAAGAAAGCATTGGAACATGAGATCGGCAGTTTTTTTATCCCAAGTGATTAAGTGAACGAAGCCCCTGCCCCTGCTAAGCGCAGAAGGCCACCGCTTGTATCGGGCCTGGAAAGGAGGGGAGACCAATGTTGGATGACTTGCCGCTGTCACAACACCTCCGAAGCTATGTCGAATTCCTAGATCAGGATGGAAAACGCGACGTTCCTGCCGATGAGCGCGAGGAAGCACAGAAGGCCGAGAGGATTGTACAATTCATCGTAGGCGACATTATCCAGTCCCGCGAATCAGTGGTGGAGAACTTGCCCTCCGGAATAGAGAAGTTTATGCTCGCCAATCCTGAGTTGGTGCGACATTTTCTTGGCGAACGGTTGACGCGGGATGTTATCGACGCGATTCCCGCGTATGTGTCACGCACGATGGAATTATCGCGCCTCGAAGGCTCCCGAACGCCGTCGAGAATCACGAACAGATATGTGCGCGAGGCAGTTCGAACCTACATCTTCGGATTCTCGCAAGCATCGATCGCCCTTAGCCGGGCAGCAATGGAGCAGGCACCGAAAGAAGAACTCGGGCACCAAGGCAGGAAAATCTTCGTCGATATGAACGGTCTCCTCGACGAAGCCGAAGGCGGCAATGTAATTGACGGAGTAATTCGCAAGATCGCCCGAAAAATAGCGAGCGATGCGGACTTGGTATTGCACGAAGAGCCGGCAGACGCGGCAAGAGCCTACGAGGTGCTCCTGATGCTCAGGGGCGTCCTTCAACACATCTATGCCGTGTGATTTTTCCTGTTAGTCTGGGACGGGCCGCGATCCAGTCGCACGCCGGACCGGTTCTGCGATCATCCGAAGAGTTCCTCGAAAACCTCAGAGTCAAAATGCTTCAGGCGATCCGCAAATTCATTGACGTAGAACATGTCCGGCGAAAAACGTTGAGCGCGCACACGAATCAAAAATTCCGGGGCATCTTTGCTTAGATTGAACAATACCAACCCAACGCCGAACAACATGCAGAGTGACTCCAGCCGACTTAGGTCTTCCTCCGTCAGCGTCGTCGGCATCGCTATATAGGTTTTCGTTGAAAACAACCTGTACGCGACGGCTTGGCCGAAGGCCACAACCGGAGCCTGTGGATCGATCTTTACCTCAGCGGAGATGATCTCCAGGCCGAATTTGATCAAGTTGCTCGCAAGGGGTTTATAAATGCCAACGACATCGGGCGTTCCCCATTTGGATTTAAGACCAGCTCTGACCTGCTCCCCGAAATTTAGTCCAGCCAAAAGTTAGCTTCTCCGGGTATAAGACCACGAGAGGAGAAGCACCATGAAGAGGAGCCGCTTTAGTGACGAGCAGATCGTCGGGGTGTTGAAA